>Ga0335072_10013732_pt1 | contig 11524 bp, 10 predicted proteins | sample Lox_Sample_21_FD_206725 | JGI IMG/M metagenome (GOLD analysis project Ga0335072, IMG submission 206725) | Soil microbial communities from Loxahatchee National Wildlife Refuge, Florida, United States - Lox_Sample_2.1 | ecosystem: Environmental > Terrestrial > Soil > Wetlands | place: USA...
TTCGTCATCCTGACCGCCGGAATCGACCTGTCCGTCGGCTCGCTGCTGGTCCTGGCCGGGGTCATGACCGACCTGTACTGCATCCATCACGGTGGCGCGAACGCGAGCTGGACCGTGATCGCGGTCGGCAGCCTGATCGGCCTGGCCACCGGCGCCGCCTGGGGCGCGCTGCAGGGGTTCCTGGTGGCCAAGGCGAAAGTCCCGCCGCTGATCGTCACGCTGGCGGGGTTCATCGCAGCCGGCGAGGGAGTCGCCTACCTGATCACCGGCGGCGCGGATTTCCGCACCGTGCCGAATCGGCTGGTCAATACCATCGGCCTCGGCAGCGTGCTGGGTGTGCCCTGGCTGATCGTGATCAGCTTCGCCGTCGCGATCGTGGGCGGCCTGGTCCTCGCCTTCACCCGGTTCGGCCGGTACACCTACGCGATCGGCTCGAACGCGGAGGCGGCGCGCCGGGCCGGCATCGCGGTGGACCGTCACCTGATCAAGGTCTACGCGCTGTCCGGCCTGCTGTCCGGCGTGGGCGGGATCCTCTCGCTGGCCTCCTTTGGCTCCACCACCATCGCCGGGCACGCGTTCGACAACCTCGAGGTGATAACGGCCGTTGCGCTCGGCGGGGCCAGCCTGTTCGGCGGCCGGGGCACGATGCTCGGCTCGTTCATCGGCCTGGCGTTCTCGACCGTGCTGCTCGAGGGCCTGGTCATCATCGGCGTCAACCAGTACTGGCAGGAGGTGGCCATCGGCGCCGCGCTGGTGGCCGCCGTGTATCTCGATCAGTTCCGCCGCCGGCCGCGCGGCGGCGGCCGGGGGCGCTGGGCCGGGCTCTGGCCCGGGCGGTTCGGCAGGCAGCGAGCCTGAGGCGGTAAGCCAGCGGCCGCGCAGCCCCGCGGCCTTTATCCACAGGAGGAACGAATGCGGACCACACTCACCGCGACGGTCGCTGGCGTGGCCGTCATCGCGCTCGCCGCGGCCGCGGCCGGCTGCAGTTCGTCGAGCAGCGGCGGCAGCAGCAGCGCGCCGAAGACCATGGAACTGATCGTCGGGACCAAGAGCGACGACTTCTACGTGACGATGGAGTGCGGCGCGGAGGCCGAGGCCAAGAAGCTCGGGGTGAAGCTCTCGGTCACCGGCCCGGCGACGTTCAGCATCCCTGAGCAGAAGCCGCTGATCGACACGGCCGCGGTCACCAGGCCGGATGCGCTGATCGTGGCGCCGACCGACAGCGCCGCGCTCGACCCCGACCTGCTGCGGGTGCAGCGAACCGGAACGAAGATCATTTTCGTGGACACCTCGGCGTCAGACACGGCGATCGGGCTGTCCCGGATCTCCTCGGACAACGCGGCCGGCGGCAAGCTGGCCGCGGACACCCTGGGCAGCCTGCTTGGCGGCAAGGGAACGGTCGCGGTGATCAGTGTGGCCAAGGGTGTGTCCACCACCGACGCCAGGATCGCGGGCTTCCAGGCGGAGATGGCAGCCAAGTTCCCGGGGATCAAGCTGCTGCCCGAGCAGAACGACGACGCCGACAGCGTGGGCACCGCCACCTCGTTCATCGAGGGTGACATCACCGCGAACCCGGGCCTGAACGGCGCGTTCGCCGCGAACGTCATCACCGCCGAGGGTGCCGCGTCCGGCATCGCGCACGCGGGCAAGACGGGCAAGGTGAAGCTGGCCACGTTCGACGCCGACGCCACTCAGATGACCATGATGCGCGCGGGCACGATCCAGCTGGCGATCGCCCAGGAGCCGGCGCTCGAGGGCGCCGATGGCGTGGAGCAGGCCCTGAACGCGATCGAGGGCAAGCCGGTGACCAAGAACATCGCCACCCCGCTGATCGCGGTCACCTCGAGCAACATGAACAGCGCCAGCGTCAAGCCTTACATCTACGCGTCGAGCTGCAGCTAGCTCGGCAGCGCAGGCCCGTCGGGAGGGTCGGGCAGGCCACGGTAAACCCCCCACATCGGCTCGAGCGGCGCAGGCGGCTCGGCCCCGGGCGACGGCTGGGCCCCGCGTGACGGCGGGGCCCGGCGGCCCCGCCGCCGGCGGATAACGAAGCGGGTGATCCCGACGATGGCCAGGACCAGCAGCACCGCGATGGACGCCACCGCCAGGAGAGCCAGCCGCAGGTAGAAGCCCAGGCGCGTATCCCTCGGGGCCAGGCCGTCGGCGACAAAGGCCTGCGGTGTGCGCAGTGCCGCAATCGAGGAACCGTGGGCGACGAACAGGACGCGGCCGACGATGCTGCTCGCCGGGATCGCACCCCACTTCCGTGAGTCGACCGAGATGTTGCGGTGATCGCCCATCACCCAGACCTGCCCCTTGCCGACCGTCGCGGAAAACCTGATGCGCGAGGGCGGATCACCGGGGTAGAGGTAGGTCTCGTCCAGCGCCCTTCCGTCGACGGTGATCCGTCCGCGGGAGTCGCAGCAAGCCACGTGATCGCCAGGCAGGCCGATCACCCGCTTCACGACCAGGGCGCGGGTCTTCGACACCCGCGCCGGCTCACGGAAGATGATCACATCGCCGCGGCGCACGCTGCCTCCGGGCAGGGCGAACAGCCGGTCGCCCGGAGCCAGGGTGTTCTGCATTGACGTGGACTGCTCTACGTAGGGCTGGATGGTCACGACCGGAATCGCGACGCTGGTCGCCAGGGCTGCGAACGCGAGCCCGACCAGCATCCAGAAGACGATCCGGCCGGCCTGCCGCTCCGGTCGCTCGGCCGGTGGCGCCCACGTGGCGGTGTCTTGCCGGGTCATGGGCCGCCTCACTTCCGCTGGCTCGAAGCAGCGTGCTGCGATCATTGTCTCAATAGAACGACTTACCCTCTTCTCGGTAGTTTGCAGCGGTCGCAGCCATAACTTTCCCCTCGATCAGGGGCAACAGCCGGGCCCGGTCACTGATCCGCATCCGGCTGGTGGCGCGTGGCGGCCACGCTCAGTTCTGGGTGGCGATGAGCTCTTCGTACTCGGCGGCGGACATGAGGCCGGGCGGCAGCTCGCCTGCGGCGCCGGAGAGGGTGACCTTGAACAGCCAGCCGGCCCCGTACGGGTCGGAGTTGACCAGGCCCGGGTTCTCCTCGATCTCCGGGTTGACCTCGGCCACCTCGCCGTCGACCGGCGAGAAGATGTCGCTCACCGACTTGGTGGACTCGACCTCCCCGCATGGCTCGCCGGCCGTCACCTTGCTACCCGGCGCCGGTGCGGAGACGTAGACGACGTCGCCGAGGGCTTGCTGCGCGTGGTCGGTGATGCCCACCGTGGCGGTGGATCCGGCGATGGCTATCCACTCGTGCTCACCGGTGTAGTGCAGCTCGTCGGGAACGGTCATGACGACCCTCTCCTTAGCAGGGATTGAGTGTGGCCGGCCGGTCAGGCTGGCCGGCGGTAGAACGGCAGTGGCACCAGGTCGGCAGGCTCGGCATTGCCCCTGACGTCGACGGCGAGCCGGTCAGGGCCGCTGCCTGGCCCGGCTTCGCGCGCCTCCGACGCGACGTCGGAAGCAACGTAGGCCATCGCGATCGGCCTGCCCAGCGTCGGTGAGGGCGCGCCGCTGGTCACCTTTCCGCACGCGGTCCTGTCCCAGAGCACGTCATAGCCGTGCCTGGGCACCCGCCTGGACCGGCCGACCAGGCCGACCAGTTCGCGTTCCGGCTTCGCCTGGGCGCGGTCGGCGAGGGCCGCACGGCCGACGAAGTCGCCGGGCTTGTCGAGCTTGACCACGCGCCCCAGGCCCGCGTCGAACGGGGTGAGGTTGGGCCCGAGTTCGTTGCCGTAGAGCGGCATCCCGGCCTCCAGCCGGAGGGTGTCGCGCGCGGCCAGGCCCGCGGGGGCCAGCCCGCTGGCCGCGCCCGCGGCCGTGAGCGCATCCCAGAGCGGCTCGGCGTCCTGCGGCGCCGTGAAGAGCTCGAAGCCGTCCTCGCCGGTATAACCGGTCCGGGCCAGCAGGATCTGGTGGCCCGCGACGGCCGCCGGGTAGCTGGCGTAATACTTCACCGTCGCCAGGCCGGCGTCGGTCATCGGCCCGAGGATCCGCGCCGCGTTCGGGCCCTGAAGGGCAATAAGCGCATAATCGGCCGTCCGGTCCGCGACCTTTGCGCCTGCTGGGGTGTGCGTCCCGGCCCGGTCGGTGAGGGCATTGAGGACCGTATCGGTGTTGGCGGCGTTGGCGACGACCAGGAACTCCTCACCGGCGAGCCGGTAGACGATCAGGTCGTCGAGTATCCCCCCGTCCGGCGCGCAGATCATGGTGTAGCGCGCGCGGCCGGGCGCCAGCGCGGACGGCTGCCCGACCAGCGCGTAGTCAAGCGCCGCCGCGGCGTCGGGGCCGGTGACCATGATCTCGCCCATATGCGAGAGGTCGAAGAGCCCGGCCGCCGTGCGCACCGCGTTGTGCTCGGCCGTCTCGCTGCCGTAGCGCAGCGGCATCAGCCACCCGGCGAAGTCGGTGAGCGTCGCGCCGAGGCGCTCGTGCACGCTCGTCAGCGGCGTGCGGCGCAGTTGCGGCCGCGAGTCTGTCATCTGAGTTCGGGCACCTTTCGACCACGTCTTTGGGGCGAGCGCCGGCGCGGGTCAGAGCGGAAACCGCGGCTGCGCCGGCGTTCCGGCTGAGGTCAGCCTACCGAGCGTCTGCCGGCCCACCGGGCGTGCGGCCGGTTCCTCCCTGATCTTCCGGTAATCCGCTTCATCCCGGCTGTGGCCCGGCCGGGGCGGCTTCATGGCCCAGGCCGCCCTGGTGTGTGATAGTCGGGAGGCATGGAACTGCTTACCGAGGACGAGATAGCAGGCCGGCTGGGCGGCGTACCCGGCTGGGGGCGCCAGGGCAGCAGCATCGCCACCACGGTCACGCGGAAGGACTTCCGGGACGCCATGCTCTTCACCGGAGCCGTGGCCTACCTGGCCGAGCAGGCCAATCACCATCCGGACGTCCTGATCCAGTGGAACAAGGTGACGCTGACCTTGTCGACGCATTCGGCCGGGGGCCTCACCGCGGCCGACTTCGACCTGGCCGGGAAGATCAACGCGCTCGGCTGAACGCGCACGCACCTGACAGGTAAGCCCGGGTCCGCGCAGCCCCCGTGCGCGCGGACCCGGGCTGGTCTTCGCCTGTGGGCAGCGCACCGAGTGCCTTACCGGCCAACCCCCCCAGGTGGCGCCGCCCACAGGGCGAAGATCCCTCCGCTCGTCGCAACCTCGTACGTTCGGCGCGTGGCCCCGCCGGCATCCGTGCCGGCGCGCCCCGGGCCGGGGACGACGATCCCCCTCCACGACTCGCGGTTTCCCTGTTCCAGCGCGGCGTCGGTCCGTGGTCCGGCCAAGGCCCGGGTCGCCTGTCTACCGGGTCGGCGCACGGGTCCACGGACTGGTTCTCGGCCTGCGGCCCGGCTGACCGGGCCCCGAGTGCCGCGCGGGGTTCTAGTTATAACACGGTGCACAGAGTTGACTACAGGTAGTTACAGGATTGAGCCCAGAGCCGGGGAGATCGGCGGCCTGAGTGTCCACAGGACCACCCGGCTGGCTGAGGAGCCGTTTGATGCAGCAGCCGGCGTGGGCCGGAGTCCCGCCCGGCTGGGCCCCGGTCGGCGTCGGCTAGCCTGATTCGCTGAGGCCGGATCCAGCTGAGGCCGGATCCAACAGTGCGGAGGGAGCAGCGTTGGCCATAGTGGCGCTGGTCCTGTGGGTGGTCACCGCGGCGGCGGGCGTGTCCCTGCTGAGCACCGGCGGCGCAGCCCGGCGGCTGGCCGCCGAGGCGGCGCGAGCGGAGGCCGAGAACGCGCGATCGGCGAGCGCGCCGGTCCGGATAGGCGCGCCGCCGCTCACCGACGAGGGGAAGCCGCCGCCGGTGCCCAAGGTCAGGGTGGCCACGCCGCCGGGCGAGCACCCCTTGCTCGAGTTCAGCCATCCGGCGCTGGCCGTCACCGGTCTGGCCTGCTGGTTCATGTTTGTATTCGTGCACTACCACCCGTTTGCCTGGATCTCCTTCGGCATCCTGGTGGCTGCCATCGGCCTCGGGCTTACCTGGCTGGTTCGTAATGCCCAGGCGGCCAGGCACCACGCCACCTCGGCCTGGAACTTCCCGCCCCAACTGGTTGCGCTGCACGGGGCGGGAGCGGCCATCGCGATCACCCTCACGGTCCTGACCGCCCTGTCAGCGAGCCACTGAGCCAAGCAGTCTCCATGGGGCCATCACAGGCACTGCCCGTTCTGTATGTCATCGCCTGCGGCGGTCCTTCCGCCGGGCAGCTCCCTGACTTTGTCAGGTTCGCGCAGGCGTCAGGCTGGGACGTGTGTGTGATCGCCACGCCGGATGCGACCAGGTTTCTGGACGCGGCACGCCTGGCCGAGCTGACCGGGCATCCGGTGCGGGTGCACTACAAGCACCCTGACGAGCCAGACGTGCTACCGCCAGCCGATGCCTTCGTGATTGCGCCCGCGACCTTCAACACGATCAACAAGCTGGCGGCTGGCATCAGCGACACGCTCGCGCTTGGCCTCGTGAACGAGGGCATCGGCACCGGCCTGCCGGTCATTGCCGCTCCCTGGCCGAACGTGCATCTTGCGCGTCACCCGGCCTTCCAGCGCAGCGTTACCGCTTTGCGCGAGTGGGGCGTCACGGTGATCCTCGACCCCGCCCGGCTGCCCGGAGCCAGGCCAGAACCTGCGGTCTTCCCGTGGGAAGACGTGCGGGCCGCACTCGTGAACCTCGGCGCTACTGAGGAAGGTGCGGCCGGCAAGGTGTGACCGCGCATCGCCAAGATCCGCGCCCGGCGCTAACTGCCTGCTAACCGCCCGACCACTCGCGGTCAGGGTCGCCAACCCGGACAGTCCCGAGCTGACTGAGCGCGCCTGTGCGCCCGCCGGGGACGAATCGTGGTGTCTTGGTGGCCGTAGCGGCAGCCGATCGGATCGGACCGCAGAGGCTCACCGGAGCGCGTCACAAGAGGACCTGGTGCAGCGCCCAGCCTGCACAAGCCCAGGCCGCCCGCGCGATAAGGAGTGGGCATGATCGTGTCTGCTTGGTAGGAAGGCGGGCATGGCCACCTACCCGATCCGCCCGGTCGCCGAAGACGAGCTCGCTGACTTTCTCACCGTGGACCAGCACGCCTCCCATGGCACGCCGATATCCGAGCGCGCCCACGCCAACTTCTTGGCCCGCCTCGAATTCGGCCGGACCCTGGCCGCGTTCGACGGTGACACGATCGTCGGCGGGACGGGCGTGTTCAGCTTCCCCATGCGGGTGCCGGGCGCGATGGCCGCGGTCGCCGGAGTGAGCCTGGTTGCGGTGCTTCCCTCGCACCGCCGCCAGGGCATCTTGTCCGCGCTGATGCGCCGCCAGCTCGCCGATATCAGCGAGCGAGGCGAGGCGGTGGCCGCGCTGTTTGGCTCCGAGTCAGGGATCTACGGGCGGTATGGCTACGGGCGCGCCTCTTGGCAGGCCGCCTACCGGCTGCGGCGCGGGGAGGGCAAGCTGGCGCCCGGTGTGCCGGCCGATCCCGGCCTGCGGCTGCGGATCGTCGAACCGCTGTCGGCCAGGGCCGAGCTGGCTCAGGTCTACGACCTGGCGCTGGCCGAGCGGCCTGGCCTGTACGCCCGCACCGAGCCATGGTGGGACCGCCTGCTCACCGACCTGCAGTCCGACGGCGAGCCAGCCCGGCCGATTCGGTGCGTGCTGGCCGAGGGCGACTCGGGGCCGCGGGGGTATGCGGTGTTCACCTCGACCGAACGCTGGGATGAGGACGCAGGCTTGCCGGAGGGCGTCCTTGAGGTGAGCGAGGCGATCGCTACCGACCCCGCGGCGACGGCGGCGCTGTGGGACAACCTGCTCAGCCGGGACCTGGTCAGCGACTTTCACGCCAGGATGCGGCCGGTGGATGACCCGCTGCTGTACCTGCTGGCCGACCCGCGCCGGGTGCGGTCTGTGGTCAGCGATGGCCTGTGGGTCCGGCTGGTAGATGTGAGCAGCGCCCTGGCGCTGCGGCACTATGCGTGCCCGGTCGACGTGGTCATCGAGGTCGCCGACGAGCTGTGCCCGCAGAACGCCGGCCGCTGGCGGCTGACCGCGCAGGCTGGTGGTCCTCCCGCGGGCTGGCGCGCCACCTGCGATCAGACCACCGCGCCGGCCGACGTGGTGCTGCCGGTGTGGGCGCTGGGCGCCGCGTACCTCGGCGGCACCGGGCTCGGGGCCATGGCGAAGGCGGGCCTGGTCACCGAGGCGACGTCAGGTTCCCTCGCGGCGCTGTCCACCGCGATGTCGTGGGAACCGGCACCCTGGTGCCCCATGACCTTCTGACCCGGAGGCACGGAACAAGGCCACCAGCAGGGCCTCGGCTAGGTCCTGCTGCTCGAGCTAGCCGAGGCCGCCGGGCTGCTCCCAATCGTCGGGGAAGCCGCGCCGCCCAGGGGGGCAGCACGCCAGGCAGCGGTCGCACACGCCCGCGCCGGGCCGTGATGTCGCCCCGGACCCGCGCAGTGTCGCTGCCCAACCCCAGGCGAACTCGACGGCAGTGAACCCATTGATGACCCACCGGCTGAATTCGCGACATGGGACGAGTGGCGCAGATACCGCTGGCCGCCGTCGGTCTCCTGACGCCTGCTCCTCGCAGCGCTGCCACGACCGCTCATCAGGCAGAAGCGGATGCGCCGGTCCGGCGCTGGTGGAGCCGGGAGATTGTTGGCCTGCTGGCGAAAAAGCTTGGCCAGACTCAGCTGGCACCACATGCCCGTGACAGGAGCTGGAGTGATCGGGTGAGGCCGACCGTGTCCACGAGTGGAACGCCAAATCGCGTGACGTTTTCGGGTGGGGTGTTCGTCCAGTCATAGGTGAGCGTGACGGTCGCGCCTTCGGCCGCGAGTTCCACGTCGTATCGCCAAAGCCAGCCAAGCGGTGCGCCGCCATGAGTTGCGGTGGCCCAGGCGATCGTGCGCCCCGGTTCAAGCGCGCAAACATGATTGTCCGACTGGTAAGGCTCGACCTGGTTACCGTCGCGGTAGGTCATGTTCATCACGAAGATCTGGCCGACTTGCGTCAGCCTCGCCGAAGTCGCTGGCGGCCCGACCATGCCGGTGGCATCAAACTCGCTGTGCCTCGCGGGGTCAGTGAGCAGTTCAAAGACCCGATCTGGTGACGCCGCCACCGTCACTGCGGCCCGACACACTCGTCCCATGACGACACTCCAGCATTAGCCGGGCACGCCAGCAAGGATTTTGCCGGGCGCCCTCACATGCATGACCGAGCGGAGCAACATGCATGACCGAGCGGAGCAGGCTAGCCGAACGACCTGATCTGCGCGTCTCAGCATGCGATTGCCCAGGCACCACCACCAGCCGCACCGAACGGCGGTTAGCGCAGCTCGGCGATCGAGGCATGGGCACTGAGCGGATCTGGCCGGCGCGCGTGACCTCAGCGGCCGGTGCGTTTGGCCGGGTGTCCTTCTATGGAAGGCGTGCGCTGCCGCGGTGATCACCGCGCGCTCCGGCGCTGCTTCAGCCGTGAAGCGGCTTGCCGGGGCGGTTCCAGCGGCCAAGGCCACGTGCGGGGAACCGGGTTGGATTGTTACCGGGTGCCGGCCAGTATCGCGACATGGACGCGCTCGCAGAAGCGATCGTGCGGGGCTAGCGCCGCGCGGACCTGCTCGGCGAAAGCGGACCGCTGGCTGACAGCCGGTATCTGGGTGAGTACGGGAACTGGAAGACCGTCTATAACCGGCATCGCCGCTGGTCGCTGGATGGCGCCTGGGACACGCCGTCGCGACCCGCTACGACAAGCGCGACTTCATATACCAGGGCACGGTCGACGTCGCCTCGATCCGGATCTGGCTACGAGACCGGTCACATGATCTGCGGGACCACGCCCTGGCCTCGGCCGCGTGGTCAGAAGCGATGGTAAACCGCAACCCGACGATCCCGTGGAAAGTCCTATTAAGCGACGCTGGGCAGGGCTGCAGCCAGGGCTGCGAAGTGGACGGGAAAGAGGCGCCACGATGACGCGGCGAACGGTGGGTGCGTGGTGCACGGCGGCGGTGATCCTGCTCTTGGCGGGCGCCTGCGCGAAGGCCGGCAGTACCGGCAGGCCGGTGACCGGTGGCGGTGCGGCTGGCGCGACCGGCGCCTCGGCTGCCTCGCAGGTGGGCGTGCCAGCTTCGCGGCTGGGCTCGCCGGCTTCGCAGGCGGCGCCGGTGTGGTTCTATTCGCTGCAGATGACTTCCGCAATGTCTGGGTGGGCGCTGGTCTGGTCGGCCAACCCGGGAGTCGCCGCCGATAACGCGCACATCCTGCTCGCACGGACCACGGACGGGGCACGTACCTGGAGCGATGTGACGCCCGCCGCGGCCCGCCCGGTGCTGGCGACGCTCAATTCCTACCAGGCCCTGGACCCGGTTGACGGCGACCACGCCTACCTGGCGGTCAGCCACGCGACATCGGACGACGGCGGCCCGGTGAGCACGACCGCGGTCTTCGTGACAGCCGATGGCGGCCGTAGCTGGACCGAGTCGGCGGTTTTCAAGACCAGCGCCCCGGCGGTCGGGTTGAGCTTCGCCGATGCCAGCCACGGCTGGCTGCTGCTCGGCCCGGTGTTCAGCGGGCCGGGGCAGCCGGTGATCTGGCTGTACCAGACATCCGATGGCGGCCTGCGCTGGTCCCCGGCTGCCACCGTCGCGCCCCCGGGAAACTACGGGAGCAACAGCTTCTGCCAGCCAGCAAACCTGACCTTCCTGACCGCGGCCACGGGCTGGGTCACTATCGGCTGCCGGGCGCAGCCCGAGTTCCTGGTCACCCAGGACGGCGGCGGCAGGTGGACCGCCCAGCCCGTGCCGCTCCCGGCAGGCGCCCTCGGCCCGCGGAGCGGCCCGGCGTCCCTGACCGGGCCGCAGTTCGTGGGCGGTACCGGATTCCTGACCGTGGCACCGGAACCGCCCGGCACCCCGTCCCTGCTCGGCACCCGGGATCGGGGCCAGACCTGGCAGCTGCTGGCGCTGCCATCCGGCGCTGGTCAGTACCCGCAGGTCAAGTTCTTCACCCCGGCCGACGGCGTGCTCGTCACGGCAGGCCCGCAGGAGGCTCTCGGCGCGGTCTTCTACGTGACCGCGGACGGCGGCCGGTCCTGGACGCCGGTGCCGCAAGGCACCCACTTCACCCAGCACGGGGAGGCCATCGACTTCGCCAGCCAGCAGGCCGGCCTTGCCTGGAACTCCGGCGGGAGCGCCGTAGCCGCCCCGCCCCTGTACGCGACCAGCAATTCCGGCCGCACCTGGCACCTTTTCATCCCGCACCTGGTCACGGGCTGACCTGACGCGCCACGCAGTAGCTAACCGGCCGCGGGACACCGAACAGCCGGTTCTGCGCGGCACGGACGGCGGAGGGAGCCTTGGGTAGGTGTACTCGCACGTGCCGTTCCCAAATCTGGGAACGAGGGCTGAGCAGGGGTGGACCGACATGGCCAGGTACAAGGTGGGCTACATCGTCGGTAGTTTGGCGACCGCCTCGATCAACCGCATGCTGGCCAGGGCGCTGATCCGCCTGGCCCCACCAGA
>Ga0335072_10013733_pt1 | contig 11523 bp, 8 predicted proteins | sample Lox_Sample_21_FD_206725 | JGI IMG/M metagenome (GOLD analysis project Ga0335072, IMG submission 206725) | Soil microbial communities from Loxahatchee National Wildlife Refuge, Florida, United States - Lox_Sample_2.1 | ecosystem: Environmental > Terrestrial > Soil > Wetlands | place: USA: Florida...
TCTTGGTTCTGGCCGTGCTGGGGGCGACACTCGCCGCCCGGGGCGAGCCGCGCGGGAAGCTCCTGCCCGCAGTATTTGGCGCTGCCTCGCTCCTGGCCCCGGCCGCGCAGGCCGCGCTGCACACAACTGTCAGTCTGCAGAAGCACGTCGTGTTCGGCGCCTGGTTCGCCGCGATCGCAGCAGGCTACGCGATGGCCAGGCTGAGCCGAGTCGATCCTGGACACGGCTGGGCGGCGGTCATGGCCTTGCCCATCCTCGCGTCGACCCTGTTCGGATCGATGGGCCAGGCGGCGTCGCTCTATCGGGTCTGGCCGAACTCGGCCGGAGTCGTCGGCGACCTGAATTCGGCCGTCCGCGCTCACCCAGGCAACTACCTGGCCGAGGACTACGACGTCGAGGCCTACTATCTGCGCGCCGGCGTGCCCTGGCAGCGGTGGTCGAACACGTATTACTTCAGCTACCGAGGCGCACCTCCGGGCGCGGCTTCCTACGATGCCGCGATCGGTCACCACTACTTCTCGCTGGTGATCCTCGACTTCGGCGACACTGCCGCGATTGACCGGCAGATCACCGCGGCGATGCGTCGTGCCGGCGGCTATTACGTCCTGGCCCACGCCGGGCGGTACACGATCTGGGCCTCGCATGAGCCGACATCGTCGCGGACGTCCGGGAGGGGGCTGGCCCGTGACTGAGCCGTCAGCCGCTGAGCGGCCGGGTGGGATCTACCTCCCGCAACCGCCCGACGAACAGGAGAAGTACGCCTATTTCGGCAAGCCACGCCGCTGGGCGTTCGCATGGCTGCTGATCGCGTCGGTCGGGGTTCTGTACGGCTACGTCCACGTTGCCGAGCGTGCCTGGCTCGTCGCGCCGGTCATGTGGCTGCTGCTGATGGTCCTGGTGCCGCCCGTCGTGGTCAACTTCTGGCTGAGGACGGGCCATCCGAGGCTGACCCTAGCCGGGCATCAGGCCGCCGTGGCCAGCTATCGCCAGCACGGTGAAACGGTGGACGTGTTCCTGCCCAGTTGTGGTGAGCCACTGCCGGTGCTCGACAATACGTTCCGTCACGTGAGCGCGATGAGCTGGGGCGCGGTCAAAACGGTCTACGTGCTTGATGACTCGGTCCGAGACGAGGTGCGCGGCTTGGCGCAGAAGTACAACTTCTGCTACATCGTTCGGCCCCATCCCGGCGAGATGAAGAAGGCGGGAAACCTCACACATGCACTCGGGATCAGCGCCGGAGACTTCATCGCGGTCATCGACGCCGACTTCGCCGTGCGCCCGGAGTTCCTCTACGAGACCATGCCGTACTTCTGCGACCCCAAGGTCGGCATCGTTCAGACGGCGCAGTATTTCGATGTCCGCAACCGGTCGTTCTCCTACATCCAGCGCTATGCGGGCACCCTGCAGGAGATTTTCTTCCGATTCATTCAGCCCGCCCGTGATCGCTATCGGGCCGCGATCTGCGCCGGGACGAACCTCGTCTACCGTCGTTCGGCCGTGGTCGCCGCAGGTGGCTTCGCGCAGGTGCCGATCGGCGAGGACGTCCACTCCGGGGTAAAACTGTGGTGGGCCGGGTACGAGACCCGCTATCTCCAACTGTGCCTGGCCAAAGGCGTGGCGCCCACGGACTTCCCGTCTCTGGCAAATCAGCAGGCGCGATGGTGCCGTTCTTCGATGATGCTGATGATCGAGCGGCACTTCAGGGACGCGCCGTTTGACTGGAAGCAACGAGCTGCCTTCTGGGCCGCGTTCCTCTACTACATGTCCTCAGCGGCCTTGCTGATCACTGGCCCGTTCCCGACGCTGACAATGATCTGGTTCTATCCGCAGCGCGTCTACCCGCACAACTACCTGGTAATTCTGCCGGCCCTGGCGGCAACCATTTTCGTTTTCCCGCTCCTGAGCCGGGGCTGGCGACCGACCATATTCCGGGTCTGCATTATCAACTCGTGCTGTCACCTCTACTCGATCTGGTACGCGATCAGGGACCGCATCGCCGAGTGGGTTCCGACCGGCGCGTCGCCTGACCAGGGTCAGGTTCCCGTCACGGTGAACCGGATTCTCTGCACCTGGATCGTCATCGTCCAGGTGCTGCTCTGGTCGGGACTGGCGCTTCGCGTGCACGAGTTCGGATGGCAACGCTATTGGGCGACCGAGATTCTCGCCGGCGTGCAGCTTTACCTGCTGGCGCCGTTGATCACTCCCAGCAAGGGCATTTGGAGACGCGCCCAGGTCTGGGATCCAGAAGGAGCCACGGGATGACTCATCACGGCCGGAGAAGGCAGGGGAGGTCGCGGCCACTGCTCAAGGGCACCCTGGCCATCGTCGCCGCGATCGCGATCGCCGCTGGCGTCGTCATCTACAACCGGACATCTGATCCAGACGGACCGCTGCCGGTTGATCTCCCGCCTTCGTCCAGTTCCTACCTCGGGCTCTATACGGCCGGTGTGCCGAACACCTACCAGGGGGTGACGACCTTCGCCAAGGCCGCCGGGGCACATCCAGATGTGGTGATGTACTACAGCGGATGGTTCGTGCCGTTCCCGTCCAAGTTCGCCGCGACGGCGGCCAACGAGGGCGCCGTGCCACTGGTGCAGATGGACCCGGACGACGTGACCGTTGCCGGGATCGCGTCCGGGCGGTACGACGGCTACCTCAGTGCGTACGCCGAGGCGGTTCGGAATTATCATCACCCGGTCATCCTGAGTTTCGGTCACGAGATGAACGGCACGTGGTACCCCTGGGGCTACCGGCGTACCTCTCCAGCCGTCTTCGTGGCGGCCTGGCGCCATATCGTCAGCCTGTTCCGCGCGCTGGACGCCCGCAACGTGACCTGGCTGTGGACGGTCAACATCATCAACGACACAAAGGGCGGTAACATCCCGCAACCCGGCCCGTGGTGGCCCGGCAGTTCGTATGTGAACTGGGTGGGCATCGATGGCTACTACCTCAAGCCAACCTGGCAATTCGCGCCGCTGTTCGGTCCGACCATCAGCGCCGTGCGCCGCCTGACGAGCGATCCGATACTCGTGGCCGAGACGGGGGCCGTGCCCGCGGCCGACCAGGCGTCGAAGATCAGCGACCTCTTCGCCGGCGTTCGTCGATATGGGCTGCTCGGATTCGTGTACTTCGACTCCACGAACTCAGCCGGCCAGCAATTTGACATCCGGAGTTCGGCGTCTTTCGACGCGTTCCGCAAGGGAGCCAGCACCTACTCGAGGCCAGGGTCATGAACGTCCTGTTGCGCGGCAAACCGCTGAGCAGCCCGACGAGTGGAGGGCGCCACGGTTTCCGCTGATACGGACAGGACGGGGCGACATCGTCACGGTCCCCAGGCCAGTCCCCGCCCGCCGCGCCGACGTCGTCGTTGGCTCCGGCTGGCTGCCGTTGTCGCTGTTGTCGCCGTGGCGGTCGCCGTTGTTCTCGTCTTTACGGTGCAGGGTGTCAAGGGGCCGGCCGAGGCGGTGCTCTCCCTCCCTGGGACCCGTCCCTCGCACCCGGCACGGCAGAACCCCGACGGCCCTCTGTCCACCGTTCCTGCCTCGTACCTCGGTCTGTACTCCGACGGTGTACCGGACTCCTACGCGGGCGTGACGGCCTTCACCAAGAGCACCGGAGTCAAGCCCGACCTTGTCTCCTACTACAGCGGTTGGTACGAGCCCTTCAAGACGAACTTCGCTGCGGCCGCGGCCCGAGAAGGCGCCGTCCCGTTGGTGCAGATAGACCCGGCGGGGATAAGCGTCGCGTCGATCGCGGCCGGCCGCTACGACGCGTACCTCGCCACCTATGCCCAGGACGTCCGGGCTTACCGTCACCCGGTCATCCTGAGCTTCGGTCACGAAATGAACGGCTACTGGTACTCCTGGGGCTACCAGAACACGCCCGCGACGGTTTTCGTGGCCGCTTGGCGCCACATCGTTGATGTTTTCCGGGAACAGGGTGCCCAGAACGTCACCTGGCTGTGGACGATCAACATCATCCACAAGCGGGCGCGGGTACCCTCGCCGGGTCCCTGGTGGCCCGGCAGTTCGTACGTGAACTGGGTCGGAATCGACGGCTACTATTACAACAATTCCAACACCTTCGCCAACCTGTTCGGCCCGACGATCGCGGCCGTGCGCGGCCTGACGCACGACCCGATACTCATTGCCGAGACGGCCATACTCCCGGCCGCTAATCAGCGCGCAAAGATCTCTGATCTGTTCGCCGGGATCAAACTCTATGATCTTCTCGGCTTCGTCTGGTTCGACTCCGTTCACGTCTTCGACTGGCGCCTGAGCGATGCCGGGGCCATCTCGGTGTTCCGCCAGCACGCCCAGGCTTATCAGAAGTCAGCGCCCTAGAGCAGCGGAACCCGCCGCCCGTACGACGCGACACGAATACCAGGACGGCCGCGAATTAGTGCTGTGAAGAGTTCGACGCCGCCGTTGACGTAGATACCGCGCCTTTGAGCTGCGCCGGAGGCTCGGCGCGTGTCACGCCTTGACCTGGATGGATGCCCGCAGCCGCTTCGCGCGACCGCAGCAGTCGGACCCGGAACAGGATCCGAGCGCACGCGAGGCCATCTCGCCACGTGATCTTCTTGCCTTCGGCGTGCGAACGACCGTAATAGCTTACCGGAACTTCGAACGGCCTGATGCCCTGCCTGAGCAGGGTCGCGGTGATCTCGCTGTCGAGGCCGAAGCCCTTCTCGCGCAGATCGAAGCTGCGCAACATCACCAGAGGCACCAGCTTCAGGCAGGTATGCAGATCGGACAGGTGCGCGTTGAAGAGAAGATTTGCCAAACGCGTCAGGACACGATTTCCCGCCGCATAAAGATAACTGCGGTATACGGTGTTATACCCAAACAAACGTACTCCATAGACGACTTCGCAACGCTCCCGCAGCACGGGCTCGACCACTCTCGATATGTCTTCGGCGTCGTATTCTAGATCGGCGTCGAAGGGGAGGGCGTGCGTGCCGGTCGCCAGGGAAATCGCGGCCAGCAGAGCCGCACCTTTCCCTTGGTTGGCCTGCTGGCGGTGAATCGTCACTCGAGGATCGGTCACCCGCGACAGCAGGACCGGCGTGTCATCGGTGCTTCCGTCGTCGACAACGATTAGTTCGATTTCGCAAGGAAAGTCAATGTGCAGTATTTCCTCGATCGCGCGCTCGACGGTGTTCTCCTCGTTGTACGCCGCCATGAGGATCGACAGCTTGACCGGCTTGGCGCGCAACGACGTGCTGACCGGAGCCGGGATCGTGATGGCGTCGTCGGCGGTGATCCAGGTGAGGCGGGGCTGCTCGCGCGGGTGAGCTTGGGCGGAGGAACGACCGGGCGGACCATCCTCCCTGAACTCATCCGACAGGCTCGCGGACTGGTGCACGGACAACAGTTCCCCCCTAATAGGAACGCATCGATGCTGGGCCGTTCCTGGTGCTTACGTCCATGGCGGCGTCATAGGTCGCTTGCGATCCACGCCCATACGGCCGCGCCGGGACGCAAGAACGGTTGCAGGTTCCAGGCGTTCATAAGCCCTAAAATCCCCCCTTATTCAACTGTAATTTTTTTATAAGCTCCGTCTCTCGCCATGTTCATGGTGCTAACCGCGTGATAGGCATATGTGCCGGGCACGGCGGAGCGCGTAGCCGAGGCTCGCCGCGCCGAGTCCAGCGGCGATGGCCGCGGCGCGCTGAACGGCCGCGAATTCCAGATGGCTGATGGCCCGCCACAACTCGCGAAGCGCGCCCAGTGGAAGCGTGTGCGTCGCGTGCCGACGCTCGTCCCGCAGCTTCTGGCTTGAGCCTAGGACGGCGATCATGTCGGCCTTGCCCTTGCCCTCGGTATAACAGCGCTGAAGAAAGAACCGGGGGGTACCACGACGCGGCGGAACGATGTGCCCGATCTGTGCTGACGGTTCATACCACCAGATCCCGCCGGTCGCGGCAGCCATCCGGATGCACAAATCGGTGTCGTCACAGGCGGTCGATTCGAGGCCGGTTTTACCGAATCCTTCCCTGAATCCGTCGACCTTCCAGAAGTCCGCGCGTCTCACCGCCATGTTTTCCGACCAAACGTTCCGAATCGGCGCGGCCGTTTTCGGCATGCCGCGATAGGAGGCCCCGACCACGAACAAGAACTCGTCCGGCAGCCATTTCGGAACACCTCCGAGCCAGACGGGTTCGACGTGGCCACCCACCCCGACGACGTTCTCCCGGACGAGCGGTGCCGTCAGATTCGCCAGCCAGTGCGGGCGGGCGATCGCATCGTCGTCGAGGAATGCCAGGATGCTGCCGTAGGCAGCCCGCACTCCGGCGTTTCGCGTCGAGCCGGCTCCCCGCCGTCCACGGTGATCCACCGCAACGACGTCCGGCAGCTTTTTGCATACCCATTCGTAGAGATCCGGATTGTTGTCAACGGCCACGACGACCTCGTACGGCGGCGGCTGCTGGCCATGCGCCGATGCGACGGCTTGGGTCAGCTCCTCGCAGCGGTCGAACGTGTGAGCGGCGATGATGACCGATATCTTCGCGGGGTTCTGTGCGCTGCGTGTCACGGTGATCTCCCGGATCAGGCTTTGATCGGAGACGGGATCGTGACCGATCCGCAGGAATTGGCCGCGCCAGGACCACCTGATGTGCCGCTTCCGGATTCGGCCCAGATGCGGTCGCGAAATCCGGTCCATCCGCTCTTTACAGGCGTGCAGAGCATGCGCAATATCCCCCCTGACGCCCCGAGCCGGCCTGACAACCAAGGCCCTCGCCGACTACCCGGCTCAGCTCCGCGGACCTTGATCGAGGCGGATCCGTCGGAGCGACACCGTGCGTCACATGTGACCCTCAACTAGCGTTGGGCTCGTGGCCCGCATGGTATTTAATCAGCGCTAGCCGTGCTTAGAGGTCGCTTTCGCCAAAATGGAATCAGGCTGGGACATCCGGTGTCGGTCTACGCACCGGTCGGTTGCACGCCGGCCGACCCTCGGGCTCGGTGCGAGCGATTCATCCGTTATGCAGCGCTTGCGAAGTAACTGCGACATAGTCGAGCGGACAAAGCAATCATGTGCGTTCTCCCGCGTCCACTCCGGAACGCGATAGCCCCTGGCCCTTGGCGATGAGAAGCAGGGCGGCGATGCCCGCCTCCTGCAGGTCACGCTTGGCCTGTTCGCTGATTTCCAGGGCGAGCGGCCGCTCGGGCGGGCGTGAGGTCCCGGACGGCTGTGTGCTGGCCGGCCTGGCCTGGTCGGCCTGCCGGTGCCGGCCGTGGCCCAGCGCCGCCTGGATCACCGGCGGCGTGAGAATGATTCCCTCGAGCAGATAGACGGCCAGCAGCGCGAAGGAAAGGCCCTTCAGCCCGCCGTAAGACCCGCCCGCCGCGGAGGCGCCGACCTCCATGACCGCGGCCGCGGTCATGACGGCAGCCGCCCGCGGGATCCGGCCGGCGGCGCGGCACACGGCGATGTACTGCATTTTCGGGATCGTGGGGAGGTATCCGATGACCAGCAGCCAGAGCGGCAATGTGGCGGCGCGGGCGTAGCCGGGCCCAAACAGGCTCAGCGCGAAGTGAGCGCCTAGGCCAAGCACGAGCATGCCCGGCAGTCCGAGTATCACCGACAGCCGCAGCGTGAACCGAAGCTTCCGGGCGATTATCTGCGGATCGGCGGCCGCCACAGCGAACAGGACCGTCGACAAGTGCGTCGGCACAACCTTCAGAAAGCCGCTCAGCGTCCATGCGGCGTAGAACGCAGCGTTGGCCGAGGGCGACACGATCACGGTGACCAGGACGGGGATGAGGGTCATCGGAACGGTGATGGCCAGGTTCAGCCAGTTGTGCGCGATCGCGGTCCGGCCCAGGCGGCGCAGGACATCCCAGTCAGGGCGCGGGAGCACGGGGATGTGTGCCAGCCGGAGCCGGATCGCCAGCAACGCCATCGAAAGCCCGAGGCCCGCCACCCACGATGCGGTGACGCCGACGCCGAACTTGTCGTGCAGAACGATCGCGGCGGCAGGCAGGGCCAGCACCTTGCCGGCCGCGAAGACGGCGTTGCGGATCAGTTGCAGGCCGCCTCGCATCAGGCCGATGGTGGCCTGGTCAAAGACCAGGCTGACCCCGGTCAGTACGACCCCGGCGACGAACAGGGCCGCCTGGGCCGGCGTGCCGGTTACGTGCCCGAAACGCCCGCTGAAATGGGGCGCCAGGACGGCGAACCCCAGCCCGAGAACGGCTGATCCGACAGCACACGTGAGGAGCGCGGCCGAGACCAGGCCGGCTCGCGCCTGGCGGCGCGGGAGTTCCCCGATCAGCAACGTACCCATGCCGAGCATGCCGATCGTGCCCAGCAGGGTCATGGCGGACACGCCGGCAGCGCCGTAGCCGACCGATTCCTGTTTGAACAGCCGGGCCGCGATGGCCCAGTAGCCGAAGCCAAGAGCCGATGACACGCCGGTGGTGGCGGCCAGGGTGCTCGCATTGCTCAGCAGGTCGTGATGCTGCCGCCAGATGGCCCGGAGCCGGGCCAGGGGAAACCGCTCCGGCGCGGTGGCGCGTTGGCGCGCCCTGGTCCCGTCAATGCCGACGTCGGTGTCGGGCATTGGGGTGAGTCCTCGTCGGCGATGGTGTGGGCCGGGTTTTGTCGGAGACCACGGTCACGTACCGGTACGCACTCGAAAGGTCGGGAAGCCGGTACAGCTTGGCCGTAAGGGTGTCGAAGCCGGTGAATTGCGTCGCCCGTTCCCAGGACCGCCCGTTGGAAAGGTCGAGAGTCCAGGTGGCGGAGACGTGGCTGTCATCGAAAAGCACCAGACGGTAACGCACCGCCCGGCCTTCATGGTTGGTTACGCCCAGGCTCGCGTTCGTGCCATTTGGCTTGTCGGCGACGAGCCAGAGCTGGGTGAAACCGGCGTAGGGCTGCTTCGCCGCTCCCGCGCTAGCCAGCCCCACGGCGCCACCCGCGATCAGCACGGCGATGGCGAAGCCGACGGCGTGCCAGACCGGGATCCGCCACTTCCTTCGCTCCGCGGTCACGTCGGCCGGCCGGCCGTGGCGGCCCTGCCAGATGCGGCGCGTAAGCACGGCAAGGGCGGACGCCAGCGTCGCTCCGGCGAGCAGACCGAGCCAGGCGGGTCGGTGCAGTGGCACCCCCGCAGCTACGAGCGGCAGTCCGCCGAGGATCGGTACGGAGGCGGCCAGCACGACGATGATCACGAGCCGTTCGAGCCCGGCAATGTCGGCGCCGAACAGTAGCTGGCTCAGCAGATAGCCCGGTGCCGCCAAGAGCAAGATTCCCAGAACGATCGTCGCCGCCACCGGAGCGCCGGCCAGGGCCGCGGCGCAGGCAAGCACCGCCACCGTCACTGCGATCCCGAGGTCGGCGTGATTATGGCTCATGTCATCACCCGGGCAGCTCGAAGATGACGACGTTGCCTGAGTCGTAGATGCGATCGACGCCTGATTGCCCGTTGAATTTATCCAGGTCCGCGTTCGTGAGCGGATGCTTGTATTTGCCCTGCTCCGGGTCAACGGCGAAATACTGGCCTGAGACGGGCAGCGAGTGGCTCAGCCTGCGGTCGACCCAGACGTACCGGATCGCCTGAGCCTCCGCCTGCAGGCGGGTCGAGACCCCGTACGTCCCCGAGGTATACAGGTACGCGACGTTGCGGATCGCATTCTGGTCGCCGTAGCTGCCGAGGACGGGGTATGCGCCGTAGTCGCTGGCGAACCTGTTGCCGCGGCCCAGGAGGGCCAGCGACCAGGTGGCCCCGTCGATCACCTCGGGTTCCACCGAGCGTTCGGCGCCGGCAACCTGATAGGGCCCGGGCAGGCGCTCCCAGTACGGGGGCCAGCCGTTGATCAGTCCGTCAAACATGAGCGTCAGCACCACGACGAGCACCGCGACGGCTACGGGTCGTGCCTGCCAGCGCACGGCTCGGCCGGCCAGGTGCCCCAGGGCCAGGGCCACGATGTACGCGAGGGGCACATAGATGAAGGTCGCGGCGCGTCCGGCCAGTTCGGAGCCGTCGGCTGCGGTCAGCCGGAGAACGACGATCCCGTACCAGCTCACGGACGCGATGGCCATGGCCACGGTCCAGGTATGGCGGCGATATCGGCGCCATACCTGCCACCAGCCGACCGGCAGCAGCGCGGACACCATCAGGACGGTGAAGGTGGCCAGGACCTGGTTGCCCTCGGGCCCGTTCGATTTCGGAGCGCTTACGTGCCCGGAGAATGAGGCCTGGATGCTCTTGAGCGTGCCCGAGGCGTACGGCTCGAGATAGCCCCACGTCTGCGGGGCGGCGAATACCAGCCAGCAGGCCGCAGCCCCGGCGGCCAGAGCGGCAAGAAGCCCGGTCCAGGCCGCGGCCCTCCGGTTGCCGCTGATCAAGGCGGCAATCGTGACAACGCACAGCATGATCGCGGTCACGTAGCTGGTGATGTGGTGGGTGACCACCATTGCGGCGATCGTCAGCACCGCGAGGGCCAGCCAGCTAACGCGCCCGCCGGCCGGTCTGCGGGAGGCAAGCTTCCACGCCGCCAGCAAGATCAGCCCGAAGAACGGCAGACCGAGCGTCTGGTAGGTGAACATCGAGTCGAACGACTCGAACAGCGAGTCCCCTGTGTAACACAATACGGCGACGCCCGCGATCCGGTACGAGCCGCCGACCTCGCGGAATAGCACGTACAACACGCAGACGAAGATGAGGTGGGCTATTCCGGCGATGATGAGCCCGGCGGTGAAGACCGACAACCCGGTGACGGACACCAGAGCCGCGGTCAGTTCCTCCAAGCCCGGGTAGTGCGGGCCGATCGGGATCAGGTAGTTAACGGCCGACAGCTTGCCGGTCTGCAGCACGTTGACCGTGCCGCGCCAGTGCCTGAGCTCGTCCGCATAGGTGAAGGCCGCCGGGCTGTAGCAGACGACGACGAGGTATTCGGCGACCGTTGCGATCATGATGAGGGTCGCTGTCTGGGCGGCGGTGAGCACGCGCGGGCTGAGCAGGCGCATCGCGACCGGTCCCACGATCAGGGCCTGGCCCAGCCAGTATGCTCGGTCCGCCCACGGCGAGTTGGCGTGACCGAACCGCCCTGCGGTGTATGCGGCGGCAATCACTAGGACGCCGGTCGCGGCGATGATCGCCACGACGCTGACCGGCAGATGAGAACGCGGCGCCGCGTGTCGCCCGGACGTGGTTTGCTGGTTTTCGAGCGAAGCATCGGCTACCGCTACCATGGCCGACCTTTGCGCCGTCGTCCCGTCACGGTCACGGCGCTCACTCTCGCACCGTCATGAAAATCGGCGACCCCCCCAGGCTCACGAACCAATCAGCGCCAGCGGCGGCGCGGGACGCGGGATTCCGGTAATTCGGTGCAGCAGCGGCCCGCCACATCAACCCCCTCAGCAGCGGCGTCGCACCGTGCCCTCAGCGAAAACACCTCACTGTGTGGGCTCACCGCAATCCTCCCCAGCTTGCGGGCGGTGCCCCTAACATACCTTGTGGGGACATAAAGCGCTTCAGCTAACTTATGTTCGTCCAGAAGCGGCATGCAG
>Ga0335072_10013734_pt1 | contig 11523 bp, 7 predicted proteins | sample Lox_Sample_21_FD_206725 | JGI IMG/M metagenome (GOLD analysis project Ga0335072, IMG submission 206725) | Soil microbial communities from Loxahatchee National Wildlife Refuge, Florida, United States - Lox_Sample_2.1 | ecosystem: Environmental > Terrestrial > Soil > Wetlands | place: USA: Florida...
TGCCCAGGGACCGGTACACCACGAAGGTCAGGCTGGCCTGCCAGGAGATCCTGCGCCGGGCGCTGCACGGCGTGTCCGTCGACTACAGCGCGATGGTCAGCAACTCCGCGCTCGCCCGGCTGCACGTCGTCGTGCACGGTGAGCCGGGCCGCCCCCTGGCGCACCCGGATCCGCTGGCGCTGCAGGCGGAGATCGCGGCCGCGGTCCGTTCCTGGGACGAGGACCTCGCCGTGGAGGCCGAGCGCCAGCTCGGCGTCGAGCGCGCCACCACCGTGCTGAACGCCTGCTCCGTCGCGATCCCCGAGCCGTACAAGGCGGACACCAGGCCCGCGGAGGCAGTAGCGGACTTCACCACGGTGGAGCGGTTGCAAGAGCTCTCCCTCCCGTTCGGGTTGCGCCTTGCCATCAGTCAGAACGGAGGGTGGCGACTCCGCATCTTCCGCATGGCCCCGATCACGTTGTCGGACGTGCTGCCGCAGCTTCAGCACATGGGGCTGGAAGTCGTCGACGAGCACCCGTACGAGCTGTGTGGAACCATGGGCCCGTTCTGGGTATACGACTTCGGGCTGCGGCGGCGGCGCGCGCCTCTTGCAGCCGCGGAAGCCAAGGCAGCGCGCGACAACTTCGAGGCGGCGCTGACCGCGCTGTGGCGCGACCAGACCGAGGACGACGCGTTCAACGGGCTGGTGCTGGACGCGGGGCTGACCTGGCGGCAGATCGTGCTGCTGCGCGCGTACGCGCGGTACCTGCGGCAGATCGGCGCCCGGTTCAGCCAGGACTACCTGCAGCGGGTGCTGCGCGGCAACCCGGCGATCGCGCGGCTGCTTGTCCGGCTGTTCGAGTCGAGGTTCGACCCGGCGCGGCAGGCGGGCGCGGCCGAGCGCTGCGAGGCGATCGCCGAGGAACTGCGCGGCGCGCTGGACGAGGTCGTGAGCCTCGACCACGACCGCATCTTGCGGTCCTACCTGGCGCTGATCGAGGGCACCCTGCGCACCAACTACTTCCAGTCCGCGGGGGAGGCCCCGTACCTGGTGCTGAAGCTCTCGCCGGAAGCCGTCCCCGCGGTGCCCGCGCCGCGGCCGAAGTTCGAGATCTTCGTGTACTCGCCGCGGTTCGAGGCGGTGCACCTGCGGTTCGGCGCGGTCGCGCGCGGCGGGCTGCGCTGGTCGGAGCGGCCAGAGGACTACCGCACCGAGGTGCTCGGCCTGGTCAAGGCGCAAGAGGTGAAGAACGCGGTCATCGTGCCGTCCGGCGCCAAGGGCGGCTTCGTCTGCAAGCGGCTGCCTGACCCGTCCAACCGCGAGGCGTACCAGGCCGAGGTGCTCGCCTGCTACCAGATGTTCATCAACGGGATGCTCGACATCACCGACAACATCGTGGGCGACCAGGTGGTGCCGCCGCACGGCGTGGTCCGGCTCGAGGGCGACGACCCGTACCTGGTGGTGGCCGCGGACAAGGGCACCGCGACGTTCTCCGACGTCGCGAACAAGATCGCGGAACGCCACGAGTTCTGGCTCGGCGACGCGTTCGCCTCCGGCGGCTCAGAAGGCTACGACCACAAGAAGATGGGCATCACCGCGCGCGGCGCCTGGGAGTCCGTGCGCTGGCACTTCGCCGCGCTGCGGCTGAACCCGGACGTCGACGACTTCACGGTCGCGGGCGTCGGGGACATGTCCGGCGACGTGTTCGGCAACGGCATGCTGCTGTCCAGGCACATCAAGCTGGTCGCGGCCTTCGACCACCGGCACGTGTTCCTCGACCCCGACCCGGATCCGGCGGTCAGCTTCGCCGAGCGCGAGCGGCTGTTCGGGCTGCCCCGCTCCTCGTGGGCGGATTACGACACGGCCCTGATCTCGCGCGGCGGCGGCGTCTGGGCGCGCGACGTCAAGGCGATCCCGCTGACCGCGCAGGCCCGCGCGGCGCTCGGCATCGGCGAGGACACGCTCGCCATGTCCCCGGACGAGCTGATCTCCGCGATCCTGAAGGCCCCGGTCGACCTGCTGTGGAACGGCGGCATCGGCACGTACGTGAAGGCGTCGAACGAGACACACGCAGACGCCGGCGACCGGTCCAACGACGCGGTCCGGATCGACGCGACCGAGCTGCGTACCCGGATCGTCGCCGAGGGCGGCAACCTCGGGCTGACCCAGGCCGCGCGGATCGAGTACGCGCTCGGCGGCGGGCTGGTCAATACCGACTTCATCGACAACTCGGCGGGCGTGGACACCTCCGACCACGAGGTCAACATCAAGATCCTGATGGCCGGCAACATCGACCCTGCCGACCGCGGCAGGCTGCTGCACGAGATGACCGACGAGGTCGCCACGCTCGTGCTGCGGCACAACGACGGGCAGAACATGGCGCTCGCCGCCGCCCGCTACCAGGCCCCGAGCCTGCTCCACGTGCACGCCAGGTACCTGCGCCAGCTCGTCAGGAGCAAGCAGGTGTCGCTGGAGGGCGACGTACTGCCGACCGGCAAGGAGATCGCCGCCAGGCGGTCCGCGGGCGCCGGCCTGACCACCCCGGAGCTGTCCCTGCTGCTGGCGCACACCAAGATCGCGGCGGGCCAGCAGGTGCTCGCCTCCGACCTGCCCGACGACCCGTACCTGCGCACCGCGCTCACCGGCTATTTCCCCGCGCCGCTGCGCGCGAGGTTCGCGGAGCGAATGGACGCGCACCGGCTGCGCCGGGAGATCATCACCACCACGATGGTCAACGAGATGGTGGACACCGGGGGCACCACGTTCCTGTTCCGGCTGGAGGAGGAAACGGGGCTGCCGGTGCCGGATATCACCCGGGCCTGGCTGGTCGCCCGCGAGGTGTTCGAGATGCCCGCGTTCTGGCGCCAGCTGGGGGAGCTGGCCGGCCAGGTCGACGTGGAGGCCAGGATCCTGCTGCTCCTTGAGGCACGCAAGCTCGTGGAGCGAGCCACCCGGTGGCTGCTGATGAACAAGCGGCCGCCGTTCGGAATCTCGGAGACAGTGAAACTCCTGAAGGAGGGAGTCGCCACTGTACGCTCCGCAATACCCAAGCTGCTGTCCGGCAGCGATCTGGCCAGCTACGAGGAGCGGCGCGCGGCCTTCGCCGCCCGCGGCGTCCCTGCCGGGCTAGCCGACGAAGCGGCCGCCATGGTGCCGTCCTACTCGGCCTTCGACATCGCGACCAGCGCCGCGATGGCCGGCCACGGTGTGGAGGAGACCGCGGCGGTGTACTTCGCGCTCGCCGAACGGCTGCAGATCGGCCGGCTGCGGGACCTTATCGTCGGGCTGCCGCGCGAGGACCGCTGGGCGTCCATGGCGCGGTCGGCGCTGCGCGACGACCTGTACGCCGCGCACGCGGCGCTGACCAGGGACGCGCTCGCCATCGGCGGGAACTCGGCCAACGGGCAGTGGCAGGCCGCCGAGCGGGTTGACGCCTGGCAGGCGCGGAACGCGGCCGCGGTGTCTCGGGCGGAGGCGACGCTCGCCGAGATCTTGCAGAGCGAACGCTTCACGTTCACCACCCTGGAGGTCGCCACCCGGGTGATCAGGACGCTCGTGGCGCCGCCGTCCGCTCAGGACGCATCGGCGTAGATCAGGCCGCCGCCGATGGCGATGACCTGGATCTTTGCCGCGTTCGCCTCGGTTGACCCGCCAGCAGGCGGGTCAACCGCCGCGAAGGACAGCAGCTGCTGGGCTTCAAGCTGCACCCGCGGCACAGTCTGGCGCGGGGCCAGCAGGAAGCTCAGGTAGCCGGGGACCGTGATGGGCGGTCCTGCCTTGACCACGCCCTTGTTCAGCTCCGCCGGGACCTGGACGATGCTGTTCAGGTACATGGCGTAGAAGACGAGCGCGCCGCCGTCGGCGGTGCGCAGCGCGAAGCTCGTGTAGTGGCTGCCTTCGAGTTCCCAGTTGTAGATGTCGCCGGGCGGGGCGGTCTGGGCGCCGCGCGCCGCGGCGTAGAGACCGGTGGTGAGGTTCCCCACGGCCACCACCTTCGCGGCGGGGCTGGCCGGGCCGTCGTCCACCACGGCGGCCTGCAGCGGCGCGGTGGTCTGCGGGCTGGTGAGCTGCGCGCCGCTGTTCAGCGGCACCGTGGCCACATATCCGGCGCTGTCGGTCGCAAGCGGCGGCACGGACACGCCGGCCGGCAGCTGCGAGGTGCTGGACAGCAGCCAGGGGCTGGTCGCGCTGTTTTGCTGGAACACCATCAGCACCTGGCCGGCGGGGGCGACTGGCAGCCAGCCAGCGCCGCCAGGGAGGTTGTTTCCGCCGACGAGCGTGCGCTGCACGCTGGCCACGAACAAGCGCGGATATCCGCCCTGCCGCAGCAGGTAGAAGGCGGGGGTGCCGTAGCGGTACCTGGTCAGTTCCCCGGCGCCGGACTTAGCGGCCCTGAGCTGGGTGGTGATCGCCGTCTTCTGCACGCCCGCGACGCTGGACAGCGCCAGCGTCGCGTTGCCGGTGCTGGCGGCACGGTCGGCGACGGCCACGTAGGACGCGAAGGCCTGGCTAGCCTGCGCGGTGGTCACTTCCGCCGAGGTGCTGCCCGCCTGGATGCCCGCGCCAGTGGACGCAGGAGTCGAGGTGCAGCCGGCGGCGGCGAGCGCCGCCGTCAGCGCGAGTGCCGCGCCAGCCCAGGCCAGCAGGCGCGTCCGGCGCTTTGTGTCTGCCACGAACCCGGAGGATACCGGCTCTTGCCCAGCTACCGTGCGGTCTCGCCTCCTCGATACGCTGATAAGCCCGTTTCTCGCGTAGGCTTTCCGGCATGGCAGCTACCGATCCCACCGATGAGCTATCGGAACTGTCGTCCAAGCTCGACACCATCGAAGCCGTCCTGGACCCCGACGCGATGCGGATCGAGGCCGCCGACCTGCGCGAGCAGGCCGCGGACCCGGCGCTGTGGGAAGACCAGACGCGCGCGCAGCAGGTTACCAGGCGCCTTTCCTACCTGGAAGGCGAACTGTCGCGGCTCGAGAGCCTGCGGCAGCGTCTCGACGACACCCGCGTACTGTTCGAGCTTGCCGACGACGAGCACGACCAGTCCGCCAGGGACGAGGCGGCCGGCGACCTTGCCCAGTTGCGCAAGGAGATCGACCAGCTCGAGATCCGCACCCTGCTGAACGGCGAGTACGACAGCCGCGAGGCGCTGATCACGATCAACTCCCAGGCGGGCGGCGCGGACGCGGAGGACTTCGCGGGGAACTTGCAGCGCATGTACCTGCGCTGGGCGGAACGGCATAAGTTCCCGTCCGAGGTCTACGACGTGTCCTACGGCGAGGCGGGCGTCAAGTCCACCACGTTCGCGGTGAAGGCGCCGTACGCGTACGGCACGCTGCGCGGCGAGCAGGGCACGCACCGCATGGTCCGTATCTCCAAGTACGACAACCAGGGCCGCCGGCAGACCTCGTTCGCCGGGGTGGACGTGATGCCCGTGGTCGAGCAGACCGACCACGTTGAGATCCCCGAAGACGAGATCCGGGTGGACGTGTTCCGCTCCTCAGGTCCCGGCGGCCAGGGCGTCAACACGACCGACTCGGCGGTCCGGATCACGCACCTGCCGACCGGCATCGTCGTGTCCTGCCAGAACGAGCGGAGCCAGATCCAGAACCGGGCCTCGGCGATGGCCGTGCTGCAGGCCAAGCTTCTCGAGCGCCGCCGCGAGCAGGAGGCGCAGGAGCTCGCCGCCCTCAAGGGCGACGGCGGCCGCGCCTGGGGGTCGCAGATCCGCAACTACGTCCTGTACCCGTATCAGATGGTGAAGGACCAGCGGACAGGCTACGAGACGTCGCAGGCGGAAGCCGTCCTCGACGGCGAGCTTGACGACTTCATCGACGCGGAGATCCGCTGGCTGCGCCGCAGCGAGAAGGACGCCGAGGGCTAAGCCCGCCGTGTTCCGGCCGGCTCCTGGCGTCCGCCCCTGCTGAAGTAGTCCGAGCCCCTGCCCAGGTGGTCGAGGAGCGCACCGCCCAGCAAGACCAGCGAGGCAATGAAGCTCAGGATCAGGCCTGGGCCGAGGTCCAGGCTGCCGAGGCTGCCCAAGCTGCGATTGGCCACCAGGAATCCGAGGGTAATCAGGACATCGATGAACCCGACGACAATGGCCAGCTGCGCCCAGGTGAAACCCAGCACCGTGTCGGGGAAGCCGTTGCCGAAGACCTTGATGGCGATGAAGACGACGATCGCGAGGCTCAGGATCGGCACCCAGGTGGCGGTCAGCAGCAGGCCGGGGATCGTTTCCGTGGACCACGCGTTCGCGCTGCCGCCGGCGTCGCTGTACCAGGGCAGGAAGCCGAAGATGAACAGCAGGACGCCGGTGACCATCACGATCGCCTGGCCGAGTGACAGCCTCCGCACCAGCGGCGGCCAGACCGGCGCCGCCTCGTGGATGGCCTCGGCGGTCTCCGCGTCTTCCGGTGCGAACGTGTCGAACTCCGGCTCTTCGGGGCCGAGCGAGTCATAGGCCGGCTCTTCCGGGCCGAGCGTGTCGAACCTCGGCGCGTCCTCGGCCGGCGGCTCTGTCACCACAGGAATGTCGGAGACCGTCTGCTCCACGGCAGGCGTGCTGGCCGCTGGCTCGTCCGTCTCCGGCACGAAGGCCATCTCTTCCGGCGCCAGCGTGCCCGAAGGCTCCCTTTCCACGGGTTCTTCTGGCGCGCTTTCCACTGGCTCTTCTGGCGCGCTTTTTTCCGGCTCTTCCGGCGTGTCCGCGTGATCCGCAACGGCCGGCATGTCGTACCGCGTGTCCGCGGTCTCGCCTGGGTGCTGGCTGTCCGGTCCCTCCGCGGGATCCTGGCTGGGAGTGCTCATATCTGAAACCCCTACCTGTTCGTGTGGTGCGGCAGAGACATGACGTCGCCCACCCGCCAGTCGCCGGAGACTAGAGATTATGTCGCGAATACGCGTGCTTCATCAATTCTTGAGGCGAAAAAAGCACACCGCGCAAGTGCGGAACCGGAGGGAGGGGTAAGGGCTGAGTGCTAGGCGATGACGTGGGCGACGATGAGCATGCCGAGCAGCAGGATCAGCGCGGCGGCGATGAGAATCTGCGGGGTGAGACCGCCCAGTCCGTGGTGGTGCACGTGCGCGCGGGCCTCGCGGCAGGCCGGGCAGCGCCCCTCTACAACGGGGTTGGCGCAGTGTGCGCAGATCAGGTGCTCGCAGCTCATCTCGTTACCCCTTCCGCTGGCGGCGCCCTGGCGCACTTGGCGTGATCTGCAGGCTTAGCTGCCAGTTTCCCCCTAGACTGTTCCCTGGCTTACCCAGGTTACCCGCAAGTTGCCCGGCTAGGCCCGAAATACCCGCCCGGCCAAATGGTAGGCCAGTCCCTCTCCGTCGAGATCGTAGTGATGGTCCTGTGATCAACTTTGACAACGTCACCAAGATCTACCCGAACCAGAATCGGGCCGCCCTAGAGAACGTCGACCTCACCGTCAACAAGGGTGAGTTCGTGTTCCTCGTCGGCCCGTCCGGGTCCGGCAAGTCGACCTTCCTCAGGCTGATCCTCAAAGAGGAGCGGCCCAGCGAGGGACGCATCCATGTCGCGGGCAAGGACCTGGCGCGACTAACGAACTGGAAGGTGCCGCACCTGCGCCGCAGGATCGGCTGCGTGTTCCAGGACTTCCGGCTGCTGCCGAACAAGAACGTCTACCAGAACGTGGCTTTCGCCCTCGAGGTCATCGGCAAGCCACGGCGGTTCATCCGCCGGGTTGTGCCGGAAGTGATCGACCTGGTGGGCCTGGAGGGCAAGCACGACAGGATGCCCGACGAGCTGTCCGGTGGCGAGCAGCAGCGCGTCGCGATGGCCAGGGCGTTCGTCAACCGCCCGATGATCCTGCTGGCCGATGAGCCGACGGGAAACATCGACCCGGCGACCTCGATCGGCATCATGAAGGTGCTCGACCGGATCAACAGGACCGGGACGACCGTGGTCATGGCCACCCACGACGCGGCCATCGTCGACTCGATGCGCAAGCGCGTCATCGAGCTCGAGTACGGCAAGGTTGTCAGGGACCAAGTGCGGGGCGTGTACGGCCAGGCTTATTAACCGGCATCTATTACCGCCGTCTTACGGCGGGCCCGCGAGACCACAGATGACTACCCAGGGATGAGATAAGGCCTGTATGCGTTCAAACTTCGTGTTCCAGGAGATCTGGGTCGGACTGCGCCGAAACCTCACCATGACTGTCGCACTCGTCGTGGTGGTGGCGATCAGCCTGTCTCTGCTCGGCACGGGGCTGCTGTTCGTCAAGCAGGTCGACAGCACTCGGACGTACTGGCAGAGCAAAGTGCAGATCTCGATCTACCTGTGCACCACCGCCAGCCCTAACCCGAACTGCCACGGATCTATCACCCCGGCGCAGCAGCAGCAGATCCAGACGACGCTGACGTCCATGCCGCAGGTCCAGACCGTCACCTACGTCAACCAGACGCAGGCGTACGCGCTGTTCAAGCAGGACTTCTCCAACGATCCGTCGTACGTCTCGACCGTCAAGCCGACCGACATTCCGCCGTCGTTCGAGGTCAAGCTCCGTAACCCGCAGGCCGACTACCAGATCGTCTCGAGCGCGGTCACCGGGGCGCCTGGCGTGGATTCCGTCATCGATGAGATGACCATCCTCGACAAGTTCTACCGGCTGCTCGAGGGGGCGCGGAACGCGGTCGTCGTCGTCGCGCTGATCCTCGTCGTCGCGGCGGTCCTGCTGGTGGCGAACACGATCCGGCTGTCGGCGTTCAACCGGCGGCGGGAGACCGGAATTATGCGGCTGGTCGGCGCGTCTAACTTCTATATTCAGCTGCCCTTCCTGCTCGAGGGCGTGATCGCCGGCCTGCTCGGCTGGGTGCTCGCGGCCGCCTTGCTCATTGGCGTCAAGTCGCTGCTGCTTAATAACCTGCAGCAGTACTTCAGTTATAACGTCGGCCTGTCGGCCGCTGACCTGATCGAGGTCATCCTGCTGGCGATGGTTATCGGGGTCCTGCTGTGCGGGGTGACGTCGTTCGTGACGCTCCGCCGCTATCTGCGGGTCTAGCCGACCACGGCTGGGCGCTGCCGGGGGGCGTAGGCGCGGGCCGGGCGGGTAGCCGCAGGCTGGCTGACGGGAGAGACGTGGCACGCGAGCAGGGAAGCAAGGTCATTGCCAGGAACCGGCGTGCCCGGCATGACTACGCGATCGAGGATGTCTTCGAAGCGGGCATCGCGCTCACCGGGACCGAGGTGAAGTCGCTGCGCGCCGGCCGCGCCTCACTAACCGATGGGTTCGCGCTGGTCTCTGACGGGGAAGTCTGGCTGCATAACGTTCATATACCGGAGTACACGCAAGGCACGTGGACCAACCACGTACCCAGGCGGACCAGGAAGCTTCTGCTGCACCGGAAGGAGATCGAGCGGCTGGTCCGCGCGACATCGGAGCAGGGCCTGACCCTTGTCCCGCTCTCGATGTACTTCAAGGACGGAAAAGTCAAGGTGGAGCTCGCACTTGCCCGCGGCAAACGGACATACGATAAGAGACAAGACCTGGCCCGGCGGGACGCGGCCAGGGAGGTCGAGCGTGCTCTTCGGCGACGACGGTGACCCCGGAGGCGGACGGTGACAGCGGGCTCGCGCGAACGGGGTAGCCATGCTGGGCGCCCTCGTGGATACGCGCTTCCCCGCCTAGGGGCCGGGGTGCCACGAGGCACGCCCGGTGAGCAGCCCACCCCGGAAGCGGCAGCGGGAACGCCGGTACCGCCGCCCCGCCCATCAGGAACCCGTTCGTCCCGCAACCGCCACCGCAAGCCACCCGAGCGCCGGGTCCGGCTGTCCCGCCGGCAGCGGATGGCCGCGATCATGGTGGTCGTCATCGGCCTGCTCGGCGTCGGATACGCGACCGGGTACGGCGGCGAGGGCTCCCCTGAGCCCGCGGTGCAGGCGTTCCTGCTTGACTGGGAGCTCGGCAAGTACACCCAGGCCGCCGCGCTGACCACGGGGAACACGGCAGATGTCGTCAGCCAGCTCACCGCCGCCTACACCGACCTGAACGCCACGAACACGTTCCTGTCGCTGAACTCGGTCACCCAGCACGGGAACACGGCGGTGGCCACCTTCAAGGCCACCGTGGATCTGGCCCAGGCCGGCCAGCAGTGGAGCGCCGGGCAGCACTGGAGCTACATCGGGCGGTTCTCGCTCACCTCGCGCAACGGGCAGTGGCTGGTCAACTGGGCGCCCAGCGTCATCAACCCCGGGCTCGGGCCAGGGGACCGGCTCGCGGTGCTGACCAGCTTCTCGCCGCGGGCCCCGGTCGAGGATTCCGCCGGCCAGCCCCTGGTCATGGCGTCCACCGACTACCACGTCGGCGTCTACCCGGGCCGGCTGACGAACCCAGCGCGCACCGCGGCGGAATTCAGCCAGGTCACCGGGCTGAGCGACGTGCAGGTGCTCGGCCAGATCCGCGCCGCGCCGCCGAGCCAGTTCCTTTCGCTACTCACGCTCGATCCCTCATCGGCGCAGTTCCACGCGCTCTGGTCCCGCCTGGCCAAGGTGCCTGGCCTGACTTCGCAGCGCAAGACCGAGCGGCTGTTCGGCTCGACCGCCGCCGATGTCGTCGGCGCGATAGGCACCGAGAACTCCAGCTTGCTGCTGGCCGAGGGCGCCGCGTACCAGCCCGGCGAGACGGTGGGGCTGTCGGGGCTCGAGCAGAACTACCAGGACGAGCTGGCCGGCACGCGGAGCACCTCCATCGTCGTGGTCAACGCGGCGGGCCAGACGGTCGCGACCTTGTCGAACGTGCCGGGCCAGGCAGGCACACCGGTCCGGACCACGATCGACAGCCATGACCAAGCGCTCGCCACCGCGGCGCTCGCGGCACAGCACAACTCAGGCGAGATCGTCGCCGTCGACTCGGCCACCGGCGACATCCGCGCGCTCGCCACGCGTCAGGCGGGCAGCGTGCCACTGCCGGCCAACGGGCCGCTGGCCGCCAAGCTGCAGCCGGGCATGGCGTTCAGCATCGTGTCCGCGGCGGCCTTGCTTGGCGCCGGCGGCGTCAGCACCAGCCAGCCGCTGCCGTGCCAGAACGTCGCCGACGTCGGCGGCCAGACGTTTACTTACCAGCCGGTCTCGTCGTCGTCGGCCACCTTTGCCGCGGACTTCGCCGACGGGTGCGGGACGGCTTTCGCCACCCTGTCGGAAAAGCTGACCGCGCGCCAGCTCACGGACGTCGAACGGTCCTTCGGCATCGGCACGCCGTGGGATCTGAAGGTGCCCGCGTTCTCCGGGTCGGCCGCCGCCGTCACCGGTCAGGCCGGCGTGGCGGCACAGGCGACCGGCACCGGCGGCGTGCTGATGAGCCCGCTTGGCATGGCGATGGTGGCGGCCGAGGTCGCCGCCGGCACCGGCAGGACGCCGGTCCTCGTCGCCTCGGACCCGCCGGCGACGTGGCGGGCGCCGCTGGCGGCCGCTAAGCTCGGCGAGCTGCGGCAGCTAATGCGCCAGGCGGTGCAGTCAGGTTCCGCGCGCGCGGCCAATGTTAAGGGCGAGCCGGTGTACGGCCAGGCCGGCGTCGTGCAG
>Ga0335072_10013735_pt1 | contig 11523 bp, 10 predicted proteins | sample Lox_Sample_21_FD_206725 | JGI IMG/M metagenome (GOLD analysis project Ga0335072, IMG submission 206725) | Soil microbial communities from Loxahatchee National Wildlife Refuge, Florida, United States - Lox_Sample_2.1 | ecosystem: Environmental > Terrestrial > Soil > Wetlands | place: USA...
GAAAGGCCGTTTTTCGGCCGCCGTCATGGACCAGCACATTGCCCTCATTCGCCCGCAACTCGAATGGGACGGGCTTGAATCGGCGGACGTGATCATTGAGGCAGTCTTCGAAGACCTGGCGCTTAAAAAATCAATCTTCAGGGAAATCGATCGCGTAGCCAAGCCCTCCTGCGTGCTGGCGAGCAACACTTCCTCGCTCGATATCGACCTGCTCGCCGCCCAGACGAAGCGCCCGCACCGCATGCTGGGCCTTCACTTCTTCAGCCCCGCCAACGTCATGCGCCTGCTCGAAATCGTGCGCGGAAACGCGACCGCGCCAGATGTTCTGGCCGCCTCGCTGGCTATCGCGAGGAAATTGAAGAAAGTCGGCGTGGTGGTCGGTAATTGCCCAGGGTTCGTCGGCAATCGCATGCTCATGCCATATATGCGCGAGGCGCAATTCCTGGTGGAGGAAGGCGCCACGCCGTGGGCTGTCGACCGGGCGCTCTACGATTGGGGAATGGCGATGGGCGTTTTCGCTGTGGACGACATGGCGGGAATCGACGTCGGCTGGCGCATCAAGCAGCAGAACAAGGCATTTCAGAACCCTGGAGCGCGCACGCCGCTGGTGATGGACAAGCTCTACGAGATGGGCCGCTACGGCCAGAAGACCGGCGCTGGCTGGTTCCGCTACGACGCCAATCGTAAGCCGTCGCCCGATGCGGAAGTGGAAGCGCTCATCGAATCCACCGCGCGCGCCGCGGGAATCGAGCGCCGCGCCATCGATGGTGCCGAAATCGTGGAGCGCTGCATTTATGCGCTGGTGAACGAAGGCGCGCGCATACTGGAGGAAGGCTACGCGCTGCGCGCCTCCGACATCGATACCATCTACCTTACGGGTTACGGCTTTCCTGTTTATCGCGGCGGACCGATGTGGTACGCCGATACTGTCGGACTCGCCGAAGTCCATCGGCGCGTCGCGGAATTCCATCGCAAACACGGCCAACTCTGGACTCCGGCGCCGCTTTTAGCCCGTCTTGCGAGCGACGGCGGCACCTTCGCGGCGTGGGATGGATCCCGCGCCGCCGCTGCTCAATAGGCATTCGCAACAGCCGCCAAATCCTGCAGGAACGTCGCCGCACAGGGAGATAAGTGCCGACACGCCTCGCACATGAGAGTCTGTGTGGGATGTCCGCAGTAAAGCGTCGCCAGTGACGCTCTCGGGCTTGAAGAAGACCGGCCCGGCGGAAGACTTGGAATCACCCGGACAATTTAATGAGTATGAGTGACTGCCAAAAACACTACGAGGGCGCGAAAGCACCGCGCCCTCGTAGAATTTCGACTGGGATATGCGTTAAGTGGTCTGCGGCTTTCTCAGCTTCATCGCTGCGAAGACCACCAGCAGAATCCCCAATGCCACCAGTCCCCACTGACCGACTGCAGGAACCGATGTGGGCGTCTGGGTGATGGTGCTCGGCAATGCCGCGGCGCCGATGATGGCGGTGAAAACCGCTGTGGACATGGGGTCTTGCCAGCCCTCTTCGTCCGGGTCGCCCGTCCAGTACTTGTTCGAGCCGGAATCGGTGGCGGTGGCGGTGGTCTGATTTACCAGCCACTCGTTGTAGTCTTCCCACCAGTTGCAGACCCCACTGCCAGGAGCATTGGTGGGGATGCCGCAATTCGTGAACAGGTTCGTGATGTGCGTCGTGTCTTTGAGCCCGATAGCCGCCTCGAGCCCCTTGTACGACGACCACATGGCATACGTATGGCCAAAATTACCATACCAGGTACCCGATGGCGTCGTCTTCCAGTTCGCATTCAGAAAGTTGAGCGCATTGGCGGTGCTGCCACCACCCGCGAACGCATTCGCTACCAGATACGCGCCGTTCTCCGAATTCGTCGGGCCGATGCCGCAACTGGTCCCGCTTCCCTGGTAGCACGCGGGACCGTCTTTGGACTCGTTCGTCATGTAGACTTGCAGCAGCGTCTTAACGAATGCCGGAGTCGAAGCGCCCACGCTCTCGTTGTAACCTGATGCCAAGGCTCCCCACTGTGTAGTCGACATGTCGGCATCGCCATCGCTCGGCAGGTCGTACCGCCAGCCGCCTTCGGCAGAGCCGTTAGTGGCCGTTGCCTGCGCCGCCGCATAGGCGTTCGTCATGCCCTGGGCAATTTGCAGCCAGGTGAGGCCGGAGAGCGGACCGCTTGTGGTCGCCACATTACTCGTGCCCACCGACGAGCCATAGAGATCGATCGACGCTGCCACGAAACCTGTCGCGTAAGTCTCGTTGCCGCTGATATTCCAATAGATGGCCGTGCAGCTTCCCGACCCGCCGGGGCAGATGTTCTGTCCGGCATCGTTCGTGCTCACCGTCGCAGTGCTGGCATTGGCCAAAAGATAATTCACTCCGTTGGTGACGTCGGCGGCATATTTCGTGGCTAGGTTGGTCGGCCATTTGGTTTTCTGCGTCTGGAATGCGAACAGGGCAGCGCCCGTCATTGCATCGCTGTATCCGCCACCGCACCCGCCGCCGTACGACCAGGAGCCGTCCGTGCCGCACTGGACGAGATCCAGATGCGCCAAGCCATTCAGGATCGCCGTCATTTTCTGTGCTTCCGTGGCTGCCGAAGCTGTCACGGTCAAGCCGACGCTCAACAAAACCACGCCGAGCGCGCTAATCAAAACTCTCCTCATTCGGTTGCCTCCATCGCCGAAAAAAAGCAGATTGGTATCTCGTTCCCTGGGCTAGCCCTAGTTTATACCATGACTTCCGGTCTAAAACAACCGTAAACAAAGACTTTTTAAACCTAGCGGTAAATCCCGGAGAACCTCAGACCGCGGCAGCCTTTTCGTGCTAAATTCGCTCCTATGGCAATTGAGTCAGGTAATCGGATCGGTTCCGCGATCCTCCTCGCAGGTTTGGTAATCGGAGGCTCCCTCTGGTTGTCCGGCCACACTCCGGCAGCGCCAATCCGGACCATGCGGTTTGCCGCTACCCTCCCTCCCGGTGACACATTCGGAGGAATGGCTGGCTCTTTTCCCAGCGTTGCGATCTCGCCGGACGGCGAGCACATCGCGTACGTGGCTACCCACGACGGAGTCACGCAACTTTACCTTCGGAGCAGTACCGAGTTCTATGGCAAGCCGCTCCCGGGAACCGGTGATGCCCATACGCCGTTTTTCTCGCCCGACAGCCGTTGGCTGGGCGCTGTCGTCGGCCACAAGGTTGTTAAGATTCCCGTCGCTGGCGGTCCGGCTGTTACCCTATCCCGGATTGCATTTGAGATTTACGGGGCCAACTGGGCCAATGACGGCTGGATCTACCTGGGTACTGAGTCGCCCCTCGGCTTGGTGAAGATTCCCGTAACAGGAGGCATTCCGCTCGGACAGAGCATGATCGATGACGACCACGGAGAGCGCGATCATCGCTATCCCGAACTTCTGCCGGGCGGCAAATGGGTGCTTTTCACTGCCTCGCGCGCGGGGCATGACTTTGAGGACGGCGAAATCGACGTGATTTCCGTGCGCAATGGAGACCGCAAGACCATTCTCAAACCGGGCACCGACGCCCACTACATTTCGAGCGGACATCTGGCATTTCTCCGCGGAGGCAAGCTGATGGTGGTTCCCTTCGACCCGATCAGCTTGCAGGTGAAGGGCGAACCCGTCGCCATGGTCGAGGGAGTCACCGAAAGTCCGGCGGTCGGCTCCGGGCAATATGCCATTTCCGCCACGGGTTCTCTGGTATTCGCCACTGGCAGCGTCGCCGCCGCCCGGCGGGAACTGGTGCTTGTAGACCGCACCGGTACCGCGCGCGTTCTCGGGCCGGCGAAATCCTACGAGGACATGGCGCTCTCGCCGGATGGCCGGCAGCTTGCCGTAACCGCCGTCGACAGGAGCACCGAAATCTGGATCCACGACATCGCGTCGGGAGCCGAGAAGCAGTTTACCTCCGGTGGCGAGCATCGCAGTCCGGTTTGGAACCCCGATGGCAAGCGTCTGATCTACGCCGGGTACACAGGCAAGGAAGATGCCGAGTTCGTGATATTTGAAAAGGCCTTGGACGGCAGCGGCGCCGAGCAAAGCCTGCGCGTTTCGGAGACCCCCATCCAGCCGTGGTTCACTTCCACGGATGGCCGGACGCTGCTTTTTGAAGAGAACGAGCGCAACGGAAGAATGGCTACCCAATTGATGATGCTCGAAGGGCCGAAACGCTTCCGCACCTTGACGCCCCGCGACTTCGACCGCACATGGTCGCAATTGTCCCCCGACGGAAAATGGGTGGCTTTCAATTCCGACGAGTCGGGCCAGCAGGAAGTCTACGTTCAGACTTACCCGGCCCAGACGTCTACTGTGAAGATCTCGACCGGCGGCGCAGTTCACCCGCAGTGGTCGCCGGACGGCAAGGAATTGTATTACCTCACCACTCCCGATCCCGAAGCGCCACGGCCTTTTGCCCGCCACGTCGGCCTGATGGCCGTCTCCATCGAAACGTCACCCGAGGTCCATGCCGGTACTCCGCATCTGTTGTTCGAGGGGCCGTTCTTTCAGGGCGGCCACGATTATGCCGTGACACGCGATGGCAAAGGCTTCATCCTGATCCGCGACACCCAACCCACGCAGCCAACCGCGGAGTTGAAGGTGATCCTCAATTGGGCCGGCGAACTCGGCCAGCGCTTGCCGGTGCGCTGAGGCGCATGGTTAAGCAGGGCAGCCGTTTCCAAAGGCACGGCGACGGAGCGGCGCTTTTTGTGTCCGCCGAAGTCAACCCGGGATCGAGACGCATAGGCGCCTTCACTTCTGTATCATCACCTCGGTCGATTTAATCACCACGGCGACCTCGTCGCCCACCTGCAGATTCATCTCTACTACGCTGCGCCTCGTAATGACGCTTTCAATTTCGTTTTCGCCTACCTGGACGACAATATGTCCCATGACGCCGCCGAGATTCACTTCTTTCACCCGGCCGCGAAGCTGATTGCGCGCGGATAGAGCCATGCCAATACGATACCCCATACTGCGATATCATTACTTGCTTGACTCGCTCACTTTTCTTTCCCTTCGGCCTGGCGATCTTTCTGGCGCAGGCGCAAACGACCGGCCAATTCGCCCTCACCGTTGACAACATCATGCGCGGCCCCGCGCTGGTGGGGTATGAACCGGCGCAGCCCCAGTGGTCCTACGACAGCCAGCACGTGTATTTTCAATGGAAGCAGCACGGCGACAAGGAAGACGCGCCCATGGACACTTACGTCGCCAACCGCGACGGTTCCGGATTGCGTAAACTCAGCGATGCCGAAATCCATGACCTTCCCGCCGCCGTGGGCGATAGCAGCAAAGACAAGCGCCTAACAGTGTACGCCAAGTCTGACGACCTGTTCGTCATCGACAACACGACCGGTAAAATCCAGCGGCTTACCCGGACTTCCGACGTCGAGGCTAACCCCCACTTCCTAGCCGATGGCAAACGCATCTGGTTCACCCGCGGCGGCAATGTCTATGTGATGTCCGTGGATTCCGGGATGCTCGTCGAAATGAGCGATATTCGCCTGCCCGCGGCTGCCAATCCGCCTGCGCCCGGCTCGGGCGGGCGGGGAAGCGGACGCGGCCAGGGACAAATCCAATCGATCGGCCGTGGACAGGGAAGCCGAAGCGGCGCCAATCAGCCCACGTCTGCCAGCCAGGAACTGCTCAAAAAAGAGCAGAAGGAACTCATCGAGGTAGTGCGCGAGCGCGTCGCCGCGCACGATGAAGCCGAAGCCAAGCGTAAAGCCGAACCGGATCAGCGCAAGCCCTTCAACCTAACCGGAACCCAGACAGTACGCAACCTCCAACTCTCGCCCGACGAGAAGTATGTTTTTGCCGCCGTCGTCGACCCCGGCGCCGCCAAGCCCACGATTGTGCCGAATTTCATATCCGATACGGGATACGTCGAGGACATCAACGGCCGCTCGAACGTCGGCGACCTCCAGTCCACCGCCCGCATCGCTATCCTCAGCACCGCGACCGGCGAGGTCAACTGGGTGGATCGCGGCCAGCGCAAAGATTCCTCCGCCAATACATCCGATGGCGGTCACGACATCCAACTGGGTATGCCGCTCTGGTCTGACGACGGCACCAAAGCCGTGATCGCCGGCCGCTCTGCCGATTTCAAGGACCGCTGGATTTTCGCGCTCGACCCGGCGACAGGCAAGACGCGGGAACTCGTCCACGATCACGACAACGCCTGGATCGGCGGTCCCGGCGCCAACACGCTAGGCTGGATGAAGAACGACCGCGACATCTACTTCCAGTCCGAACGAACCGGCTATTCGCATTTGTACACCGTCTCTTTCGACGGCGGCGACGCCCGCGCCCTTACGTCCGGCAAATGGGAAGTGCTCAACGTGCGCCAGTCGCGCGACAAGTCTGAATTCTACCTGACGGCTTCCAAGGACGGCCCCTTCGATCAGTACCTCTACGAAATGCCCGCCGATGGCGGCGAACTCACCCGCATCACCAACGAGCCCGGCAAGCACGCCGCCACTCTCTCGCCCGACGAGCGCACAATCGCCGATATCTATTCATACACCAACAAGCCCACCGAGTTGTTCGTCCGCGACAACAAGCCGGGTGCGCCCGCAACCAAGATCACCACCTCGCCCGCCCCGGAGTTCTTCCAATACAAGTGGCTCGACGCGCCTATCGTAATGGTACCCGCGCGCGATGGCGTTAAAGTTCCCGCGCGTCTCTTCAAGCCCGCCAACTTCAAGAAAAGCGGACCGGGCGTGGTCTTCGTACACGGCTCTGGATACCTCCAGAACGTGGATCACAAATGGTCCACCTACTATCACGAATACATGTTCGACCATATCCTGATGGAGCGCGGATTTACCGTGATCGATGTCGATTACCGCGGCTCCGCGGGCTATGGCCGTGACTGGCGCACCGCGATCTATGAGCATATGGGCGGCAAAGATCTGGACGACATCGTCGACGCCGCGAAATATCTGGCCGCCGAACAGGGCGTCAATGCGAAAAAGATCGGCCTCTATGGCGGCAGCTACGGCGGATTCATTACCCTGATGGCGATGTTCACTCAACCCGACGTTTTCGCCGCCGGTGCCGCGCTACGACCGGTATCCGACTGGGCGCTTTACAATCACGGCTACACTGCCGCCATCCTCAACACGCCGCAGACCGATTCGGATGCCTACCGCAAGTCGTCACCGATTTATTTTGCCGAAGGGCTCAAGGGCGCGCTTCTCATCTGCCACGGCATGGTGGACACTAACGTTGAGTTCGTGGACAGCGTGCGCCTGGTGCAGCGCCTGATCGAACTCCGCAAAGAGAACTGGAGCATTGCGCCCTACCCGGTCGAGGACCACGGCTTTCGCCAGCCCACCAGTTGGGCCGACGAATACAAGCGCATCCTCAGCCTGTTCGAGAAGAACCTGCGTTCATGAGCCGCGGGCGCGAGGGAGCGATCTTTTTCGTGCGGAAGTGGTCGAGAACGGCCTTGCCTGAACTCGTGCTTCTTTTCGGCGCCCTCGCCCAATCTCAGTCCTTCGGCGTCGCCTCCGTAAAACCCTCCGCGAAGCCCGCCGGAAGAACGTCACTCTGAAGCGCCTGATCGCGGAAGCCTATAATCTCGAGCCAGCGCGGGTATTCACCGGACCGAATGGTTCGACGAGAGCGAATATGAAGTGGAAAACAAGGCCGGGCGCGCCGTCTCAAGAGAAGATCTCGGGCGCATTCTGCAGTCGCTGCTCGGCAGCCGCTTTCATCTCGCGCTGCATCACGAAACCCGCGAGCTCAAAGTGTATGAATTGGTAATCGACCGCGGCGGGCCGAAGATTCACGCCGTGCCGGAGAGGGCACGCCGGCGCCCCTCGGCTCCCGTCATTTCCACGGAGAAGTGCTGGCAGTTGGCTGAACTCATCTCCATTCAGTTGTCCATCCCTGCCGCGACCGAAGATCCCTCCCGGCCTTCGATCGCCAGCGGACCGCCCATTCCGGTTTTCGATAAGACCGGCCTGCCTGGAGTTTTCGATTTCGAGTACGACATGAAAGTCGAACCCGGCCTTCCGGCCGTCAACCTATGGCAAAACGTCCTCCAGCAGCAACTCGGCCTCAAGCTCGATAGCCGTAAAGAGCAGGTCGAAGGCGTGGTGGTGGACGGCGCCGATCGCATTCCCGTGGCCAACTAACCAAGCCAAAGCTTCGCCTCGATATCACTTCGGCATATGGGAGTCGGCAGGCAGGAGCCGCAGCCGGAATAGCGCCGGCACACTTTTTGGAGCTTCCTGTCACACTTGTGCCGTTATGGCACTTGTGTGTACAATAGAGCCTGCGATGAGTGCAGGAGAAGAAAAGGGCAGATTCCGGCAGCGCGCGCACACGCGCGCTCTCCTTGTGAAGACCGCCTCCGAACGGATCCAGAGTGGCGAGATACCCACTGTGACAGCCGTTGCCGAAGCGGCACAGGTTTCCCGACGTACCGCCTACCGGTACTTTCCTTCGCAGGAACAATTATTGGCTGAGGCTGCCATCGAAAGCGCCAAACCCCTGGTATCGAATACGGAATTTCCGGAAGACCTCCGCGATCGCATTCGGGTTCTGGTGGCCACGGTACAGCGATTTGTCTATCACAACCAAGGCGCTTTGCGCACGATTGTGCGCCTGACTGCCGAGCACGTTCCAAGTAACGACGTCGTCGGCGCTGAGGACTTCATGCCGGTGAGAAGGAACCGGATTGACTGGATCAGGACTGCCCTCGCCCCGGCCAGAAAGCGGCTCGGCGGAAAGCGCTTTGGGCGGCTGGCCTCGGCCCTTTCATTGTGCGTTGGTATCGAGTCGGTAATGGTATTGACGAATTTGTGGGGTCTATCGCAAAAAGAAGCCACGCGGGTTTCCATCTGGGCTGCGGAGACTCTGGTCGCGGGCGCACTGGAGCAGGCGGAACAAGAGGTTGCAGCCAGGCCCAAAAGAAAAAAAGAATCATGAATCGCCGATCCTTCTCTAATCTCATGGCCCTTGCCCTATCGAACGGAGCGTCCAGAGTCACTTTCCTGGGAGGAAACATAGCTATGAATACCGCGAAAACTTCCGAAACTCAGCCATTAATCGTCAGAACGCAGGAGGTCGTCGGGTTCAGTCAAGGCTTAGGAGAGGCGCGAATTCTGATCGACGGCGCCAAATCGCAGAACGAGTGGTGGCTTGGCCACTTTGAAGAATTGCCTGGTTTCATGACCACACTCCATTTCCACCACGATATGGACGAATCCGTATACGTGCTCGACGGCATTCTCTCGATTTTCGTGGGTGGCCAATGGAAAGATTTAAGCCCGGGCACCTTTGCTTTGTTACCCAAAGGTATTCCTCACGCACAGGGAAATACCTCCTCTTCGCCGGTTCGCTTCCTTGGGTCAGGTAAGCCTGCTGGATTTGAACGCCTGTTTCCGGAACTGGATCAACTGGCTAAGCGGGTGCCGGCGGATAGTCCTGAATTCGGCAAAGAAGCCGCCAGGCTTTTGAGCCAACATGCCACCACCATCATCGGACCCCCGCCTCGCCGGCACTAGCTAAGATCTCTCAGAAAACAGAATTTTACTGAGGGATGAAATGACCGCCATTACCTTGATCAATTCTTTCGACATCTCGGTGGGACTTGAGCAGCTGTTCCTGCAATGCTGGAAACAGGTCAATGCTTATCTGCAGAAGAAGCCGGGCTATTTAGGCCATAAACTTCATCGTGCAATCACGCCTGACGCTCCGTTCCGTTTCGTTAACATCGCCCGATGGTCATCAATCGCGCATTTTGAGGCCGCGCATGACGCCGGTTTCCGCGAACTTGTAGACCAACCGGCGTGGTCGGCTTTTCAGCCGAATCCTAACCTCTATGAGGTTGTCCATGTTGCAGGCGGAGACTGGCACGAAACAGTTGATTCCCGTTGAACGTTCCCAGGCCTTGCTGACACTCCCGGCACAACTGTTTCGTTCGATTGCGATCCGGCCGCAAGCCAGGCGCTGCCGGGGAAGCCACTTGGGATCATACTTGCCGGGCTTGCATCCATCGCCGGAACGTGGGATAACGACGATCACGGGTAGCGAAGGCAATGCGCCGGAATCGGCTGCCCGCCAAGGCACACGACTCCGCGGCCCCGCCTTCGCTTCTAAGTATCAGAATTTTTCGCTGAAAAAGAATCTCACCTCACGCTTTTCCACATTGACCGCTTAACGATCACGCGCGAGAAGAAAATATATTTCCTATACTTTCAGCAGATTGACTCACCGGCGCGCGGTGTGCCCAAACGCCTGAATGCTACTTTCGTGCGCACAGGAAGCTTGCTTGGGCGGGCAGCTTCCGATGCGCCACGAGACCCGTCCGGCGGCACGGTTGGCACCCCGGACGGGTCGTGGCCCAATCCTCATGAAAACTGCTTTGCGGATATGCGTCTGCGCCTTGTTGGCGGCGCTGACTGGACTGGTGGTGTCCGCCATCGAATTGGTACGCGCTACGACGGCGGTGGTCTCGGCTTTGCCCGGCGAAGTGGATGCCACTCGCACGGCTTTGTTGAAGGAAGTAGGCATGGCGCGGCAGGAAGTACTGGTTCGCAGCGAGCGGCAAATTGCAGCGCTGCGCAAGGACATGCTAGCGGAAGCGGGTGAGATACGCGCGGCAGCGGACCGGAGAGTGGGCGACACGTTGGCGCGAGTGGACACGGTATTGGGGACCGCCGATTCGCTCCGCGGCGATCTCGAGCCTGTACTAAGCGCAGCACAAACGACACTGCGCGATACCGATCGCACCGTCAGGGATCTGCACCCGCAGTTGCTAGGACTGGTAGCGTCATCGAAAGTGACCGCTGGGGAGACGGCGCAGACTATGCGCGATTTTCGAGCGGCCGTTCCGAATTTCATCGCGCAGGGGCAGCGGATCACGGCCAATGTGGACACCGCAACCTCGCAGTTTTCAGGCGTGGCCACCAATCTGAACCGGCTTACGAAACCGAAGTGGTACGACAGGCTGCTGGGTTATGGCCTGAATGGCGTAGTCATTTACCGCGACCTGAATCCAGTCACGAGTCTCACCGTAAAGGGAGTACAGTTCCTCACTTCACATTGAAGGAGACCACTATGACCGGCGCTCTTTCCATTAACGGCGGCGGAATCCGCGGGATCGTTCCGTGCAGCGTGCTCGCATCGCTGGAACAGCAGCGCGGCAAGCTCACGCGGGACATCTTTTCTTATGTCGCGGGGACCAGTACGGGCGCACTACTCGCGGCGGGAGTCGCGGCAGGCATTCCCGCCGGACAGTTGCTCGACGTTTACACCACCCAGTCGAGGGAGATTTTCACTCCGACCGGGGCAATTGCGGATATCAAACGGGCAGCCGAGGGTTATATTTATGACCCGAAGAGCCTAGAGAGGGTTCTCAACAATGTCTTTGGCAGCGCCGCTTCGTGGACGATGAACGATTCTCCCATCGGAATTTGCATTTCGGCGACCGCGGCGAACGGACACGATTGGTTCTTCGTGCGGGATGGGGCGCGCAATGCTCG
>Ga0335072_10013736_pt1 | contig 11523 bp, 10 predicted proteins | sample Lox_Sample_21_FD_206725 | JGI IMG/M metagenome (GOLD analysis project Ga0335072, IMG submission 206725) | Soil microbial communities from Loxahatchee National Wildlife Refuge, Florida, United States - Lox_Sample_2.1 | ecosystem: Environmental > Terrestrial > Soil > Wetlands | place: USA...
ATATTTGTTATTGACAAAACCTTCAATGAAGGATATGAATTTGCCCTCGGGAACAACATATGCTGTAAGCGACAACGAGGCTGAGATTTATGTCCAGCAGGTGTGCAAGATTGTGATAGTAGGTCACATACAAGGTATGCCGCGTATGGGGTTAGGGCTACTTCTCATTTGTGATTCCAGCTACGAGGACGTGGGTTTTCCGCTCTCCGGCAGAGCATCTTTGACCCAAGCTAGTCACAATGATTAGGGGAACCCCGTGATAAGAGGATCTTAGGCCGTCATTGACATGCTACTTCACACCCATCACTACAAAGAGCACTGAAAACATATAGTAACATTTTACTCATTGTGGTATCGAAGAGCAAAGTAAGAGCATTTAGCAGAGCGGAGGAAAGAGCCAGATCATCTCAAGGCAAATCCATGCTGACATATTTCAAATGATTTAACGCCTTGAAGCCTGCAAATGATATGATGCCCCAGCCACGCACGCCATGCTCCCACCCATTTACATCATTCTAATAAAATGAATGCCCACGCATACACCAACAAGACCCGCAAATCTCATGCAATGCCAGGTTCATTTACGGTCCATCTGCGCTTCGGTGCGATCTCCCGCACTATTTCTGCCTCACCAGTGGGTTTAGAAGTGCCCCACAGTCCGCCCAGCGGCGCGACATTGTCTTCTTCGGAATGCTGCTCTGCTACCTTAAGCTGCTCTGACTTTGGCGGTTCTCGCGCGCCGTCATCTCCAAAATTCAAAACCATGTCGTCGCCGGGCTCTTCAATTGCTTCCTCGTCGGCTACTTTCGGAGCACTCCAAAGGCCGATGGAGGTTGCCTTTCCCGATGTGTATGTTCGTGACAGAGTAGTCGACGCCGCACTAGCTGCTCTTCGAATAGTGCCGAAATTACTCGAAGTGGTGCCTACCGAACGGCTTCGGTCGGTGTCAATGAAGCTGGTATTTCCGTTAGGCCCACCATATTGGCGTGAGATTGGGATGCCTGTGATTGAGGGGGTTCTTGATGATGTAGGAGTGCTATTGGTGCTCGGTCTCAAGTGCTCTGTATTAGCAACGAGCTTGACTTCATATTCATCCGATATGGTTAGGCTCCGGGACGTTTGTCGAGAATGGGACTTTGGAGTATTGGGCGATGAGGCTGGGGTGCTTCTGGGACTAGTTTTGCGGACGGCCATTGTAAGCGAAGCCATTCCCACATCGAGTAGAACTGGTTGATTTGTCAAGGCGCCGATAAGAGCGTTGCAGCCTGCCCCATGCGTTACTAGTATGATAACTAGATCAACGTCTTCATCGTCTTGAATCGCACAATCGCTATAGGTCCTGTCTTCGTTGCTTGAACCGAGCTTTGTCTCCAGTTTGCTCGAGCTTTCCTGATCTTCGTAGTAATGAATAAGCTGCTGAAGTCCTTTGCGAAACCTCTTGTGCATTGAGCTCCACTCCTCACCGTATTCACCACCAGAGCCCCAATTCTGTGGATCTCGCATACTGTCCCATTGATAGTCGATTGTAACGCAGGCGTCTCTCGCATGGGCAACATAACCTGCTGGTATTGCTTCGGAGTTCGAAATGGCGTGACTAGGTACCGGAGGCTGATATATACCATGCTCTGCAGGGTTCGCTGTTGACATTTTGGAAAGAATTTTTGCATTAGGGCGGCTTCCACTGCCTCCAGCACTTCCTAAGCTGCTTGTTCGATCTCGCCTGGGAAGGTTTTGAGCGAGGCTCGAGAGTGACGACAATGGCGCGTCCTCTTGATCGCTAACTGCTGTAACAACAGGACTTCCCCAACCACCGGGAAACCCCTGGAATGAACTGCTGCTAGGGCTATCTCTGACATGAATAAGATTACTGTAGTCTTCCCTTCGCAGCAGATCTGCCTTTGCGCTAGCAACCATCATAACAGAGCTAGGAGGAGGGGTGATCAATTCGAAGTAGTCTGGAGTTAGCCATTCTCCAAGGAAGGCATCCACTCGTAGTGTCGCTTTTCTGATATTCTGTTGCGCATCTTCGGTTTTATTGCCTGCGTTTGACGGGGAAGAAGGCTCAGGTATTGGGGCTAGCTTTGGAGAATCGATGTCAAGGGTTGGTCGTATTCGTGGAGAAGAGTAGAATGATGACGACCTGGCTGACTGTGAAGAGAGAGGTCGAGTGTGATATGACCGACCGGGATTCTGGGCAAGACCTGAGCTGATGGCAATTGAAGTCTGTACACAGCGAAGGAAGGGTGATGTGTGTATGATGACTCTGTGGCGGCGGCGTCGCGCATCCCCGCCATGCTTCTCACTACTACTGCCCGCAGACTGTGGGCCATTGTCTGTCTCTCGACTTCGTAGTATGCTGGCAATGTGTGCCCCTAGTGCTCGTGATTGAATCCAGCCGCCATAGGTCAAAGGAGGGTCATAGGGTGTAGGAGACGTCAAGTGCCATTGCTTATCACTAGCATCCAGTCGAGCGCCATGTCTATATGCTAGTTAGTCGTGATATAATGAGGTTATGTTACACTTGCAGCATGAAGCAGGTGGGGGGGAGGGGATGAGCTTGGCAGCAAGGAATACGACGTGTAGAGGGGCAGGAAGAGTAGGCGTACCTGACGACGATAACGACAGCTGGAGAGGCGCCCATCACATGCAGAGAGTGACAGTCTGATCCTGCAGCGTTGACTGTTCCTTACTAACACTTACCTTACCTTTTGGCACCTCGATTATCTACGTCTTTTCCCGAAAGTCGTCGGGTAGCTAAGCTAAAGCTAATGCAAGTGCTCAAGCATGTGACAGCGGCTGTGTGTGCCTTGTCCTTCAGGCCACCATCATCCCTCAGCGTGTCTCCTTATTGCTAGAGGTTAATTTGGACTTTCAACAACAACCTACCCATAATGAAACTCGCGTCATTACTGCAGCTTCCTCTTATTCTTCTCGCGCCTTCAATATGTCATCTAGTTGCTGCAGAACACACCTCGAATTGGGCCGTGCTGGTGTCAACTTCCAGGTTCTGGTTCAACTACAGACACTTGGCAAATGTCCTTTCTCTATATCGGACCGTGAAGCGATTGGGCATCCCCGATTCCCAAATCATTCTTATGCTGCCCGATGACATGGCATGCAACCCGCGCAATGCCTTTCCCGGGACCGTCTACAGTAATGCGGATCGGGCCGTGGACCTCTACGGAGACAACATCGAGGTGGACTACAGGGGCTATGAGGTGACCGTGGAGAACTTTATTCGGCTTCTGACGGACCGGGTCGGAGAAGAGATGCCAAGAAGCAAGAGACTTTTGACGGATGATCGAAGCAATATTCTAGTTTACATGACTGGCCATGGTGGAAATGAATTCTTAAAGTTCCAAGATGCTGAGGAGATCAGTGCATTTGATTTAGCGGATGCATTCGAACAAATGTGGGAGAAGAAGAGGTACCTCATTGCCCTGATTGAGCATATTCGTTTTACTGACAGTGATTGTGTAGGTATCATGAGCTCCTATTCATGATCGATACCTGCCAAGCAAATACGATGTACAGCAAATTCTACTCTCCGAATATCATTGCAACTGGTTCCTCGGAAATCGATCAATCATCATATTCTCATCATGCGGACAATGACGTTGGGGTTGCAGTCATTGATCGTTACACATACTATAACCTGGACTTCCTGGAAACAGAAGTCCGAGAACCTAGCAGCAAGAAGACATTGGGCGATCTGTTCGACAGCTATGATGATGCAAAGATACACTCACATCCAGGAGTGCGGTATGATTTATTCCCGGGAGGAGAGCAAGGAGCCAGAGAGAGGCTACTCATGGACTTTTTTGGCAACGTCCAGAATGTGGAGGTTGACAGCGTGAATAAAGACGCTCAATGGAAGGAAGACTTGTTACAGTTAGGTAAGAAGATTGCCGCCATTCAAGAGCGTATGGAAAGTGCCGAGAAGAATGCAACTGTGCAAATAAAGTCGTCCTCTAACAACCCGGTCACAAGAGTGACGGCTGCTAAGGTGGAGGTGGACGATGGGTGGTGGAGAAAGAAGGCCGCTGGAGCATGGGCGCTAGCGGGTTGCACACTGGCATGGATAGCGGGATCATATCTGGAAGGTCTAAGGAAATGAGCATCTATAATAAACTTTAATTGCTCTTTGTAACGACGCTTATTCCACCGCATAGTCACGTGTTGATTGGTAAAAGTTATTAAGGCTCGCATTAGCGTCAATCTGCCCAGCCCTCAGATCTCCCCGAACTCGAATACGACCGCATCGAAGATAGTCATGTCAAGTACTGACGCACTGCCACAAGCAGAGTAGGTGCTTAAAATGGGTTTCTACGTTGCAGCTTGAGCTAAAGTGGCTAATTAGCTATGACTCGCGTTCCTAAGGATCGCACTTATCGCGTACGACAAATACCGTCGCATATAGACGCGCATCATCTTCCTGCGTTACTCGTAAGTCTCGAGAATAGTATCGGGCCTTTGGAGAATGTCAATGTCCATTCCCTGGCAGGAAGCCTTAACACCTTCGAAGACGTTCCTACCAAGACTGCAACGGTAACCTTTAACAGCGTGCCAAAAGCCTTTGACAATGATCGGACGGAATGGGTCTTTCAAACCCGACGACTAGGATTGCAAAAGAATATTATCTTTGATATTCATTTCATCGGATTCACTGCTTTGAATGATGTGGATCCAAATACACATACACTTGAGTAAGTTACTTCCATACGAGGTCAACAACAGCAGCCTTATCTCTCACGCAGTTGCATTGCTATAAGTGGCCTTGCAAGCCATCCTTTTGGCTCTTGGAAGCAGCGGGATGAAGGAGATAAGAAGTCGAATTTTATGTGGCTTCGAGATCAGTTACCCCATGACTTGAAGCAGATCCGGAGCATTCTCTATGGCTACGATACAAAACTCTTGATGAGCGAGTCATTCCAGACAGTTGAAGATCTAGCTCTTTCTCTTATTGCCAGATTAGACTCAATCGGCAGGTCATTGTTGTCTGCAAAGCCACTTGTCTTCCTTGCGCACAGTCTAGGCGGTATTATCCTTAAACGAGCATTGGTTGAGATGGCGAACAGTAATGTAAAGCAGAACTTCATGTTAAATGCTGTTCGCCAGATCATTCTGTTCGGCGTACCAAATAGAGGAATGCAAATGTCGCATTTGCTTCCAATGGTTGAAGGGAAGCCTAATGCAGGACTCGTAGAGATCCTGTCTCCAGAATCGACATACTTGCCCAAGCTTGATGATCAATTCAATGGTATCATGCTCCTCCGAAAAATAAGACTAGTATCAGTCTACGAGACAGCAAGAACACAAGTTCCAACGGTGAATTACGTCCTTATGTTAGCTGAAAGCATTAACTTACTTAATTAGCAATCTGCATCAGGAGAGTGGTTAAGGAATGGCTCCTTTGAGATTCTTGTTGATCGAGAATCCGCCATTCAACAGCGGTCGACCGCGTTGGATGTGATACCAATCAATCATGACCATTCAAATCTGGTAAAGTTTACAGAAGATAGTGTTGATTATGCTGTAATTGCTCGGAAGCTGCGTGAAGTATCAGGTGATGCGACAGTGGATAGTCCTCAAGATGTACCAGCATTAGCAACAGCAACAGACAATGGGGAACGGTCGACCTTTGACTCCAGAAGGCTTTTCACTAGTCTTTCAAGGTCATTCCCGTGGATGCAGAAGCCGAAAGCTGTTACAGCAACAAACACTGGTATGCTTCTGTTTCTATATTCAGATATGCATCACCTAATACACTCTAGTCTTGGCAGCTCCCTCAGAGCCCACCACAGGTAGACCAGAACTAAAAGGCTCAAATATGCATGAAATTGGAACCCCGCCACTGAAATTAAATGTAAAATTACAAGAACAGGCTGCGCCTATAGACAAGAATAATATCCTCTCAAGTATGATTACGAGTATTCTGAGAAGATATCATACTAACTGTCATTTTGACAGAGATGATCTCGAGCCTTTATATACGAGAAACTGAAATTCGATTAGAGGAAGTCAGCGATAATTACGGAACAACCTTTGAATGGATATGGACAGACACAGATCTCAATTTCAGGGCTTGGCTGAAACACGGCTCCGGCGGTTACTGGATAAGTGGGAAACCTGGATCCGGGAAATCCACGCTTATGAAGTATATCTACACGAAATGTTCTAATGGAGATAAACTGCCAACTCTCAGCGAAAAGAGAGGTCAAATTTTTATCGGATTCTTCTTCCATGACCGCGGGTCTTATCTCCAAAAATCTTTTGAAGGCCTGCTTCACAGTATTTTGTACCAAATTCTCCATGAAGAACCTCGTCTAGCTAAAGAGATTATGGCTGTTTATCTCCAAAGGAAGGAGCCAGAGAAGGCTCCCTGGCTATTGCCTGACCTGATACAGGCATTCTCTCGAATAATTGAGCAAGATACTGTTCCAGTGGATATCTATTTATTCCTAGATGCTCTCGACGAATTCAGCGGTTCTCCAGAGATCATAGCCGGGTTTATTCAGTCAATCATCGATAGACCTGATAAGCATGCAGCGGAAATTAAGATTTGCTTCTCAAGCCGACCATGGAACACTTTTATTGACAGGTTCAGTCAATGTAGTGGGTTTAAAATCCATGAACAGACCCGGCAGGACATACAAAAATATATTAGTGGGCGCCTAGCTGACAACCCGAGCACAGCTATTTTGCTAACATCTACGGACATTCACGTCAGAAAAGCAGTAGAAAAACTAGCCTCGGATACCATGGAAAGAGCAGAAGGCGTATTTCTATGGCTAAAGCTTGTCATGGATGATCTCATCCGGGCTCATGCCGAAGGGGCTTCCCTAACAGAGCTTACTCAAAACCTGTCAACATTCCCAAAAGACCTAGAGGATTTGTATAAAAATATTATACAGAGAATTCCGCAAGAGTTCCGACAGGAGGGCTATTACATGTTAGAAATCGTCTTGCGTAGTGATGAACAACTCAGTGTGGAAAGTTACATGAGTTGTCTGATTTGCGCCCGGTGCAAAACGCTTGAGAATTGTATTGCAAAGCTTGAAACAGAATTTTCGACGATCCCGAGCTTTGACAGCGTCGTTCGCCGGTTGAAAAGTCGGTGTGGAGGCTTGATAGAGCTGATCACTGACAGCAAATCTTGGCAGGCCGAGTTGCAGTTCATGCACCAGACTGTGAAGGATTTCATTAGCCTTCCTGGCTTCCAAAAACTCATCACTCAAGAAGACAACTTGATACCGGAGGAGAACGGATATACTATCCTAGGCAAACGACTGCTTGCTATTGGATTGTCTCGCGTCCGCAAAACTGACATCGACCCGAGGCTAGTACCCTGGGAGAGAATCTGGGAAATATTCTGGGTGAGAAGACACTTGTTTTATCAAGCAGAGGTTTCCACTGGGAAAAGTCAAAAGAATCTCCTGGATGAAGCAGATAGCATCATCTCACATTTTGAACGTCCTGGCCTTCCGTCTGAATCATACCCCTTCAATACTATGATTTCATTTGGCGTGGCGGCCAATCTTTATCTTTACATCCAAGAAACCCTGCAAGAGAGACAATGTGTCAACTCAAACCCAAAAATATCCCTACTACACTGCGCTGTGCTTGCCGCGAGCTCTTCAAATCTTAATTTCGCCTCTCTCAATGGCTCTGATATTCCAAGAGCAGCGGATTTTAGTGAGATGACCAAGTTGCTTCTGAGCCACGGCGCGGATCTGAAGGCCTTGTGGGAAAATCTAACCCCATTCCAGTTGCTCTTCAAACGATGGCTTGAACTCTACGATTCTGAACTCTACGATTCTGAACTCTACGATCCTGAACTCTACGATTCCGAACTCTACGATTCTCCTGGCTATTCCATAATACATAGGAGCTTGTTGACAATTGTATCTGCATTTCTGGATGGTGGACAAGATCCAAATGATATCTTAGATCAGCAGGGCCGTACTGCTCTTGACTTCTGCATGGAGGTTTTGCTTTTCAAACTCGACACCATTTTCTATCATTTTAAACCTAAAGAGCTGATACAATTAACCCTATTGTTAGTTGAAAACGGTGCATCACCAAAGCTGGCCAACGCGTCCTCGGAAGATTCGTATCAAATCTGGAAAGATTTGGGTGTAAGCCCGCAGATATTGATCGCATAAGAAGCGCACCTCTGTTACCAAAAAAACAACAAGTTGTCCCAACCATGAAAAAGCTTTTTCAGCAGATGGGCAAACGCTTCGATATCTAAATACAAGGAGAGCTAGCCGGGCCATGTGCAGCGTGCTGGAATCAAAGCAGCACAAGATCGTATCTCGTTCCGCACACCTCTTGTATTCCCTCATTTCCATCACAAGAAGCAACGTCAACTCCCAGAACTGGTTTCCACCATAACGACAGCGTCCTTCTTCCGACCAACCCGTCTCCCCTGCTCCACCAACGCACAATCAACCACTACACCGTCTTCGCCAGAATAACTTTCAGCTCTAAATACGCTAGATGGATACCTAAGCACGCTCTGGGGCCCGGTTAAAACGATTTCGAAAGGTATATCTGGTCATTGTCGAAAATGGAGTTGTGTAAGGGGTGGGAAGATGGAGCCAGCGCTCTAGATGGAAGGCGTGTGGGGCGTGAAAGTAGCGTGGGCAAGTATGGGTGCTGACTACGGTCTGCCGGTGGTCGTCAGCTGGAAGACCGAAACGAGGATGGGGAGAGCGGAGGGGTAAGGAGAGGGCTTATGTAGGACCTCGTCAACTATGGCGCTAGGACTGACGCGCGAAAGAATCGCGGCTGAAATGTTTCCTTAATTAAGCAGTAATCTAGGAGTATATTATCAATTCCACATAGGAGATGAAGTCTTCTTGCTCATTGATCATGAGTAACAAAAGTTTCCCTTCAATGTAAAGGTCTGACAATGGTTAGCGCAATTGTGTGACCAAAGACTAACATATGCCAGTAGACATCTGCTTTATCGCAGTGTACAGGCGAACTGAAGACATAAGAACGTTCACGTCGCCCAGAAAGGTCGACGTAAAGCATGGCGCCGTGTCTCTTCAGGACTATCATGATTGTGAGCAGGCTTCGTCATGAGTTTAAGGTAAGGTTGCATATATATAGCAAGAGCAAGACCAGACATCCGTCCTCCAAGAAGCGGATGTTTCGAGATGCCCAGCTGCCAAATAATTGACTGAACGGCCAAATGGTACATCAGCAAAATGCCAAAAGTTTATCACCAACTTGTAAAATGTCGAACTGGCCTCTTCGATGGTTCGACACATAGTAATCAGCGAATTACCTAATTCGGTCTTGCAGATCCCCGCTGTGCCAAGAAACTAGAAGCCCATCGGTTAAAACCCAAAAAGGCGCCAAAGGTAATCGCATCAAAGTGGAGACCTTATCTCTGCTTTGAGATCTGCAACTTGGCAACGACTGGCTTTGATAGCTTTACTCTTTTCATCATTCTTAGTTAGGGGAATCGCGGATTATCGCTTTAGATTTTGCCGCAGCAATGTCTACGACGAAAAAGACCGTGCTTATCACCGGGTTCGTTCAGCTTGCAGTGTGTCAGTGAAAGCTGATAGGACTCTAATATTCTTTCCCATAGCTGTACCCCCGGTGGAATTGGCCATGCACTTGCTAGAGACTTCCACTCTCAGGGTCTTCATGTCATTGCTACTGCCCGAGACAGGGAGAAGATCAAAGATCTTGAAGTCCTTGGCCTGACAACTTTATCTCTAGAAGTGACGTCGCTTGAGAGCATCTTAGCTGCCAAGAAGGCCATCAGTGAACTCACTGGTGGAGGACTAGATATCCTGGTCAACAATGCGTAGGTCTCCCAACGAATTCTAGGCGCAGGACCTGGGACTAATCTACCACGTCACCGAGTAGTGGCCGCAGCTACACTATGCCTGCGCTCGATATTGATATGGAAGAAGCAAAACAAACCTTCCAAACCAATGTCTTTGCCGTCATGGAAATCACGCAGCAATTCATTCCCCTCCTTATCGCATCAAAAGGCCTCATCATCAATATTGGCTCTTTAGCTGGTATCATGCCTTATGTCTTTGGCAGCGTTTACAACGCCTCCAAAGCTGCTTTGCATTCATATTCCGCCACCCTCCGCCTGGAGCTTGAGCCCTACGATGTGAAAGTTATGGTTGTCATCACGGGAGGTGTGCAGAGCAACATCGCACGCGTGCATAGGACGCTGCCAGAGGGAAGCCTCTATCTTCCCATTGGTGATAGCTACGAACGCAGATTAATGCATAGTCAACAAGGTGCAATGAGCAATGAGGAGTACGCCAGGGGAGTGGTTTCTGCGGCATTAAAGAGATCTCCGAAGAAGTGGTTGTGGCGAGGGAATAAGAGCTGGTTGGTATGGTTTCTTAAGACGTATATTGGTTTCTGGGTTTTCGATTTGGTTTTGCCCAGGATGTTCCAGCTAGACAAGCTGAAGGCTATCATAAAGAGTCGAAATAAAACTCGCTAAATACATAAGCGTAAGCATAGCCTTCGGAATTTTCTAGTAAAGGCTTGTCAAGGGATGGGAATTTCAGCTTCAGTATATTGGTGCGACCGAGTGAAGAGCGAGGCCGTCCAGCAAAATATGAATTATGTTCGCAAGTTTTCACCTGCCAACTCCCAACAACTCGTCACACACACAACCTCTCAACTTTCCGCTTCTTCCCACTATTGAGCCCCCGTAAATGAAACGTAAAAGATCACACGAAAAGCAATATTCCTAATTTCTAATTGAACGCTGCAGATGGTTCAGACCTTCTTACAAGGGGTCCGAGATTCAATGAGCTGGATCCGCAGAGACATTGTCCCGACGGTCCACATATTGGCGATTGTCCGGGACCAGAGCATTGCGCTGTAGGACAGTCCGATGACAACTTGCATAAGGATTGCGCAGGTGATGTTTGTGCTGGTGGGTCTGAGGTTGCTGAGGCGTCTGATGTTGCTGCTGGCCGTGATGATGTTATGCTTTCTGATGGCAGTGTTGAGGAAGTGGTAGCGTTTGAATCTCGAGAGGTTGAAGATGCAGCGGCTGTTGAATTCATGGATAGGGGCACAGTCGGCTGAGTAAAGGAGGCGCCAGAAGGGAGCGTCAAAATCCCTGTGGGATAAAAAGAGAGTTGCTCGTTGTCGATAGATTGCATAGCAGCATATCCAGCAGCAGTATCGACGTCGAAGTTTGGGGTGTCGAAGATGAGATCAGTTACTATTGTGATGGTGAATGATAGTTCATCAGAGCTGAGTGAAGCCGTAATACCACTGGGAAGTTGATTGTAAAGAGTTGATATAGGCCCAAGACTTGTAGTGGTTGCCGTGCAGTCAGGGCAGATAACGGTAGAGGTAATAGGATCACCACCGAGTGTGGTAATCAGCCCCGTTTGACACGGCAAGGAACTGCAGCTTTGTGTTGTGGTGGAGGCACTATTCGTGACATCGCAGCCTGTGTTTGTTGCTGTACAGGTCGTGCTACAGCTGACAGATCCACCGATGGTTGAACAGATA
>Ga0335072_10013738_pt1 | contig 11521 bp, 7 predicted proteins | sample Lox_Sample_21_FD_206725 | JGI IMG/M metagenome (GOLD analysis project Ga0335072, IMG submission 206725) | Soil microbial communities from Loxahatchee National Wildlife Refuge, Florida, United States - Lox_Sample_2.1 | ecosystem: Environmental > Terrestrial > Soil > Wetlands | place: USA: Florida...
TGATGGAGGACAGCGGGCTGCCGATCGTTACGCCCGCCATTCCGAACAGCAGCGCACAGAAGGTCGGGGCGGTGAGGAATTCCCACGCCGAAACGCCGGCCGCGCGCGCAACGATCAGTTCCGACGAACGGGTGAGCCGCCAGAAGCACAGGATGCCGCCAAGCAGGATGGCGAACGGCAGGATCTGCAGCGCGAGATAGGGCAGCCGCAGCGCCGCGATCTCCGATATCATCGTGAATGTCGTGTCGGGCCGGGATGCGGAGCGGCGCAGCAATTCGAGAAAATCGAACAGCGAGGTCAGGCCGGTCAACGCCAGCAGCATGGCCAGCGCCGCCAGCGCGAACTGCCGGCAGATATAGATCGACAACGTGATGGCGGGCGTCATCGCTCAGCCTGCCTGCGGCAACGGACGCCGCCGCGAGGGCAGCAGCGGCGGCACCAGCAGCAGCCACGCGCAAACGACACCGGGCAGGATCGCCTGCGCCCAGATCAGCGGAATCAGTGCGTTGTTGCGGGCGGCGACGTTGTCGATCGCCAGCCCCAGTGCCAGCAGCACGACCATGGTGCCGACCGAAGCGAGCGGGCGAAGAAATCCGCCGTGCCGCCGGAATGCACCGGTCAGGGAGAACAGCAGCGCGACCGACGCATAGGACAAGGTGCTCAGCGGGCTGGCCAGACGCTTGTGGGCCTCGGCGGTCCAGTGCGGGTAATCGTCGCGCGGAATGTTATCCGGCGGCTGCAACAGTTGGGAGATCGAAGCCTCGCTCATGTCGAGCGTTCGCGGCTCGTCCTGGTGCGCGCTGTCCGCCAGGTCGACGACGTTCTCGCGAAAGGTCAGGATATCGAGGCGTCCAGTCTGCTTGTCGATCGCCTGACGGCTGCCGTCGATCAGCAATACGCGCGGACCGGTGGGACCTTCCAGCAGGCGGCCCCGCTGCGCCAGAATCGTTGCCGGATTGTTTTTGTCGCGTTCGTCGTCCACCAGGATGCCATGCAGCGTGCCGTCCGGTTCGCGCGACCGGATATAGACGGTCAGGCCAGGCGAAACTTCGGTGAACACCCCTTCCTGCACCAGGAAGGCGGCGATGCGGTTACGGATTTCCCACTGGAACTGACGGAACGTCGCCAGGCTGGAAGGAACGACCCAGAGGTTCAGCGTGTAGCACGCCAGTGTTGCCAGTACCGCCAGCACGAACGCGGGACGCGAGAGCGCCAGCGGCGACAGGCCGGCGGCGCGCATCACCGTCAGCTCGCGATCGCCGGCGAGGCGCTGATAGACGAACTGCACGACCGTGAAGGTGGTGATGGGCAGGATAACGGCGACGAAACTGGGAATCAGCAGGCCGGTCAGGCGCAGGAACACACCGAAGGACAGTCCGTGATTCACCACCAGTTCGACGAAGCGCAGCGACTGGGTGAGCCAGATCAGCGCGGTCAGGCCGCTGGTCACGGCAAGGAGAGCAAACAGAAGCTGGCGAAAAATGTAACGGTCCAGCCGCTTGCCGAAGATCGCGATGCGCATGGCGCCTGACTAGCACCCCCCGAAGGCGGCAGTGAAGGGCGCAGGGTGGACCTGGCGACGGGCCGGGCCGGTGAGGTGCCGGCGGATGATCGCGCGACGCTCGGAGCCGAACTCGTCGGTGCGTTCCAGGAACACGGTGACAAGCGTCTGTTGAACGGACGGCATCGTCGCGTCACCGGCGGTAACGGGGCGGCCGGCGGCACCTTCGCATGCCCCGCCGCAACCGCTGCGGCCGGCGGCACCGGCGCAATGATCGGGCGCCCCGCCATCGCCCGTGGGTCAGCCGAACACGCGCCGTCCGGCCTTCCAGGTGCCCAGCACCACGCCCTCCAGCGCGCGGCCGTCGAATGGCGTGTTCTGCGCCTTGCCGGGCAGCCTGCCCGATTCGACCTTCCAGATGCGGTCCGGATGGAACAGGCACAGATCCGCCGGGGTGCCCTTGGCCAGGCGGCCGGTGTCGGTGCCCAGCAGCCGGGCCGGCCTCGCGGTCAGCAACTCGATGGCCAGAGGCAGCGTGATCGTGCCGTTGTGCACCTGGGCCAGCGTGACGCCCAGCAGCGTCGCCAACCCGACGCCGCCGGGCGCTGCCTGGGCGAAGGGCAAGCGCTTGTCGTCGGCGTCGCGCGGCTGGTGGTCGGAGGCGACGGCATCGATCGTGCCATCCGCCAGGGCGGCGGCGACCGCGCGGCGATCCGAGTCCTTGCGCAGCGGGGGCGACAGCTTGGCGTAGGTGCGAAAGTCGCCGATCGCCGTCTCGTTCAGGTCGAAATAGGGCGGGGCGGTGTCGCAGGTGATTGCCAGGCCCTCGTCCTTCGCGCGGTGGATCAAGGCCAGCGCATCGGCGGTGGAGACGTGCGCGAAGTGCACGGCGCCGCCCGTCAGGCGCGCCAGGCTGATGTCGCGCGCGACCTGAATGGCCTCGGCGGCGGCGGGGATGCCGGGAAGGCCGAGCCTGGTCGCCAGCTCGCCTTCGGTCGCCGCGCCGCCGGCGGAAAGCGATTGCTCCTCCGGGTGCTGCACGATGCGGGCGCCGAAGCCCCGCGCGTAGGACAGTGCCAGGCGCATCAGGCGGGCGGAGCGCAGGGCGTTGGCGCCGTCGGTGAAGGCGACCGCGCCGGCCTCCCGCAACAGGCCCATTTCGGCGAGCGCCTCGCCGGCGCAGCCCGTGGTGATCGCGGCATAGGGGAGGATGGTGAGGCTGCCGGTCTCCTCACCGCGCTGGCGCATGAGGTGGACCAGGGCGGGGTCATCGATTGCCGGCAGCGTATCGGGCAGCGCGGCCAGGGTGGTGATGCCGCCGGCCGCGGCGGCCTCGGCGGCCGAGGCGATGGTTTCGCGATATTCGAAACCAGGTTCTCCGAGCGCGGCACGCATGTCGACGAGGCCGGGGCAGAGGATCGCGCCCTCGGCTTCGACGATGGTGGCGCCGTCGGGGCGGCCAAGGCCTGCGCCGAGATCGGCGATAACGCCGGCGCGGACGAGCAAGTCGCCGTGCGTGTCAACGCCGGAGGATGCGTCGAGCAAGCGGACGTTGCGGAACAGGATATCGGGGGTCATGGCGCCCATCCCGTCATGGCCGGCCGGCGGCCCCGGGCATGCCCCAACGATCGCCGGATCTTCCCGGAGGCCTCCGGCACCGCGGCCCCGGTGCTGCCCGCTCGCCGGACCTTACTCAGTCGTCGAGACGAAGGGCGACAGCCGAGCGCCCCAGCGTCATGGCCGGCGAGGGCCGGCCATCCACGACTTGCTGTGATGCGCAGTGAAGGCGTGGATGGCGGGCCCGCGCCCGCCATGACGGGTTGGCGCAGTGTCGCCCAAATTACTGACTTTCGTGTCAATGGCCAGGCTGAGCGCGGCCACGACGACAGGGACGAACACAACCGCTCAATCATTCCGGCCGTGCCGCCGCGCCAGCGTATCCAGCACCGCCATGCGCACCGCGACCCCCATCTCCACCTGCTCCCGGATCACGCTGCGGTCCGGGTCGTCGGCGACGGCGCTGTCGATCTCGACGCCGCGGTTCATCGGGCCTGGGTGCATCACCAGCGCATCGGGCTTGGCGCAGGCCAGCTTCTCCGCGTCCAGGCCGAAGAAGCGGAAGAATTCGCGGGCGCTGGGGACCTGGCCACCCTGCATGCGCTCGCGCTGAAGGCGCAGCATCATGACGATGTCGGCGCCTTGCAGGCCGGCACGCATGTCGTGGAAGACGTCGACGCCGAGCGAGGTGACCTCGGCCGGCATCAGCGTGGGCGGGCCGATCACCCGCACCCGGCTGCCCATGGCGGTGAGCAGATGGATGTTGGAGCGCGCCACCCGCGAGTGCAGCACGTCGCCGCAGATGGCGACGGTGAGGCCCTCCAGGCGGCCTTTGCGGCGGCGGATCGTCAGCGCGTCCAGCAAGGCCTGGGTGGGGTGTTCGTGGGTGCCGTCGCCGGCGTTGATCACCGCGGCGTCGACCTTCTGGGCGAGCAGGTTGGGGGCGCCGGACTGGGCGTGGCGCACCACCAGCAGGTCGCAGTTCATCGCATTCAGGGTGGCGGCGGTGTCCAGCAGGGTCTCGCCCTTGTTCACTGACGAGGTGGAGACCGACATGTTGATCACGTCGGCGCCCAGCCGCTTGCCGGCCAGCTCGAAGCTGGTACGGGTGCGGGTGGAGTCCTCAAAGAACAGATTGATCAGGGTCTGGCCGCGCAGGACGTCGCGCTGGGTCTGGCCGGAACGGTTCAGCAATACGTAGCTCGCGGCGAGATCGAGCAAGTGCCCGATCTCGGGCGGGTGGAGCCCTTCGATCGCCAGGAGGTGCTTCTGCCGGTAGGACACGAGGATGCTTGCTGGCAGGATTCGGGGCGGGGCGTCAATTGGGGAGGCACAGTGCGTCCGGCGCGGCGACGTTTCGTTGCGAGGCCCAGGGAGTGGCTACGAGTGTCGGCCTCCGCCCCAGGGTTGCTGGCATGAAGCGTCGAAGTCGACATGCACCATTACCCGAAGCATCACGACGGTGGCGAGACTGTACGGGTCGTCTGCCTTGCACGCAAACAGAAGGTCCATTCCAAGCACCACGCTATCACGCCCCATCGCCCTGGACCGGCAGCGTGAACTGAAACACGGTGCCGCGTGGCGGGTTGGCACCCACCCACAGACGGCCGCCATGCGCCTCCACGATCGAACGGCAGATCGACAGGCCCATTCCAAGCCCGTCCGGCTTTGTCGTGTAAAATGCCTCGAACACCCGCTCGTGGTGGGCGGGATCGAGACCCGGCCCCGAATCGTGCACCGCCACGACGAGCGCACCTGGCTCCCCCGGACCGGAGCGTATCAGCAGACGCCGCGATCCAGCTTCGACGGCCGCCATCGCCTCGATGCCATTGAACATAAGATTGAGGAGCACCTGCTGGAGCTGGACACGATCTCCATCAATGCGCGGCAAACCGTCCGCCAAAGCCGTCGTGACAGCGATGCCGCTCTTCGCCAGCTCGCTGCGCGTGAGCGCGATGACCTCGCGGATCGCCTCGTTGATCTCCAACCCTTCTTTTAATTGCGGCGCCTTCCTGACCATTGCCCGGATGCGCGCAATAACGTCGCTCGCCCGGTTGGCATCGCCGGCGATGCGCTCCAGCGACATGCGCACCTCGTCGACGTTCGGCGGATCGCGGCGCAGCCAGCGCAAAGCCGCCTGGGCGTGGGTCACCACCGCCGTGATCGGCTGATTCACTTCGTGCGCGATCGACGCTGAAAGCTGGCCCATCGTGGCGACCCGGTTTGCGTGCGCCAGCGCTATCTGGATTTCGCTATAGCGCCGCTCGTTCTCGCGCGCTTCGTTCTCGGCGCGCTTGCGGTCGCTCAGATCGATCACGAACGCGACGCCCTGGTCGGTTTGCTCGCCGAAGGTAGCGGCGCCCAGCAGCACAGGCACGCGGCTGCCGTCACGGCGGAAGAATTCCTTCTCCACCGTTTCCATCCTCCCGGTCGCCTCCAGTTCCGCCACCGCGCGCAGGTCCTGCTCGCGCCACTCCGCCGGCGTCAGCTCGGTCCATCGCATCAGACCAGCGGCAACGTCATCGCGGCCGCGGTCCACCATGCGCAGGAAGGCATCGTTCGTCTCGATAATCTGCCCTTCGAAATCCCAGATGAAAATGCCGATGATATTGGATTCGACCAGGCGCCGGACCCGCGCCTCGCGCTCCTGGAGGTCGGCGTAGAGCCGCGTGTTCTCGAGCGAAATCGCCGCCTGCGATGCGAGCAGTTCGAGCAGGGCCGCGCGGTCCGGCGTGAACACGTGCGAGGCGAGCGTGTTCTCGAGATAGAGCAAGCCCCCGAGCGTCCCCTGCCGCACCAGCGGCAGGCAGAGCACCGACCTCGGTTGCCGCTCGGCCAGATAGGCATCGCCGGAGAACAGATTGGGTTTCGTCGCGTCATCGAGGATGACGCGCTCGTGGGTGCGAATGACGTAGCGCACGACCGCTTCGGGCGCGGTCGGGCCGGCGCTTGGCTCACGGTTCAGAACGACGCTCACGCCATTCGCCAGTGCCTCGGCTTCGACCCGGTAATCGCCGTCGTGCGGCAGGATCAGCAGCCCGCGATCCGCGCCCGCGTTCTGCAGCGCAATCGTCATCAGGCGCTCGATCAGCCGCGGCATCAGGATTTCGCCGGACAAGGCCTGCGACGCCTTGACCACGGTCGCGGCGTCGAGCTGGTCGGCCTCGGTGGCGGCTGCCCGTGCGGGCCGATGGGTCTCGGCTGCGACAAGCCGCGGGTGCCGCGCTTCGAGCTGCTTCACTTTCCCGGCGGCGCCCCAGGCGGCGTAACAGTCGCGCGCATTGCGTATGTAGCCCAGGCCGGCGGCATCGAGCCCCAATCCGAAGCAAAACCGCCCGGCCAGCTCGTTGGCGAGGGCTTCGTTCTGCACGAAGCCGCCCTCGTGAGCGGAACGAATGGCCGCTTCGTAGCAGCGCATGGCCTCAAGTTCGCGGCCCTCGATGCGCGCCAGTTCAGCCGCCACCAGCGCGTGCCGGTTGCGGAAATTCTCCGGCGAGTTCTCGGCCCAGTATTCGAGCTTCGCCAAAATCTCCGTAAGCTGTCGCCGGTAGGTTTCCTGCTCCGCTGCCGGTGCATCCGGATAAAGCGCGGTCATGGCGAGGGCATAATAGAAGTAGTACGTCGCCTCGCTGGGCATCGCCATCGCCGCACCCAGCACGGGTTCCGCAAGGGCCGCCGCAGCTATCGCCTCATGATGGCGACCGTACAGCACCCCCAGGATCAGCTTCATGATGTGCGTAAACACCACCCCGCAGCCGAAGGCAGCCTTCTCGATGGCATCGAGGCTCGCTGCCTCGTCGAAGCCCTCGCCGTCGAAGTTCAGCGGATCGCGGGTCACGCCCTGGAGGCTGGCGACGAACCGTTGCTCCGTGCGTATCGTCTCGTAGACCGCGTCGTTGCGGCTCTGCTGCGCGAAGGTGGCGTATCGCTCCGACAGCGCCAGTACGTCCTGAAGCAAGTCACCCTTCTCAATCACCTGCCATACGGTTTCGAACGCAAGGAAGCCGGCATAGACCAGATCGCCGGCATCGAGGCAGGCATTGAACGCCTGCTCCAGAATCGGAATGCCGGTGGCGAAATGCCGGTGCCAGAAATTGATGTGGTCGGCATGCAAGTGCAGCAGCGTGCCCTTGAGCCGTGCGTTGCCGAACCGTTCGTTGAGCCTGAGCGACATCTCCGAGAATTGAAACGCGCTACCTATGTCTCGCAGCACCGAGACCACATAGAGCGCGTAAACGCCATAGGCGTAGCTCGATTGGTCCGTGTTGCCGTGCCGCATCGAACGGTTGACCGCCTCGAGCGTTACCAGCGGAAAGTACTGCGGGCGCGCGATATAGGCGCAGGGTACCGCATCAACGAGAAGGTCGATGATCGCCCGCGTGACCGGCTCGACCACCACGGGCGCATCGAGCAGTGCGGAGATCGGGCGGCCATTGAGATTGACCGGAACCGCGCGGATCTGGGCGGCGATGGCGAGGCCGATCTCTTCCTCGGTGTCGGGGAAGCTGACGCCGAAATGGCTGAGCGCCTCGAACGCGACGGCAAGACCCTCGTCGTATTTGCCCGCGACCTGATACAGCTTGATGCGCAAGGTCCAGACCTTCGACTTGTCGACATCGGACAGCGCGCGATCGAGGATCGTGCCGAACAGGGTGTCCGCCACGGCGAAGTTGCCGGCGAGGTATTCGCATTCGGACAGCAGCAGAAAGAGATCGAAGGTGGCTTCGTAACGGCGTTGCCAGGCGTCCGGCGCAAGCAGCGCCGTCGCCTGGGTGAGGTAATTGCGGGCGGAGACATAGGCGGTCGAGCTCTTCGCGCGGCTGCCCGCCATGAAATTCAACACAACAAGCCGCTCGCGCTCCTCGGGTTCCGCGATCAGCGCCGCACCGCGGTTGAGATGATTCACGATATCGAAGACGTGGTCCCCAAGCTCCTCCGGCCGGATGTTTGCCGCGAGGATGCGGCCAATCCGCAGATGCGTCGGCGCACGATCGGCTTCGGGAATCAGCGCATAGGCGGCTTCCTGGACGCGATCGTGCAGGAACCGGTAGGCACCGTCGACACGGAAAACCAGGCCCGCCAGCACCGCTTCCCACAGATCGGCATGCACCTGCTCTTCCGATCCTCCCAGCACCAGCGCCAGGGTTGCGACCGGCGCGACGTTGCCAAGGCAGGCGAACAGGCCAAGCGCGTTTCGCGTATCGTTCGAAAGTCGCGTCAGTTTGGCTGCCATCAGGCCGGCCACGTTTTCGGTGAAATCCTTGGCGAGAATGCCCGGCAGGTCCCACGACCAGGCGGCCCGGCCGTGGTCGAACCACAGCAGGCCTTCGTCGGCCAGCGCGGTCAGGAACTGGATTGCGAAGAACGGATTGCCATCGGTCTTCTCATGCACCAGCGCCGCGAGCGGCCGGCCTGCATCTCTCCCGCAGTGCAAAGTTTCGGCGACAAGTTGCTCCACGTCCTGCGGCAGCAGCGGCGACAACACGGTTTCCTGCACGCTGCCGCCCGCGTTGCGGATCGCGGCAAGAATGCGGCGCAGCGGGTGGGAAGCACCCACCTCGTTGTCGCGATAGGCGCCGACCAGCAGCAGATGCCGCACCTCGGGATGCGTCGCCAGGTGCTCCAGCAACTCGAGCGTCGCGGTATCGAGCCACTGCAGATCGTCGAGGAACAGGGCAAGCGGATGGTCTGGTCGGGCGAATACGCCGAGGAAGCGACGAAACACCCGCTGGAACCGGTTCTGGCCCTCCTGCGGCGGCAATTCGGGAACCGGCGATTGCTCGCCGATGATCAATGTCAACTCGGGAATCAAATTCACCATCAGCGCGCCGTTGGCACCCAGCGCTTCGAGCAAGGCCTGCCGCCACCGCTCCACCTCGGGTTCGCTCATGCCGAGGAGCTGGCGCACCAGCGACTGAAATGCCTGCGCCAGGGTGATGTAGGGAATGTCGCGCTTGTACTGATCGAACTTGCCGCCGGCGAACAGGCCGCGTGGCGGTACCAGCGCCTTGTGCAGTTCGTTGACGATGGACGACTTGCCGATGCCGGCATAGCCGGAAACCAGCACCAGTTCGGTCGTCCCCTCGGCGACGACGCGATTGAATGCTGCCAGCAGGCCGCCGATCTCGGCGTCGCGGCCATACAGCTTCTCCGGGATCAGCAGCCGGTCCGACGCATCGTGGGAGCCGAGCGTGAACGCTGGAATCTGGCCTTCGGCCTCCAGCAGCCGGAGACAGGCGCGCAGATCGGCCTCGACGCCGGAAGCCGTCTGGTAACGGTCCTCGGCATTCTTGGCGAGCAACTTCATAACGATGGCCCGCACCGGTGCGGGGACTTGCGCGGCCTGCAAGACAGGCGGCCGCGCGATGTGGCAATGCACCAGTTCGATCGGATCGGACACCGCGAAGGGCAGCGTCCCGGTCAGCATTTGATAATAGGTAACACCGAGGGAATAGAGATCGCTGCGCGAATCGATCGAGCGGTTCATCCGCCCGGTCTGTTCCGGCGCCATATAGGCGAGCGTGCCGGCGATCGTCTCCGGCGCATCCGGCCCCTGGCGTTCGCGTGGCAGGCGCGAGGAAACGCCGAAGCCGGTCAGCCGGACCTCGCCCGTCACGCGGTCCACCAGGATGTTCCCAGGCTTGATGTCCTTGTGCACGAGGCCGCGCCCGTGCAGGCAGCCCAGCACCGCCGCGACCGCAGCCGCAAGCGAGAGAAACTGGCGCACGTCCATGGGCCGGCCGAGCAGACGCTCGAGCGGCTCGCCACCCGGGTCCTCGAGCACCAGAACGGTGCGACTCTGCTCTTGCAGCAATTCGATCGGACGAACCGCCCAGGCGCCGTCCAACTCGTCCCGCAATTCAAATTCGTGCCTGAGCCGATAAACGCTGGCGGCTGCCGGCACGTCGTCGTTGGCGAAAACCGCGAGAACCGGCCTGCGGGTTCCGTCGGCGTACTCGCGCTCGCCGCGAAAATAGGTGCGCTCGCCGTCCTCCCACGCGGGCTGCAGGTTCACGTCGCCCTTGGCGGTGATACCGGGAACTGACGTCATCTCCAAGGCTCCGCAGTCAGGCCCCGGTGTCCCTTGGTCCCCATTCGAACGAGACCAAGCGTGTCCGCGGCAGGTTACACGCGCAATACGGATCTCCAGCGTTGACAATGAGGAGGGATCAACGCCAACGCAACCACTGGCCGCGCGACAATGGCTTTGCCAGATCTTTGCCCGGTTTCCCGGGCGGCGATACGGCCGGCTGCGGTGGAACCACGCGTGCGGCGCGGCTAGCCCGGCGGTGGCAGGAAGTTCACCTCATGCAGGCCCGCCAGGCGCACGACCTCCGCCGGGTCCGGCACATTGTCGATCGCATTGAACAAATCCCACAGCCGGCGGGTGGGCGAAACCCAGAATATGCAGGTGATGTTGGCGCTGCCGTGATTGAACAGACCGTGCGGGATGCCGCGCGGCAGGCGGATCAGTTCGCCGGCCGAGGCATTCGCGCCCTGCCCGTCCAGCACCAGGTCGAAACGGCCCTCCAGCACATAGATGAACTCGTCCTGCGTGGGATGGATATGCGGCGGCACGAAGGTTCCGGGCGGCAGCAGGGCATGCCACGAAAAGCTGCTTTCGGTGAGGCTGAGCGGCGTGTACGTCTGCCCGAGGATATGCCAGACATGGCCTTCGACGCTGCTGCCGAGCCCGGTCACGCCGGCGGTCATGGGGGGCGGTGATGGCATGGTCGTGCTCTCCTTGCGCGTGGCGGCGGTGATGACGGGCGATCCTATGGGGAGACGCCAGGCTTGCCCAGGGCGGCGACGATGCGATGATCGCAGTGACGCAGCGGCTTGCCGAAGGGGGCAGACATGAAGATCAAGCGCGTGGAGCATATCGCCATCGCCGTGGACTCGATCGCCGAGTCCGCGGGAATGCTGCGCGACACGTTCGGCATCAAGGTCGAATACGAGGAGGAGCGGCCCACGGCGCGGCTGGCCATTCTGCCGATCGGCGAGACCTATCTGGAACTGCTGCAATCCAACAGCCCGGATTCCGCGATAACCCGCTGGATCGATGCGAAGGGCACCGGTCTGTTCCATATCTGCTTCGAAGTCGAGGACATCGACGCGGCACTGGCGGAGCTGAAGCAGAAGGGCGTGAAGCTGCGCGACGAGACGCCGCGGCCCGGGCATGGCGGCTCGCGGATTGCGTTCATCGATCCGGCGGCGACCGGAAACGTGCTGATCGAGCTTGCCGAATTGCCGGGCGGAGAGCAGCCGCACTGACCCGGTTCAGCCTGCGGGCGGCGTGCCGTGGGGCGGCACGGGCTCACGGCCGGCCGCCATTCCCATCGTGATGAACGGCGCACCGGCGCGCCAAACCGCGAACTCCGCCCTGATGCGATCCAGCCGCGCGTACTGGGCGTCATCGCCGCCATCGGCGACGGCACGGATCGCGCCGTAGGTTTCCGCGAT
>Ga0335072_10013740_pt1 | contig 11521 bp, 11 predicted proteins | sample Lox_Sample_21_FD_206725 | JGI IMG/M metagenome (GOLD analysis project Ga0335072, IMG submission 206725) | Soil microbial communities from Loxahatchee National Wildlife Refuge, Florida, United States - Lox_Sample_2.1 | ecosystem: Environmental > Terrestrial > Soil > Wetlands | place: USA...
CGCCGAGGGACTGTCGCGGGCCCGTGCCGAGGCGCAGGTGTCCGCGGCTATCGACCGGTGGGTGTGGTACGCCGGATGGGCCGACAAACTCGCCCAGGTCCTCGGTTCCAGCAACCAGGTCGCGGGACCGTACTTCGACTTCAGCGTCCCCGAGTCCACCGGCGTGGTCGCCGCCGTCGCGCCGCAGCGGTCGACCCTCCTCGGGCTCGTGTCCGTAGTCGCGCCGATCATCGCAGGTGGCAACACGTGCGTTGTCCTTGCCGCCGAGGACCGCCCGCTGCCCGCTGTCAGCCTGGCCGAGGTACTCGCCACCAGCGACCTGCCCGGTGGCGTGGTCAACATCCTCACCGGCCGCGCAGCCGAGGTCGCGCCCTGGCTCGCCTCGCACCTCGATGTCCACGGCCTGGACCTCACCGGCATCGAGGACTCCGCGCTGGCCGTGGACTTGGAACGCGCCGCGGCCGGCAACCTCAAACGAGTCCTGCTCCCGGAACAGGAGCCGGACTGGACCGCCAGCCCCGGCCTCTCCCGGATGCGCGCCTTCCTCGAGACGAAGACCGTCTGGCACCCGGTCGGCATCTAACGCACGGGTGCGCCCCGGCCCGGCGGACCCTGCTCAGCTCTCCAGGCTGGCGTGGGCGCTGCGGAGGATCGCTGGCGCTATGACGAACAGATTGAGCAGCAGCGAGACCTTCTACGGTCAAATGGCGAGCTGCTGCAGTTCCTCGGCGTTTTCGTCACTGCTAGACAGCGTGCTGCTACTCAGAAGCAGCGGTGATTGTATCCACCTAACCGTAGGTTCAACCCCTACGGTGCTGGAGCGCTCGCGCCGTAGAACTTCGCGCTCCACGACATCACGAATCCAGGAACTGACAGTCTTGCCGTCCGCCGATGCCAACTCCTTGACGCGCTCTATGATCTGGGCACTGAAACGAATCGGCACATGAGTAGTCAACCGCCCGAGCGGCCGCCTCTGGCCATGTCCCGACAGTTGCCGGTGGGCCGGGTCCTCGTAGTAGGCAGCAGCAGCGGCGTCATCCCACTCAGTCATCTGTTTCACCCCGCAAGTAGCGGACCTTGTTCTCCTCGGACACCCTGTAGATACCGATCGGCCTGCACACCCTAACATCGCCATGTTTCGGCGGAGCGAGGGGCACGCAGATGATCAACCCCGGCACCATACCGACCATCAGCCAGTCCGCCTGCCCCTCGTCATCAGCATAGAAAAAGCACGGGTCGCCGTACAGGTAGACATCTAGGACGTCCTCAGGGCCGACTGGCACTGGATTCCCGTGGGTGTCGTCTGGAAGGTGCTTGTGCAGATGGGGTCGGTTGCCGTTGTCAATTTCGAACGGGTCTTCCCTATCGAGCAACCGCCAGTCGAACCGTATGCGCTCGCTCCCACCGCTGGTCACGTGTTACACTGTACCACATGGAGTTGCTTTCAGCGATGGTCGCGGACGCGGCCGCAAGTCTCGGCGGGAAGCTCTACGTGCATGGCGGCGGCTGGGACGCCCTGGTCATGAGGGAGTTCCCGGCGACTCACCCCACCATGGCGCTTGCGCTGCTACTGTCCGCCGATGCCACCGAGGCACCCGGAACGGGCGAACTGCGAGTTCAGCTTGTGGACGATGACGGCACGGATACTGGCATAGGGGGCGCGGCCACCATCGGGTTTGGCCACAGCCCGCTTTATAAACCGGGACAGAAAACCCTTGCCCCAATCGCCCTTTCCTTCGTGAACCTCCGGTTCGAGAGGCCGGGACAGTACGAGTTCCGCCTCTTCTGGAATGGGAATCAGCTGGACCCTGCTGTCGGCTTCGCCGTAGCGTCCCCACCACCGTCCTTGATGAGACCTCCAGGGCAGCATTAACGGGATGTTCCGCCTTGGCCACGGGCGGCCGCTACCAGGGTTGTGTGGAGCGTAGCGACCTTTTGGGCGGGGGATGGCGTGGGGGGACCGGGTTCTGGGGGTTCCCCAGCTGCTGCGGGGTTTGTGCGCGGCTGGGGCCGAGCGCGTAGCGCCTTGTGCTTTTGGCTGTGCCGCCGACCCAGCGGAGGCGGGCTCGTTCCGGGCGGAGCTGACGGCGGCACGGCGGGGGCGGGCGGGCCGCCTTGGGGGTGGGGCGGGTTCCTCGGTGCCGGCGTGGGCAGGTGCACAAGGTGGGCCGCGCGGTTTGTGCGCGTGTCCGGCGGTGCGGGCTGACAGACGGCCGGCCTCCCGACCTTGTCTGGTCGGTTGGCTGGGCTGGAATCAGAGGCTCACGGTGACCTCAACGGTGAACTGGCGGGCGGGGTTGCCTCGTACGAACTCACCTCTTGCCGCTATGGCGCACTCATATTTACGCAATAACTTCCTGAGCAGTGTTGACGGTCGACGCGACGGCAAGCACAGCCGGCCAACTTGGCGGCATTGGGGTGAGCGGCTGGCAATGCCCGCCTGGATCAGGAACGTCAGGTTGACGGAGATAGGGAGGGGAGTAAGCGGCCACCCTGGGGCGCTGCCTTTACTGGGGTTCCGGAGCGGCCGGTTCGCCAGCCGGAATTTCAGTGCGGGTCCGCATCTGGATGATGACGATAAGGACGGCCACGACGGCGATCCCGGTCGCCGTGAGGAACGATGCTTTGTAGCCGCTGACCAGCGAGCCGTGGTGAGCGCTGGTCTGGGCGGCGGCGATGGTGGCGAGCGCGGCGAGGCCGATCGCCTGGCCGACTTGCTGGGCGGTGACGAAGAGGCCGCCCGCGAGTCCTCGCTCACCGGCTCCGACGCCGGCGGTGACCGCCACCGAAGCGGTAGGGAAGGCCAGCCCCATGCCAAAGGCGGTCAGCAAGATGCCGCCGAGGACGTTCACCTGATACGAGCCCGAATCGCTGATCGTGAACAGCCAGAGTTGCCCGATCCCGACGATTGAAAGTCCGGCAAGCAGCAGCGTCCGCACGCCGAAACGCGCGAGCGCACGGCGCGTGAGCAGGGTCGCGGTGAGCATCACCGTCCCGGTGGCCGGGATAAGTGCCAGCCCGGTCTGCAGCGGGCTGAGGCCAAGGACGTCCTGCAGGTAGAGCGAGACGAAGTAGACGTACCCGGCGACGACCGCCCCGAGAAGCAGCATGGTGCTCAGCGCCGCCCGGCGAGCCGGATCGGCGAGCACCGCTAGCGGCACCATGGGCGCCTTACCGTGCTTCTCGGCCAGGACGAAGGTCGCGCCGAGCAGGACTGCGAGCACCAGGGCAGCCAGGGCGGCGGCATTGCTGAATCCGTGCTGCTGACCTTGGCTCAGCCCGAAGATGAGAGATGCGATCGATGTCGTCGCCAGGACCGCGCCTACGGTGTCCAGCCGGCCGCCCGCTCGCCTGGCATGCCTGGGAAGCACCCGCCGGATCGCGATGATCAGGGCGACGATGATGGGCGGGTTGACCAGGAACACCGACCGCCAGCCGACGAACTCGGTCAAGATGCCACCGAGGACGATCCCGGCGCTTGCCCCGGCCGCGGTCGCCCCCTGAAAGATCCCCAGTGCCCGGGCACGCGGCGCGCCTTCAGGGAACAGGTCGGTGATGATGGCCAGCGCTTGCGGTGCGACGAACGCGGCGCTTGCTCCCTGAACGAACCGGGACGCGATCAGCGCAACCGATGTCGGGGAGAGGCCGGCCGCGAGCGAGGCGACGCCGAAGGCGGCAAGGCCGCCGAGCAGGACCCGGCGGTGGCCGGCCAGGTCGCCCGCCCGGCCGCCGAAGAGCAGCAGGGAACCGAAGGTCAGCGCGTACCCGGTAACGATCCATTGCAGGTCGGCCGGCGCGAAGTGCAGTTCCCGTTTGATGGTCGGAAGGGCGACGTTAACGATGCTGAAGTCGAGCTGGAGAACGAACTGCGCGGCGACGACGAGTCCGAGCGCTAGCCCCAGCCTCAGCACCGGCGACGTGCCGCCGTCAGTTGACGGGGCAGGGACAGCGGAGGTCGCCTTACTGAGCGGTCCTGTGCGGCGGTCTGGTTGCACCAGCCCGCCCTGTCTCCTACGGATCACTCATGGTAATTTAGTGACTAAGGAAACCTTAGTCAATGACAGGCTGGCTCATGAGCGACGTCCACAAGGTCTGCGACCGCTTCCACACGGCCATAGAGCTCATCGGTGGCCGCTGGACCGGGTCGGTGCTTCGCGCCCTGTTCACGGGCTCTCACCGGTTCGCCGACATCAAGGCGGCAGTCCCGAACCTGAGCGACACGATGCTGTCGCAGCGCCTTCGTGAGCTTGAGGCCGCCGGGATCGTCGAACGCCGGGTCATCGCCAGCTCACCGGTCCGCGTCGAGTACCAGCTAACCCAGATGGGCAGGGAGCTCGAGCCGGTCCTCGACGCGGTCATCGTCTGGTCCCATCGATGGATACCGCTTCCGGCCGGCGACCGAGACGACTCAGCCAGCCACCCGGAAGGGTGCCCGCCTCGCGTCGTTGACGGCGTAGAGCAGCGCTGACGGCGTAGAGCAGCGCTGACGGCGCAGAGCAGCACTCTGGCCGGCTGCTGGTCGAGCCGCTGTTCAGCCGCCGAGATCCGGGCTGTGCTACAGGGCGAGCCAGCCGGGCGACGCGGGTGAGAGAATCGTAGCCATCCTCCCGAAGAGGCTGACCTTGCCGAGAGCGATGGCGAAAGCCCCCTTGCTATCCGTCCGCGTATCAGAAGAGAGGGAACGGCCGGCATGCGGTATCTGGACATCGACATGACCCCGAAGATTTCCAAGATAGGGCTTGGCACGTGGCAGTTCGGGGCGAAGGAATGGGGCTACGGGGAGGGCTACGCGGGACAGGGGGCTCGTGAGATCGTTCGCCGGGCGGTCGACCTGGGTGTGACGCTGTTCGACACCGCCGAAATCTACGGTCTCGGGCGCAGTGAGCACATCCTGGGGGAGGCGCTTGGCGACCGGCGCGGGTCGGTGTTCCTGGCGACGAAGCTCTTCCCTGTCCTGCCGGTGGCGCCGGTCGTGGAGCAGCGCGCCGTAGCCAGTGCCAACCGGCTGAGCACCCGCTGGCTGGACTTGTATCAGGTGCACTGGCCGAACCCGCTGATCTCCGACGGCACGATCATGCGAGGGATGAGCGCCCTGCAACGCGTCGGGCTGGTCGGGGAAGTCGGCGTCAGCAACTACCCGCTTGCGCGCTGGCAGGCTGCCGAGAAGGCGCTCGGCGGGCGGGTGCTGAGCAACCAGGTCCGCTACAGCCTCGTGGACCGCGCGCCCGAGAAGGACCTGCTGCCGTACGCCGCCAGAGCCGGCCGGGTGGCGATTGCTTACAGCCCGCTAGCACAGGGCCTGTTGTCCGGCCGCTACAACCGCGCCAACCGCCCCGCCAACCGGGTGCGGGCCGGGAATCCGCTGTTCCTGCCGGAGAACCTCGACCGGGTCGGCGAGCTAATCGGCGTGCTGCGAGATGTAGCCAACGCTCACGATGCCACCCCGGCCCAGGTCGCGCTGGCCTGGGCGATCCGCAATCCGGCGGTCTGCGCGATTCCCGGCGCGTCCAGCGTCGAGCAGCTCGAGAGCAACGTCGCGGCCGCCGAGATCGACCTGTCCGACGAGGAGTACGCCGCGCTGAACGCGGCCTCAGAGCGGTTCCAGCCGGTCACCGGGCGCGCCACGGTCCCGGCCATGGTCCGGGCCCGCCTGCGCCGATGAGCGGAACGGGCGCGGCCGGGACATTCGATGGCGCACCGTTCCGATGACCTCGGAAGAGCTCCCGGCACTGGTCTAGCCGGAGTTGCCGGACAGGTCCCGGTGTTACCGTTGACCGCTGGCGCTGGACGGAGCCTCGGCGTAGCGCTTGAGCGCGGCCATGGTCCGCTTGTTCTCCTTGTCGAAGCTCGCCGTGACGACCGGCCGAAGCAGCCGGAACACAGCCGGCATCGTGAAGTCGAGGACCAGCCACCGGATGACCACAGTCCCGCTGTCCTCGGCTTCGAATTGAGTAGTGAACGTGCACGTCGACCGTAGCCAGGTCCGTCCCCTCAGGCATCGGTCATCTGACTGACGGTCCCGGGCGGCCAGTCAGATGACTGATGGCCGCCCGGTAGCCCGGCGTGAGCATGGGACTCAGCGCTGGACATCTGAGCCGGCGCGGAGCCCTGGGCCGAGACGGCCCGCCCGGCTCGACGAGGAAAGGGGAAACCGAGATGGGCGTGATCAAGGCGTACGACGGCACCGAGATTTACTACAAGGACTGGGGGGAGGGACCGGTCGTCACGTTCTCGCACGGCTGGCCGCTCAGTGCCGACGCCTGGGACGGGCAGATGATGTTCCTGGCCCAGCAGGGCTACCGGGCCGTCGCCCACGATCGCCGTGGCCACGGCCGCTCCGGGCAGGCGGCCAAGGGCAACGACATGGACGGCTACGCCGACGACCTCGCCGCGGTGATCGAGGCGCTCGACCTGCACGACGCGACGCTCGTTGGCCATTCCACGGGTGGCGGCGAGGTCGCACGCTACGTCGGGCGGCACGGCACCGGACGGGTCGCGAAGGCAGTGCTGGTCGCCGCGGTCCCGCCGATCATGCTGCGGACCGCGGCCAATCCCGAAGGTCTGCCGATGCAGGTCTTCGACGACCTTCGGACCGGGGTCGCCGGCGACCGGTCGCAGTTCTATAAGGATCTCGCGGTCCCGTTTTACGGCGCGAACAGGCCAGGTGCGAACGTCTCCCAGGGCATCCTGGACCAGTTCTGGCTGTGGAGCATGCAGTCCGGGCTGCTGAACGCCTACGCGTCCATCAAGGCGTTCTCTGAGACCGACTTCACCGAGGACCTGAAAAGGTTCGACGTCCCGACGCTCGTCTTGCACGGCGAGGACGACCAGATCGTCCCCGTCCATGACTCCGCCCGCAAGTCAGCTCGGCTGATCCCGGACGCCAAGGAGATCTACTACCCCGGCGCGCCGCACGGCCTGACGGCCACCCATCAGGACCAGGTCAACGCGGACCTGCTCGGCTTCCTGCGCGCCTGAGGTCCGCCGGGCCGACCGCACCGCCGAACGCCGCAGCCTCTAACAAGAACAGGGAGTTGGCAATGCCTTTCGCGAACATCAAAGTCCCGCAGGGCACCCTCGACTACACGCAGAAGGAGGAGATAATCCACCAGGTGACCAGCATCTTCGCCCACTACTTCGGCGAGGACGTCCGCCCCTACACGATGGTCCTCGTCGACGAGGTGGTTGACGGCGGATGGGGCCGCGCTGACGAGACCTTCACCCTGGCCAAGATGCGCGCACGGTAAGGGCAGCCGGCCGCCATGGCACCGCGCGGCCGCTGCGTCACCCGGGCCGCTCACCGGACCGGCCAGGCGGAACCAGCCGCTGGGCGGGCAGGCTGCCTGCCGTGCCGGCTTGCAGCCGGGATAGCGCGTCGCGTAGTCCAGCCCTCGAGGTGATGCCAAGCTTGGGGAAGATGCGGTAGAGGTGGGAGCCCACGGTGCGATGGGACATGACCAGGCGTGCGGCGATCTCCTTGTTGGTCATGCCCTCCGCGGCCATTTCGGCGATCATTAGTTCCTGGGCGGTGAGCGTTCCTGCCTGGACGGGGATGAGGGTGGCCACGCCGGCGGCGCGGAGTTCGCCGCGGGCCATCTCGGCCCAGGGGACGGCGCCGAGCCACTCGAATTCGCGCAGTGCCTCGTTGAGTTGCTCGCGGGCGGCGCTGGTGGCGCGGGAGCGGCGCAGCGCCTGTCCGTACAGGAGGCGGACCCTGGCCTGTTCGAACGGCCATGCGTGCGCATCAGGGGTGGCGAGCGCGGCCTTGTACAGTTCCGGTGCCTGGTCCTGGTCTGCCACCAGTGCCTCGGCAGCGCCGACGGTCAGCGCCAGCCGCCCGGAGATCTCGGCGATCCCGGCATCCCGGGCGGCCGAGACGTGCGCGGCGGCCGCATCCAAGCGGCCTGTCCGGACCGCGGCCTCGACAAGTTCGAGCACGACCTTGAGGGCCATCGTCCGGTGCGGGAGGAAGCTCCCGGCGGGGCTGATCGCGCTTGCCTCGCGGTAGGCGGTTTCCCAGTCTTGCTGTCCGGCGGCGGCGACGGCGAGGGCGTGGTTGCAAAGGTAGCGGACGATGTCGACGCCCCTGGGCGCTGCCCACTGTAGCGAGCTCTGAGTGATCTCCCTGGCCCTCGCGGCGTCGCCCCGGGCGGCGGCGAAAAGCGCCAGTCCGTACTCGGCGGGCCACGCGATCAGCCGGTACTCGTGCTGCATCGCCAGCTCATGGTTAGCGGACATTTTGCGCTCTGCCTGCGCCCACCGTCCGGTGTAGAAATCGTCGAACGCGAGCAGCTGCTCCGTATTGACCAGGGTGCTGACGTCGTTGGCGGCCCGGCTCTGCTCCGCCAGCTTCCTGACCGCTTCCCTGCAGCTGCCGAGACGGTCGACGAAGAACCCGGCGATGGTCCGCGCGAGCACCTCTACCGGATCGCTCTCCTCGTTGATCCCCGAGATAAGCCCGTCTAGCTTCCGGTATGTCGCCGCGTCAGCGTGCACGGGATCGGGATAGGTCCAGCGGGCGACGCGGAAGACCGGTGAAACATCAGCCGCGAACCGGGTCATGGCCGCGTCGTAGGGCACCCACAGCTCCGGTCGGGCACCGAAGTGGCAGACGTACATGAGGGTGAACAGCGCGGCTCTGAGCTGGAACGGCGTCAAAGCCTGGGCACGGACGTTTTCCAGGGCGCCCGCGAGGATCTGGTGCGCGGTGCCGACGTCGCCGTCCGCGTTGAGCAAGACAAACGCGGTGGCTATCGCGTGCTCTACAGAGCCGGTTCCTTCGGGGTCCGCCGCCCTGGCCCTGCTGAGCATCTCCCCGGCCGCCGCGAAACCGCCGGCCAGGCGAGCGCCGGCATAGGCTGCGTCGGCGAGGCGCCTGGCTCGCTCAGGTCGTGCGGGACTGAGGGTGGCCGCCTGGCTCAAGGCGGCGACGGCGCCGATGGTGTCGCCACGGCGCAGCAGACGGTGGCCTGTGGCTTCCAGGGCGGCGGCTGCTCCCTCGTCGGGTCCGAGGGCGGCCCTCGCGAGGTGCCATGCCTGCCGGTCCGGCTCGTCCGCGGTGACATCGGCGAGGTCGGCGTGCGCCTGCCGGCGTTCGGCGGCGGTGGCGCCGGCCACGACCGCCGCGCGGGTCAGCGGATGGCGGAAGCCGAGGTGGGACTGAATCTCGTCGAACGTGATCAGCCTGGCCTGCTCGGCGGGCGCGAGGGTGTCAAGCAGGTCAGCGCCGACAGCGGCCCGCAGCACGGCGGTGCTTCCCGTTGGTTCCAGCGCCGCGAGCAGCAGTGCACGGCGGGTCTTCGGCTGGAGGCCGGCCAGGCGGGCGGCGAAGGCCGCCTGGAGGCGGCGGTTAAGCGGCATCACAGCGGCGTTGTCTTGGCGGCCGGAGGCCGAGTGCAGTGCCGGGGGGAGCTCGACGAGGGCGAGCGGGTTGCCCTGCGCGCTGGCGAGTACCTGGCTGCGAACGCTGGCGCTGAGCGCGGGGTATCGGAGGGTAAGCAGTGCCCGCGATTCTTCATACGAAAGCGGCAGCAGGTGGTGCTGCTCCAGGCCGCCTCGTTCGAAGAAGCCTTCCTCGCCTGGCCTGATGGTTCCGACCAGGCCGACCGGGCTGCCTTTCAGTCGCCGCGCGAGCGCGCTGAGCACGGCAGCGGTCGATCTGTCGAGCCACTGCAGGTCATCGATGATCAGCAGGACAGGCCGGGCGCTGGCGAGCATCCGCAGCAGCGTGGCCACCGCGTTGACTACCACCCCGCGGTCGGGGGGCAATGCCTCGCGCAGCCCGAGCACGGTTTCCAGCGCGGCGGCGTGGACGTCGGCCAGCCGCCGCACCTGGTCGGCGACAGGCAAGACCAGTTCGCCGAGGCCGGCGTAGCTGATATCGGACTCGAACTCGACTCCCGTCGCCCGCAGGATCTGGCCGGTGGCGGGCGCTATCACGTCCGCCACGTGGTCCAGCAGCATCGTCTTGCCGACGCCCGGCTCCCCGACGATGACGAGTGCCCCGCCCGAGACCGCCGAGCGTGCTACGAAGGCGGTCAGCACCTCAAGGTCGGCCGACCTGCCTATCAACTGACTCACCGGAAGCACTCCCCGCCGGGGCCGGAGGGCTCGGCTTCGTCGCGCTTGCCCGATTTCTCGTCAGCCACGCAGCGCATTCTAAGCGACACGCACTGTTACATAGGTCCTTGACCCCTCCTCAGGTGCAGAATGGCCTGCGTCTGGACCGCAGTGGGGGCTGCGGTGTGTACGGCAAGGGGGAGGCCGGACAATGACGGTATCGCGACGCGGTCTTGTGCTCGGCGGCCTGGCCGCGGGAGCCGCGCCTTTGGTCGGGGCGGGAGTTGCCCAGGCCGCCCAGAGCGGGCCGCAGCAGGGCTCGCCGGGCAACCAGATCCTGCAACTGTTCGCCAGCCTGCCCGGGACGTCGGCGATCAAGATCGATGCTGCGGCGGCAGGCAAGAGCCCGGGTCTGCAGGTCTCGCTGAACGCGGCGCTGGAGATGTTCGTCGGCAGCGCGATCAAGACGTGCGTGCTCTGCGAGGCGTTCCGCCAGGCGGACTCCCCGCAGGTCCTCGATACGATCACAGCCCGGCAGCTGGCCCTGGATGCGAGCGTGTGGTCACTGGACTCCGCGACGTTCAATCCGCCGAACTTGATCGGCATGGTCTCCGAGCGGACGGCGATGGAAGCAATGATCCTGCACAGCGACAACACCGGTACCGACATGATGCTGAAATTGTGCGGGCCGGGCAACGTGCGTAGCTTCGTGTCCTTCGCCGGCATGACCAAGACGATGATTCCGGACAGCACCCGGGTCTTCACCGCTTACCTGCTGGGGCTGCCGAATTACCAGACAGCCACCTATCTGGACGTAATAGCCGCGTCCAACGGCCCGTTCGTGCACCAGCCGCTCAACCCGGTGCAGACGCTCGCGTCATGCGCGGATGACCTGGTGTCCTGTTACTCCCGGGCTTTGCAAGGCGGCTTTTTCCGGTATCAGGAGACGCTGAGCCAGTTCCTGGAGATCCTCTCCATCGCGGACGCGATCTGGCTCATCCCGGTTCCGCTCGGGGTGAGCGCGTTCGTCAAGGGCGGCAGCATCGACATTCCGGGATTCCACGCGCTCTGCGTCGCCGGCGGGCTGTTCTTCAACAACCGTTGGGTGTTCTTCTGCTTCACCCTCAACTGGACCGCTCCAGCAGAAACCGACCCGGCAACGGTCGCCGCCTGGGCCGCGGCGGTCCACCAGGCACTGCAAATAGTCATATCCGCGCTTTCGTGACAGCTGGCCAGGTCGAAGGAGGATTGCGGTGAAGCTAAGAATGAAAGCGGCATTCGTGCTCGCGGCTCGCATTCCGCGGAGATCCGTCGCGCTCGCGGTTTCACTCTTGCTGGCGGCGGTCTCGCTCGCGGCGTGCGCGGTTCCCGCGGCGAAGCCGGCGCAGGCTTCTTCCGCCCAGTCGGCGCAGGCGCAGGCCATCGCCAGGATCGTTCGCAACGCCATGAAGACCTATCACCT
>Ga0335072_10013742_pt1 | contig 11520 bp, 12 predicted proteins | sample Lox_Sample_21_FD_206725 | JGI IMG/M metagenome (GOLD analysis project Ga0335072, IMG submission 206725) | Soil microbial communities from Loxahatchee National Wildlife Refuge, Florida, United States - Lox_Sample_2.1 | ecosystem: Environmental > Terrestrial > Soil > Wetlands | place: USA...
GGGTCCGGTGCCACGTCAACGGTGATGTCCGCGAGTCGCTCGTAGGCGGGGAGGCGAGCGTCGCTCATCTGCTGCAGCACGGCGATCGGGTCGTCGGGGAGCGGCCGGTGATGCTGGCCGCTGTGTGCGATGTTCTGCTCCTCCTGGACTGCGCTTGCGCGCAGCCAGACGGTCAGTTCGCCTTGCAGCACGCTTGGCCTGAGCACCGCGCTGCCGGCCGCGGCGAAGACCGTGTCCGTTCGGGTCAGCAGCGCGTTGCGGAGCAGGCGATGCTCGATGGCGTGCAGGACCGCCTGGCCGCGCGTGCGCTGCACCTCGCCGGCGGTGGAGCCGGTCGCCTGCAGCAGCGCCTCGTCGCAGTCCCAAAAGCCCCACCCCAGACGCTCGGCGAGCAAACGGCCGCACGTCGTCTTGCCCGAGCCCATCATCCCGATCAACACGACGTGGCGGTAAGCGATGTTCATTGCGATTCGTGCGCCGCCGGTCGAGAGTAAGCCGTCGTGCCCACCGGCGGGTCATCCGAACGGGGTGATGACCGGCCCTTGGGCGCGCCCTAGCTTGCACGCGTGTCGAGTACCTCCCCGCCCGCCGACTCCGGTCCGGCGCCCCTCACGGCGGAGCAGGCGAGCGCGATGATGAGCGGCAAGCCGTTCGTCGTGCTGTTGGTGCTCGTCGCGGGCGTCGGCGTGGCGGTCTCACTCGCGTCCTGGTGCTTTCTGGAGCTCGTCCACCAGATCCAGCAGGAGGTGTTCGTTCATCTCCCGCACGCCCTCGGGTATTCGAGCGAGCCGCGCTGGTGGCCGCTGCCGGTCCTGCCGATCGCGGCCTTCATCACGGCGTTTGCGATCGAAAAGCTGCCTGGACGGGGTGGCCACATACCTGCCAACGGACTAGCTACCGGAGGGCCGCCTGCGACCATGCCCGAGCTGTCCGGCGTTCTGCTGGCGGCGTTTGCCACGATCGGGCTGGGCCTGGTGCTCGGCCCGGAGGCGCCGCTGATTGCGCTGGGCTCCGGGCTCGGGGCGTTCTTCATCCGCCGCGCGCGCAAGGAAGCCCAGCCCCAGATCGTCACGCTGGTGGCTGCGGCCGGCAGCTTCGCGGCGGTGGCGTTCGTGTTCAGCTCGCCGCTGATCGCCGCGGTGATCTTGATCGAGGCATCCGGGATCGGCGGGGCCAGGCTTCCGCTCCTGCTCGTGCCCGGACTGCTTGCGGCCGGCATCGGGTCGCTGGTGTCGCTGGGCATGGGCTCGTTCACCGGGCTGAGCACCAGCGCGTATGCGCTCAGCGCACTGCCGTTGCCCGCGTTCGGACATCCCCACATCGGAAACTTCGCGTGGTCGGTCGCACTCGCGATCGCGATCGCCGCCGGAGCGCACGTCATCATGCGCGGCGGTAAGAGGACCTATGCCGTGGTGTCGCCAAAGCCGTTCGTGCTGCTCCCCGTCGTCGGTCTGGCGATAGCCGGGTTGGCGATCTTGTTCTCGCAGATCACCGGCAAGGGCACGGACGAGATCCTGTTCTCCGGGCAGGACCAGCTCCCGGGTCTGGTGTCGGCCGCCGGCAGCTACTCGGTCGGCGCGTTGGCGCTGGTGGTCGGGTTCAAGGGGATCGCCTACTCGCTGTCGCTGGGGAGCTTCCGCGGCGGGCCCACCTTTCCAATCCTGTTCATCGGGGCAGCCGCGGGGATCATGGCCTCGCACCTGCCTGGCTTTTCGATCACGCCGGCGGTCGCCGTCGGCATGGGCGCCGGGGTCGCCGCCGTGCTCAAGCTGCCGCTGACGGCGGTGGTGACCGCCACCGTTCTGACGGCGCACTCGGGAGCCGGGGCCGAGCCGCTCGTCATCGTCGGCGTGGTCGTGTCGTACGTGGTGACGCTGCTGCTGTCACGCCGCACCGCCGATCCGGCGCCCGCACCACGATGAGCGCCTCGCCGCACCCCCGTCTCGCGCGGCTCCACATGACCGGCGGGCACCGTGCCGACCCGGACGTCGCGCAGTACCGCTACGGCATGGTGCTGTTGCTGGTCATCTGCGTCGTCGTGTTTGTCATCGTCGTGCCCGACAACGACGGCACGCGCGCGATCGCCTTCGCGCTCGTGGGGGCCGCGCTGTTGGTGGCGATTGGTACGTCACGGGAGCGCAGCATCGTCCGCCGTCGCCGCGTTCTCGGGAGTGGAACCGCGATCTTGGTGATCACGGTGCTCACAGCGGCCGGAGCGATCCCCGTGTCGATCACGTTCGCGATCGGGGCTGCGATGACGCTCGCGGTGCCTGCAACGCTCGCGGGCGGGCTGTTGAGGCTGGTTCGTGAACGCGGGGCGACCGTTCAGGCAGTAGCCGGAGGGCTCGCAATCTACCTGCTCCTGGGGTTGGCGTTCGCGTCGCTCATCGGCTTTTTGTCAGACGTCCAGTCGGGCCAGTACTTTGCCCAGGCCGCGCACCCGACGACGAGCGACCGTGTCTACTACAGCTTCACAGTGCTGACTACGACCGGGTTCGGCGATTTCACCGCGGCCCACAGCGGCGGCCGGGCGCTCGCGGTGCTGGAGATGCTCGTCGGCCAGATCTACCTGGTGACGGTGATCAGCATCCTGATCGGACGCCGCCTGGAGCAATCGCGCTCGTGAGCCGGGTCCTGCTGTTCGCCTTGACCGCGGCTGTGAATCCCACGCTGGTGGCCGCGACCACGGTGATGCTGCTGCTCCCAAGCCCCAAGAAGCTGATGTTCGGCTACCTGCTCGGGGCATACATGACCAGCATCACGATCGGGTGCGTGATCGTCCTGTCGCTGGGCGAGTCCGGCGCCGTGAGCACGACGCAGAACTCCGTCAACCCCGGCGTGGACCTGGCGATCGGAGGGCTGCTCCTGGTGATCGGGTTCGTGCTTGGCACCGGCCGCGACCGGCGCTACCGGGAACGCCGGGCGCAAAAGCGAGCCCGTGAGGAACCGAAGAAGACACCGCGCTGGCAAGAGGCGCTGGGCAAGGGCAACCCAAGGGTCACGTTCGTCGTCGGGGCGCTGCTGACGCTCCCGGGAGCGTCCTACCTCGCGGCCCTGGATGGGATCCACAAGCTGAACTACAGCACGACCGCGGACGTGCTGCTCGTGGTGCTGGTCAACGTGATCATGCTCGCTCTGATCGAGGTGCCCCTGCTGAGCTTCACGTTCGCTCCGCAATGGACCCCGGCCGCGCTGGAGCGGGCGAAGGCGTGGTTCGGAAGGCACGGACACACCGCGGCGTTCATCGCGGTGACCACGATCGGGACGCTGCTCGTCGTTCAGGGCGTCGTCACGCTGATCGCGTCGTGACCTACCCCGATCAGCTGCACTTCGACGAAGTCGCGCTCGAGAAGTCCTGAATCGACTTGACGACCGCGCTGATCTGCCCGGGGACCTGGGCGATGACAGCGGGTTGAGTCGGCGACGATGCCAGTGACTGGGCGCTCTTCTTGAGCGCGTCGATCGAGCTGGTGATGGCGGAGGTCTGATCGGGGAAGTCGCTCTTGGCGGAGCTGACGACGGCATTGGCGTTGCTCTGCACGCTGGAAAGCGCCGAGGTCAGGGCATTCGTGCCGCCCTGAACAACGTTGACGCCGCTCAGATCCTGGACGGACTTCTTGAGATCCGCCGTCTTGCCGCAGTAGCTGGGCTTGCTGCTGCCGCCGCATCCGGCAAGCACCACGACTACCGCCACCGCTGCGAGCACGCTCGCTATCGATCGCATGCGCCCGAGCATCCCAGCCGCGGTCGTTGCAGACAATGGAGCTGACCCGTCATCCTCGACGGGTGCGGGCACTACAGCGCGTCGTCGACCGCGGCGAGAGCGCCCACATAGGCGGCGTGGGTGAACCACGCCGTCGCGATCACGCTCGGGGGCCATTTGGACGGCGGCGGTGTGCGCCCGAGCAGGGGAAACAGCGTCAGCGTCGCGGTCATCAGGGTCGCGCCGAACGCCAGGCTTGCTCTGGGCTCGCCGAGCCTGCGCCGCAGCAGTCCGTGCCACAGGCCGAACGCCGAGCCGTAGCCCCATCGCAGCGCGAGACCGAGCTCGCTCTCCTCACGCGCGGTTACGTGCGGCAGGTGCATGATGCTCGCCACGATCTGTCCCGGCACAAGGCTGTCGTCGTAGTCGAGCGGGCCCGGGTGATGCGGGCGCAGCCGGCGCTCGGCCGCATAGGCAAGCGACAGCGCGGCGGTCCCGGTGGTGCCCGCGATCACGCTGCGGGCCGGCCAGGGCAATCTCCTGCGGGACGCATTCATCGGGCTGGTCCACCATCTCGCGGCGGCGCGTCGGCCACATCATCCAAATCGGATGACCCGCTGGGCTGCGCCGCCCCTTGCACACGCATCGCAGAGGTGGTGTCTACACCCGGCAACACAGAGGCGTGCCACCTTGCCAGCGATCGTCGGGTGGCGAGAACCTGCACGATGCAGGTCAAGGTCCGAGCAGCCCCAAAAATTTGACGACGATCACCGCGCCAAACCGCCCTGCCGCGCGTCGCCGCCCCCGCGACGCGCGGCCATTTGCCGACGGCTATGTCGGACGCGCCGAGCTGATGGCGCAAGTGCTCGACGCCCGCAGCGCCAGGCTGGTGCTGGTTGTCGCGCCCGCCGGATACGGCAAGTCCACGCTGCTCGCCGAATGGGCGCACTGCGACCCTCGGCGCTTCGTCCCGATCGCACCCGGCAAAGGCGATGATGTGGAGGTCGTCGTGCAGGGAGCGCTGGCGGATGCGGCGGACCTGCCGTCGGTGTTTGTGATCGATGACGCCCACCTGGTGGCGGCGCCGGTGCTCCGCCGGGTGGCGACGGCGCTTCTCGCCGAGATCGGATCGGGCTCGCAGCTCGTGATCGCGTCACGGACCGAGCCGTCGCTGCCGATCGGCAGGCTTCGAGCCCAGCGCGAGCTCGTCGAGATCCGGACCGAGGACCTCGCGATGAGCCCGGCGGAGGCCGCAACCCTGCTTCGCCTGGCCGGGCTTGAGCTCGACTTCGCGTCCGTGCAGGCGCTTTCGCGGGAGACCGAAGGATGGCCAGTGGGGCTCTATCTGGCGGCCCTGTCGCTTCGTGGTCAAGACGACGTGCGCGGCGCGCTCAGGCTCTTCGCCGGCGACGATCACTTTGTGACGGAGTACTTTCGGGACGAGGTGCTGGCTTCGCTCTCGCGAAAGCGAGCGCGGTTTCTGACCCGTGCCTCGGTCCTCGACGAGCTGTCGGGTTCGGTTTGCGACGCCGTCCTCGAGCAGACTCACGCTGCAGGCGAGCTCGACGAGCTCGCGCGCTCCAGCCAGCTGCTGGTACCGCTGGACCGGGCGCACGAGCGCTTTCGGTGGCATCGGTTGTTCAGGGCGATGCTCAGGTCAGAGCTGCGGCGCACGGAGCCGGAGCTGGAGCCCAAGCTCCACGAGCGGGCAAGCGACTGGCTCGAGGTCCACGGCGACGTCGATGGTGCGATCGGCCATGCGATTGCGGCAGGCGACGCTTCGCGCGCAGGCGATCTGCTGTGGGGCAACATCCTCGGGTATGTCGCGGGCGGACGCAACGACGTCGTACAGGGATGGCTTGGTTCGCTTCGCCCAGATCAGATCACCGCTTCGCCGCCGCTGGCGCTGGCTGCGGCGCACAGCGGGCTGGTGACCGGCGCGATCGACCAGGCGCGCCACTATCGCCTGGCGGCCGGTGCCGGCCGTCGCGGGAATGGCACGCGCCCGGAACCGAGCTCGCTCGCAGCCGGTGAAGCCGTATTCGACGCGCTCGCGGTCGGGTGGGACGTCAGCCGTATGGCTCGCGCCGCCGACTCCGCGTACGAGCTGGTTCCTGAGGACAGCCCCTGGCGCCCCTACTGCCTGCTCGTCGCGGGTGTTGCCAGGCATCTCGCCGGCGACCGCGCGTCAGCCGTGAGCAAGCTCGAGGAGGGCGCGGCGATTGCGTCCGCGACCGTTCCCGGGATCGCCTCGCTGTGCCTCGCGCAGCTCGCGATGCTGGCGATCGAGCAGGACGACTGGGAAACCGCCGCCGAGGTGGCGGATCGTGGGCTCGCCGTCGCCGATTCACCCGGCCTGGTCGCATCCCCGATCTCGGCACTGGTGTTCGCCGCGGCGGCTGCCACCGAGGCGCATAGAGGCCATGTCGATGCCGCCAAGCGCGATCTCAGGCACGGCACCGACCTGCTCGCGGCGCTCGGCGACTTCATTCCGTGGTACGGCGCCGAGACGCGGATCATGCTCGCGCGGGCGGCGGTCGGGCTGGCCGACACGGTCCGGGCGCGCACGCTGCTCGCCGAGGCCTCGAGGCTCGCGCGCCGCACCTGCGGCGCAGTCATCTTCCAGCATTGCTTTGAGCAGGCCTGGGCGCAGATCGATTCGCTCGCCGAGGCGACGCTGGCAGGCCCTTCCTCGCTGACGATCGCGGAGCTGCGGATCCTACGGTTCCTGCCCAGCCATCGCTCCTTCCGGGAGATCGCCGAGCGACTCGACGTCTCGGTCAACACGGTCAAGACACAGGCGCACGCGATCTACCGCAAGCTCGACGCCGCCAGCCGCTCAGAAGCCGTCGCTCGCGCCTCGCGCGCCGGTCTCCTGGGCGACTAGGACACGCAGCCGGACTAGACGTCGTATCCGATCGCGGCGGCAAGCCGGGGCGCACCGTCGACGATCCTCGGCAGCCCGATCTCTCGGCCGATCGACAGCAGCACCCCGACGATCTCCTCGTCGACCACGCCGGTGCTCCACGCCAGCTCCACCGCCCACCGCAGCGACGTGGTCGAAGCGTCGCCCGCAACCAGCGCGGCCAGACGCACGAGCGTCCGGATCCGCGGCGTGAGCGCGCCAGCGCACTCGCTGCAATCGCCCGCATCCGGCCTGAGCGCCAGGACCTTCTGAAGCGACTCGTCTTCGCTTTCGGTGAGGCGACGAAGAAGCTGTTCTGCTTCGTGCATCGTGGCCCGCGACCCTAACGCCGCGGTCGCGCAGCGCATCGCCCAAGGTGGGTGATGCCGTTACCCGGCAGCCGGCCAGAACGCGTGCAGATCGGTGCCGGCGAGATCGGCCTTGGCAACAAGCCCACGCGCGCCGCTTTGCTCGAGCATCGCGTAGTGGCACAGCTGTGGGTCCGCTGTCATCAGCAGCACCGCCGGCGAGCCGTTTAGCGCCGCCGCGGTCATCGCCGCCGCCACCTCGAACCCGTCGCCGTCCGGCAGGCGCACGTCGAGCAGGACTGCATCGGGTGCCAGAGCGTCGGCGAGACTGAGCGCAGTGGTCGCGCAGTCGGCCTCTGCGACGACCGTGTAGCCACGGCGCTCGAGCAGCTCGCGGGCGAGCCGGCGGATCACCGCAGCGTCATCGACGATCAGAACGGTCACTTTGGGCACGCATCGAGCTTTGCGCAGTGCCGCGCCGGCGTCATCCCGCAGTTGCAGGATCAGTCCACGGCGTGCGCATTGGCGAGCGACATCGCCACCAGCTGCGCTCGCGAGCGAGCCCCCACCTTGGCCATCGCGTTGCGGACGTGCGTGCGCACGGTGTTGTGGGCGACCTGCAGCTCGTCGGCGATCTCGGGCCCGGTCGAACCAAGCGACAGCAGCCGCACCACGTCGCGCTCCCGCGCCGATAGAGACCCCGGCCGCTTGGGCAACTCGTCAGGGTCGGCGGGGCGCCTGCCGCCACGCCCGACCCGCAACGCAACGACCAGGATCAGCCGGTGCCCGGTCACGACCTCCGGATGACCCGCGAAGTCGACGGTCACGCGGCTGCCGTCGGCGTGGATCAGCTCGGCTGAGCCCGTGAACTGCGGTTGTGCGAGGAGCTCGCGCCACTGCGCCGCGGTGAACAGCGGTCCGTCACGGATCAGCTGGTGGGCCGGAAGTCCGAGCAGCTGCGCCCGCTGGTGCTGGACGAGGCGCACGCAGGCGCCATTGACATCGACGATGCAGCGTCGCTCGTCGAGCAGCATCATCGGGTTGCGCGACTGCTTGAAAGCCTGCCAGAACAATGAGGCCCATCCGGAGCCCTCAGCTTCCAACAGGATCTCCCGCCACCCGGCCACGCCCCGGCCTGAACATCAGGCGCTCGGAGCGTCCTGCGTGTACCACCGCCGCGCTTGCCTCCGCGAGCTTGTCCCACGCGCCCGGGATGTCGGCGAGCGGCTCGGAGACGATCAAGTGGTCGTCGTCTGAGAGCAGCTGTATCAGCGGGCGGTCGGGGTACAGCATCCGCGCCGCCTGGACGTCGGCGGAGGCAAACAGCGGCGGGGCGGGGCCACGGGTGCAGTAACGCACCGCCCACAGCGACTCGCCGTCACTGAGGCCGATGCTCGCCTGGACGGCGGACCCGACTCCATGGCGCTCTGAGATCGCCTCGACGAAGCCGACGGCTCGCTCGAGCCCCGCCACCGGGTCGTCGGCAAGCCCGAACGTGATCGCGAGCGCGAGCAGCACCTCGGAATCGCTGGAGCCACCGAGCGCGTTGATCAGTGACGGGTTGACCGCAGCCAGCAGCTCGGGCTTGATGTCGTCGAAGTGGCTGACCGCGCCATCGTGGACGAACAGCCAGCGGCCGTATTGAATGACGGCAGGGGCCGCGGTCGACCCTAGATGCGCAATGAACAGGGGAGAGCTGACGTGCCGTGCCAGATTGCGCAGCCCGCCGTCGTCCCAAGGCGCCAGCGCGCTCTGGTACACGCCAGGACCGTCACCGGTGCCATACCAGCCGATCCCGAAGCCCGTGCCCTGGTTGCCGGACCGTTGGGCGCGATCGATCAGGCCGCCTCGCGCATTGAATAGGAGCCGCTCGATTTGCAACGGCTGACCGTGCCACGCAAGCCAGTGGGACACGTGGCGACTGTACTCTCAGGGGGCGCCTGGGCCGTCATCCGGTCTGGGTGATGGAGCGTCTGATCGAGCCTGCGACGATCGCGCCAATGGCTACGAAATCTTCACATTCATCCGACGCCGCACCGCGGCGTCGACGCGCGGCGGCCGGTGAACAGCCGCAGGCAGTCCCGCACCTGTCGGTCGGCGAGCGCGTCGCCCGTGGCAAGGCAGCCCGCCAGGAAGTCCCCCGTTCGCTGCACGCGCATTTCGAGCCCTCGGAGATCCGCGCGGATCCCGTCGAGCTGCTCGAGCGCCAGGCCGAGACGCGGGTGACCGAGCTCGTGCCGATCCGCTACGGCCGGATGCTCGTCTCGCCGTTCACGTTCTACCGCGGAGCGGCGATGATCATGGCGCACGACCTCGCTGCGACGCCGCGCTCCGGTCTCACGGTCCAGTGCTGCGGAGACGCGCACCTGTCGAACTTCGGCGCGTTCGCCTCGCCCGAGCGGCGGCTCGTATTCGACATCAACGACTTCGACGAGACGCTGCCCGGCCCGTGGGAGTGGGACGTCAAGCGGCTTGCGGCCAGCATGCTGATCGCCGCGAATGACAATGGCTACAGCGCCAAGGACAGGGACAAGATCGTGCTCGAGACCGTCGGCGCCTACCGCAACGCGGTCCGCGAGTTCGCCGGCATGGACAACCTCGGGGTGTGGTACTCGCATCTGGACTTCGAGTCCGTGCTCCAGCAGTACGCGCCGCAGTTCAAGACCAAGCTGGTCTCCCGGGCCGAGAAGGCGGTCGCGAAGGCCCGCACTCGCGACAGCATGTCGGCATTCAAGAAGCTCACCGAGGTGGTCGACGGCAAAGTGCAGATCGTTGACCAGTCGCCGCTGATCGTGCCGATCGAGAAGCTTGCGAAAGGCGAGGACATCGACGCAATCTTCGACGAGCTGCGGATGCTGATCCGCGTGTACCGCGAGTCGCTGGAGTTCGACCGGCGGGTCCTGATCGAGGAGTTCCATCTCCAGGACTTCGCGCGCAAGGTGGTCGGCGTTGGCAGCGTTGGGACGCGTGCGTGGATCGGGTTGATGATGGGTCGCGACGGCAACGATCCGCTGTTCCTGCAGATCAAGGAAGCAGAGGCGTCGGTGCTCGAGCCCTTCCTCGGCGCAAGTGAGTTCGCAAATCACGGCCAGCGGGTCGTGACGGGTCAGCGGCTGATGCAGGCCGTCAGCGACATCTTCCTGGGCTGGGTCCACAACCCGGAGGGCATGGATGGCAATGCCCGCGACTTCTACGTCCGCCAGCTGAAGGACTGGAAGGCCTCAGCTGAGATCGAGCAGATGGTTCCCGAGGGCATGACGGTCTACGGCCGACTGTGCGGCTGGACGCTCGCGCGCGCTCACTCGCGCAGCGGAGACCGCATCGCGATCGCCTCATATCTCGGTGGTGGCGACGTGTTCGACCGTGCGATCCTCGAGTTCTCCAAGGCCTACGCGGCGCAGAACGACAGCGACTACAAAGAGCTGGCCAAGGCGGTCAAGTCCGGCCGGGTCGAGGCCAAAACCGGACTTTGAGCAGACCATCGGCCTGTGGCGGGCGCCGGCGGCGCGTCGCGTCAGATCGGGTCCTCCGGCGGGCCGCGTGGCGGCAGCGCCGAGTCGGGCGGCCTGCTCGGGTCGGCCGCGGTGGGTGCCTCCCGGGCTTGAGCTCCGCGGGAGCGGCCGATCATGAAGATCGCGACGACGAGCAGCACGGCGCCGGCTCCGATCAGCGCCCACGCCCACGACGGGATGCCGCCGCTCGATTGGTTTGCGCTCGTCGTCGGCTCCTTGACGGTGGTCGTGTTGCTGTGAACCGTGGTCGTCTCGGTGCGCGTAACCGTCTGTGTGCGCGCGGGCTTGGTGACGGTCTTGGTCGGCTGGGTCACGGTCTCGGCCGGCTGAGTGACGGTCTCGGTCGTCGTGGTCGTCGTCGCCGCGACGAGCTGCTCCTTCGCGGCTCCGGTTGCGGTCGACACCGCATTCTTGGCGTCCTGGGCGACGCTTCCCGACCCGCACGCCGCGAGTAGTGAGACCAACGCAACCAGCCCCAGAGAGGCCGCGCCCCTGCGCACCACGGGAGCACCCATTGCCTAAGCATTGCACCGTCGAGCGGTAGCCAGGTGAAAATCCCGACTGCGCTTCCGGGGGTGCGCCAGTTCGCGAGCTATCGCGCCTCATGGCTGCGGCAGGACATCGTCGCCGGAATCGTCCTGACGACGCTGCTCGTGCCGCAGGGGATGGCGTACGCCGAGCTCGCGGGGCTGCCTGTGATCACGGGCCTGTACACGACGATCCTGTGCCTGCTCGGCTACGCCGTGTTCGGGCCGTCGCGGATCCTGGTGCTGGGCCCCGACTCGTCGCTGGGCCCGATGATCGCTGCCACGCTGATTCCGATCATCGGGTCGGGCGGGAGCCCCGAGCGCGCGGTCGAGCTCGCATCGATGCTGGCGCTGCTGGTGGGCGTGTTCATGATCGCGGCGGGGGTCGCAAAGCTCGGGTTCATCGCGGACCTGCTCTCCAAGCCCACGCAGATCGGCTACATGAACGGTCTCGCGCTCACGATCCTGATCGGGCAGCTGCCGAAGCTGTTCGGCTTCTCGACCGACGCCAACGGCTTGATCGACGAACTGCGTGCGTTCGTCGACGGGTTGACCTCCGGCAAGT
>Ga0335072_10013744_pt1 | contig 11519 bp, 9 predicted proteins | sample Lox_Sample_21_FD_206725 | JGI IMG/M metagenome (GOLD analysis project Ga0335072, IMG submission 206725) | Soil microbial communities from Loxahatchee National Wildlife Refuge, Florida, United States - Lox_Sample_2.1 | ecosystem: Environmental > Terrestrial > Soil > Wetlands | place: USA: Florida...
GCGTGATCGTGATGGCCGATGAGCTTCGCCCTGACGCTCAAGAGATCGTCGAACGACTGCGGGCGGAGAAGATCCGGTACGTCGCGATGATCTCCGGCGACCGCCGTTCGGTCGCCGAGCGCGTCGCGCGCCAGCTCGGCGTCGACCGGGTGTACGCCGAACAGTCGGCCGAGAACAAGCTCGAGGTCGTCCGCAGCATCCGCACCGACCAACACCTACGCCCGGTGATCATGGTCGGCGACGGCATCAACGACGCCCCCGCGCTCGCGATCGCCGACCTCGGCATCGCGATGGGTGCCGCAGGCGCGACGGTCTCCTCCGAGACCGCCGACGCAGTAATCACCGTCGACCGCGTCGACCGCGTCGCCGACGCGGTGCACATCGGCCGGCGCGCGCTGTTCATCGCCCGCCAAAGCATTCTGACCGGCATGGGTCTGAGCCTGGCTGCAATGTCTGTCGCGGCAGCCGGCTACCTACCGCCCGTCGCCGGCGCGCTGTTGCAAGAGGTCATCGACCTCGCCGTGATCCTGAACGCACTCCGCGCGCTCCGAGGCTGAACCGCAAAACCGCAAGCCGTGCCTCCGTAGTTTTTTCGGGTGCGCGGCGGGCCAGTCCCGATGCCCGGACGGTCAGGTGCCACCTACCGTGAGCGCATGACGAGCGTCCGCCAGATCACCGTGCCGGCGTGTCTGTGCGCGGCCGCATACGGACTCTTCATCAGACCCAGGCTGCTGCGCTGGGGCGCGACCGCCGCCGAAGTTCACGACACATACCGAGGTGCCGAATTGATCCCTGGCGGGCAACGGACCGCGACGATGGCCGTCACGATCGACGCGCCGCGATCGCGCGTGTGGCCCTGGCTGGTGCAGATGGGCTTCAACCGCGCGGGCTGGTACAGCTGGGACCGCCTCGACAACCGCGGGATCCCAAGCGCCGACCGCATCCATCCCGAATGGCAGGACGTCTCGGTCGGCGATCACCTGCCCGCCACATCCAGCGGCCAGACCTGGTTTGAGATCGCCGCGCTCGAGCCCGAGCGCTTCCTCGCGCTCCGATCGGCTCTCGATCTGCGCCGCGGCCGCTCGTTCGACACGAACGGGAAGTGGCCGCGCTTCTGCAGCTACTCGACCTGGTGCTTTCTGCTCGATGAGCTCCCTGGCCGCCGGACACGGCTTGTTGTCAGTGGTTATGCGCGCTCCAACCCAAGGCCGCTGACCGCGATCCTCGACGTCGTGTTCTGGGAGCCGGTGCACTGGCTCATGCAGACCCGGCAGTTCGCAATCCTCAGACGACGCGCGGAGCGCGATCTCCAACCAGCCGCCGACAACAGCCTGCTGGCCGACGCCGCGGTGCCGGCCGCGGTCCGGTGATCGCAACGCACGATGTCGACTGCGGCCATATCCCGACGGCAAGACAGCGCGCCTCGACGCTCTCGATCGTCAGCTGCGCTGGACTGGGGCTCGCTGGACCTGGCCGCGGCCGCCAAGCTTCCCGCCGACGATGTCCTCAGCCGTCTGGGTAGCGCCCTGAGCGGCCTCTCGCCGGACGAGGTCCGGGCTCGGATCGCGCAAATCGGGCCCAACGCTCTGCGCAGTCACGGCGCGCGACCGCTTGCGGTGCTGATGCGGCAGCTACGCAATCCGATGCTGGTGCTGCTTGTGGCCGCCGCGCTGACGTCGTTCGTCGTCGGTGAGCGCACGAGCGCGCTGATCATCCTGGCGATCATCTGCATGAGCGTCGGCCTCGGCTTCTTCAACGAGTACCGCTCCGAACTGGCCGTCGAGGCGCTGCACTCGCAGCTGCGTCACGCCGCGCTGGCGGTCAGAGACGGCAAGCCGACGGCGGTGGACGTCACCGAGTTGGTGCCGGGCGACATCGTGCGGCTGGGTGTCGGTGATGTCGTACCGGCCGACCTGCGCCTGGTCGGAGCCGAGGGCCTGGAATGCGACGAGGCGGTCCTGACCGGCGAGGCGCTACCAGCGGAGAAGCAAGCGAATCCGATCGAGGCACCGGAGTCGCCGCTGGAGCTCGCGTCTTGCGCCTTCATGGGCACGGTTGTACGCGAGGGCAGCGGCCTAGGTGTCGTCGTGCGGACCGGCGGACGGACAGAGTTCGGCGCGATAGCGATGCGTCTCGGGGAGCGACAGCCGCAGACCGCCTTCCAGCTCGGCCTCCGGGACTTCTCCCTCCTGCTCGTCCGCGTGACGATGGTGTTGGCCGGAACGATCCTGATCGTCAACGTCGCGCTGGGCCGCTCACTGCTGTCGTCGGTGCTGTTTGCCCTGGCGATCGCGGTCGGCCTGACCCCACAGCTGCTGCCCGCGATCGTCACCATCAGCCTGTCGACCGGTGCCAAGCGGCTGGCGGAGCGCAAGGTCGTGGTCAAGCGGCTGGTGAGTATCGAGGATCTCGGCAACATCGTCGTTCTGTTCACCGACAAGACGGGCACGCTGACCGAGGGCAGCATCACATTTTCGGCCGCGCTTGGCGCCGATGGTGAGGCATCAGCTGCCGTGCTGCGCGACGGCCTGCTCTGCAACGACGCCAGCGTCTCGGACGGGCACGTCCTCGGCGGCAACCAACTCGATCAGGCGCTCTGGCATGCGCCAGGAGCCCGCGCCGCCGACATCGCGGGTGTCCGGCGCCTCGCCTCGCTTCCGTTTGACTACCAGCGCCGACTGGCATCCGTGCTCGTGCAAGGGCCCGCGGGCGATCGGCAGATCATCGTCAAAGGCGCGCCGGAGATCGTGCTGGCGCGCTGCACGGGCGTCGGATCAGACGCTCAGGCGGTGCTCGACGCGCAGTTCGCCGCAGGCGCGCGTGTCATCGCAGTCGCCACCCGCCCCGCAGACGGCCGCACAACCGTGACCGCCGAGGACGAGCACGATCTAACCCCCGCCGGATTTCTCACGTTCATCGATCGTCCCAAGGCCGACGCCGCCGACGCGCTCGCCCGGTTGGCGCGGCTCGACGTCGCCGTCAAGATCATCACCGGTGACAACGACCGCGTCGCCGAGAAGGTGTGTCAGGACATCGGTCTCAAGGTCGAGGGGACGCTCACCGGTCCCGAGATCGAGCGGCTCGACGACACGCAACTGGCCAAGGTGCTCGCGCACACGACGATCTTCGCCCGCGTCACGCCGGAGCAGAAGTCGCGCATCGTCAAGGCCCAGCGGGCGCTGGGCTCGACCGTCGGGTTCCTCGGCGACGGCGTCAACGACGCCGTCGCGCTCCACGATGCGGACGTCGGGATCTCGGTGCAGACGGCCACCGACGTGGCCAAGGACGCCGCAGACATCGTGCTGCTCGAAAAGGACCTCGAGATCCTCGCCGGCGGCGTCGTCGAAGGCCGGCGGATCTTCGCCAACACAATCAAGTACGTGCTGATGGGAACCTCGTCGAACTTCGGGAACATGTTCAGCGCCGGCGCAGCGTCGCTGTTCCTGAGCTTCCTGCCGATGCTGCCAACCCAGATCCTGCTCAACAACCTACTCTACGACGCCAGCGAGATGGCGATCCCGACCGACAATGTCGACGAGGAGCAGCTGCAGCGTCCTGCTCACTGGGACACCCGGTTCATCCGCCGGTTCATGATCTTCTTCGGGCCGATCAGCTCGATCTTCGACTTCGCAACCTTCGGGATCATGATCTGGGGGTTCAACGCGCACGCGCCTCTGTTCCGCTCCGGCTGGTTCGTTGAGTCGCTCGCGACCCAGAGCCTCGTGATCTTCGCGATCCGCACGCGCCGCGTCCCGTTCTTCCATAGTCGGCCCAGCACCCCGCTGACCGTTGCCACCTTCGTCTGCGTAGCGATCGGCGTCGCGTTGCCGTTCTCTCCGCTCGCCGGCGTGCTCGGCTTCACGGCATTGCCGGCCGCCTTTCTTGCTGCGCTCGTCGTGATGATCGTCATCTACCTGCTGCTGATCGAGCTGGGCAAGCGTCACTTCTACCGAGACCACGCCAGCGGCCCGCCGCTCGCGCGTCGACCTCGTGACCGCGAGCACTGGATCCGCCACCGCGCCACCCGCTGGACTACCCGCAGCGGTCCGCGCCCGCCGGTCCCCGCAAGCCAACCCTGACCACATCGTCGGTATTGCCGCGCACCCAGCCGTGGGCTTTGTCCGGTTGGTGCCCGGTTCGTCCGCTCCTATGTCGACAGCGTGAGTTCAGATCAGGCCAAGGGAAGCGGACCCAGACCCCATATCGTCTTGATCGCGGCAGGCCGACACCACCGGAACCGCTAGCGAACTGCACGAGCTGACCCGCGCGGAGAGCGCCTCCGCGATTCCAGCCCATTACGGGCGATTCGGGGCTTAACCCTGGGCCTACGTAGTTTTCCGAAGCGACGCCGCGGCCGGGCGCGGCTGGCGGGGTGCAAGCCCGCTCGTAGTCTGCATGCATGACCACAGAGAACCCACACCCATTCCGTGTCCTGATTGCCGGTGGCGGCGTCGCCGCGCTGGAGGCCACACTGGCGTTGCGCGCGCTCGCGGGCGACCGGGTCGCCATCACGATGCTGTGCCCGCAGCCCGATTTCGTCTATCGCCCGATGCGAGTGCGCGAGCCGTTCGCCTACGGCGGCGCAAAGCAATATCCGCTCGAAGACATCGCGCGCGACGTCGGCTTCGGGCTCAAGCTCGACGCGTTTGAGTGGCTGGATCCCGACAAGCGGATCGTGCACACCGAGAACGGGGAGGCGCTCGAGTACGACGCGCTGCTACTGGCGATGGGGGCCGTGCAGCGTCCGGCCCTGAGCCACGCCGAGACGATCGATGACGCGCGGCTCGACGAGCATCTGCACGGGCTGATCCAGGACGTGGAGGGCGGTTACGTTCACAAGCTGGCGTTCGTCGCGCCGAGCAGGATGCCGTGGCCGCTGCCGATCTACGAGCTGGCGCTGATGACCGCTCAGCGTGCGTATGACATGAGCGCGCAGCTGTCGATCACGCTGGTGACGCCGGAGGACGCGCCGCTGGCGGTGTTCGGCGACAACGTAAGCAACGAGATCGAGCGGGTGCTCGAAGCCAACGGGATCCTGACGATCACCGCCGCCCATGGCGAGACGCCGGCGCCGGGTGAGTTGACGCTTCACCCAGGCGGGCGGACGCTGTCGGTGGATCGAATCGTGGCGCTGCCCGAGCTGTTCGGACCGTCGACCCCCGGGGTGCCCACGAACTCAACCGACGGGTTCATCCCGATCGACACGCACTGCCAGGTCCGCGGCGTCGAGCGGGTGTGGGCGGCGGGCGACGCGACCGACTTCGCCGTCAAGCATGGCGGCATCGCCGCGCAGCAGGCGGACACCGCGGCGGGCGCGATCGCGGCCCTCGCCGGCGCGCCGGTGCAGCCGGCCGCGTTTCACCCGATCGTCCGGGCCGTGCTGGTGAGCCTCGACAAGCCCAGGTACCTGAGCGCAGAGGTCACCGGCGGGCACGGGTCGGCCTCTGAGATCAGCGACAGTCCCAGCTGGTCGCCGGCCGCCAAGATCGACGCGAAGTACCTGGCACCCTACCTCGAGCAACTCGACCGCGTCGCGGGGAGGACAGCATGACCGAGCAAGTGCAGCCGGAAGCGGCTCAGGAGAAAACGACGATCGGGATCGTGATCGCCGACGACCACGCGGTCGTCCGGCGCGGGCTCAAGCAACTGCTTGGAGCGGAGGCCGACATCGAAGTCCTGGCTGAGGCGGGCGACCTCGAAGATGCCAGGCGCTATGTCCGTGGCCACCACCCACGGGTGCTGGTGCTGGACCTCAATCTACCGGGCGGCTCGAGCCTGAAGCACATCCCCGCGATCCGAGCCGAGTCCCCGGACACCCAGATCGTCGTGCTCACGATGCAGAACGAGCCCGCGTACGCGCGCGAGGCGCTCAGCGCCGGCGCGCTCGGCTACGTGCTCAAGGAGGCGGCCGAGACCGAGCTCGTCGAGGCTGTGCGCCGGGCCGCCGTGGGCGATACGTACCTGAACCCGCGCCTCGGCGCACGCGTCGCGGCCGAGCCCCCGCCCGGACCTCCCGATGGCCTGTCCGAGCGCGAGGTCGAGGTTCTGCGGATGATCACGTTGGGCTACACCAACGCGGAGATCGGCGAGCAGTTGTTCCTGTCGGTCCGAACGGTCGAGACCCATCGCGCTCACATCCAGCAAAAGCTGCGACTGAGCTCACGCGCGGAGCTCGTACGCTACGCCCTCGATCACAAGCTGGTGCAGGCGGAAGGCTGACCGGCCGCTGGAGAGGCTCGGCGAGCATCCGTGCGCTGACGGCCCGAACTCGCCAGTAGACGAACCGTCCCTCGGGACGGTCAACAGGCGTGGTGAACCCGATCGTCGTGCCCGCAGTCGCCGACGAGCATCGCTGGAGTCAGTCTTGCTCTGAGCAGGTCGGCGGTTCATCAGGAATTACCCGATTGCCGGTTCCGTAGCCACAGGGCTGCGGTGGCGGCAACGTACGAATGCAAGCTGACGCCTTGCGAGGCACAGTCGAACGATGCAGACAAGGTTCGCCCGTGTCGCCGCCGTTGCGGCGCTCGTCGTGCTATCGGCGTCCGGTCTTGCGCCCGCGGGGCCATCGGTGGTCGCGCAGCAGGCAATGCTTCAAGCGTCAAACGGCGCGATTCGCGACTCATTCGGCCGCTCGGTCGCGGTCGCTGGCGGCACGATCGTGGTCGGAGCAGAGTTTCACAAGGTCGGCGCGCATGCGCGACGGGGCGCGGTGTACGTGTACGCCAAGCCACCGTCGGGCTGGGCGAACGCGACGCAGACCGCGACGCTGGTCGCGTCAGACGGGAGGACCGGCGACCTGTTCGGCGAGGCGGTCGCGGTCAGCGGCGAAACGATCGTGGTCGCCGCGCCGTTTCACAGGGTCGGCGGTCACTCGAGGCAGGGTGAGATCTACGTATTCACCAAGCCGGCGAAGGGGTGGTCCGGCGTGCTGACAGAGACCGCTCGCCTGACCATCACTGACGGATCCGCGGACGACTACCTGGGTGCGGCACTCGCGGTCTCCGGTGACACGATTGTCGCCGGCGCCTACCCCCACCGCGTCGGCAAGCGTGTCGGGCAGGGCAAGGTGTACGTGTTCGCCAAGCCGCGTTCGGGCTGGGCCGGCACGTTGAGACAAACCGGCGGCCTGGTCGCCTCGAATGGTGTCGCGGGCGATTGGTTCGGGTGGTCTGTCGGCGTCTCGGGCAAGACCATCGTCGCCGGCGCACCCCTGCACACAGTCGGCAGCCATCAGCGTCAGGGCGAGGCGTACGTGTTCCTGCAGCCGCGCTCGGGCTGGACGGGAACTCACACCGAAGACGCGAGGTTGATGGCGTCCGACGGCAAGCCGCACGACGGGCTCGGCGGAACAGTCGCGGTCTCCGGTTCTTCGATCGTCGCGGGCGCGCCCGAGCGCCGGGTCGGCCGCCACCCATTCCAAGGCATGCTGTACGTGTTCACCAGGGCGCGATCCGGATGGACCGGCACCAGGACTCAGGCCGGCACGCTGCTCGCGTCCGACGGCTTTGGAAAGGTCTCAAACGGCGACGTGTTCGGCGACCAGCTCGGCGGGTTCTCGCTGGCGATCTCGGCCGAAACGATCGTCTCGAGTTCCGCCTCGCACACGATCGGCAACGCACTGAACCGGGGTGAAGCCTACGTGTTCGTCAAGCCCCACTCCGGCTGGGCCGGCGGCCACACCGAGACGGCGAAGTTGACGGCCGCAAACGGGCACGCCGGCGACTGGTTTGGTTTGGCCGTCGCGGTGTCCGGCGGCACGACAGTGGTCGGCGCGCCCGATCACACCCCGCTCAACCCGCTGACCCCGGGGCGCGGCGCCGCCTACGTGTTTGTCCACGATGTCGGCGCGGATGCACTGCCGCATGCACTGCCAAGCCGCGGTTGACCCCGAGTGTCGGGGGCGTCACCGGCGATCCCGCCACAACGATGTTTGCCGATAAGCCGTTGAGCGTCGACGCCCCGGCAACCGATCGACTCAGCCCGAGCCCTGCGGGTAAGCCGCGTCATCAAGACGGGTGAAATGGCCTCGCAGTTGCACCATTTCGCGGACCGCGAGACGGGCTTATGCGGATGCCGGGGCGCCGGCAAGCAGCGAGTATCTGGAGTAGCCCCAATCGGGGGAACTCGAAATGGCCGACAAGGAAAGCTTGAGTCATCACGCACGCCAGACGGCGCTGATCACCGCGGCGGTCATGTTCGGACTCGTCTTCGGAATCATCCTGCTTGCCGACGGCGACTGGATCCCCGGCGGGATCATCGCGTTGGCCGGCGTTGTCGGCCTGAGCGTTCAGATTCCGGTGATTGCCAAGCTGTGCCGTGGGGACACTGCCTCCTCCGCACCGGGGGACAAGCGTTGAGCACCGCGCCCACGCCCGTCGATCAGCATCCGGAACGTCGGCACCTGCACGTGACCTTGAGAGCACTCGCGGCGCTCTTGCTCGCTGCGATTCTCGCGGCGCGGTTGGGTGACCGAATCGCCTCGAGCCCGAACAGCCCGGGTGGCACGGGCTCGGGTATCGCTGCGACGCAGGCCCGCGCCCTGCCGGCGTTCAGGACGGTGGATCTGGCGGGCGACAACAACGTCATCGTGCGCGTCGGCGCAACACAGTCGGTCGTGGTGCACGCCGACAGCAACCTGCTCAGCCGGGTCACGACGAGAGTTCGGTCGGGCCGCCTGATCATCGGGACGACCCCCGGCAACCTCAACGCCAAGGCTCCGATGTTCGTGACGGTGAGCCTGCCCTCGATCGACGCCATCAGGCTGCAAGGCGATGGCAACATCACCGCGGGCGGGATCAACAGCCGAAGCCTCATCGTCGCGCTGCCGGGAAGCGGCGTGATCCACGCGACCGGAGCAACGACGCATCTCACCGTCACGATCGGCGGCGACGGGACTGCCCTGCTGGGCAACCTGACGGCGCGCAACGTGACCGCCGCCATCAGTGGCGACGGCAGCATCATGCTCACCTCCACGCGCAGCCTCAGCGCGAGCATCTCCGGCACTGGCACGATCCTCTACGGCGGCAGTCCCACGCGCGTGAGCAGGGCGGTTACCGGGAGCGGCACGATCACCGGTGCATAGCCGCGACCCAAAGCCTCGTCCTGGAGACGCTGGATGCGCGTGCGCTGGCGCCCGCGGTGAACTGCGCCACCGGGCACCGCGGTCCCTGGCTCGTCGCTTGCTGTCGCTGAGGGTGCGCCATTTGAGCTGTCGGCCCGTTTTGCTTAGGGTTGGCAGATGAGCATCTCTCCGCCGCCGAGCAGGCTGGCCGAGTTGCCTCGCACCGAGTGCCTGCGGTTGTTGGCGCGCACGAGCTTCGGTCGTGTGGGAATTACCACCGGCGATGAGGTGCCGATCATCCGGCCGGTGAACTATGTGTTCGACGAGCGCTCGCAGAGCGTGGCGTTCCGGACGGCGCCCGGTACGAAGCTGCATGCGCTGGTTGCGGCCAGGCGGGCAGTGTTTGAGATCGATGGTGTGGATCCGGGATCGCGCACGGGTTGGAGCGTGATCGTCAGCGGCGTGGCGGAGGAGGTCGTGAGTCCGGGCGAGCGTCGTCGGCTGGATGGACTCGGTCTAGAGGTGTGGGCACCGGGTGACCGGTCGCATTGGTTGCGGATTCGCGTCAGGGTGGTGTCGGGCCGGCGGATCGAACTCGCCCCGGACGGCTGATAGGTCCGGGCCGGCGCGCGGGCGCGCCTGCTCGGTCGGCCGCGGCTACCTGTTGATTGCTGCGGCGACATCCTGGGCGAGCTCTGCGGCGGATTGCTGGCGATCCTGGGGCTCCTTGGCGAGCGCTCGGTCCAGCACGTTCTGCAGGCCGGGCGGGACCTCGTGTGTGGGCAGGCGAGGCGGTCGATCGTGAACGTGCGCCCAGAGCTTCTCGACATCTCCGTCGCGATCGAAGACGACCCCTCCGGTGAGCATCTCGTAGAGCATGCACCCAAGCGAATAGATGTCGGCGCGGGCGTCGACCGTTGCTCCGTGAGCCTGTTCGGGCGCCATGTAGTCGACCGAACCGAGCGCGACGCCGGTTCGGGTCAGCGGCTCGTCGGCCGCCTGGCGTGTGATCCCGAAGTCGGTGAGATAGGCGTGTTCACGACCCGATCGCTGCTCGAGCAGCACATTGCCTGGCTTGACGTCTCGATGCACCAGGCCGAGCCGATGCGCTTCATCGAGAGCGCCGGCGATCTGCACGACGATCGCGGCGGCGCGTGTCGGCACGAGTCGCTTCTCGTCGTCCAGCAGCTTGCGTAGGTCGGTGCCGTCGACGTAGCGCATGGTCAGGTACAGCAGCCCGTGCTCCTCCCCGGCATGAAACACCTGAACCACGTTGGGATGGTCGAGCGCAGCGGCCAGCCGACACTCCCGTTCAAACCGCGCGCGGAACACGGGGGTATCGGCCACCTCGGGGGCGATCACCTTCAGCGCCACCGTTCGCTGCAACGAGGAGTCGGTCGCCCGATATACGAGGCCCATCCCGCCGCGGGCCACGAACGCGTCGATCCGGTGCCCGGCGAAGTCCGAGCCCGCCATCAGCCGGGGATCGTCCCGAGCCAGTCCCGACGCTGCGCCCGGTGGCTCGGACAACATCTGTGCCAACTGTGCTCCCAGCGTCGGATCGAGATAGGTCCTGCCGGCAATGACCGCGCGAATGGCCTCGACGAGCTCTGACTCGGCCCGCTCCTTGAGAACGTATCCGCGTGCGCCGGCGGCGAGGGCCCTGCGAGCGAAGCCGGGTTCGGCCTCCATCGTCAGTACGAGGATCGCGGTCGCCGGCGCGGCCTCGCGGAACTGGGGAATTGCCGGCAGCGTAGGTTCACCGGGCATGTTCAGGTCGAGCACCACGACCCGAGGCTGATAGACGCGAGTGAGCCTGAGAGCGCCGTCCACGTCACCGGCCTCTCCGATCACCGCCAGATCCTGCTCGAGTTCCAGTACGCGTTTGAGGCCACCACGGATCAACGGATGATCGTCGGCGAGCACAATCCCGATCCGGTCAGAAGCCACCTCGATCGCATCCGGCACAACCCGACTGTACTGCCGTGCAGAGATTCGTCTGAGGACGGGAAGGGTCAGCAGGCCTCACGCCGCGCGGCTCGCGCGGGCTCATGCCGACGGCGGGCTCGTCCGGTTTCCCGCGTCTAGCGAGCTGACGGGACGGTCTCGAGCTGACCGGACGGTCTCGGCGCCGGTCGCAGCGCGTCAAGATCTCGATCGGGATCGGCAGCACGAGCGCGGATTTGGCTCGGTCGCAACGTTGGTGAGCGTCCGGAGCCTGCGCGGGGTCGTCCCACTGCGCTCGCGAGAGAGTATTGCGGCCGCTGGGACAGAAATCCGTGCATCTCAAGAGCGGCGGCAACCTTCGTCGCTAGGTACATCGGTAAGCGGACGCCGAGTGCGTGTGACAACTGGCACTCGGCGCCCAGATGACGTCGCTATCTGTGCGTCGCGCCGACGTCATGCAGGTCGTGCTTGAGTCGGCTGCGAGCCTCAGCCTCGACACGGTGCTGCCAGC
>Ga0335072_10013745_pt1 | contig 11518 bp, 10 predicted proteins | sample Lox_Sample_21_FD_206725 | JGI IMG/M metagenome (GOLD analysis project Ga0335072, IMG submission 206725) | Soil microbial communities from Loxahatchee National Wildlife Refuge, Florida, United States - Lox_Sample_2.1 | ecosystem: Environmental > Terrestrial > Soil > Wetlands | place: USA...
TGATGTGCCGGTTCACTTTGCGGATCGCTATCACGTCTTTGCGGATGAACCGGCCAAATTTGGCGGGGAAGCCGTTGGCAAACTGGGACTGCACATCGACGGCAGCTGCCCCGCACTTCGCGGCCACCACGTCTTCCGAGATGATCTTCCTCGTCGGCTTGATGAACGGCGTAATGATCACCCTGAGGAAGGGATCGATATTCGCCAGGCGCGCGGCCAGGCAGATGTACTTCGCTGGCTTCCTGCGCTCCGCGCGCGGGGTGTAGGCCCAGGGCTCGATGTCGAACACGGCAGTGCCATGCCAGCCGGACAGCGCCAGTCGCCGCAGCGGCACATAACTGGTGAAGATCGGCTGCTGGCCCGAACGGCAGGGGTCTGGGTCGGACCGGCCACCACAACCGATCCAGGTGGCAAAAGGTGGCAGCGTGGCGCCATCAGCGGTCGCCTGGCGCTGGAGAAGCGCCAGGTCATTTGATTTCACCAGCCACAGCGGCCCGGGGAGCCTGGCGGACGAGGCAGCGGCGGCAGCGGAAGCGGCCGGGCCGGGTACGAGGGGCAGCACCAGCATCAGCAGCAGCGCAGCTGCCGCCGTCCGTATCGGCACGGCATGAAGGCTAGCGTCCTCGGCTTGAGGTCGCGGGCCGGGGGCGTGCGCATTGCGCTGCGAGCGGACTCGTCGCCAGGTCGATGGTTACAGATCTACCAGACCGGACTGCACCCATGTCAGCGGTTGGGCAGTGCGCCGATCCAACGCTCGCTCCCGCTCAGTCCGTCGGGGTTGTCCCGCAGGACGGCTGAGATTCGGTCAGCAAGCAAAGCGACGGCCCCGCGGTTCCTAGTGCGGGTCGACGGCAGCAGGATAAGTCCCGCAAGCACTCGTCCCTGGGCGAGCCATTCGGCGGCTAGCGGGCGGAAGTCCTTAACGTTATTGGTGATGACAGCGCGGCCTTCGTTGCTGGCGACTTCGAAGACGATCCTGTCGCTGCGGCCCAGTAGGTCGGGGTGCTCAGTCACGGCCTGCACGTCATGACCGATCTGACGCAACAGCACGGCAATCTGTGCTGACAGCTGCTCGTCGAGCAGGGCTTTCACTCGCGCAGGGCCCGCTCGGCGGCAGCTGCTGCTGCGTGCCCGCGCTCGTACTCAGCTTCGTTGAGCTCGATCTCCTGGTCGATCTCCTGCTGATACTCCCCGTAGTAGGCCGCTGCGGCCTCGACGAGCCCGGCTGGGACCTCGAGGTACGCGGCGGCCTCGCGGATAGACCCGTGGTTATCGCGGATGGTAGCGATGACCTCCCACACATCCAGGCCGCGTCCGACAAGGCTGGCGCGACGGCCGCTTGGGCCATCGAGAAACTGGATCAGCGGATGCGCGTCGTGCCGTAGCCCCTCTTCGACATACCGCTGGGCCAGGCTGCGCTCGGGCAGGCCCGCCCGCCGGGCCCACTCCGTGAGGCGCTGCCGGATGCCCGGCGCCAGCCTCAATGTGTAATGGTCAGCCATGCCTAAATCCTACCCGTCGTGTCACCAAGTGTCACAGCGCGGCGCGGTACGCAATGCTTGGGCCATTATGTGTCAACTGCATTTAACCGGGTTGTGCGCCAATGGCCTGGGTGTCCACCAGCGGTCACTATTAGGCCGCCGAAGCTGCAGCGCGATTCTCGATGCTAGCCGCATGACTAACAACAAGCCTGCGGGTGACAACTCCCCGCGTTCCGGGTCCACCTCCAACGGCACGCCCTTCGCTCCCGCCGCGCAGCCGGCCGGCATTGCCAGCAAAGTGCAACTGCGGGCGGCCAGCCCCGACGCCGTCCTGGCGGTAGTCCCGCACATGCTCGGCTTCTATCCAAGCAAGAGCCTCGTTGTGCTTGGTCTCGGCGGGCAGAACCGGGTGCTGGTTACGTTCCGGTACGACCTGCCGGAGCCACCTGATGAGCAACTCGCCCAGGACATCGCCGAGCACGCCGCCTACGTGCTCGACCGCGAGAAGATCTCCTCCGCGCTGCTGGTCGGTTATGGTCCCGAGCATCTCGTAGCACCTGTCATCGGAAGCGCGGCCGTGCGTCTCCTCGCCAGTGGCATCAAGCTGAATGAGGTGCTCTGGGCCGATGGAGGCCGGTACTGGTCGATGCTGTGCGACGAGCCTTCTTGCTGTCCGCCAGAAGGGCGCTCCTACGATCCAGGCTCGCACCCGGCTGCAGCGGCGATGGCAGGTGCCGGACTTGTCGCGCAGCCTGATCGCGAGGCGCTTGCTCGTACGCTGCAGCGCCCGGCTGGTGCGGCCGACGCGATCTCGCGAGCGACCGGCCAAGCCCTGGCCAGGCTGCAGGACCTGGTGGACCTTGGCGAAGCGGAACAGGACCGGGATCCCCAACTGCGAGCAACCAGGACTGGCCGCCGAGAGGTTCAACGCGCCATTCGCCATTACCGGCGCGGCGGCGCCATCGACAGCATCGAGCATCTTGCCTGGCTGGCCGTCCTGCTCAGCGATATCCGCGTCCGCGACGACGCCTGGGCGCGGATGCACCCTGCTTTTCGCGATCAGCACTGCCGACTCTGGACCGATGTACTGCGCAGCGCGGCGCTCGACTACGTGCCAGCCCCAGCATCTCTGCTGGCATTCACGGCGTGGCAGGCCGGGAACGGCGCTCTGGCGTCGATGGCGATCGATCGCGCGCTGAGCGCCAACCCGAGCTACTCGATGGCTCATCTGCTAGCAGAGGCCATTGATGCCGCCCTGCCGCCGTCAGCGGCCCGGATGCCGATGACGCCAGCCGCTGTTGCTGCCAGCTACGCGACGAGCCCTGCCGACAACGGTTCCGACGGCGGCGCGAATGCTAGCGGCGGTAAGGCTGGTGCCGCTAACGCAGCCGCCGCTAAGGCTGGCGCCGCTAAGGCTGAGGCCGGTAAGGCCGGGTCCGGCGCACAGCGCGGCCACTCGGGAGGGCGGGCTGGACGGAGCCGCCTCCATGGAGCAACCAGACGGTCACGCGCTCGGCGCCGCGCCGAAACGCACTGAGCATTGAGGCCTGTCGCCGATGATCCTGTAAATCGGTCCTCGCATAAGGCCATTAACTCGTCGTCAGGATTGAGTTGGCCCACCGGCAGGTTCAGCCCGGCAACGACCGCTAGCCGCCGACGGGGGAACGGGCCACCCGCTCACTGTCGCCGGGCGCGACGACTAGAGGGGCCAGCAGCCGCCCTTCTGCATAGCGCAGCGCGGCCGGGGGCAGCGCGGCAGGTCGGCCGCTGAGCAGCACGCGGACGGTGCCAAGCCGGGCGCCGCCGGAGGCTGGTCCACTGGAGCCTCGTCCTCCGGAGGCTGGCCCGGTTGTGGCCGGCAGACCGGAATCGACGCCACCCGGGATCCGCCGCAGCGCCTGCGCAGCCACCGCCACGGCGGACCCGAAGGTCACCGCGCCTGGTACTGCGCGAGTGATCTGATCGGCGACAAGCTCGTACTCCGTGCAGCCGAGCACGACCGCCTCGCAACCAGCAGGCGTTTGGCCGGCCGCAGCGGCCACGGCGGCAGCTGTCGCGGCCTGGTCGCCCGCATCGACAGCGTCGGCTAGGCCCGGGCAGGCGACTGGAGTCGCCTCGGCTGACCCGCCGAATTCGGCGACGAGCCTGCGCTGATAGGCACTCGCCGTCGTCGCTACCGTGGCCCAGATCGCGACCGTGCGATGCGCGGCCGCGGCCGGCTTGATGGCGGGAACGGTTCCGATGACCGGGATGGCGGGCTCGAACTCGCCTCGCATGGCATCCAGGGCGTGCACGGAGCCGGTGTTACAGGCCATGATCATGATGTCTGGCTGATACCGCAGGGCCGCGCGAGCGCAGAGCAGTGCTCGCGCCGCGATGTCATCTGGTGTCCGCGGGCCCCAGGGCATCCCGTCCGGATCCGGCGCCAGGATGAGGTCAGCATCGGGCCGCATCCGGTGCAGGGCGGCGGCCGGTGCGAGCAAGCCGATCCCAGAGTTGATCAAGGCGATGCGCATGCGCCAACTCTATGGGGCGATCTCATCGCTAACTGCCGGCCGCCGGGTAAGACTGCTGCCATGACGACCGGCGCCGAGATTCTTCGCACTGCCTACGCTGCCTCCTGTGACTCGCTACGGCGGATCCTGGCCGGGCTGAGCGACGAAGAGTTCTTCTGGGAGCCAGTGGCTGGCTGCTGGACGGTGCACCGCAGGTCCCAGGGCCGCGGAGTCAGCGCTGATGGCAGCGGAGACTTCGTCATTGACTACGATCCGTCGCAGCCGGATCCGGCTCCGTTCACCACAATCGCGTGGCGCATACTCCACCTCGCTGGCATCAACTACCTGTACTGGGACTACGCGTTCGGCACGGCGTCGCTGTCATTTGACCTGGAGCTACCCGGAGATGCCGCGGAGGCCACGGACTGGCTGTTCGCCAGTCACGAGCCGCTGCGCGACGCGCTGGCTAGTCTGACCGACACTGACCTGGACAAGCTGGTGCCGACTAACTGGGGCGATCAGTGGCCGATTCACCGGATCTTCGCCACGCTGGTCAACGAGCAAGTGCACCACGGTGCCGAGATCAGCCTGCTGCGAGACCTGTACCGGTGCCGCGCGTCGCTGGCGGTTCAGCGCTGAGTGGCAGCCAGATCAGGGCTGAGTGGCTGCCAGATCAGGGCTGAGGGCGGGCAGTCCGTCGATGCTGAACGAGTTCTTCTCGATCCGGTAGGCGGCTAGCTCTGCGGGGGACTTCTTCTCGTCGTGCCGGACGAGGACATCCCGCTCCTCCACCAGCTCCATCATCGGGACGGCGTAACCGCATGAGTCGGCGATCCGGTCCACGTCGACCACGATGATCGCGCGCTGGCTCGCCTTGCTGCTGCCGAATCCCGAAGCCGGAAAGTTCGCCGCCAGTTCGTCCCACTCGGGGGCACCTGGGACCACGATGCGGCCGTCTCCATAGAGCCGCAGGATTTTGGCCTGCCGGCCGAACGAGCAGAACATGATCGTGATCTGGCCGTTCTGGCGGACGTGCGCGATCGTCTCGGCGCCGCTGCCAGTGAGGTCCAGGTACGCCACCTGGCGAGGCCCGAGGATGGCGAAGGTGTCCCGATAGCCCTTCGGGGAAACGTTCACATGACCGCCGTCGCCATCGGCGGTGAGGCAAGGAGCTGTCGCCACAAAGAAGACAGACTGCCTGGCGATAAACTGCCTCAGCCGTTCGTCCAGCTCGGCGTAAACCTTGCCCATGTGGGCCTCCTGAGATATGACGAGGGGACTCCGGGGTGTTTCCAACCTAGATGAGTCAGCCGACAGGAGGCCGTGTGACCCAGGTCACCAGCCGGAGCCAACCGGGCTCGCCGATGGAGCGGCATCAGGCCGCGGTCGCCGCGATTGCGCACGCCTACGCCGCGATCCCGGCCGGCAGCCAGATCCGGCTTGCCAAGAACACCTCGAACCTGTTCAGGTTCCGCTCGGACTCGCCGGACTACCAGCTCGACGTGTCGCAGTTCAGCCATGTGCTCTCGATCGATCCGCGCGGCCGGACAGCGGTAGTCGGCGGCATGACAACGTACGAGGACCTGGCGGCTGCGACGCTCCGGCACGGTCTGATGCCGCTGGTGGTGCCGCAGCTGAAGACGATCACGCTCGGCGGCGCTGTATCTGGGCTCGGCATCGAGTCCACCTCGCTTCGCAGTGGCATGCCGCACGAGTCAGTGCTGGCGATGGAGATCCTTACCGGCGACGGGCGGGTAGTGACAGCCACGGCTGACAATGAGCACGCCGCCTTGTACCGGGGCTTCCCCAATTCCTACGGCACGCTCGGCTACACGCTCTCGCTCACCATCGAGCTTGAGCCGGTCAAGCCGTTCGTGCATGTGCGGCACTTCAGGTTCACCGAGCCGGCCGCCTGCTTCGAGGCGGTGGCTGAGGTTGCGGCAACCGGCAGCTACAAGGGTCACCAGGCTGACTTCATCGACGGCACCGCGTTCAGCGCAACCGAGATGTACCTGAGCATCGGTGCGTTCAGCGACGTTGCGCCATGGCGCAGCGACTACACCAGAGAGCGGATCTACTACCAGTCGCTGCGCGGGCCGAAGGAGGACTTCCTCACGATCAGCGACTACCTGTGGCGATGGGACACCGACTGGTTCTGGTGCTCGCGGCCGTTCGGCGTGCAGCAGCGGCTGATCCGGGCGCTCTGGCCCCGCCGGTACCGCCGCTCCGACGTCTACCGCAAGCTAGTCGCGCTGGACCGCAAGCACGGCTTCACGCGCATGCTTGATGCGAGCCGGGGCAGGCCGCAGACCGAGATGGTCGTGCAGGACGTCGAGATCCCGGTCGAGAAATCGGCCTCGTTCCTCAGCTACTTCCTGGCCGAGGTCGGGATGAGCCCGGTCTGGATGTGCCCGCTGAGGCTGCGCGGCGACATGACCTGGCCGCTGTATCCGATGCGGCCCGGCCAGGTGTATGTGAACTTCGGGTTCTGGGGCGCTGTCGCGCTGCCGCCCGGTGCGGCGAACGGCCACTTCAACCGGCGGATCGAAGACAAGGTGACCGAACTCGGCGGGCACAAGGGCCTGTACTCGACCTCCTTCTACTCGAAGGAAGAGTTCTGGGCGCGCTACAACGGCCCGCAGTATGCCGAGTTGAAGAGCACGTACGATCCGCACGGCAGGCTCGCCGACCTGTACTCCAAGTGCGTGCGCAGCGGATGAGCGTCAATCATCGAGTGAGCGAGCGAAAGGGGTCGCAGATGTCTCTGGCCGAAGTGTTCGAGCGGGTCGCGGGACCGGATGCCCCAGTCAGCTTCCAGGCGTTCGACGGGAGCTCGGCCGGGTCGGCCGACTCGCCAGTCAAGATCACGGTCAAGTCGCCGGTGGCCGTGGCCTACCTGGCTCAGGCGCCAGGGGCGCTCGGCCTGGCGCGCGCCTACGTGTCCGGCCACCTGGACGTCGATGGCGATATGTACGTTGCCCTGGCCCGGATGGCGCATGCCCAGGAAATGAACGTCAGCCTGCCGGAGAAGCTCAAGCTTCTTCAGAGCCTGGGCGGACCGAAGCTGCTGCTGCCGCGAATCCCGCCGCCCCCGCAAGAGGTCCGAATCAACCGGCGATGGATGTCCGGTCGCAGGCACTCCATGCAGCGCGACGCGAGCGCGATCTCGCACCACTATGACGTCTCGAACACCTTCTACGAGTGGGTGCTCGGACCCTCGATGGCCTATACCTGCGCGTGCTACCCGACGCAGGACGCCACGCTCGAGCAAGCTCAGGCCACGAAGTTCGACCTCGTGGCGCGCAAGCTCGCACTCAAGCCAGGGATGCGGCTGCTAGACGTCGGGTGCGGCTGGGGCGGAATGGTCATGCATGCCGCCCGCGAGTACGGCGTCAAGGCGCTGGGCGTCACGCTGTCCGCTGAGCAGGCGTCCTGGGCGCAGCAGGCAGTTAAGGAGCGTGGCCTTTCTGACCTGGCCGAAGTTCGTCACCTGGACTACCGGGAGGTCACCGAGACCGAGTTCGACGCGGTGAGCTCGATCGGGCTGTCGGAGCACATCGGCAAGGACCAGCTAGCCGGATACTTCCGGTTCCTGTGCGGGAAGCTGGTACCGCATGGCCGCCTGCTCAACCACTGCATCACGCGGCCGGACAACACTGGCCCGGCGCGGGTCACCGGTGGATTTATCTACCGCTACGTGTTCCCCGACGGCGAGCTCGAGGGCCCGGGCTTGCTCATGTCGCTGATGCACGACAACGGCTTTGAGGTCCGGCACACTGAGAATCTGCGCGAGCATTACGCGAAAACGCTGGCCGCCTGGTGCGCGAATCTGGACGAGCACTGGGGCGAGGCAGTCGCGGAAGTGGGTGAGGGAACGGCGCGCGTCTGGCGGCTGTACATGGCCGGGTCGCGGCTCGGCTTCGATCGCAATCAGATCGAGCTGCACCAGATGCTCGGGGTGAAGCTGGGGGAGGGCGGCACATCGGAGATGCCGCTGCGGCCCGACTGGGAGCCCGCGCGGGACTTCCCGGTGACCTATCCCCTGTAGTACTCCGCCACCGTGAACGCGAGGTCGAGTGCCTGCCTGCGATTAAGCCGCGGGTCGCAGGCCGTCTCGTAGCGCTGGTGCAGGTCCTCGGGGATGATCTCGTGGCTGCCGCCGACGCACTCGGTCACGTTGTCCCCGGTGAACTCGATGTGGATGCCGCCGGGGTGGGTGCCAATGCTGCGGTGTACCTCGAAGAACCCCTGGACCTCATCCAGCACGTCCTGAAGGCGCCGGGTCTTGTGGCCGCTCGGCGCCTCAAAGGTGTTGCCGTGCATGGGGTCGCAGACCCAGGCGACCGGGATGCCCTCGGCCTGGACTGCCCTGATCAGCGGCGGCAGCGCCGAGCGGATCCGGCTAGCGCCGAGCCGGGTGATGAGCGTCAGGCGGCCGGGCTCGCCATCGGGGCTGAGCTGGCGGATCAGCGCCCGCACGTCATCTGGCGTCGCGTCGGGGCCGACCTTGACCCCGATCGGGTTGCGGATGCCGGCCGCGAACTCGACGTGCGCGCCGTCGATAGCCCTGGTCCGCTCGCCGATCCACAGGAAATGCGCAGACACGTCATAGGCGGTGCCGGTGCGCGAGTCGATCCTGGTCAGGGCCTGTTCGTACGGCAGCAGCAGGGCCTCGTGGCTGGAGTAAAACTCGACAGTGCGCAGTTCCTCGGAATCGATGCCGCAGGCGCGCATGAAGGACAGCGCCCGGTCGATCTCCCCGGCCAGCCGCTCGTAGCGCTGGCCGGACGGGCTGTTGATGACGAAGTCCCGGTTCCAGGCATGCACCTGGTGCAGGTCGGCGTAGCCGCCAGTGGTGAAGGCTCGGCACAGGTTGAGCGTCACGGCGGCGCAGTGGTAGGCCCGGAGCATCCGGTCAGGGTCGTGGGTGCGGGCGGCCGCGGTGAACTCGAACCCGTTGATGGCGTCGCCACGGTAGGCGGGCAGTTCGACGCCGTCTCTCGTCTCGGTCAGCCCGGATCTCGGCTTGGCGAACTGGCCGGCCAGCCTGCCGATCTTGACGACCGGGACGCTCGCGCCGTAGGTGAGCACGACCGCCATCTGAAGGATTGTCTGCAGCTTGGCGCGGACGGCATCGGCCTTGGCGCCGGTGAAGGTCTCGGCGCAGTCGCCGCCTTGCAGCACGAACGCCTCGCCGCGGCTGACTGCGGCCAGCCGGTCGCGGAGCAGGTCACACTCACCGGCGAAGACCAGCGGCGGTAGCCCGGCCAGTTCGGCCAGCACCTGCTGAACGCGTGCCTGGTCGGGCCAGTCCGGCTGCTGGGCGGCGGTCAGGCCGAGCCAGCTGGGAGTCATGCCGGGCGGCAGCGCGAGTTCCTGGGCCGGAAGAAGGGGGCTCACCCCCTCACGGTACTCACCGCGTGCAAGCGCCAGGTTCGGCGGTGGAGAATAACCGGGTGGACTCCGCGAGCACTGCCGGCCACCGCCGGGACATCATCATGCTGGGATCGACTGGCTCGATCGGGACCCAGGCGGCCGACATCATCGCCCGGAATCCGGACCGCTTCCGGCTCACCGGGATTGCGGCCGGCGGCGGCAATCCCGTACGGCTGGCCAGGCAGGCAATCGAGCTCGGAGCCGAGACGGTCGCGGTGGCCAGCCCGGCAGCAGTGCCTGAGCTGCGAGCGGCACTGGCCGCGCTGGGCTCGGCGGATGGGGCCAGGCGCAAGCTGCCCGAGCTGAAAGCTGGCCCGGATGCCGTCGCTGAGCTGGCCGCGGCTCCCTGTGATGTGGTGCTGAACGCGGTGACCGGCGCGGTGGGCCTGGCTGCGACGCTGGCCGCGATCCGGGCAGGCCGGGTGCTGGCACTAGCCAACAAGGAATCACTGATCATGGGCGGCCCGCTCGTGGCCGATCTGGCTGCGCCCGGCCAGATCGTCCCGGTGGACTCCGAGCACTCAGCGATCGCGCAGTGCCTGCGCGGCGGCCGCAGCGCCGAGGTGGCGAAGCTCATCGTGACCGCTAGCGGCGGCCCGTTCCTGCATCGGACCAGGGCGGAGCTGGCTGACGTCACGCCGGAACAGGCACTGGCCCACCCCACCTGGAACATGGGTCCGGTGATCACGGTCAACAGCGCCACATTGGTCAACAAGGGCCTGGAGCTGATCGAGGCGCATCTGCTGTTCGGGATCCCCTTCGACCGCATTGAGGTCGTCGTGCACCGCCAGTCGGTCATCCACTCGATGGTGGAGTTCACCGATGGCTCCACGCTCGCCCAGGCGAGCCCGCCTGACATGCGCATCCCCATCGCGCTGGCGCTTGGCTGGCCCGACCGAGTACCCGACGCCGCCCCCCCAGTCGACTGGACGGCCGCGCACACCTGGACGTTCGAGCCGCTGGACGAGGAGGCGTTCCCGGCCGTACGGCTCGCCAGGCAGGCGGGGACGGCCGGTGGCACGGCTCCGGCCGCCTATAACGCGGCCAATGAAGTGTGCGTTGATGCGTTCCTGGCCGGGCAGATCCCGTTCGCCGGAATCGTCGACACGGTCGCCCAGGTAGTCTCGGAGCATCACGACCCGGCCGGGGCCGCCGTGACGCTTGCTGACGTGCTGGCAGCGGATCGCTGGGCCAGGGACCGCGCGCGCGAGCTGACCGGCAAGCAGTGAGCCAGGGCACAGATGGCACCGAAGGGAGGCGCCGCTTAATGGGTCCGACCGGGCCGACCAATGGGGACGGGCAGGATCCGTACGGGCAGCATCCGTACGGGCTGACCGGCCAGCAGCGGCGCGGCTCCTCCAGGGGACAGCTCCTGGCCTGGCTGATCATCGTCGCGGCGGTCGTTGCCCTCATCGTGGTCGAGCGCCACCGGCTGGCCTTCCTGTTCGGTGTCCTGATCTTCGTCGTTGCCCTGCTCACGTCCGTCATGCTGCACGAGTTCGGGCACTTCGCGACGGCCAAGAAGTTCGGCATGCAGGTCACCCAGTTCTTCGTCGGCTTCGGGAAGACGTTGTGGTCGACGTTCCGCGGCGAAACCGAGTACGGCCTCAAGGCGCTGCCGGTCGGCGGCTTCGTCAAGATCACTGGCATGACATCGGCCGAGGACGTCGATATCGCCCATGAGCCGCGGTCCTTCCGGAACCAGCCCGGCTGGCAGCGCATCATCGTGCTGGCGGCCGGGTCGTTCATGCACTTCGTCCTCGCGTTGTTCCTGCTGTTCGTGCTCGCCATCGGGGTCGGGCAGCCGGCCGGCTACACCAACGTGGTGAGCTCGATCACCAGCTGCGTGCCGGCCAGCGTCAAGGCTCTGAATAGCTCCAAGCCATGCGCGGGCCACAGCCTGGCCAGGGTGCCTGCGCAAGTCGCCGGGATACGGCCGGGCGACAAGATCATCTCCGCCGCCGGCAGGCCGGTCGGCAACTTTAACCAACTGCATGCCGCGCTGAAGGGGCGGCCGGCGGGTGTCCCGATCCCCGTCGTGGTTGTGCGGGACGGCCGCAATGTGCACCTCAGCGTCACGCCTGCCGCTGTCCCCAAGTATCACTA
>Ga0335072_10013747_pt1 | contig 11517 bp, 8 predicted proteins | sample Lox_Sample_21_FD_206725 | JGI IMG/M metagenome (GOLD analysis project Ga0335072, IMG submission 206725) | Soil microbial communities from Loxahatchee National Wildlife Refuge, Florida, United States - Lox_Sample_2.1 | ecosystem: Environmental > Terrestrial > Soil > Wetlands | place: USA: Florida...
TGCAGCACGATCAGACCGCGCAGCGTGTCCTGTGGCGCGGCGGGGACGGCGAGCAAGGTCTCGGCGGGATAGAGCGACAGGCGCTCGATGACAGGGAGCAATGGCTGCATCGCGCGGGCGCGGGCTGCGAGGTCGGCTGCGGCCTGCTGGCGGCGGTGCTGGAGCTCGGCCATGCGGTTGGCGGCGGCCTCGGTTGCGGCCTCGGTCTGCTGCAGATGGGCAGTGGCGGCGATGCGTTGGTCGGCTAGCTGCTGGGCGTGCGCCGCGGCGGCGGCGGCGCGGGCGGCGGCCTGTTGCTGGGCAGCGAGTTCGGTGGTGCGGGCTTGCTCCGCGGCGTCCAATTCGGCGCGGGTCGGATGCTCTTTGCGGTGACGCGCCGCCGCAACCGCAAGGAGAGCGGCGAGGAGAAGGCTACTCCGCGGCGCGCGCCGCATCGTGGCGGATCAGGGTGTGGCCGGTCATCTCGCGCGGCTGCTTCAGCCCCATCAGGTCCAGCAAGGTGGGCGCGACGTCGGCCAGGATGCCGTCCTGGATGGCGTCGGCCTTGCCATCGACCAATACCACAGGCACCGGATTCGTCGTGTGGGCGGTGTGCGGGCCGCCGGTTTCCGGGTCCTTCATCAGTTCGCAGTTGCCGTGGTCGGCGGTCACCAGCAGTGCGCCGCCCTGCTTGCGCACCGCCTCCACCAAGCGGCCGAGGCCGGCGTCCACCGTCTCCACTGCCTTGATCGCGGCGGGCAGGATGCCGGTATGGCCGACCATGTCGGGGTTGGCGTAGTTCAGCACGATCAGGTCGTAGTTTCCTTCGTTGATCGCCGCCACCGCCTTGGCGGTCAGTTCCGGGGCCGACATTTCCGGTTGCAGATCGTAGGTGGCGACCTTGGGAGAGGGGACCATGATGCGGTCCTCGTGCGGGAAGGGCGTTTCCTCGCCGCCATTCAGGAAATAGGTGACGTGCGGGTATTTCTCCGTCTCCGCCATGCGGAGCTGGGTCTTGCCGGCGTCCGCCACCACGCTGCCCAGGATGTTTTCCAGCTTCGTGGGCGGGAATAATACGTCGAGGAACGGTGCCAGGGCGTCAGAATAGAACGCCATGCCGAGCGTGGCGGCGAAGCGGATGGTGCGCTTGCGGGGAAATCCGTCGAACTTGGGGTCGAGAAGCGCGCCGAGGATTTCGCGCACGCGGTCGGCGCGAAAATTGAAGCACAGGATGCCGTCGCCGTCCTGCATACCTTTGTAGTCGCCGATCACCGCGGGCGGGATGAATTCGTCGAATTTCTCCGCGTCGTAGCCGGACTGGACCGCCTTCGCCGGGTCGTCGAACCGCGGGGCATCGGCTTCGGCGAGCATGGCGTAGGCCTTGGCGACGCGGTCCCAGCGCTTGTCGCGGTCCATGGCGAAGTAGCGGCCGCAGACGGTGGCGATCGGCACGTCCTTGGGCAGGGCGGCGCGCAGGCGGGTCAGGTCGTCGATGGCGGATTGCGGCGGCGTGTCGCGGCCATCGGTGAAGGCATGGACGACGGTAGGAATGCCGGCGTCGTGCAAGATGTGTGCGAGGGCGGCGGCGTGGTCCTGGTGCGAATGCACGCCGCCGGGCGAGACCAGCCCGAGCAAGTGGCAGGTGCCGTTCGACTGGCGCAGCTTGTCGATGAACCCGGTGAGCGGTGCGGCTTTGGCGACGCTGCCGTCGGCGACGGCGTCACCGATGCGCACCAGTTCCTGCGCCACGACCCGGCCGGCGCCGATATTCATGTGGCCGACTTCGGAGTTGCCCATCTGCCCGTCCGGCAGTCCGACATCGCGGCCGGAGGTGTGCAGGAAGGCGTGGGGAGAGGTCTGCCACAGTTTGGTGAAGGTGGGGGTCCTGGCGAGGCGGACGGCGTTGTCCTCGGTCGCTTCGCGCCAGCCGAAGCCATCCAGGATCACCAGCATCACCGGCCGAATCGGTTGTAGCATGGATTGGGGCCTCCCTGCGGTTGGTTCAGCACGTAGCGTTGGGGTGGGGATGGAACAAGGGCAGCGCCGGGCATGCCGCGTGGCGTGGGGCGCGGGGTTCTGGCGGCGGCGGCTGTGCGTCTGGGGCACTGCTGTCGGGTGGGGCCTGGCACCCGGCGGACGTTCGTTACGGTGCGTAGAACGGTTGTACGCGGGCCGACGCAACATATTGCCGCTTATGCCGACACCGACAACCGATTCTGTTCGGCGTTGCAGAAATCAAGAAATCCCCAGAAAACTCTGCTACTGGAAAGCACGCCTTTTCCTGTGCAGGGTATTGGACCAATGCCGGGACATTTCAGCCCGGAGGCCGCGTGGGAATCTGCTTTGCCAGCCCGAACCATGCGCAGCTCAGAGAGCGCATTGGTATCGAGCAACCACATTCAACTGAAATCCGCCGGGCGGCTGCCGACGGAAACGTGGGGAGGATCAAGCGCGATATCAGCGACTCCCGGCATTGCCAGGGCGTCAGCAATGCTGCGCTTCTTGCCTGTCAGTCGCCGATACGCCTCGATGGTGAGCAATACGTGAGCAGGTTTGCCCCGGTCGGTGATGAAGACCGGTCCCTTGGTTGCGGCCTTCTTGGCCCGTCCAGTGTCTTGATTGAACTCTCTGTGGGAAATAGTCGTGATGGTCATATCGGTGCTCCTGACCATCGGGGGGCAGCCGGGCGAAGCTTGCAGGAACATTACTACGTCGCGATTTGCTGGTCTATGCTTGCCGCTGACGTTGACAAGAGCTTTGCCTGTCATACGACGCGGAGGGAGTCAGCATGGAATACCGGTCTTTGGGAAAAAGCGGTTTGAAGGTTTCGCCGCTGTGCCTTGGCACCATGATGTTTGGCGGCGCCACGGATGAGGCGACGGGACAGCGCATTGTCGATCGCGCGCGAGAGCAGGGGGTGAATTTTGTTGACACGGCCGATGGATATAACGGCGGGAGGTCGGAGGAGATCGTCGGGCGCGCCATTCGCGAGCAACGGTCGTGGTGGGTGCTGGCGACGAAATGCGCCAACCCGACCGGGCAGGGGCCGAACGCACGCGGACTGTCGCGGCGGCACGTGCATGACGCGGTGGATGCGAGTCTGCGACGCCTCGGGACCGACGTGATCGACCTGCTGTATCTGCATAAGGAAGACCACGCGACGCCGCTGGCGGAGACGGTGCGTGCGCTGGCCGATCTGATCCGGGCCGGGAAGATTCGGTATTTTGGCGTGTCGAATTATCGAAGCTGGCGGGTGGCCGAGATCTGCCGGCTGTGTGATGACGCCGGTATCGATCGTCCCGCTGCCAGCCAGCCGCTGTACAATGCGCTGAACAGGGAAACGGAAGCGGAACATTTGCCGGCATGTGATTATTTCGGTCTGGGTGTGGTGCCGTACAGCCCGCTGGCGCGCGGTGTGCTGACGGCGAAATATGCGCCCAACGTCGCGCCCGATCCGGAAACGCGCGCCGGGCGGCGTGACCGGCGCATGATGGAGTCAGAATGGCGTCCGGAGAGCCTGTCGATCGCGCAGGAGATTGCGGCGCATGCGCACGCCAGGGGGATTGCGCCGGAGGCGTTTGCCTTCGCCTGGGTGCTGCACAATCGGCTGGTGACCGCGGCGATCGGCGGGCCGCGGACGGAAGCGCAGTGGGAGTCGTATGCTGCCGCGCTGTCGGTGCGGCTTGGGCCGGATGATGAAGCGCTGGTGGACCGGCTGGTATCGCCCGGCCATCCGTCAACGCCGGGCTACAACGATCCGCAATATCCGATCGAGGGGCGGTCCGTCGGGTAGGGGGATTTTGAAACTGTGTGGTGCGGAGCATCGGCGTCGAGCGCGTAGATCAGGACATTGGTGTCGGCAAGACGTGGCTCAACGGGCATCGTCGCGGGTGTCGCGTCGACGCAACGCGCCGCTACTGCTGGGATGGCGGACCGGCAAATCGGGGCGCACTGGCGCTGGATGTCAGCGCGGCACGCTCATCGATGAAGCGGCTGAGCAGGGTATCGACGGAAACGCCACGCCGCCGCGCTTCGTCGGTAAGGCGTGTTTCGGTCGCGTGTGAAATTCCGTTGGTGATGCTTCTACGTCTTTGCAGCACGCAGCAAGGAAAGTCGTGGATGGCCGCGACGAGCGCGGCCATGACACAGAACGAAACCTCCGCCTGGCACCGTAGGTTAGCGCGTATGGGCGCGAGCCGGGCATGACGCGGTTGGCCTGGCCGCTGCGCCGATTGAAGCGCCCATTTGGCCGCATCATTGCGCGACGGCCGGGACCGTATATCCGTGGGCAATAAAAATCGAACGGGCGGCGGGAGAGGCCAGGAAATGCAGCACCCGCTCGGTGTTGGGATTGCGGCTGGCCGATACGGCGGCGACCGGATAGATCACGGGAGGAAAACTGCCGGCCGGGAAGGTGCCGATCACGCGCACGCCGGGGTCGAGCGATGCGTCGGTATCGAACACGATGCCCAGTGCGGCTTCACGCCGCGCGACATAGGTGACCGCGGCCAGCACGTCCGCGGCCATTGCGACGTGATCCTTCACGCTGTCCCATACGTTGAGGTGCTGCAATGCGGCGCGTCCATAACGCCCGGCCGGCATCATCATCGGATCGCACATCGCCAGCCTGCCGCCGTTCAGCATGCGTGCGAGGGGAAAGCCGGGTTCGATCGTGATGGTCTCGGCGTTGGCCGCGGGCGCTATCAAGACGAGCTTGCTCGAGAGCAGATCGATGCGGGTCGTTGGATCTACCAGCTTGCGGGCGATGGCGTCGTTCATCCAGTCGGGGTCGGCGGAAAAGAAGATGTCGCCCGGCGCGCCGCCGGTCAGTTGCTTCACCAGCGCGGGGCTCGGGCCGTAGACCAGGACGATTTGCAGATGCAGCGTATTCTCCGCCGCCCGCGCCACCGCATCAAGCGCGCTTTTCAGCGTCGCGGCGGCGAAGATCATGACCGGCTGGTCCGCCGCCGCCGGTTTCGCGGCGAGTGCGGCGGTGCCCAGCGCGCCGACGGCCAGCGCGCCGACGGCCAGCGGGCCGATCGCCAGCGACCGGCGCGATATTGCTCGCATCGTGTTGTGGTTCCCCCGTTTGTTCGCGCTTCAATGGCGGCGCGAGACGTCCAGATTGACGGTCACGTTCTTGCGTTGGGTGAAGCTGTCGAGCATGCCTTCCAGCGAGAACTCGCGGCCGATGCCGCTCTGCTTGTAGCCGCCGTATGAGTGGCCCGGCTGCTGGCCCAGCCCTTGATTGACCTGCACCCAGCCTGATTCGATCGCATGCGCGGTGCGCAGCGCGCTGCCGACGTCATGGGTCCAGACATAGGCCGCCAATCCGTAATGGCTATCGTTTGCCATGCGGATCGCGTCGGCTTCGTCGCGCCAGGGGATCGCCACCAGCACGGGGCCGAAGATTTCCTCGCGCGCCAGGCGCCAATCGTTCGAAGTATCGGCGAACACGGTGGGGATGGCGAAATAGCCTTGCGCCAGCGGGCCGTCCTTCGGTGGCAGGCCGCCGAACACAAGGCGGGCATCCGTGCGCTTGAGGCCTTCGTCGACATAGCCGCACACCTTGCGGAACTGCTTGTCGTTGATGATGGCGCCGATGTCGGTTGCCTCATCGAGCGGATCGCCGAGTTTCAATGCCTGCGTCTTCACCCGCAGCTTGTCGAGGAAGCTGTCGAAAATGTCGGCATGCAGGAAGAGGCGGGAGCCGGCGGTGCAGGACTGGCTCTGGCGGGTGAAACGCATGCTGGCGATGATCCCGTCGACCGCCCAGTCCTCGTTGGCATCGGGATAGACGATGGACGGGCTTTTGCCGCCGAGTTCCAGCGACACCGGCACGATATGTTCCGCCGCGGCGCGCATGATGATCTTGCCGACTTCGGTCGAGCCGGTGAACGACAGTTTCCGGATGGCGGGATGCTGCGCCAGCGGGCCGCCGCATTCCTCGCCGAGGCCGGTCAGCACATTCAACACGCCGGCGGGCAGGAACTGCTGGCAGATCTCCGCCATCAGCAACACGCCGAGCGGTGCGTCCTCGGCGGCTTTCAACACGAGCGTGTTGCCGGCACAAAGAGCAGGGGCGATTTTCAACGCACCCAGAAGCACCGGCGCATTCCATGGGATGATCGCGCCGACGACGCCGAGCGGCTCGCGGCGGGTATAACTGAGCACATGCTCGCCGAGCGGGATCGTTTCGCCTTTCAGTTCCCCGGCGAGGCCGCCGAAGTAGCGGAAGATGTCGGCCGAAAGCCTCGCTTCGCCACGCGCCTGGGTGCGCAACGCATTGCCGGTTTCCAGCGCGATGAGGCGGGCGAGTTCCTCGAGGCGTGCTTCCATCGCCTCGGCGATGCGCAGCAGCATGCGGCCGCGGTCGCGCGGCGCGACCTTGCGCCAGGCGGGGAAAGCTTGCTGTGCCGCCTGCACGGCGCGATCGACGTCGGCCGCGGTGCCACGGGGTATTTCCGCGATCGTCTGACGGTTGGCGGGATTCTCTACATTCAGCACTGCGCCGGACGCGCTGGGCTGCCAGTTGCCATCAATCAGCATGCGCGCGCTGCGCTGCGTGCCTGATGTTGGCGGACGCGATTCTGCGGTGACGGACATGCGGCCTCACGATCGAGAAGTGCAACGGTTATGACGTACCGGCTATAGCGGTCGGGTGCGTGATGGTCCAGGCGCGGTGGTCGCGGCTAGTCGAGCGGCCACACCTGCAGCGCGTCGGGATCGATATCGAAGCGGCACATCGCATCTGGGGCGGCGTATTTTCCGCCGTCGAACATGCGCACCGACGCGTTGCCGACGCGCACCACAAGCTGGCGCACCAGTCCCATCGTGGTCATGCTCTCGACCCGGCCGGAGTATGGTCCATCGGGCGTCAAACGCGCGCGCGACGGCGCGAAACTCCAGCCGACACGCGCGCCTGGCAGCAGCGCGGGGGCGGCGGTTGCCACCAGCACGCCGCCGCCGATGGCGATATGGCGGGCATCGGCAACCACGCCCTCGGCCAGGTTGTCGGCACCCAGCAGGCGCGCCACCGTTTCATTGGCGGGACGGCGGAACACGGTCGGCACCGCGCCGGTTTGCAACACGCGGCCTTCGGCCAGCACCATGACCTCGTCGGCGAGCAATGCCGCTTCCAAGGGATCGTGCGTCACCAGGATGGTGGTTACGTCGAGCTCGGACTGCAACTCATGCAACTCGCGGCGCAGTCGCGCGCGCAGTGGCGCGTCGAGCGCCGAGAATGGCTCGTCGAGCAATAACAGCGCCGCATGACGTGTCAGTGCGCGCGCCAGCGCGACCCGTTGCTGCTGGCCCAATGACAGCTCGGCGGGCCTGCATTGCTCTAGCGTGCCGAGGCCAAGACGCTCGACCCAGACGGCGGCGGCGGCGGGATCGGCGTTCACCGGAAACCGCAATTGCTGCTGCACGGTCAAATGCGGGAACAAGCCATAGTTCTGCGGCACATAGGCGATGTCGCGCGCCGCCGGTGCGACGTTGGCAAGGTCGCGGCCGTTCACCGTGAAGCTGCCGCGGTGGGAGGATTCGATGCCGGCGAGCAATTTCAGTGTCAGCGACTTGCCGGAACCGGATGGGCCGAGAATTGCGAGGCGGCGTGCGCCGGGTGACCAGGCGACGTCGAGGCGGAACGCGCCAAGCTGCTTTTCGAATTGGAAGCTGATGTCGGCCGGGGCGGTGCGCCGTTTTGCCGCCGCGGTCGGCGGCGGTGCGACTGGCGGTCCGGGGGGGCGGACCAACACCGCGTGCCAGGCCCATCGTGGCCGCCGTGGCGCCGCCGCGAACTGGCTGAGCGCCATGACGACGAGTGCGAAGCCCAGCGTCGGCAACAGCACCGGCAGCATCGCCGGCAATCCCTGCGATCCGAATGCGACGTACGTGTAAACCGGCAGCGAATACGGATGATACGCCACCATCACGGTCGCGCCGAATTCGCCAAATGCGCGCAGCCAGGTCAACAGCAGGCCGGACAGGATCGCCGGCCACGCGATCGGCAGGCTTACGCGCAGGAACACTTCCAGGGGCCGGCGTCCCAGTGTCGCGGCGAGACCTTCGAGGACCGGGTCGACTGCGGCGAAACCCGAGCGGGCGGCAATGATCAGGAACGGTGCGGCGACGAAGACCTCGGCGGTGACGATGCCGGCGAATGAATCGGTGAGCGCCCCGTTCAGCAACCGGCCGAGCGGCGCGGCATAGCCCACCAGGAACAATAACAGCACGCCACTGCTCAGCGGCGGCAGTGCGAGCGGAAGCTGGACGATGAAGCCCAGCACCGCCATCGCCCGTCCGGGCACGCGCGCCAGCAGATAGCCGAGCGGGATTCCGCCGAGCGCGATCAGCAGCGTGGCGATGCTGGCGCTGGCGATCGACACGGCGCAGGCGTCGAGCAATGCGCCGGCATCGACCGAGCTCCAATCGGCCAGCACCACTTGCTCCGCTCCGGCAAGCAGCGGAGCCAGCAGATAGAGCGACAGGAGCCCGGCGAGCCACGGCAGCGGCGCGGGCAGGCGGCGCGTCAGCACCTCCGCTCCCCCGGATTACTCAGCGCGCCGGCTGCATCGTATCACTTGGACGTTTTGGCGAGGGAACGGATAGCGGCAGGGGCCATGGCGGCGTTGCCGGACAGCGTTGGCTGTTGCACGCCCATGCCATGCTCTTTCATCAGGCTCTGGCCGACCGGGCCAAGCAGAAACGCAACGAATTGCTGTGCTCCGCCGGCATTCGGCGCATCGTGCAGGATGGTGATGGTATAGACCGCCTTGGGTGCGATGTCCGCCGGCAGTTGCACGGCGGGGATTTTCGCATCGGAAGTCTCGGTGGAATAGAAGAACCCAGCATCGAGCTGGCCGGACTGGAGCCGCCCCACCAGGGTTTCCTCCGGCAACACCTGGGCTGGATTCTCGTCCTCACCCAGCACGGTCTGCGCCAGATTGGGAACCTTGTAGGTCGTGGCGGCCTTCTGCATCAGTTGCAGCGTCAGCTTGCCTTTCGGGTCCAACTTCGGATCGGTGCGGCCGAGCTTGATCCCCGGCTCCTGCAACACCTCGTACCACGGCTTGGTTTTGAAATCGGCGGCGAATTTGCTGTTGGCGTTATAGCCGATCACCACCGGCGACTGCGCGAAGGTGACGTACCAGCTCACCCAGTCGCCATTCTTCGGCCCCATGAGGCTGTCATTCACCGCGGGCGCGGCGCTGACGAACACGTCGCCGTGCCGCAACTTGCCCTTGATCTGGTTGGCAAGCAGGCCTGAGCCGCCGGCGAAGCCCTGGAAGGTGTCGCCGGTGGTCTTGTCGAAGGCGGGGCCGACACCATGCTCCATGAGGTTCACCAGCGACCCGGCGTAGAGAACGTTGACCGTGCCGGATGCGAGAGCGGCGGGTGAGGCGGCAAGGCAGAGCGGAGCACAGAGCAATGCCGCGAACGCGGTCCGCCGGCGCATGCCGTGTCGGTCGATGCGATTGTCATCGGGCGATGCAGGAAGCGGTCGATGCGTCATCGGCGAACTGGTCTGGTTATTGGCAGGCATTACGTTTCTCCATTTGCATGTCGGATTGTCGTCGCTGACGCTGGGAGGACGGGGACGGGAATTGGGGGCGGGGCCGGCGGCGGCGCCTACGGCGGCAGGGTGCGGACCCCGGCAAGAAGAGCGTTCAACTGCGCTGTGGTCAGCACGCGGCCGTAGACCACGGCGTTGAAAGACGCAGCCAGCGTCATCGGATCTCGCCCGCTGAGCCACGCAACGCCAAGCAGGCGATTGATCGACGGCGGCTCCTCGACCCAGCCGAAAGGCAGCGCAGGCGCGACCAACGCGTGGCCATCGTGGACGGCGCGCAGCGATTGCCACGCCGCCGATGTGGTCAGCGTGTCGCGCATTGCCGGATCGGAAAACACCAGCACGTCGGGGTTCAAGGCGCGGATATCGTCGATCGTGGCGGTACGGAATGAGCCTTGTCCCGCTGGCGCGATCACCTGCCAGCCGAGCCGGGCGAACACTTCCGCCAGGTCGGTGCCGGGCGCGACGACTGTCAGTCCGTCCGGGCCGCGCGCGCAAAGGACGCGCGGATGCGCCGACGCGGGCACCGGCAGGGCCAGCAGCGCGGCGGTGAAATCGGCCAGCACCGCGGCGCGTTGCTCGCGATGCAGGATGGCGCCGAGCGTGCGGAACACTTGCGGAATTTGTTGCAGCGAGCCGTCGAGCAAGATGGTGGGGATGCCGGTGCGCTGCTGGGTCGCTCGCGCCAGGTCGGCATAGCGCGGCGAGACGGTGCCGTAGTCGAGGATCAGGTCGGGATGCAATGCGGCGATCTCGGCGCTGACGTCCGCCTGGCCGGTCAGCCGCGAGACGACGGGCAAGGCGGCGGCGGCGGGCGAGAGATAGGCGCGGGCGTCGGGGGCGAGCGGGAATGGCCAGCCCAGCATCAGATCCGGTGCCAGGGCCGCCAGCAGCACCGCGGCGGGAGGACCGGCCGGCAGCACGCGCGCGACTTGCTCTGGAATCTGTACATTCCGGCCGGTGGCATCGACGATATCAGCGGCGAAAGCTGCGCCGGACCAGCACAGCACAAGCACGGCCAGGAATGCGCGGCGCGGCATCTGCCCTCCTGCGGCGACGATATAGCCGAATGGATATAGCAACAAGGCCGGGCGCGGTGTTGCCGGCGGCGCGGCAAACCCGGCAAGGCAAACCCGGCAAGGCGAACCCGGCGTGGCAAACCCGGCGTGGCGAACCCGGCGTGGCAAACCCGGGTGGATGCGTGCCGGTCAGCCGCGCATCGGCGAACGCGGGCCCGGCAGGACGCGGCACGGTGTGACCGGCTCCGGCGTTACGCGGGTGTGGCCGGCTGCGGCGGAGGTGCAATTCAAAGCCGGCAAAGTTGTGCGGATGGGCGAACCCGGTGGCGCTTTTCAGACCTCGCCAGCGCGGCGCATTTCGTCGACCACTTCGGCTTCGATCGCTGCCAGCAGGCGTGCCGGGAAGTGAGGCGGCACGCCTTGGGTGATGAACACCAGCCGCGTGGAGGCATCCGCGGATGGCCAGCGCGGCAGGAATTCCGGTGGCGCGAACACGTGTTGCACGCCATGGATGACGGCCGGCTGGCCGGGCATCTCGGCGACGTCGACCAGTCCTTTCAGACGCAGCAGCCGGGCGCCGCAATGCTCTGCCAGCGCCTGCAAAAGCATGGTGAGCGCCAGCGCCGGGATGGCACGGTCGCGTTGCAGGACGAATGTCGTCACGCCGTCGCTGTGCTGGCCGCGGCGGAACGGATCGCGCCCGATGGCGGGCAGCGCTGCCAGCCGCGCGGCGCGGGCCGCCGGGTCGGCGGTCCGGAACAGGTCGGGGGGCGCGACCTCTGGGGCGGCGAGGACGGGGGACGCGGGGTTCAGCGCGTTGAGGCGGCGGCGCAGCGCTTCGGCCGGGCCGGCGATGTCGGTCTTGCTCAGCATCAGGCAGTCGGCGAGGGCCGCCTGGCGACGCGCCTCCGGGTGGCGGTCCAGGGCAGCCTCGCCGTGCGCCGC
>Ga0335072_10013748_pt1 | contig 11517 bp, 9 predicted proteins | sample Lox_Sample_21_FD_206725 | JGI IMG/M metagenome (GOLD analysis project Ga0335072, IMG submission 206725) | Soil microbial communities from Loxahatchee National Wildlife Refuge, Florida, United States - Lox_Sample_2.1 | ecosystem: Environmental > Terrestrial > Soil > Wetlands | place: USA: Florida...
GTTGATGGTCGTCAAGGCCGAGCGGGCCCGTTCGGGCTGGCGGTCCATCAGGTGCAGCGCCGTGTTGGCCTGGACGTTGATGACCGAGATATTGTGCGCCACCACATCGTGCAGGTCCCTCGCCATCCTCATCCGCTCCTCGCTGGCCCGCCGGCGGAACTCCTCTTCCCGGCTCCGCTGCAGCGCAGCGGCGCGCTGGCTGCGGCTGCGGATCAACTCGGCGGCGCTCAGCAGGAAGATCAGCCCGGCCGCCAGACCGAGCGCGAACGCGGCAGAAGGACGGCCACTCTGCCCGATCAGCCAGGGCCATACCGATGCGGCGTAGCCGATGACCAGGGAGGCGATCGCGGCTGCCCGCTTCCTGGCCAGCACCGCGTTGAAGAAGGCGGCAATCAGCGCGAGATAGGTCGCGTGCGCATTCTCCCCGCTCGCCCACAGCGTCGTTATGAGGGTGATGGCAAGGACGCCGACCGGATAGCGGCGGCGGGCAATCAGCGATGCGCCGCCCACCGCGAGCAGGATGTAGGCCGAGATCGGGACCGGACCCTGGCCAGAGTGCCACGAAGAACCCGCGTACGCCGCGCCAACCTGGGCCGCGGTCACCACCGCCGCTATCGCGGCGTCGACAGCCCACCGCCGGGCAGCCGCGGTCCGCAGGAAGGCACCGCGGGCACGCGGGCCGCGTCCGGACAGGTCGGGTCTGGTCATCACTGGCCACAACGCTACGCGCCGGAGCACTGGAAGGCGTCGGCCCCGCGGTCACATCCGGGTGCCTGCACGTACATCCGTGGGCGCACCGCGGACGGCCCGTCCTACCACCCAGGACGACATGAAACCGGCCACCGGGCCGACGACGCCGCGGGAACCCGCCGGGCACGCTGGAGTCCGCAGCCGATCGAACCTGCCCGCCGGCGGGTGGCATGGGCGGCGGTAGCGGAAGGAGTGATCATGTCAGGGACGGTGGCGCGAGATGTCAGCTAGCCAGGAGGCGCTCCCGGTCGCCGGAGGGCATGTCATCGAGAACCCGCTCAGCGGGGAGCGGATCACGATCCGCTCCCTGGCCGGGCCGGGCGGTGACAGCACGCTGGAGTGGGAGCTGGTGCTGGCCCCCGGCGGGCGGGTGCCGAGCAGCCATGCTCATCCTCAACAGGAGGAGTGCTTCACGGTCCTCGCGGGGCAGATGCGGTTCCGGATCGGCGGCCGGCGGGTGATCGCGGGCCCCGGCGACACCGTGCGGGTCCCGCCGGGCACGGTGCATCACTTCGCCAACGCCGCGAACCAGCCGGCCAGGGTCGCGGTGCGGACCAGGCCGGCGCTGAGCATGCTGGAGCTGCTGGAAACCGCCGCAGCCATGGCCGCCGAACAGCACGCGGCGGCCCGCCGGATGCCCCGCCTGACGGACCTGGCGCTGTTCATGCGCGATTTCGAGCGGGAGGTGCGGGCGCCTTACCTCCCGGTGCTGCTGGTCCGCTCCGTCATCAGTCCGCTCGCCTGGCTGGCCAAGCGGTGGGGAGCTGACGCGCGCTATCGCCGACTGCGGAGCCCGGCTGCCGGCCCGGCCGCCGGCTGACTGCCGCGCTGGCGAAGGACGGAATCTGCGATGCTGGCGGTCCAGGTCGCGCACCTGGTCAAGCGGTACCGGGCGGCGCGGCATAACGCGGTCGACGACATCAGCTTCGACGTGCCGGCCGGCCAGCTGTTCTGCCTGCTCGGGCCCAACGGCGCGGGGAAGTCGACCACGGTGTCGATCCTCACCACGACGCTGGCCCCGACCTCGGGCCGGGTCCGGATCGCCGGCCGGGACCTGGCGACCGAGCAGGCCAAGGTGCGCAGGGACCTCGGCGTCGTCTTCCAGCAGCCTTCGCTCGACCTTAACCTGACGGCGGAGGAGAACATCCGGCTGCACGCGGTGCTCTACGGGCTCTACCCGTGGCGGCCGCTGTACCGCCTGATGCCGGCCAGCTACCGGCGTCAGGTGCAGGAGGCGGCCGGCGTCCTTGACCTGTCCGGCATCCTCGGGCAGCGTACCCGCGCCCTGTCCGGCGGCCTGCGGCGCAGGCTGGAGATCGTGCGGGCGCTGATGCACAAGCCGCCGGTGCTGTTCCTCGACGAGCCCACCGCGGGCCTGGACCCGGAGAGCAGGCGCAGCATGTGGGCCTACCTGCGGCAGGCCAGGGCCGCGTTCGGGACGACCGTGTTCCTGACGACGCACTACCTGGAGGAGGCGGAGGCGGCCGACGCGGTGTGCGTGCTGGCCCGGGGCCGGATTATCGAGCGCGGCAGCCCGGCCGCGGTCAAGGCGCGCCAGCTGAGCCCGACGCTGGAGGACGCCTACCTGCAGCTGATCGAGCAAGCCAGGCCGGATCGCGGCCCGGAGGCCGGGTCATGACCGCCGGGCCAGGCCGCGCTGACTCCCCTGCGGGGCGCACCGGCCCGCCACATGAGCTTTCCGCGCTGGCGATCATCGCCCAGCGCGACGTGATCAAACTGCTGCGCGACCGGCCCCGGCTGGCCGTCAACCTGGCCTTCCCGGTCCTGCTCATCGGCGGGCTCGGCAGCATCCTGCAGTCCACCGTGGGCCGGGTCACCGGCCTTGACGCGGTGACCCTCGCGTTCACCGGGGTGCTCGCGGCCAGCTTGTTCCAGTCCGCCGCCGCGGGCATGATCTCGATCGTCGAGGACCGGGAGAACGACTTCTCGCGTGAGCTCTTCGTGACCCCGGTATCGCGGCTGACCCTGGTCGCGGGGAAGGTAGCCGGGGAGACCCTGGTCGCGCTGTGCCAGGGCGTATTCATTACCTTGTCCGCGGTGGCGTTCGGCGTCCGGATGTCACCCGGGCAGCTGACCATGCTGCTGGCGCCTGCCCTGGCTTGCTGTCTGCTCGGCGGCTCCTTCGGGCTGGCCACGATCGCCGCGCTGCCCAACCAGCGTTCAGCGATGCAGATCTTCCAGTTCCTGATCATCCCGCAATACGTGCTGGCCGGCGTCCTCGTCCCGCTGCAGGGACAGCCGGCCTACCTGAATGCCTTCGGCTGGGCGATGCCGCTTCGTTACGCGGTCGAGCTGAGCCGGGCAGCGTTCTACGCCGGGACGCCGGGTTACGCCCGGGTGGTGACCGCGGGCCCGGTGCTGGATGTGGTGGCCATCGCGGGGTTGTCCGCCGTCTTCATGACCGCCGGAGCGCTGGTCTTCGACTACCGGGAACGGACCCGCTGACGTCAGCCGAGCTCGAGGACGCGGGCGAATGCCTGCAGGTAGCGCGGGTCACCCTGCCGCTCGCGCAGCATCCAGTATTCGGCCCCCCAGAACAGGTACGCGTCCAGGGCGCAGGGCCCCTGCTGGCTCCACCGCATGCACTGGCTGTAGTTCTCGATCACGTGCTCGGGCAGGCAGCTGTACATGGCCCGGCCCTCCGGACTGGGCGGGGCCGTCACCGCCTCCCACGGCTCGGCCTGCCCCTCGTCGATGATCAGCCGCCGTCCGCTCGCGGCGGCCCAGCGCAGGAGCCCGCGCCGCCAGCGCAAGGCCCTGATGCTGCCGGCCAGGTATACCGTCCGCCCGGGCAGGGCCGCCAGCGCGTGCCGCGGGTAGAAGTCGACACCGACGATGTCGGCCAGCTGTTGCGCTACCGCCAGCGAATCGCCCTGGTCACGGGTGCGCCACCACTGCTGGATCCGCACTGGGGCGGAGGTCGGCAGGAATCCGTTCATCATGACCGGCCGGGTCGGGTCGGCCGCGCGGACCGCCTCGACCTCCCGCCGCACGAAGGCGGCCGACAGGCGCCATGAGTGTTCCATGCCGAGCGGGTCGACGGCATCATGCTCGACCTGCCACGCCACGATCGCCTGGCGGTCGCGGTAGCGTTCCACGATCCGCGCCGCGAATGCCGTGCCCGCGTCAAGCAACGACAGGTGAGCCTCGGGCTCGACCAGGGCGCCCTCGCGCAGCGGTCCGGGCAGCTGGTGGCTGGGCACGAAGAACTCGGGGTAGCCGAACGTCTTCACCGGGCCGACGCACACGATGATCTGCTTTCCGGCCTGCTCCGCGGCGTCGACCTGCCGGTCGAGCTCTCCGGTATCGAAGCGGCCGGGCCCGTCCTCGATGCGGTTCCAGTAGGCGCCCAGCCTAATCAGCTGGAATGGGTAGCCCAGCAGCGCCGCCAGGGTGGTCATGGGATCAAGCCCGAGGGCCTCGGCCTGCAGCGGGCGGAAGCTGATCCCGATCCGCGCCTGCCCGCGTGGCTGGACAGGCACCTGCTGCCAGCGGTTGGTGAGCGGGCGCGCGGCCCGCGCGACCCGGACCTGCGAGGCGGCTTCCGCGAGAGTGCCGGCCGCGCCGGCCATCAGCGCGGCCCGGCGCGGCGCTCGTGCCACGGCTCGTCCGGCATCATTCATGCTGGCCTGCCTTCATGTCGGTTGGGCCTGTCTTCATGCCGGTGAGATTGGCCAGCAATTCGGCCACCCCGGCAGCCGCGCCGGGCCTGCCGAGCGCGGCCGACGCGGCACGCATCGCCTCCAGGGCCGCCGGATTGCGGCGCAACTCGCCGAGCTCGCGGAGCATCTGACGGCGCCGCGGCGCGTGCCGCCCGGCGCCGGGCGCCGTGACGAAGCGGGCATTGCCTTTCTCCTGGCCCGGCAGGTGCGAGGTCAGCAGCAGCGGTGCACCGCAGCAGGCGGCCTCGGCGATCGTCCCCGGGCCGGCCTTGGCGACGACCACGTCGGCGCAGCGCAGCCAGTCGGACACGTTGTCTACGAACCCCAGCACCGTCAGCCGGCCGCCGGCCCGGCGGGCGCGCCTGGCCAGCCTGCGCTGCAGGCGGTGGTTACGGCCGCAGATGACCACGACGTCGATGTCATCGGATGACCCGATGATGGCGGCAGCACGCCAGGCCATGTCGCCTGAGCCCTCGCCCCCGCCGGTAAGCACCGCCAGGAAATGCCGCTCGTTCACGCCCAGCGAGCGGCGCAGCGCGGCCCGCTCGCCGCCGGGCAGCGGGCCGCCCCAGAAACCGGAGGTCACCGGGAGCCCTGTTTCCGCACAGCGGTCCGCGGCCGCGCCGTCAAGACGGCAGCGCCGCAGCACGGCAGCGGACGGCACGGCCGTCTGATCGGCCAGGCCCATCCGCCACGCCGTGTGCGCCGTGACCAGGTCGGTGATCACGGTCACCACCGGGACATCCCGGGCTTGCCGTCGGCGGGCCCTAGCCGCCGCGCCGCCGGTGAGCGGATGAAACGACACGATGGCCGCCGGCTCGTGCGCCGTCACTGCGGCGGCCACCGGGCGGTCGGCGAGGGCCAGCAGCGTCCGCTGCAGCAGCACCATCATCCACCGGGAATCGCAGGCGTGGTACACGACGCCCCACGCCCACGGAGCGAGGCGGATCACCGGGCCGTACAGGCTCGTCACCCATCGCAGCAGCCGGGTGGACTCCCGCCCGTCGAGCGGGTCGCAGAGCACGGGGTCGAACCGGCCCGGGTACGCCTTCTCCAGCGCCTCGCCGACCGCCCGCGCCGCGCTGCGGTGCCCCCCGCCGGTGTCAGCCACCAGAAAGAGCAGGGGCACCCGCGCCGGGATCCGGGTCGGGCGCTCAGGCGCAGCGACGCTGGCGGTACGCGGTTCGCCCGCCTCACGGGCGCGGGAGTCAATGAGCACCATGAACTCATCGTCACCGGGCGGCGGAGCACTGTCGTCAGCTCCGGGGACTCTTCGGACTGCAACCAGGGACGACTCCGCGTGGCACGGCCTACGACAGACGAAGTAGGAGCCGGCCGGTGACCGGCAACACCAGCCGCCTGTCTGTGGGTCGCCTCGAGACCGTCAAGGCCCGGCATGCGGAAGCCCGTGGATAGGTGGCGTCCGGCCTTCGCGGACGGTGAGCCGGATGGCCTCCTCTCCGCCGGCCGCCCTTTGCTGCAGCGTCGCCGTACGGTCATGTCAGGTCCTCCTGGGCTCCCCCGCAGGGGGTACGCGCAGCCTGTCTGGCTGCGCCCGCCAGAGCAGGCAAGGAGGGCCCGGTAGCTGACGACTCCGAGCATCCCGGCCACCGAGGATTGACGGCACGCAGCTAGATCCCGGCTGTGAAACGAGGACGCGGTGAGGACTCGCCGCTGAAGGGGAGACAGCATGAACACCGTCATCCAGCCCGACGTCATCCAGGCCGAAGAGCAGGCTCACAGCGACTGGCTGCGCCGGGCGCAGGCCGGCACCCTGGACGCCCCGCGGCGCCGGTATGGCGTGGCCACCCGGCTTCTCATCAAGGGCATGGATCCGGTCTACGGCCGTTCCGGCTCCTTCGCGAAATACCAAGTGCTGGAGCTGGTCGCCCGGGTGCCGTACCAGTCATGGGAACGGATTGCCTACCTGGCCATCAGCCGGGTCCACCGGGACACCGGCCTGGCCCGCCGCATCCACGAGCGGATCGAGGAGTCCCGCGATCAGCAGGACAACGAGGAGTGGCACCTGCTGATCATGAGCGAGCTCGCCGCCCGGGAAGGAACCGGGCAAGGCTGGCTGCGTTACCGGCTGCTGCCGCATGTCGTCGCGACCGTCTACTACCTGCTGTCCTGGCTGCTGTTCCTGATCGACCCGGCGGCCAGCTACCGGCTGAACGCCGACTTCGAAGATCACGCCGAGCACGAGTACATGGCCTTCGTGGCCGCGCATCCCGAACTGGAGACCCAGCCGTGGGATTGTCCCGCGGCGGCCGGGTACGGCCGCTTCGCCAGCGTCGCGGACCTGGTCCGCCAGGTCGGCTGCGACGAGCGGCAGCACAAGGACGAGAGCCTGGCCCGCCTGGCCGAGCCCCGCCTGCGTTGACCCACAACGGCCTCGTTGCGCCTGCCCGCGGCGATTCCCCCAGCCGAAGTCACGGCCATGCTCCGGCGCCTGTCGCGGTGACGCAGGTGGCGCAGGTGACGCGGCGGCCTGGCAACGGGCATGCTGGGGGGATGGTCGCCGTCAGTCCGGTGCTGGTGGGGCGCGCCGCCGAGATCGCCGTGCTGGGTGCGTCGTGGGCGCAGGCGCGCGGCGGCTCACCGGCCACGGTGCTGATCGGCGGTGAGGCCGGGATCGGCAAGACCAGACTGGTCAGGCAATTCACCGCCGATCTGGAGGCCGAGGTGCTGTACGGCGGCTGCGTGGATCTGAGCGGCGGCGGCTTGCCGTTCGCCCCGTTCACCGCGGCTCTGCGCGGGCACGCGGACACCCCCGCGGAACTGTTGCCCCTGGACGTACCAGGAGACAGCGACACCGCCCGGGCCCGGCTGTTCGAAGAGGTGCTCAACCGGTTCGCCGCCTTGTGCGCGCGGCGGCCGGTGGTGTTCGTCGTCGAGGACATCCACTGGATTGACCGGTCCAGCCTGGATCTGCTCTCGTATCTGGTCCGTAACCAGCAGGCGGCCGGAGCCCTGTTGTGCCTGGTGACCTACCGGTCCGATGAGCTGGAGCGCGCGCATCCACTGCGCAGGTCGCTGGCGGAACTGGACCGGATCCCCTGGATCCAGCGCATCGAGCTGTCCCGGCTCACGCGGCGGTCGGTGGGCTCGCTGGTCGGGGCCATAGCGGGCGCGGAACCGGCCGCGAGCCTGGTGGCGGAGATCCACCGGCGCAGTGAGGGCAACCCGTTCTTCGCCGAGGTGCTGCTGGATCGCCAGGATCAGCCCGGGCTGCCCGAGACGTTGCGCGACCTGCTGCTGGCCAGGGTGGCGCAACTGCCGGAACCGACGCAGGCGGTGCTGCGCACGGCGGCGGCCGGAGTTGGCCAGGTTAGCCATGAGTTGCTGGCCGCCGCCAGCGGGGTGGACAACGGCGCGCTGTCGGCAGCGCTGCGTCCCGCGGTGGCGGCGGGCGTGCTGGTGGTCGATGGGGACGGGTACCGGTTCCGGCACGCGCTGATCAGCGAGGCGGTCCGGGATGACCAGCTGCCGGGTGAGCATGCTGCCGCGCATCGCCGGTTTGCGCAGGCGCTCGCGGCCGACGACGTGCTGGCGGCGGATGGCCGCGGGTCCGCCGAACTGGCGTTTCACTGGCATGAGGCCGGGGACGCGGGCCGGGCGCTGGAAGCTGCCTGGCAGGCGGCCGGCGATGCCGGAGCCCGGCTGGCCTACGCCGAACGGCTGGACATGCTCGAACGGGTACTCGAGCTGTGGGCGCAGGTCCCCGGTGCGGCCGGCCGCATCGGGTGCGGCCGGCCCGCGGTCCTGGATGCGGCGGTTGTTGCGGCCGGGCAAGCGGGCGAGCTTGAACGCGGGGTGACCCTGGCCACGGCGGCGCTGACCGGGGCCGAGGGTGACCCGGTGCGGACCGCCCGGCTGCTCGGGCAGCGCGCCCCCATGCTCGCCGGGCTGGGCCGCACCGGTGGTCTCGATGACCTCAACGCGGCGGTGCGCATCGCACCGTCCGGCCATCCGGTGCGGGCGGTTGTGCTCTGCTCGCTGGCGGGCCGGCTGCTGACGGTCTGGAACAGCGACGGGGCGGAGGAAGCCGCGACCGAAGCGCTCGATATCGCAGGCCAGACTGGCGATGCCCGCACCGAGGCGGAGGCGCTCGTCTTGCTCGCCACCTCCCGCGTGCGGCGAGGCGATATCGCCGCCGAACTGCCGCGCCTGGCCGGGGCGGAGGAAGCCGCCGCCCGGCTCGGCGCGCACCGTGTGCGATTGCAGGCCATCTTCGCGCAAGCCACGGTGCTCATGGCGTTCGGTGAGTACGGACGGGCTGCCGAGCAGGCCCGGCACGGCGTCGCGGTGGCCGAGTCCATCGGCCTGGCCCGCACCCAGGGCGCCATCAGCGGCGGCCACCTCGCCAGTTCCCTGATCGGGCAGGGGCAATGGGACGAGGCGACGGCGGTAGTGGAGCACGCGCTCGATCTCACGCCCGCCCCGGTGCTGCAAGTTCCGCTGGTCTGCCTGCGTGCCGCCATCGCGCTGGCCCGGGGTGACACGGCGCCCACGGAGAAGGCGCTGGCCTTCACCCGCGACGTGCTCGCCCCAGCGGTCAGGATCCCGGTGGATCCATGGTTGCCCCTCCAACTGGAGGCAGAGTTGCGGCTCGCCCAGGGTCGCGTGGCCGAAGCGGCCGCAGTCATTGAGCGCGGCCTGGCCGACCCCGAGTTGCGCCGGTCTGATTGGTTCACCTGGCCGATGCTGGCCATCGGGGCCCGGGTGGCCGCGGCAGGTTCATCTGGACTGCTCGACGGGCTCCGCCGCCGGGCCGCCGAGACGCCGGCCACCGGCCCGGTGCTGCACGCGTTTGCGCTGACCTTCGCCGCGGAGGCGGACCGTGCCGCCGGAACCGTTGCCCGCACACGGTGCGGCGAGACGGTCGCGGCCTGGGAAGAGGTCGGGGACCGGTACCAGCTCGGGTACGCCCTCATCAGGGCGGCCGAGGCGGCGGCCGCTGACGGCGACCGGGCCGCCGCCACCGCGCAGGTTCGCCGAGCGGCCGAGATCGCCGACCAGCTGGGCGCCCGCCCGCTGCGGGAACAGGCTGAATGGCTCGCGCGCCGGGCCCGCCTCACCCTGGCCGGTGATCCGGCCGCCCAGGCCGCCGACCCCGGCGAGCACGCCCGGCAGCAGTACAGCCTGACCGCCCGCGAACTGGAGGTGCTGCGCCTGGTCGCCGCCGGCCGCAGCAACCGCGACATCGCCGCCGAGCTGTTCATCTCGGCCAAGACCGCGAGCGTGCACGTGTCCAACATCATGTCCAAGCTGGGCGTCTCCAGCCGCGTCGAAGCCGCCGGGATCGCCTACCGGCTCGGCCTCGGCGATCAGGCCCGCTCGACATAAGGAGTCATCTAAGGCGCCGCCCAATGTGAGGGGACGGCCTTAGCCCCAGGCTGACGTGCATGAGCATCGAGCTGAGCCACATCGTCATCCCGGCCCGCAGCAAGTGGGCCTCGGCCACCTTTCTGGCCAGCATCCTCGACGTGCCGGCCGGGGCGGATCGAGAACCCTTCGTCTCCGTCAAGCTCAGTAACGGGGCCACCGTGGACTACGTGGATGCGGAGCGGTTCGACCCTCATCACTGTGCCTTCCTGGCCAGCGAGGCAGATTTCGATGCTACGTACGCGCGCATCCGCAGCACCGGGATCACCTACTACTCCGGGCCGAGTCACTGGCGGCCCGGAGAGATCAGCCAGCTGCGCGGCTGCCGGGGCGTCTACTTCGACGACCCCGACGGGCACCACATCGAGATCATCACCCGGCCGCACGGCGCCAGGGCGGAAATATGACGGCCTCAACCATGACGCTGCGGCCAGCGCTCCAGGCACCGGCCGGAATGTGCACGCATCAGCCCCGGTGCCCGGGTGCGCTAGCGCCGGGCCGCCTGGCCGCCCGGCCAGTCGCCCGCCGGACAGAGCAGGGCTGGAGCCTGCTGTGCAACGGGGTGATCTTGTTTGACGATGGCGGCCAGCTGCTCCCGGACGGCCGAGCCATCTCACCGGCCTCCAGATACCCCGCAACAACATCCTCCAGCAGAAGGAGAACGAGATGAACGCCGCCCAGACCAGCACCGCCGCCCAGATAGCGAGCGGCTCGGTAACGTCCGCAGACGGCACGATGATCGGCTACCTGCGGCTCGGCCACGGCCCCGCCGTGGTGGCGCTGCATGGCAGCAACGAGTCGGCCCGCAGCCACCTCCAGCTCGCGGAGGCGCTGGCCAGCGAGTTCACCGTCTATCTGCCTGACCGGCGCGGCCGCGGCCTGTCCGGCCCGCACCGCCCGGACCACAGCATGCGCACCGAGGTCGAAGACCTGCAGGCCGTGGTGGCCCATTCCGGCGCGCAGAAGGTGTTCGGGGTCAGCGTCAGCGCGCTGATCGCGCTGCAGGCGGCCCGCACTACCCCGGCCATCGGCCAGGTCGCCGTCTACGAGCCTGCCCTGTTGATGGACACCTCTGGCCGGTACACCAGCTGGGTGTGCCGCTTCGATCAGGAGATGGCCCACGGGCAGACAGCGGACGGCCTGATCACCAGCATCCGCGGGCTCGACCTGGCCCCGCTGGCTTTCCGGGTCCTGCCCAGGCGCCTGCTGGTGGCCGCGACCAACGCGGCCATGAAAAAGGAGGACGCCGAGGACGCCACCGGCACCATCACCATGCGCGAGCTGGCCCCGACCCTGCGCTACGAGCCGCTGCTGCTCGCCGAGCTGGCCGGAACCATCACCAGCTTCGCCGACGTGCCCGCCGATGTGCTGCTGATGGGCGGGGACATGAAGCGCCCGGCCTTCATCCGGCCCGCCTTCGACGCCCTGGCCCACACCCTGCCCCGTGTCCGGCGCGCGCTGTTCCCCGGCCTGGACCATGGCGGCTCCAGCGATCCCGGCCCGGCCAACCGTGGCGGGAAGCCGGACGTCGTCGCCCCGGCCATCCGGTCCTTCTTCGCCCCGGACGAATCCCGGCCGAACCCACCCACCAGGAGCAGGAAATGAGTATTCGCCCAAGCGCCATCATCGCCGCCGCGGCCGCCGCGGTGGCCGCCACCCTCACGGCAAGCCCGGCGGCCAGCGCATCCCACCAGCA
>Ga0335072_10013749_pt1 | contig 11517 bp, 9 predicted proteins | sample Lox_Sample_21_FD_206725 | JGI IMG/M metagenome (GOLD analysis project Ga0335072, IMG submission 206725) | Soil microbial communities from Loxahatchee National Wildlife Refuge, Florida, United States - Lox_Sample_2.1 | ecosystem: Environmental > Terrestrial > Soil > Wetlands | place: USA: Florida...
CGAACCATCTGCTTGGCCACCGGTATTTGGGAGTTTCTATGACAGTTATGGACTTAGACGACTTTGGGCGTAAGTTATGCAGAAGCTTCTTAGAATCTCAAGAAACTTTTACTAATTAGTATTCGGGAAAAGCAAATTCTGGCATCAGAATTTCCGAAGGGTGAGTGCTTATAGCCAACTTTAGACGTCTCATTTGCTAATTTATAACCTTTCCTTAGTCCTGCGGCTCGGTTGGAGAATTTATCGTACAATGTGTGCCATATTTGGCTAATCCCAAGACAAAGAAGGCAGTCCTAGTTCGTAGATACACCCGAGTCTTATGCACATTCCTAGTCTCCGGCATGATCCACGCTGGAGGCTCGCTCTACATGTCTCAGCACAGTCACCCTACCGATGGCGGCAACGTCAAGGGGTTTTTCTACCAAGCTCTTGTTATTATAGCCGAGGACCTAGTACTCCATCTCTTGAAAATTAAGGATGATGGAAATCCTTCATTCATACGCCTTGTCCTAGGCTATCTATTTACCCATGGCTATGCTGCATATGCGGTTCCAGCATTGAAAGTCATACCACTTGCTATGGATCATCACTTACGAGCTGCGGGACATCCACTTATTATAGGAGTGAAGATGGTTGGGATAGGCGCGAGAGGGGTTCTCAAGAATCCCTTTTCATCCCTGATAGGAAATATAGCAGCTTGAATAAGAGAGACAACAAAATGCACTTTCTTGTGCAGACGGCTTTTGATGATAGAAGTAAGATGAAAGCGACGCATGGCTTGGATACTGCAGAGCCTAGGGTATGAATTACGAGCAGCCGGAGATCGCGTCGGACTTGGAGGAACCCCTAATGCCAGACTGCATGAGCACAATAACCACGAGGAGAAGGAGATTATTGAGTTACAGAGTCAGACATCGAAACATGCGGGGGAGAATCACAAATTGGTGGAAATGAGATTCAGGGAATATCTTTGTTGAAATTATAAGAATGAAGTGGTGATTTTGTTTGCGCAGCATAGTGTGGAATTACTTGATTATAGATGTCCTTGACGACTGCATCCAGATCTATATACATAATTTCTTCGTGTTCGGCTCTCTATATGAAACATAGCTCGCCGATCACACAGTTTGTGGAATACTGATTAGACAGTGTTGGCGCTTTTGATTAGGACAGCACTGGGTATTCCAATTGATGCGTTGATAGGAATAGTGGCTTCCATGTCACGATATAACCCTATTAATGGGTTGTTTGATAGGTGGCTTACCCCTAATCCTTGCTGAGAGGGCGGGGCACCACTATAAGTCTATGGGCTGGTCCCTCTTCTATGAGAAAGCCTAATCAATACATCCAATAAACCTCATGTTCATGTGCTCCGCCTGTAAATCTTGACATTCCATATCAGTGCCGTTCAACATTGATAGTTCTGATCGATACATAGAAACAGGTGCAATATAGTTATTATTCCAACAATCTTCTTCTAAGAAGCGAAAGACGGAAAGAGAAAGGAAATTTTGGCAAGAGACTGGACTTCTTATATCAGGCCTTGTTGGTTACTAGAACAAATGCAGAAGTGGGAAAGAAAATCAGAGCTGGTCTTGACGAAAGAGAGAAACGTAGAATAATTAGATTAGTTGACAAATTCAATTTTATAAAACATTCTTTGAACAGAGTATTTAGCAGCTACTTTACTCGCAAATACCAACTCTATACTTTCTATAGATTGATAAAACACGAAAGTCATGTCTTGCTTAATTCAGAGTCATAAGATGTTTTAGGGAAAAAAGCATATCAAGCCAACTGGGTGACCAGGGTCCTGTTCGTATGAAAGGACAAGCTTTGACATTTAACAACTCAACGGGATGGCGACACTGACTACCTTGAAACTTAAGTTAAGTTACATCCCACTAAGAATTATCCTTAATCAATTCTATTCTACGCGGCACTCAGTTGATATAATTGGTCAAACGCACATTGGTAAGCGGGAATATAGCTCATAAAGCAGTTGGCAGCTATTTAAGACCGACTGCCACCTGCCTGATAGATACAGTTACATATCTAACTCAATATAATCGTCTACCCACGCTCACATCTCCCACAAGATAGAGAGTATCGGTAGAACACAGATGTGGAGATATTCGGGGGCGTTGATTCGGAGATCTCTAGAGGTAGCAGACCCCACTACTCTTCTGCCGGGTCCTTACTAAAAGGCAATAGGTTCCCCCGATCCCTAATTTCTATCTACCTATGATTCTAAGGCTATTCCCACACACTGAACTGTGATAAATTTGTTATTTCATAGAGGGTTGGTGGGTTCCAAAGTAATTTCTACTCAGAACCGCCAGGAACCGGTAGAGCGAGTCAATACCGTACTTTGAGAAGACAACTAAACTACAGAAGGAAGAGAGGAGGTTGCATAGTGCGCAACTGTTGGTGAGTACGGCTGATACGAAATATCAGGCTGCAGGGTTTAATGCAGGGCTTATAGCATATAATGCTGGCAAAGGTAATCGGAATACTTTGCAAGGCAGTGTTCAAGGAAGGTAGCAAAGCATACGGAGATATCAGGCTCGTTGAAATCATCTACATTTAGGGCTACTGCTCCATAGAGAGAAAGAATTAAGTCGCTAAATCCGCAAGTAACCAACCACGAATACAGTGCGTGTCTGCTTGCTTTCCGAGATACAAACTCGAAGTAGGGGTTCTATAGGACTTTCACGGTCCTTAGGAATAAATAAAATCAACTCAAAACAGCAACTTTTTTTAGATGAGGACAGTCTTGAGAATGGTTATAGAAGAATAACAATTTTTAAGTAGAATAAACTCCTAATTCCAACTAGAAGACGACTTAACAGGGCTTAACACGCATCTTACAGCCCTAAGTCATGTTTACTGCACTGGTGGGACTCTAGAACTTATTAAACAGCAGATGCCACCAAAAGTCTGGGCTATAGGCCTGATAAATCGTCTTCTCAAGCGACTTATAACGATTCAGCAGTGCATTTGAAATAACCCAGACAATATAAACCATGATAGCTAACGTTAGCAGTTAGTACTAGCAACGCAATAAGAGCGTAACTGAAACAGTACACGAACCTAGTTTTGAAAAAGACCAGAAGAGGCTAGAGTCTGTATTATACAGCATCCATGCTTGCTGTACAACGGATGTTGTGAGTATACCAAGCACGGTAACACCAATGAGAGTCATGACCAGGGCTGCCTGATAGAATGAATGCTTTCCATTGAAGACGTATGAGTCGTTAGAATGTGGATAAGGAACATCCGGCACAGGAACTTCAAGGAATTGGCATAGAGAATCCCAACTGTCCGAGAACGACATTTCAAGAATTCTTTCCTTAGGCACAATTTCGCGAATGTGTCTGTAATGCTCATCAAACCGAGTGCGAGCTTTGGCCGCATCAGGCTTGGCACCATAGGAAACGCGGGAAATAAGTTCAGTGAAGGGCTTCCAGGACCGGGAAATGGGGTGCAAGGGATATAACCATTTGTAGATTTGGGATTTTTGGAACTTGAAGATGGTTTTCTCCATGGATTTTACCCAAGCATCAACATCGCGGTTTGTAAGAATGATCTTAGCGTCCGGGTATGCAGCGATAAGTTCATCTACAAATAAGATGGAAGGGTTATCTTCGAGAACCTGGTGCCAGATCAACAAGTGTTTCGAAAAAGAGAATTCAAAATAAAATATATAGGTCTTACATCATAATCACCAACAAGCTTGTCGAATTCTTCCCGGCCATAAGGCTTGCATTTTCCGTCATATTTAGCTTTAAGCGCCTCTGTCCAAAGAGGAATATATCGTCTATATTCAAGGATTAGGGTGCGGAAGTGAAATGGCTTGTATCCCAGCAGGGTAAGAGCCTCTCTTAAAGCTTCGAAAAGGTCAGTATCTTACAGGAGCAATTGAGGCAAGGCTCTCTCTTACAGGAAGTTCCTGTTCGTGGCATTCCTAGCGCCAAAATCCTCATAGGTCGAGTTCGGACGCTTTTGTCCTTGTCGATAAGGCGCGGGCGCTCTATAGTCATTGCCATGTTCGACTACAGTCGGCGAGAAATTACTTTCTGAAGAAATCTAAGGCGACGCGGTAAATGGAGGGTTGAATTTGCTGTGTGGACAATAATTCAATTGAATCTCAAGATGGGTTTGTCTTGTGAAATAGGTTCTGGAAGGCTATGGAGGCCCTTATTAACAGCAAAACTTGCTGGCTGATTCTTAGTCTGACAATAACTAAGCTTGGCATGCCCGACTCCCGCTGGCAGCTTGTTCTGCTTAGTCCTTTGCTCAGCCCGTGAAGCTATTCTCATTCAGACTGTTTGACTAAATTATTTGGGATGGCGCACCACACCAGAAAGATAAGCTTACTGGTGTAAGCTGCGTAGCTAAACCCGTACACAACGTAAGCTCAAAAAATAATCTCACTCTTAATTTTAGCATATGTTTTGAGTAACCTGGCAGGAATCTCTTTTGGCGTGGCTGTGGTCTCTATGGTAGGCATCTTAGCAAAGTCGTTGTATTGGGTGTTTAACCCACTTTCTGTTTCTAGAGATATCTTGTAATAGATGTGCATAAAGCAATTTCATTATATGCACAGCCTCTCGATACTGGAGATACCTATGGAAAATGTGTCCTCCACTTCCCATGCGTCTCCTAATCTAGGACTCAATCCTTGGATCATCAGCTCCATCTTAACTTATATTCAATACTACTCTGTTTCCATTAGTACGCTACAACGCACTGCCAAGAACGTAAATCATCCCACATCCCCTATGAAATCCCCTGGATAACTCAAAATAATAAAACTCTAGCAGTGTTGCTGAAGAATAGACTGGTAACCAACCTCTTAACACTAAATACAGCCTTCCATCCCCTAAAATATCGCAACTCTCAATGGTAAGATTTAGGACAACTCAAACACTTAGCCTTAAGCGCGGAACACGAAACTCTAGTTTCCTTTATCGCGATATACCTTCGAGTTTTAAACCGCAATCTGAATAAATATCTTTATCAGCTAAGTACTCTTCCTATCAATAAAAAGGAATCTATGTGTACATTATATCTTCAGGGCAAACTGTTTCAGGTAGTTGTAGTCAGGCAAGTAATCATCCACTGCCTTTTGAATTTCTTCGGCTCCTTCAGTGCCGTATTGCACTGTCCATTTCTGGTAGTCGTCTTCGCTGTCATGCTCTTGCTGTTAAGAGAGCTATGTTAGCTTGATCAAGCGACTAGTGCAACGGATTCCGTGTCACCTACCGCTACCTGCAAGCCAAGAGACGTTGAATCTAGGACTTGGCGGTGGAAGTATGCCTCAAAGCCCCATCGATTGATAATTTTAGCAGCTTTCTCCTGGTCCTGCAAATCACCCCATTGACGCATACTAGCATCATAAGATATCCCAGTGCTCTTACAGTAAGCCTTCATTATGGCTTCTGGTTGACGAAGAAGATCCTCAGCGTCCACAAGGCAGATCTGGACAGGAGGTTCCTTTGACTTGGCACCATTTTGAAGAGGGTCGTGAGATCCAATGAGCTTTTCAGACTTCAGATAGTCGAAAAGGCACCGCAGTTGTGTGTACCCTACATCTGTGGGATTAAATTTGCTGACTTTACTCTTGTCCTTGTGCGAAGGGCTACTCAGTCGATAGTAGCTAGCAAATGACAATCTGGGATGACGGATTAGGAAAGTGAAGTGGAATTTCTCTAGCTCTTGCTTAGGCAATAGAGTTGGGTTTTGGTCTTCTGGGGGGAAATTGACAAATGAACAGGCTAAACCACATTTTTCGCCAGGACTTGGGACCAAAAAATACGCCATATCTTTAATAAAAAGTCGCTTTTCCTTAAGGACTGTCAATAGTAGTATTAAAAATCCAGATAACAGTCTGCTCACCTGGCCTGCAGCAAGTTGGCACATAGCCTCAATATCATCCATGGCAGATTTATAGGTAACATCGGAAAAGCCGCTGGCGCTTCTATCTGCTTCATAACGCGAAAATCTCCGCTCGGGTCCTACAAAATACGCATCGCCAAACGGTTCATGATATGTAATAGTATATCGATTCTGAATGAACATCTATTAAAATGTTAGAGATGAATCTGGTTAAGGAATTAATATTACCCGTTCAAACGCCGTGGAGCAAGCTCTCTGATGAGAAATCAGCATGACTGGTCTTGGAATGGCGGGCATGTTATCAATATGGGTCCCCATCATATCGTAGACTATTCCGTTCCTAAGATCCTAAAAGGGATGGCAGAGAAGTCAGCGAGCAGAAGGTGGTCATGAAACAGGACTTGCAAGCAGGAGATACCTTATGGTGGTCCAACCTAGAGAAAGGACTAGTTCTCACAAGGACCGATGACTGTGCTTATGCGCTACTTTTAGCAATGTATCCCTTATAACTGATGCGTACCATAGAGCGTCTTAGTATTAGATAACTCCTAATGAAGGTAGCCTAAACACGCTGTGAAATCAGTGGCATATGCTCGACCATGGGCCTGAAGGGCCCTGGAAAGAATTTCGAGCCAAATGGTGCGCATCGGCCAATGGGACATAAGTGCTATATTTAATCTGCTTACATACACAGCCTAGCGGTTTCCAGTACCCGGCGGTTGCTCTATGAACTCTTTTATTTTAGTCCTTGCTGACATGTACAATTAATGGTGGCGGCTTACCAACGTACTTTACAAGCCGCAGAGCGAACTGAAATAGAATTTACGACTGATCGATGCAGTATGATTCAGCAACTTACTCGCGCCATAGGGCTGCAATGCATGCGATTACGCGCCCCCACCCCGAAGGCGCTCTGCTGCGCTCCCTTACCCCCAAATCTATCTTTCTGTTACCTGCCTGTATAAGTTACCTACTTACCTCACTTGCATTACCTTATTGACTATTTTTCGTTTGACAACTACCTCCTTCTCCCAACTGTCGCTAGTATTTCTCTACCGATCTTACATCGGCATTCAACAATACGATATCGACTCACTCTTCAAAATGGTTAACAATGGCACTCTGCATGGTGCGGACGTGCGTACAGGATGCTATGCTATTATCCCAGGAGTCCAAAACAACTATGGATACGTCCCTTCTCTCGCAGCTGGCATCGTATTCTGTACCATCTTTGCCATTTCCATGGCCGGCCACTTTGTTCAGGGAGTCAGAAAAATAAGATGGACTTCATTTTTATTGGCAATTGGAGCATTAGGTTCGTGCGTGACCGGCGAGCGCTCACACTCGTCCCTTATGAGAATTGAAACTAACTCTCTCCACTTTCAAAGTTGAGGTTATTGGTTGGGCAGGCCGAACATGGTCATCTCAGTGCCCGTACAACGACAGCGCTTTTCTGATGCAGATTACCACCCTTATCATCGCTCCAACATTTTTCTCTGCTGTAGCCTATATCATTCTTGGTCATCTGATTCGACTCTTAGGTCGTTCGTCAAGCCTTATCTCTCCCATGGCTTACTTATACGTCTTCTGCTCTGGTGATCTCGTCTCATTGATTACACAAGCAGTTGGTGGAGGCAAAGCATCTATTGCACAGCACAGCGGCAGTAACACCAAGCCTGGAACCGACATCATGGTTGCTGGCATCGTATTCCAGATGGCCACCATTGTTTTGTTCGTCTTCTTCCTCGTCGATTTCCTGCACCGCACGCGGCCGATGGCATTTTCTAAAGGTGTCAGATTGGTTATTCTAGCCATGGTAATCTCAGTGACAGCCATTTTCATTCGGAGCATCTACCGCACAGCTGAGCTTTCACAAGGATGGACTGGATATCTCATTACGCACGAGGGGTATTTCCTTGCGCTTGACGCTGCAATAATGGCCATCGCCGTGGGCGTTTACAATATCATTGATCCTGCCGTCCTTCTTCCTCCTTCCACTATGTCAACAGAGTCGAGTGTTAACAGCAAGTTTACCTACAACGGAGCGGGGCATTAGGAGCCTCAGAAGTCCCAGACTAGGAGACTTTCCATCTCTCTAACGATCTCTCGAAACTAAAGTCTTACGACATCGGTGTAACTAGCTACCGTAGTTATTGTCATATAAAATGCACTTTTAGTACAGGATGCACTGACTTATACGATGATACCCAAAATAGAGGCTTGGAGAGTACGATTTTTATAAGAGGCGCATCTTATAAGAATGATATATATGTAAATGATAATAATTACAACCCCTAATCTTCTTAAAGATCTCCCTACTTCTCCTTTCTCTGCCTATTAGCTCCTCCACTACCTAGTCCCTTATATTCATATTCATGTCTCGGGCATCTTCCTTATCAGATTCAGGATCAAAATCGCCTTCTAAATCTGTATCAAACTGCCGTCCTGCCTCATCCTTTGAATCAGCATCTTCATCTTCCTCGATTCCAGACACCTCTTCTCTGATTTATTTTGCTATGTAGTGTAAGTCTTTGCGGGTGGTAGTCGATGTGCGATCTTAAGAGCGAAGTTCCGCAGTATATAGAGTAATGGGGTTTTAAAAAGCGCTGTTGTGAGGAGCCTCTGCATCAACCACTATTGCACCTTCCTCTATTAATGTATAGTCTCCCACTTTAATCCTAAGTAGATCTTGTATCTCTAACTCTAAATCTTTAAATCTATTAAAGCTTAAAGTGTTAATAATAATATCCTTGTGCTGTTCATATAAGATATTTTATGCTTTTGCCACCTAATGTGTTAAAAGAACACGACGATCTCTAATACTATGCTTTCCCTTATTTTAGTCTGTTAAATTAGCATTATAGTAGTCTTCCTTGCACAACTAAATAAAGCTCTTTATAATCTTATTAACAGACACATCTAATAGTTGGATATAGCTAGTGCATCCTCTTATAATAACAGAAATAGTAGTGTTAAGCTTCTTAAACTTATTTACAAGATCTTCTACCTCCTTTTTATCCTTCTTTGTGCTCTTTTTACGTAGTACAAAAGCATATAAGACAAGAAGATGAGGTTCTTTGTCTACTAGCAAGTATAAAGACCCCCATTTAAACTGAAGTTTCACCTAAGATTTGAGGTTTTAAATATTAGCATAAGCAGGACTTGTTAAATATTACATTAGTATCTTTAAAGTAGCGTTTCTCTTTTATACAACAGCAGGAATCTCCAATCTCTGCCCCTTTAAACATAATTAAAGGCTTAGTCTAAGGAATCCTATTAGCATGTACATAAAGTTAAAATGTATGCAAAGTTCGTGTGATGTACAATTTTTGGTATCGGTGTAGGATAGATATATTGAAAACTTTGGGGTGTATTCCAGATATTTGCCGAAATATTTATGATTATTACGAAAGCATATGCAAACAAAAAATATTATTACAAGCATATATGACCGATACTGCAGGCAGGACGCAGTCCTACCAAAGGCTAGTGGGCAAAAGTAGTGGGGCGCAGTGCTTCATTAAGCGGATGATGTTTTCAAACTGGCTAACACAGTTCACGCTAGCAAAATGTTTGCTATACGACAGCAAGTAGCTTTCTTTTTGATGAATAGGTAGCTGTGAGGCTACCTTTCAAGTTATTGCAGGCTGCGAGTGTCACGAACTCAGTCAATCGAGGTATGAGTTGCGCCAGAAGATGAGCGACAACCTGTACAATTGGTAGTTCTAGATACAAGAATCTAAAGCTGGAGAAAGGAGAGAAGAAGAAGGTAGCGTTATGGATCGAAGGGGCTCTTATACAAGCAGTGCTCTCGGTTAGCTGTTGGGACAGAATTAAACGCGATTGTGTCAGACACGTGCATATAAAATTGGCAGCGGATTGCTTCTCTACTGGCTGTTAGGCCTGTATATGCTTGATTAATTGAATATCTAACACAGGGACTCTTAATTCTCCCTTATAAGTACAGATATACCAGCCGCCTAATTTATTAAGTAATCATCCTTTCTGATATCACCAATTACATAAGCACCTCCTGTAGCACTAGTTTATGGTAATCTTTATGGTAAACCCCCAACAGCCACCAAGTTAGCTAACGGTCGGTAACCAAGTGATCTGTAAGTTTGATCGCGAAGGCCACAATAGTGTCCAGCTATCGGGGCCGTAACAATTACGGAGCCCCGACGTCTCTGATTAGCAATGGTATCGCTAGGGGCAAGCAGACAATGTGTATATAAGGGACAACTGCACTCCCAAAAGCTCTCTCCTTCTCTTCTTAGCTTAATATCTTCGATAAGTGTAATCTACAAAGCTCTCTTTTATTAAATAGCATTTTGTACGTGCCGTCACGCAGACTAGAATTTTGTAATGTATTAGCAATGTATTCTTAATGCATTTATAATGCATTCTCCATTTTACCCCTCAACATGCCTTTTCAAGTATCCAGTTTGACTAAATCTAGTCTTAATACATTAGCAATGCATTGAAAATGCATTAAATTAAGTTTGTGTTAGAGTTGAGCTGAGCTGACCATACGATACTCTCTAGTGGGTGAGCTCACCTAAGCTCAACTCCGGCAGGGTCAGCCGAGAAAAATTGGTGGGTCGGCTCACCTACGTCCTGTTCTGAAGTCGACCTCGCTCCTTTTGTGGCGTCTAGCCTGTTGCACGAACTCCTGCAGCTGCCTGCTTGCCTGCATTTGATGGAGTTTCGGCGTGAATTTTCTGACCACCACAGCGAGAGAGCGGGCAATGCAATAATTAATCAACTTTATCGAGAAATTTCTGTTCAAGCGGCGGTGAGTATATGGATCGACCCTGATGAACCGTCGTCATACTGAACGGGGCTAACTCAAATTCTAGTGCTTGAGAACCTCGAGCGATGAATCTGCACCCGATCAATCCTCCAGTACGAGTGCTCACCCAGCCGAACCTCAGAAGATTGAGCCCTCGCTTTATAAGGCCAACTCTATATTAATCGATAGGCCTTGCGCTGAACTATCCATCACAGATACCACGATAGTGGCCCATTTAGTCACAAAGATCGCAGACGAGAGAAGAAGGTTCCAAGTCGAACTGACGTTCGAAGGAGAAGATTAGATATACGACCTACATAAGATACGTTGAAAACGAATAGTTGCTCTCCTTTGTCTTCCATCGACTCTTTGCCTCCAGGGCCGGTACAACACCGCGGATAAGATACGAAAGACCACAAATGAGCCGCATATTGCTCCGCCAAAAATATCAAAATTATCGCTGACAATATCCACGCAAACCCAAAATTTGCTGGTAGGATTTGCAACACCAGCGATGAGGGAAAGCAGGTGGATTGTACGATGACAGTGATGGCTGTCAAAACGATGGAGTAATATAGAATGGCTACGGTATCGCATACCAAGGATGTTGATGTATATAAAATCATCAATACGCCATCACAGGTGTCGATAAGTCACATTCCAGCTATAAGTCACTTATTATTAAAGTAGGGAAAAGGAGCGGATTGGAATACGTACTAGTGAAAAGACTGGGGATGATAAGAATGAGCCAGATTCTTGTACCCTGAGCTGCTTGAAGTGATGCAATACCAATGACCGAAATTTTGCTACTCGTGTCAAAGCCC
>Ga0335072_10013753_pt1 | contig 11514 bp, 6 predicted proteins | sample Lox_Sample_21_FD_206725 | JGI IMG/M metagenome (GOLD analysis project Ga0335072, IMG submission 206725) | Soil microbial communities from Loxahatchee National Wildlife Refuge, Florida, United States - Lox_Sample_2.1 | ecosystem: Environmental > Terrestrial > Soil > Wetlands | place: USA: Florida...
TTCCCGGGAGGTTGCGTTTCTGATCGGGCACGATCCTCGAGGCGTCATTGCCATTGCGGATCTGGAGACCGGGCGAGTCACCCACCGGATTTCGCCAGACAAAGGCGAGATCCACTCGTTGGCCGCCTCGCCAGATGGCCGTACGCTTTATTTTGCGACGGTCGACACCGTATGGTCCGTGCCAAGCGTGGGCGGCGAAGCGCGCAAGGTGCGAGCCGGCAACCGCGTCGTCGCCGACCCCTCCGGCAAAGCGCTCTTCATCAGCGTTCCCGAAAGCACCAACATGCGGCTATTTCGAGTGCCCCTGGACGGGGCGCCCGAAAGCGAAGTGCACGCAGACGCGGCCGATGCGGTGCGATATTCGCATCTCTCTGCCGGCAGCTTAAGCGCCGATGGCCGGCTCCTGATCTCGCTTCACAACGGCTGGTTCTCGGCTCCCGGCATCCTCGATACCCACACAGGCCGGGTCCAGCCTCTGCCCTTCGATGGAGCGAGCGATTATGAATCGATGGCCTGGCTGCCGGATGGCCGCATCGTCGCCCTCCGCCACAAGGAGAGCTCCACCCTCTGGCGATTCAGCCCATCGCCCAAGTAGTCTCGTATCGGGAGCCAGAACGAAGTTCCTAACGAACGTGAAATGGCGCGCTGAAGTGCCCCGCAGCCCACGCTGGCATGGCTAACGCCAGCCGGAACGGGGTTCTGGGAAGCGCCCGATCCCGAGACTCCCTTTGGTTGAAGTCGCTCCTGCCTTGCAAGGCATTTATCGACCGCATCCGAAGGCAGCGTTCCTTTTCCAGATCATGTGCCGGATAAGGACGCCCGACCGAGCCGGGGATCGCATAGCGATAAGACTTCGGCTTCTGCGGCACAATCACCCCGACGCCTTGCACCACGACCAGCAGCTTGTCGCCAGCCCTTACGCCATCGCTTTACCACGGAAGGTAAAGCGCGTCACTCCTGCCGTAGCGCCACCACGGGGTCTACGCGCGCGCCGCGGCGCGCGGGAACCAGCGCCGCGATTACCGCCACGATAGCCAGCAACGCGACCGCGCCGGCGTAGGCGCGCCAATCCGTGGTCTTCACCTGGAAAAGAAGGTCCTGGAGAAAGCGCGTGAGTCCGTAGGCGCCCACAATCCCCATGGCGATGCCGGCGGCGATGAGCGTTCCGGCCTGCCGCAGCACCAATGCCAGAATCGCCCGCGGCGGCGCGCCCAGCGCTACCCGGATGCCCAATTCGCCGATCCGCTGGCTCACCGAGTACCCCAGTACTCCATAGATGCCGACGATGGCCAGGGCTACGGCCACGCCGGCGAAGATGATCAGCAGAAGCGTCTGGAAACGGCGACGCGCGACGGCTTCGTCGATGATTTCGTCCATGGTGCGCACGTTGGTGACTGGCTGGTCTTTATCGATGGCCCACACTTCGCGCGAAATGGCGTTCACGAGCGAGTGGGGATCGACCGAAGAGCGCACCGCGAAATCGGCGAGACGTACGGGGTAGAGCGCGGTCTGCGCGGCGTTGAGATACACCTCAGGCTTGATTTGGCCTTCCTTGCCTTTCCGGCGGATGTCGTTCACCACGCCGACGATGGTGATGCGCGGCGCGGGCGTGCCGCGATCCAAGGTGTGGCCGACGGGGTCGCGGTCATGCAGTAACTGATGGGCGAATGCCTGGTTCACCACCGCGACGGGCACGCTCTTATCGGTGTCCTGCCCGGTGAGCAACCGGCCCCGGAGCAGCGGAATGCCCAACGTCTGGAAGTAGCCCGGTGTCACCGCCTGAAAATCGGGCTCGAATTCGTTGCCCATGTCGCCATCGATGAATATGCCTGAGGACCAGCCGCCGCGCATCGGCATGCGATTGGCGGTAGCGACGCCCACCACCCCGGGAAGCGCGCGCACGCGGTCTTCGAGTTTCTGGAAGAACTGGAAGCGCGCCGGACCGTCGGCATAGCGCAATTCCGGCAGGTTGATGTTCATGGCGATGACGCGGTCGGTTTGAAATCCGAGCTTCACGCCCATCAGCGTGCTGAAACTGCGCAGGAGCAGTCCGGCGGCCACCAGCAGAACGAGCGAGAGCGACACTTCCGCGATGGTGAGCGCGGTGCGCCAGCGCGCCTGCGATTTGCCGCTGGTTCCGCGCGCGGCGGTCTTCAGCGCGTCCACGGGATTCGCCTGCGAGGCCTGCCAGGCGGGCGCCATCCCGAAGATCAGCCCGGTGACGAGCGCCAGCGCGGCGGCGACGCCGAAGACGCGCCAATCCATGCCGGCGGTATCGATGCGCGGAATTCCCGCCGGCGCGATGGCGGTGAGGCCGAACATGAGCAGGCGTCCGGCGCCGATACCGGCGAGGCATCCGGCCGCCGCGATCACGAGGCTCTCGGTCATCAGTTGGCGCACCAGCGGCAGGCGTCCGGAGCCCAGCGCCATGCGCACGCTCGATTCGTGGCGGCGCCCCGCCGCCCGCATCATCAGCAGATTGGCCACGTTCACGCAGGCGATCAGCACAATCAACCCCGAGGCGCCGAGCAACGCCCAGAGGGAGTGGCTCACGATGCCGTTGAGATCGTCGCGGAGGGAGGCGATTTCAGCGCGGAAGTTGCGGTTGGTGGTGGGATACTGCCTCGCCAGACTGGCCGAGATGGCGGTCAAGGAATCCTGCGCGGAGGCGATGGAAACACCGGGCTTGAGGCGCGCGAGGCCGTTGACGTCGTGGTCGCCGCGATTCGCCAACAACTCGTTCGAGTAGGACGCGGTGAGATAGACCTCGGTGGTTTCCGCCAGCCCGAGCTTTTGCGGCGATTCAAAACCGGCCGGCAGGATGCCGACAATGCGGTACGGCTTGCCATCGAGCAGAATGGTGCGGTCGAGCGCATCGGGCGCGCCGCCCAAGCGCTGCTGCCAGAATTGGTGCGAGACGATCACGACCGGGTTCGCTCCCGGGCGGTCTTCCTCCGGCAGGAAAGTGCGGCCTTCGGCGGGCGGCACGCCGAGCACGGAAAAGTAATTCCAAGTGACCGATTCCCCGGCGATGCGCTGCGGCGTCCCCATGCCGGTGAGGTTCACAGGCGACGAATCGTAGGCCGCCAGGCCTTCGAATGCATCGCAGGCGCGATAGTCCACCAAATTGGCCGGGGCCACGGTGGTCCGGCCGCTGCCGCCGAGGGTTCCCGCCGGCGCTCCGCTGCTCGAAAAGCGCCGGTCGTCGGGGTGGATGTTCTCTTCCCACAGCGATACCAGCCGGTCCGGTTGCGGATAGGGCAGCGGCCGCAGCATCACGGCGTTGACCGCGCTGAAAATCGCGGTGTTGATGCCCAGCCCGAGCGCCAGCGTGAGCACGGTAATCGCGGCAAAGGCCGGCGCCTTCATGAGCGTGCGGATTCCGTGCCGCAAATCCTGCAAAAAGCGTTCCCACATGGTCCACCCCCAAATAGCGGAAATCTGGTCCTGGTAAACGGCTGCGTTGCCGAACTGGCGGCGTGCGGCAAACCCGGCGTCGTCGGGCGCGAGTCCCGAAAGGCGCAGCTTGCGCGCGCGTAATTCCACGTGCAATGCCATCTCTTCGCGCAGGGCGCGCGTTTCGCGGTTGCGTCGGAAGAAGGCGGCAAATCGGCGCAGGAATGGCATGGCTATACCGGTTGCAGGATGGCCGCGATGGCCTGGCTGACGCGCGCGTAGCGGTCCAGTTCGCGGACGAGTTGCTTGCGGCCTTCGGCGGTCAGGCTGTAATAGCGGGCGCGGCGGTTTTCGTCCGTCTTGCCCCAATCGCCCACGAGCCAATTCTTGAGCAGCATGCGCTGGAGGGCGGGATAGAGCGAGCCTTCTTCCACTTGCAGCACGCCGTTGGATGTCTCCAGAATGAATTCGGCGATTTCGAAGCCATGCATGGCCTTATTGCGCGCCAGCGTCTTCAAAATCAGCATTTCGAGCGTCCCCGGCGGGATTTCTTCGCGTTGCCTCGTGGCTGACATAGACGATCTATGTTAGCTTAGACGGAGCGGGCGCGACAAAGGTTGGGTTGTAAAATCAAAATAGTGCTCGCCGGTTTCGATCCCCTCGTCGCCGAATGGTTTACCGCGCGTTTTGGCCAGGCCACCGAGCCGCAATTGCGCGGGTGGCCGGAGATAGCCAAAGGCCGCGATGTGCTGATTTCCGCGCCGACCGGGTCGGGCAAAACGCTCGCCGCGTTTCTGACCGCCATCGATAGCCTGGTGCGCCGCGCGCGCGTGGGACCGCTCGCCGATCGCACCGAGATTCTCTACGTCTCGCCGTTAAAAGCGCTGAGCAACGACGTCCACAAGAATCTCGAAGTGCCGCTCGCCGGGATTTCCGCCTTGGCGCGCGAGCGCGGTGTGGAGCTCGCGCCCATCCACGCGGCTCTGCGCACGGGAGACACGCCGCAAGGGGAACGCCAGAAGATGACCCGGAATCGGCCGCACATCCTGGTCACCACGCCGGAATCGCTGTTCATCCTGCTGACGGCGGCCCGTCCGCGCGAGATGCTGGCGAGCGCGCAAACCGTGATCGTGGACGAAATCCATGCCATGGCCGACGATAAACGCGGCGCGCACCTGGCATTGACGCTGGCGCGGCTGGACCGGCTGGTGGAACAGAGCGGACTGCGCAAGCCGCAGCGCATCGGGCTTTCCGCGACGGTGAGGCCGCTGGCGGACGTCGCGGCATTCCTGAGCGACGATCCGCACGTGATCGACGTGGGCCATAAGCGCGCGATGGAACTGGCGGTCGAGGTGCCGCGCGACGAGCTCGGAGTCGCGGCCACCAATGAGATGTGGGACGAGATCTACGACCGCGCGGCCGATCTCATTCGCGCCCATCGCACCACGCTGGTGTTCGTAAACACCCGGCGGCTCTCCGAGCGCGTGGCGCACCACCTGGCCGAGCGCCTGGGTGAAAACGCCGTGCTGCCGCACCACGGCAGCCTCTCGCGCAAGCTGCGCCTGGATGCCGAACGGCGGCTGAAAGAAGGCGAACTGCGCGCCGTGGTGGCCACCGCCTCGCTGGAACTGGGAATCGATATCGGCACGGTGGACCTGGTGTGCCAGATCGGCTCGCCGCGTTCGATCGCCGTCGCGCTCCAGCGCGTCGGACGCGCCGGGCATTGGGTGGGCGCGCTGCCCAAGGGCCGCCTCTTCGCCACCACCCGCGACGAACTCATCGAGTGCGCGGCGCTGGTGCGCGCCATCCATCGCGGGGAGTTGGATCGAATCGAACTGCCGCGCAATTCGCTGGATATCCTGGCCCAGCAGATCGTGGCCGCGTGCGCCTGCGAAGATTTCGCCGAAGACGATTTGTTCGCGCTGATGCGGCGAGCCTGGAGCTATCGCACGCTGGAGCGACCCGCATTCGACCAGGTAATCCAGATGCTTTCCGAAGGGATCGCCACCGGGCGCGGGCGCGCCGGCGCTTACCTGCATCGCGATGCCGTCAATCGCGTGGTGCGGGGACGGCGCGGGGCGCGGCTGACGGCTATCACGTCGGGCGGCGCTATCCCGGATACTTCGCAGTACCTGGTCGTGGCGGAGCCCGAAGGCGTGACGGTGGGCACGGTGGACGAGGATTTCGCCGTCGAGAGCATGGCGGGCGACATTTTCCTGCTGGGCACCACGTCCTGGCGGATTCGCCGGGTGGAACAGGGCCGGCTGCGCGTGGAAGATGCGCACGGCGCGGCGCCGGGCATTCCGTTCTGGCGCGGCGAAGCTCCCGGACGCACGCGCGAACTCTCGCACGAGATCTCCGAGCTGCGGGTGGAGATCGCGGCGACGGGCGCGGTTCCCGACGAGTGCGGGCTCGACCGGCTGGGGCGGGAGCAGGCCGTGGCGTACGTTCAGGCGGGGCGCAATGGGCTTGGCACGATGCCGACGGATTCCTGCGTGGTGGCGGAACGGTTCTTCGACGAAGGCGGCGGCATGCAGCTCGTGATTCACGCGCCGTTCGGCTCGCGCATCAATCGCGCCTGGGGCCTGGCGCTGCGCAAGCGCTTCTGCCGCAGCTTCAATTTCGAGTTGCAGGCGGCCGCGACCGATAACGGGATTCTCATTTCGCTGGGCGAGCAGCATTCGTTCCCGCTCGAGATCGTGTTCGAATTTCTGCGGCCGGCGACGGTAGAAGAGGTGCTCACGCAGGCGCTGCTTCCCGCGCCGATGTTTACCGCGCGCTGGCGCTGGAACGCCTCGCGCGCCCTGGCCATTCCGCGATACGCCGGCGGGCGCAAGATGCCGCCGCCCATCCAGCGCATGCGCGCCGACGACCTGATGGCCGCCGTCTTTCCCGATCAGGCGGCGTGCCCCGAAAATCTTACCGGCGAGGTGCGCATTCCCGATCATCCGCTGGTGAAAGAGACCATCGACAACTGCCTGTACGAGGCAATGGACCTGAACGGCTTGCGCGGCGTGCTGGAAGCTCTGGGCGACGGCTCGATCCGCACCGCCGCCATCGACACGCCCGAGCCCTCGCCGTTCTCCCACGAGATCGTCAATTCCAACCCGTACACGTACCTTGACGATGCGCCGCTCGAAGAACGCCGCGCGCGCATGGTGCAGTTGCGCCGCACGCTGCCGGCCGGGCAGGCCGAGGCGGCGGGCGCGCTCGACCCCGCGGCCATCGAGCAGGTGAAATCGGAGGCATCGCCGCCCATGCGCGACGCCGAGGAACTGCACGAAGCGCTTTGCGGATTCAGCCTGATGCCGGCCGTACCCGGGCATGCGGAGGAATTCGCGGCTCTGGTGGCGGCGAATCGCGCCACGGTGTTGACGGCCGATGGCCGCGAGTTTTGGGTGCCGGCGGAACGGCTGGATTTCGTGCGGCGGGTCTATCCGCAAGACATGATCGATCCGCCGATTGCCGCCGCGCCCGGCCGTTCGGCGCCGGAATCGCCGGAAGCGTGCGCGGCCGAGATCCTACGCGGCTGGTTCGAATGTTCGGGTCCGCTGCGGGCGTCGGAACTGGCGGCAAATCTCGCCATGCCGCGCGAGCTGGTGGATCAGGCACTGGCGCAACTGGAGGCGGAGGGCCAGATTTTGCGCGGACAGTTTACCGCTCGAGGAGGCGAGATCGAATGGTGCCACCGGCGGCTGCTGGCCCGCATTCATCGCCTCACCATCAGCCGCCTGCGGCGTGAAATCGAGCCGGTCACCACCGCCGAATTCGACGCGTTCGTTCGCCGCTGGCAACATCTCGAACCGGGCACGCAATTGCACGGCGTGGATGGCACGCTGCAAATCATCCGGCAGATGCAGGGCTGCGAATTCGCGGCGTCGGCGTGGGAATCGGAGATTCTGCCGGCGCGCGTGGCGAAATACAGTCCGGAATATTTAGACGACCTGTGTCTTGCGGGCGAAGTGACTTGGGGGCGGCTTTCGCCGCACCCGGCATTCGAGCGAGAACCGGAGGAAAACCGCACCAGGCGCGTGCGCCCTACGCGCGTGGCTCCGCTGGCGATCTTTTTGCGGGAAGATGCGCCGTGGCTGCTGACCGCGCCGCAGCCTTCGTCGCCGGAATCGCTCTCGCATCCGGCGCGGGAGGTGCTGGCGGCCATCCAATCGCATGGCGCGTCCTTCTTTTCCGACCTGACCCGGGCCACCGGCCGGCTCGCCAGCGAAGTCGAAGACGGGCTCTGGGAGTTGGTGGCGGCGGGGTTGGTGACGGCCGACGGATTCGAAAACCTGCGTGCGCTGCTCGATCCCAAGCGGCGCGCGGGACACGGAAACGCCCGCGGCAAACGGCCCCGCCACGCGCCGGGCCGATGGGCGCTCCTGCGCCATACGGCTGCCTCGCCGCACGAGAATGCCGATGCGTTCGCGCGCCAGCTCCTGGCGCGATGGGGCGTGGTGTTCCGCGACCTGGCATATAAAGAGACGATTGCGCCGGCATGGCGCGATCTGCTGGTGTCGCTGCGGCGGATGGAAGCGCGCGGCGAGATCCGCGGCGGCAGGTTCGTGGATGCCTATCTGGGCGAGCAGTTCGCGCTGCCGGAGGCGCTCGATCTTTTACGCGCCGTGCGGCGGAAGGCTGCGGTCCTGGCGACGGCGTAAGCGGGCCGCTGGACGGAAACCGTCCAGCTTTTAGATCTCGCCGCTGAAAATAAAGAAGTTACGGAAAATTCCTGGACGGTTTCCGTCCAGGGAGAATTGGTTCCAGGAAAGCTCCTAACTCCTTGCTGCTTGTTAAATGTGATACTTCTCCATCGTCCGCGGATTGTACCCCCAGTGGAATTCCAGTTCGTAGCGCATCGATCGCGCCAGCCCATCGAGATCGGGAAAGAGCGTGGCCCAGGTAATGTTCATCCGGTACAGTTCGCGCATGCCGACTTCGCGGACGGCATTGGCGAGCACGATTTTCGCCAGGATGTTCTCCTGATCGCGATCGCGCAGGATTTCCTCCACCGGCACGTCGAGCACGCCGGGGACGGCGAACGTGCCCGATTGCGCGATCAGCCGCCGGTTCATGGTGTGCGGCTCGCCCATCCAGATGTGGTGCCGCTTGCCGGAAAGGTAGTAGCGCGAGAAGTTTCCGGGAATACGGGGGTCGAGGTCGAGACGTTTCACGTTGCGGCTGCTATCCACGCGCGCCGGGTTCATGGCCCACACCACGCCATCGGCCAGCGTCCGTTCCAGCGCGAAGAATGCCGCCACGTAGGGTGACCAGGTGAAATCGATCAGGCGGGTGGGCGCTCCGTGGTGCTGCATGAGCGCCAGCCACTGGAAGTCGTCGTCCACTTCGGGAGGCTGCGGCAGGAATTGGTGGGCCTTGCGCTTGAAGATGCGTAGAATGCGGCTTTCCTGCGCGGGCCAGGCCTCGTGCGCCACGCCGAAGTTCTTCAGATAGCGCGAAAGCGAGCTATACAGCGGCCAGCGCTCGTCGCGCTCGCCGCGAAATGCCCAGTTGGAATAGGGTGGCTTGGTGACCAGCGCCAGGAACGCCTCCCAGGATTCCAGCCGGAAGACGCGAAACGAGCGGCGGGCCCGTGTGCGAGCGGTCATCTCCTACCAGACTACACTTGGTAGCGGTAGATTGCCTGTTCGATGGGGACGCCGCGAACTTCGATGCGTTTCAGATCGGTGCTGCCGACGCCGTTCTTTTCGGCCAGCAGCATGGTGTTGTCGGCGTGCGGGAACGGCGGTGTTCCACGATCGGACCGCGGATTGTATCCCATGACGGCGACAGCCACGGCGTCGGTGCAGACCGGGTTCAGACCGGCGATCATCACGCCGGGGCTCACCTTGCGGACTCCGCGAACCCACGGCCCTTCGCCTCCCGCCATGGACACCACGCCATCGATGATTTGGAAATCGATGGGCCGTACTACCGAAAGATCGGCCACGATACGCGAGACGCGATATCCAGCCGAATTGCTCACGCCGGGATGCAACTCCGGCGGCGCGATCTTCGCCGGCTGCCGCCGTCCCACGTGGCATACTGCGCCGCGCCCTTGCGAGGCCTTCTCGTTCGGCTCGTCGACGCCGGCGTCGTCGCCATAGATCGAAACCGGCGTCATGCCGAAACAGTTTTTCATGGAAAGCGTGACCCCGCATTCGGCGTGATTCTTCAGCTTCGCCATGCTCACGAAGAAATCGGTATCGGCATAGGAATGGTTGAGCACGTACTCGGGATACATGTAAGGGTTCGGCACCTTGAAACGCGAATATTGCTTTGCCTGCCCCACCACGTTGGTGTTTTCGAACTCCAGGTTGCCCGCGGCCGATTGCAGGGCTTTGATGTCGAACCCGGAAGCCGTCATGGAGTCTTCCAGCCGGCGCGGACCCCAGCAGCTCTCCACCAGGCGGACGCGCCGGGCGCCCGCGCGGCTCATCAGGAACACCGTCGCCGTCACAATTTTGGGATGGACCATGTGGGTGATCCCGGGCGCGGCGCCATTCAGCTTGTTAGTCGGACCGCCGGTGAGGTTGAGCTTGATGGTGACCGTCTTGTTGCGCACCAGCCTGGGCAGGCCGCCGAGCTGGTCGAACATGGTGGCGAGCTTCGCCGTCACGTCTTCGTCGTACGACGCGCACTTGGCGATGGAGACGGGCGCTGCCGGCGCGGGTTTGGTATCGGCCTTCAACAGCGGGGTGGCGGCGATCATTGCCAGCCATTCGCGACGAGTCATGGGGTTGCTCCTCTCCTGATGAATGGTCTTAGCGAAATCATATCGCAGATTGCGGCCGGCTATTTCCCAGGCTCGAAGCGCAGCGCCGCGGAATTGATGCAGTAGCGAAGGCCGGTGGGCTCCGGGCCGTCGGGAAAAACGTGGCCCAGGTGGGCATCGCACTTCGAGCACATCACTTCGGTGCGCTCCATGAAGTAGCTGTTGTCCGTTTCGGTCTCGACGTTTTCCCGCGCCGCGGGGGCGGTGAAGCTGGGCCATCCGGTGCCGGAATCGAACTTTTCGTTGGACCGGAACAATTCCGTGCCGCAGCACACGCAGCGATACACGCCGGGTTCGTGGTTGTTCCAATAGCGGCCGGTGAAGGCGCGCTCGGTCCCCTTCTTGCGGGCGACGGCGAACTCCTCCGGCGTCAGTTCGGATTTCCATTCGGCGTCGCTTTTCACAATTTTGTTCACGTGGACAATCTCCCTCTTTGTTCCATTATCGGAGAAGACGACGATATCGACCGCGGCGCCGTTTCCGCGAGCCCGGGCGTCGGGAATCGGGTGCTCGCGGCGGACCCAGAGCGCCGTCAGCCCCGCGAAGGCGAACGGCATCAGGAGAAATACGCGGCGTGGGGTACGATCGGACCGGTCGTCGGAATACCCCTCCAGCATGCTTCCATTCTGGCACGGGAATAAAATGGGCGCTATGCCATACCATCGCCGCACCCTGTTGAAGAATTTTGGCGCCGCCGGACTGCTCGGCCTGGCTGCCGCGCGCCAGCAGAAAGCGCAGGAACAGACCGAGCGCGCCACGCGCGGACTGCCCGTTCCCAAGATCAAAGATATCGGCGTGATCGAATGCCAGCCGGAAGGCGTGCGCCTCACCGTCGTGAAGATCGCCACCGACCAGGATGGCCTCTACGGCTATGGCTGCGCCACCTTCACGCAGCGCGCCGACCTGGTGAAGCCCGCGGTGGAGCGATATCTCAAGCCGTTCCTGACCGGCAAGACCACGGACCGCATCGAAGACATCTGGCAATCCTGCTACGACAGCTCGTACTGGCGCAACGGTCCGGTGCTGAACAACGCCATCAGCGGCATCGATCAGGCGCTGTGGGATATCAAAGGACGCCAGGCGGGCATGCCGGTTTACCAATTGGCCGGCGGAAAGTGCCGCGAAGCGGCGGCTGCCTATGTGCACGCGGATGGCGCCGAGTACGCCAACGTGGTGGAGAACGCCAAAAAATACATGGCGCAGGGATTCCGGCACGTGCGCGTGCAGGTGGGATTGCCGGGCATGTCGGGCTACGGCAGCGCGCGCGGCGCCGCCGCGCCCAATCTGCTCAAGCCCCTCACCGATAAGCCGCTGTTCGAGCCGGCGTATCAGTACCGCCGCGCGCTGAA
>Ga0335072_10013754_pt1 | contig 11514 bp, 11 predicted proteins | sample Lox_Sample_21_FD_206725 | JGI IMG/M metagenome (GOLD analysis project Ga0335072, IMG submission 206725) | Soil microbial communities from Loxahatchee National Wildlife Refuge, Florida, United States - Lox_Sample_2.1 | ecosystem: Environmental > Terrestrial > Soil > Wetlands | place: USA...
AGAAGAGCTCCGAACCGAGAACTTCGCGGTGATAGTCGTATGGAAACGTGATGTCGTGAAAGTGCACGTACGCCCCCGCCTTCAGTCGCGGCAGCATCTCGAGCACGATGCGGCTGACTTCTCCAGCCGGACCCAGCGTGTGCGTGGAATCGACGAAAAAAAGCACATCGGCGCCAAGCCCATCGACGACCGACAGGTCGAGTGCCTGTGCCATTTGCCTGATGAGCGTGATCGAGCCCCGGTCTGCCTCGCGTAGGAGATAGGGCGTGGGATATGGCTCGACGCAGATCACTTGGGGAGCGTATCCGGCGTGCTCGGCCGCGAGGAGACAGACCGCGGTGGAGACCCCGCAGCCAATCTGAAATATCTGCTTGGGCTTCTTCGAAGCCACCATGGCATAGAGAAAATCCGCCTCGATCGAACCAAATCCCACTGCGCCATTGCTCGTACAGGCTGCCTCGTGAATGCGTGCAGACTTCATTTTCTCGACGAGCGGCGGAGGGCAGCAGGATTGCACGAAGGCCAGTTGGCTCTGCATCTCCGCTCCGGCGATTCCCGTCATGGAATAGGGCATCCGCCAGTGAGTCGTGCTTCTGAGATGGCGGATGTCGGGAATTTCTGAATAGAAGTGGCGCGGCAGAACATCCACGCCCATGCGCTGGCCGACTTCGAACACCTTGCGCAGCAAGTGCTTCCCATGGTCCCTAGCTCGCATGAAACGACACTATCACGGATATGCTCGTTGCACGACGCTCAAAATATGGGTCTTGTGACAGACATGTTACATTAGGCAGACGGTTGCACCGATCCGCCCGGGTTGAGGACGCCGTGGCTGCAGCAATCCGCAATGAAATCACCCTCGATCCTTCCACATGCGCGGATCGAATGAATATCGCGGGCGCTCAGATACATGGACTTCTCGCGCGGCTTCGTGTTCGGGATTGAGCATGAGGTTGAACTCCCACGAATGCTCGAAGCAGGTGAGCGGCAGGAGAGCGCTCGGCACCAGCGCAACGAGCGACTGCCGCGACTGCGCCCACTGAGATCCCCAGGACATCGTACCCGCACCAGGTTCCGCGTCGCGCCAATCGTCCGGCAGCTGACTGGGCCGGCGTGCGTCCTCGATGTGGCGTGCCGCGATTTCGATCGCGACGGCGTGGAGCGCGATACCTCTGCCGACCGGTGCCGCGTGCACGAACTTCTCCAATGCCGCCAGACCCAAGTGGGAGGAGAGGTATACGACCGGAACGCCTTTCTCATTCCACCGGCCGCCGTACCGGCGTGCTCCTTCACCCGAAAGAGCTTCCTCGAGGTGAAGCGCGTACTCGATGCGCCAGGCAATCATGTCGAGGAGAGGTCAGGTTACGACGCCGTATTCGATACGGCCTAGCAGATCTTCCACGGCTTCTGCGCCTGGCTCCGTTGCGAGAAGCTCCAGCGGGACGCGAAACCCGAGTGCCCTTTGGGGCGACCGTAGCCACTCGAGCGTTGCGCTCGTCGAGCCGAGCAATTCTGCGGCGTGCTGAACGATCTTGATCGCCCGGTAATAGCGACCGCCGGTCGTGGGGTCGAGCTTCTTTGCCGGTGCGCCCAGCCAGCGCTGGAAAGTGCGCAGGGGAAGGCCGAGTAGCGCCGCGGCCTCCTGTTGCGTCAGTCCCATATGCTCCATGAAGCGAATCACTTCCCCGAGCGATATGCCTTTGCGTACCCGCTCGTGCGACTCGAGCGGTGTGTGCCCAAGGACCGCCGCACTCTCTCCCACGTGGTATTCACGTTTAGGGCCGCTCATGTGGCGGTGTATGATATGCCAAATGGCGCATCTCGCCAAGCGTCACCCGGATACGAGAGCCCGATGCCGAAGGCGTCATCGGGCGGCTCCTGGCGGCGCCAGCCGCGCGTATCCCACAAAATTGATTTCTGTGGGATACGTGGGCTATGATTCGTATCCCACAGGCCTAGCTTCGGTGGGATACGGTAATGCCTGCCCTTACCACGCCCCATGAGAGGGCATTGACGCTCCTCTTCGCGGAGCTCGCGGATGCCGCGGCTCGGCAGACCGAAGCATTTCTCGGCAGCCCGGGCTCGCTCGCGGAGCGGACCAACGAAACCGGCACGCACTACTGGGTTCATCGCTACTCGGATGCCGCTGGCCGACGCCACGAGGCCTATATCGGAAAATCCGACGACACCGCCGTCATCGCCGGAGTTGCCGATTTGCGCGAGCGGATCACGGTCGCCAATTCCACCATCGCCGGCATCAGGCTGTTGGCGCGCGCCGGCTTCGCCACGGTGGATCGAAAGGCCTATTCCACCCTGGCGAGCCTTCACAACCATGGGCTCTTTCGGGCAGGGGCGCTGCTCATCGGCTCGCACGCCTACGGTGCGCTGATCAATGCTCTCGGCGTGCGGGCCGCCGCGTACTCGACCGAGGACGTCGATATTGCGCGCCGGGCTCAGTTGGCAGTCTCCGGAATTCCACCATTCATCGACATGTTGCGCGAGACCGGGTTGGAGTTCTTTCCAGTCCCCGCGCTCCACCGTCGCGCGCCCTCCACGTCCTACGCCGAGCGGGGCGGATCCCGCCTGCGCGTCGATCTCCTCGTTCCTTCGCCGGACGAGGATTACCCGACAGTGGCCGTCCCCGAGCTCGCGGCGCACGCCAAAGGGTTGCCCTATCTCGCGTATCTGCTCGGCGCCTCGCAGGAGATTCCCGCGCTCAGCCCCCATGGCGCCGTCATGGTGCGCGTGCCGGCGCCGGAACGGCTGGCGGTGCACAAGCTCGTGGTGTCGCAGCTGAGAAATACGGCGAGCGCCAAGCCCGAGAAGGACCTGAGACAGGCGGCTACGTTGATCGAAGCGCTTGGCGATCGCTTTCCGAATGCGGTGGCGGAAGCGGTCACAGCCCTCCCCAAGAGCTCGGTGCGCTACGCGGAACGTGCGCTCAAGCCCTTGGCGCGCCACCTGCCTGCATCCGCGGAGAGCGCCTGGGAAGAATTGAAGTCTCTGCGCGATACTGGATGAGCGAAACGACCCGGATGTACTCAGGCACGCTCGCTCTGTCTGCGCACGATCGCTTCGATGGTCCAGCGCTCCCGGTCGCGCGCCATCTGCTCGTGGCTCTCGTAGAAGAACACCCCTTTGGGCGCGCGGGTGCGATGGCGCGCGTTGGCATCCATTGCCGATCGTGTGGCCTCATTGGGCACCGCTCCCGGCGGAGGTGCGACACGCTTGCCGATGACTCGGCGGATGGGCTGCTGGTCTGCCCGGATCCAGGGCTTCGATGGATCGCTCATGGCGGAAGTATAGGCCCACCGCATCGCTCGCTGCGACGTCCCCAGGGCCGCCCCCAAGGCGCTGGACACCGTTCGGGCGGCGAGGCATAAGCGTCCTGCAGAGCCACCTCATTCCAATGACTCCCGGCAACTCGCAGACCACCGCGATTCGGCCCTACGCGGCCGCCGACGTGTCCGCGCTGACGAGTCTCTTCCGCTCGTCAGTGCGGGAAATCGCCTCCCGTGACTACACTGCCTCACAGATTCAGGCGTGGGCGCCCGACCATATCGACGAGAGACTGTTCGGGCAAAGGTGTGCAAGCAGGCCAACCTGGGTCGCTGAAGTGAACGGCCGGATTACGGGATTCTCGGACCTGGAATCCGACGGACACATCGACATGCTCTATGTCCATCCGGATTTCCAACGCCGGGGCGTCGCACGAGCTCTGCTCAGGCACGTCGAAGAAGCTGCCCTCGTGGCTGCTTTGCCTCGCCTGTACGCGGAAGCGAGTATCACGGCGCGCCCGGTATTCGAGGCGGTGGGATTTCGGACCGTCGTGCCGCAGACCGTCACCATTCGCGGCGTAGCCATGACGAATTACCGAATGGAAAAATGGCTGGCGTCGCCGGCAGCGTCGTCGCGCTCCATAGCGTAGGCGCCATGTGGGGCGTGCAATCAAGGCGGCGCCTCTGCCACTTTGGGGCACAAATGCTGGCTATAAGCTACATAATAATAGATAATATCGTCTATGGGCCGCACACCCGCTTTCGATCTCGTCCCAGAGAACGTTCCGGCGATGCTGCAGGCGCTCGGCGCAAGGCTGCGCGCCGCGCGCCTGCGCCGCAGGCTTCGCCAGGAAGACGTGGCTGCGAAGCTCGGTTTCTCGCGCGACACCATCAACGCGGTCGAACACGGCAGCATGACCACGAGCGCCGGAGCGTACCTGAGCGTGCTCTGGGTTTACGGCCTCCACAGGGAAGTCGAGCTACTCGCCGATCCGGGCCTCGATCGGGAAGGCGCAGCGCTCACATTCGATGTCGGCGAGAAACGCGTGAAGCTGAGAAAGGGACATGCCGTCTGACAATGAAGAGCTATGGGTGTGGAACGCCCTTCCGGGTGAACCAACACCGGTACTGTGCGGCCGGTTCCAGTGGACGGCAACGCCGGGGGCTCCCGGTGGCTCCGGTGTCGGTCGGTTCGTCTATGCGCGCGCATACCTGAACCGATCCGACGCCCGTCCGGTCGATCCCGTGCTTCTGCCGCTTCGGGATGCCGAGTTCACAACCGCCGCGCTCGGCGGGATCTTCTCGGCGCTCCACGACGCCGGGCCCGATTCCTGGGGTCGATTCCTGATCGAGCGGCTCCACGGACCTCAGACTGAGCTCGGGTATCTGCTGCTTGCCGCGGGTGAGCGCACGGGCACGCTCGATTTCTCCAGAGCCCGCGAAACACCTCCCCCCGAGCCACGCGTCCTGAATGGCGTCGATGAGCTCGCACAGGCTGCGCGTGCGGTGCGCGCAGCAGAAGGGGGCGGTGAGATTCCACGGCAATTGCTGCAACTCCTCGCCTGCGGCACCTCAAACGGCGGCGCGCGTCCGAAATTCACGCTGCTGCACGAGGGTGAGCTCTGGATGGCGAAGCTCCCCTCCCGAAAGGATTCTCTCCAGTACCCCTCGATGCCGCTGCGCGAATGCGCGGCGCTCGATCTCGCCACGCGCTGCGGCATCGAGGTGCCGCAGCACCACCTCGTCGATGCCGGCGGCGTGCCAGCCCTCCTGCTGCGCCGCTTCGATCGCAGGAGGAGAGAGCGCCTTCCCTATGCGAGCGCGCGCACCGTCGCATGGTCCAACCCCGAGGTCATGCGCTACAGCTACATGGCTTCCTACATCGGCATCTCACAGGAGCTTGCGCGCTGGATCCGTAACCCTGCCGCGGACCGCCGCTCGCTCTACGAGCGAATCGTATTCAACGCGGCCACCGGTAACGGAGACGACCACGACGCCAACCACGGCCTTGTGCTCGATCGCCCCAGGGATGGGTATCGCCTGGCGCCCCTGTTCGATCCGGTCGCCTCGACCGACCTTCCGGCCCAGGATCTTGCCATGGCCTTTGGAGAGGATGGCAGGCATATCAGCCGTCAGAACCTCCTGTCCCGGCCCACACCATTCGGTCTCGATCGCAAAGACGCGGAAGACGTGTTGCAGCGGATTGGCACGACTGTCGCTCAGTGCTGGCGCGAAACCCTGCTCACGCTCGGCGCTGATCCGCGACAGGTCGATCGGCTCGCCTCGTGGTTTGATTTTGCCGACGAGCTTGCGGGAGCGAGCCGGCCCTAGGTCAGGGAGACGATCAGCTTCGCGGAGTGGCTGCGCCAGTTGATCGGGATGATGAAGGAGCGCTGGCCGGGCTTCTGCGGGATGTCGGGCTTTTCGCCGGCGAGCACGCTCGGGACGGAAATCACGAAGTCGCGGCCGAAGTCCCGGCGCGCGTTGCCGGAGATCGTGTTGGCCACCTCGCCGACCAGGTCGCGCATGGTCTCGTGGCTGAAGTCGTTCTCCTGCATCTTCATCAGGAGGACGGTGAGCATCGCCCGCGGCGCGGTGAAGTACACGACTCCTTCGCGTTTGCCGGAGATGGTGATCATCCCCGTGTAGTCGTGCACCGCGGGGGCTCCCTCCATGAGGTACGGCGAGCCGATGGTGGCCGGCTGTTGGGCCGCCACCTCGAAGTAGTTCGTCGTCCCCTCGACGAAAGTTTTCAGCTCCTCTTCCCGCAACATCTGCCCGCTCTCCGCCTCGCGCTCAGGACATCAGCTCGGCAATCGCCTCGTTCAACTGCCGGTCGGTGAACGGCTTGTTGAGGAAGCCGTTCGCGCCGCGCTCCATGGCCTCGACGGCGGTCGCCTTGTCGGCCAGCGCCGAGATCACCAGGATACGCACGGCCGGCTTCAATTGCACCAGTTTGGAGATGCACTCGATGCCGTCCATCTGCGGCATGGTGAGGTCCATCGTCACCATGTCCGGATCGGTCTTGTTGAACATTTCCAGCGCCTCGATGCCGTTGCCGGCGGTGCCGACCACCTCGAGGTCCTCGAACTGCTGCGAGCGCTCGATCCGCCGCCGCATGATGTTCGAGTCATCCACGATCAGCAGCTTCAGCGACCTTCGGCTGCCCGCTCCGTTGCGTTGCGCTGCCATCCGCATCTCTCCCTTCACGCTATCTTCAGGCCACAGCCGAGCTTGCGGCTTCGGCGGGCAGCACGATCTTGAAGCGTGTGAAGCGGCCCGGGTTCGTGCTCACCCCGATCTTGCCGCCGAGCCCATAAACCGTGCGCGCAACGATGTCCATGCCAACGCCCCTGCCGGCGTCCATGGTCACTTCCTCCTGCGTCGAGAAGCCCGGACGGAAGATGAGGGACATGGCTGCCCGCGTGTCCATTGCCGCCGCTTCCTCGGCAGTGATCATGTTCCTGCGCACGGCCGTGTCTTTCAGCGTCTGCGGTGAGATGCCCGCGCCGTCATCCTCGAACACCAGCTCGAATCCCTCGCCCGAGCGGTGGAAGTCCACCCGCACCGTGCCTACGTCCGATTTCGCCGCAGCGCGACGCGTCTCGCCCGGCTCGATTCCGTGGACCGCCGAATTGCGCAGCATCTGGATGATGCAGTCTTTGACTGTGGCAACGTACGGCGCCGGCACGTCGGTCAGCCCCGTGAGTGTCAGCTTGAACGCCTTGTGATGATCCTTCGCCAGCTTCTCGGCGAGCGCCTGCAGCGTCGGCGAGATGTCTTCGCCCGAGCGGCCGCCCGGCACGGTCTTCGGGCGCGGGTGGGCGCCCTGAGCCGCCGCGGCAGGATCCTTCAGCGCGGTGAGGCGCGTAGCCATTTCGCGCACGCCGCGCAGGTGCGCCAGCAGCTCATCGAGCTTCAGCACCATCGGCAGGAAGTCGTTGCCGGAGATCTCCGCCCGCTTCTTCAGCTCGCTCACCAGGTCCTCGAGGTGATGCACCCGGTTGGCGATGCTCATGAGGTTCAGGGCCGAGGCCTCGCCCTTGATGGAATGCAGCTCGCGGAAGAGGCCGCCGAGCTTCTTGCGGAACTCCGCATCGGTGCGCGCCGGCTCCTTCAGGATCGCGTTGATCATCTGCAGCCCCGTCTCGGTGGTATCGAGGAAGGAGCCGAGCTGCAACGGATCGACGTGCAGCATGCCGACCATCATGTCGACCTGCGCATTGGCGTTCTCCTGCGCCTCCTGCAGTTCCTTCGCCAGCAGCACGTTGGAAGTGATGTCGCTGACGGCGCACAGCACGTGCTTGACGCCGCCCTTGGCCGCGACCACGCGGTGGAAGTCGAACTGCAGGTAGCGGGTCTCCTTGCCGCCGCGGCCGTTGTCCATGCTGATCTCGAGCTGTCCCAGCGGGTTGATGCTCTTCATCAGGTTCTCGTGGGCGCGATCGCCCCAGAGCAGCTTGATGTACTTCACCGCCGTCGCCAGGGTCGCGGCCGGCACGCGGTCCTCGAGCAGCTTCTCGAACGACAGGCCGGCGAAGTCGTTGCGGCCGAAGATGTGTGTCAGCGCGTCCGACCAGACCGAGCCGATCCGATAGTCCGCGTCGAGCAGGAAGAAGCCTTCGCGCACGGTCTTCAGGATGTCCCGGGTCTGTTCCTGCGCCTCACGCGCCGCCCGCTCGTGCTTGGCGCGCGTCAGCTGCAGGTATGCGGCGGCCGCGGCGAGCACCAGCGCCGCGAGCACGCCGCCCGAGAGCAACAGGCGCAGCCGCGCGGCGGCGCTCGAGGTCTGACTCTCCAGCGAGCGGTTCACCGCTGTGAGCAGTTGATGCAGCCGGCCGACGTTCTGCCTCGCGAGCAGCTGCGCCTGACGCACGTTGTCGTAGTACATCCGGCCGCTCTCGGACAGCGAGCTGCCCGAGTCCGTGTCGACGTACGGCTCACCGGAGAAAGCGATGACGGGATCGAGTACCGGGCTGTAGGCGTGCCACATCTGCAGTGCCGCCTGCAGCTGCGGCGATTGCGCGCCGGCGCGCCTGGAAAGCAGCTGGATGTCGTCATTGAAGTGCTGCACCGTGCCGGCGAGCTCCCCGTGCGCCTGCCCCGTGTACTCGCGCGTCTCCAGCCGCTCACGCAATGCGGTCAGCTGCTGGGCAAGGACGCCCGGGTAAGTCTGCAGCTCGCTCGCGGTCTGCAGCGCGGTGATGCTCGAGCGGATCTGCGTCGCCAGCCTGAAGCCGGCGAGCAGAGCGAGCCCCATCATCACGGCAAGGGCCGTACCCACGCCGGCCGTCAGCAGCCGGCCGTTGCGATCTGCGCCTTGGACTTTCATGTTGGGTTCCCTGGGGCCTGGAGGACTAATTGGGCAGCTCGAAGCGGATCCGCGTGCGCACGGGCACCTCGACCGGCTGACCGTTGAACTGCGCGGGCCGGTAGCGCCAGTGGCGGATCGCGTCGGTCGCCGCGAGGTCGAAGACACCCTTCGGGCTGGATTCGACCACCTGCACGTTCGTCGTATACCCCTTCTTGTCGACCACGTACTGCACCGTCACGCTGCCGCTGATGCGATCCGTCAACGCGCGATCGGGATACTCCGGCGCGACGTAGCGGGTGCGCTGCAGCTGCGCCGCAAGCGCCTGCAGGTCCGGAACCGCTGCCGCCTGCGGCTGGGCGCGGGACGCCGAGCCCAGGCGCTGAACCGCCGCCACGGTGGCGGCGCCGGCGCCCCAGCTGCTGGCGGCTGTCAGATCGGTGTTGGCCTGCGCGGTGTCGCCGGAGCGCATCTCTGAGCGCGCGCGCGCGATCAGCCCGGCAGCAAGTGCGCCTCTGGACTGCGCCGCCGCCGCCTGCGTGGCCCCCGTCGGATGGCTGTCCTCGAGCTGCCGCAGGTAATCCGCGGCGCTGTCCCCGGCGGGGGACGTCAGCGCGCCGCTGCTCAGGCGCTCCCGCACGAGCGACACCAGGCTTTCACTCCTGGCGTGCGCGGCCTTGGCCTGCGCGGTTGCAATCTGGCGCTGAAACGCCGCGACATCCGCGGCCGAGGCGCCGTTGGCGCGCGCGGCCGCAAGCCAGCGGTCCTCATCGCTCGTATCGCCGGTGAGTGCGTTTTGCTTCGCCTTGCTGAAGAAAGCGTCGATGAGCGCGCCGGCGGCCCGCACGGTTGCGGGGGCCGAGGGCGCCGCGGCGCGCAGCTGGCCGAGATACGACTGCGCGCTATCCCCCGCGGGACCGGTCAGCTGATCACTGCGGATGCGATCGAGCACCAGAGCCGCGAGGCTCGACACCTTGTCGGCCTGCTGCAGGTGCGCGAGCTGAGCGTGCCACGCGGCAAGCTGCGCGGCCGGAACGGCACCGGACTCGTCCGCCTGGCGTACGAGCGCGGACGCACGATCCACGTTGCCGTCGGCGAAGGCCTTGGAGATCTCAGCGGTCGAGAGCTGCAGCTGGAAAGGGCCGAGGTGCGAATCGGAAGGGGCCACCAGCTTCAGGCTGGCCAGCGCCAGCGCGGCGTCGCCATAGTGAGCGCCCGAAATCGCGTCTGTGAACCGCGAGACCAGGACGTCGGCGACCCGGCGCAGGCCGTCTTTCGCCTCGCCGTTCGCCGGGTCCGCGGCCAGCGCGGACCGGTAATAAACGAGAGCATTGTCACCGGTCGGGGCCGTATAGCGCCGATCGCGCATCGCGCGCCGCGCCTTCTCCAGCAGATCATCGACCTGGCCCGCCACGATCGAAGTGTCGACCGCGGGCTGGGGGAGTGCCGCTGCGCCCGGCGCAGCCGTGCCGGCGGTCGAAGCGATGGTGCCGGCTGCTCGAGGCGCAGGCGCGGAGCCCGTCCTCACGTGCGTGAAATACCAGCCGCCTCCCCCCGCAACCGCAAGGGCCACCACACCCAATCCGGCCAGGAGACCCCACTTGCGTCCGCCCCCGGCGGGCTCTTCGCTTTCTTTCGCCGCGGTATGAGACGTCGTGGGCCGGAAGGCTTCCAGCGTGACCGTCCCGGCACCGGCCCGTTCCGTGCCCGAGCCGCGGGCGGCCGCACTGCGGTTCGCGGCATCGGTGATGGCGGCATCGAGCACCGCCGCCGTCTTCGGCCCCTCGATCGGAATCGTCAGCACCGCAAAGACACTCGTGCCCTTGACCGCGGAAGCGATCTGCTTCTCGGACTCCACCTCTGCAAACACCACCACCACGGCGTTGGGTGCTTGCTGTGTTGCACGCTGCACGAGCGTTCGCACATCGTGCGCCGTGCGTGCGTCGATCACCAGCATCTGCCCACGCTTGGTGCTCGCGAGTTGTGCGATCGCGGTGTCGATCGAGTCGACGGGATTGACCGACGCCTGTCCGCCCAGCGCTTCTCCGAGCTCGAGCAGGAAGTCGTCGCGGTCGGTGAGTGCCGTCAGGTCAACCGTCGGTCGCTGCGCGGGGGATGGCGCGTCCGCGGAACCTGCGGAATGAGGCGCACTCGATGCTGGATTGGCCACTGCTCGTGTCTCCACGCTCCAAAAAGGAGCACTGCCGCGCGCGATCCGCCTCGAGTCCCGGCCGTCGAGCGCCCACCCGCTTGATAACGCACGCAAATCGCGGTTTTATGGAGCATATTGCGCGGCCGATGCACCGCAGTGCCGCAGTTCACACTCCGGACAGCCCTGTCCGGTGCACGCGACAGCGCATCGCGGAAACTCTGAAGCAGTGCTCGCTTTCCGGGCCCGTACGCAGTGGCGCGGGCCGCGGACAGAACATAAGATGGTCCCATGCGCGCGGACACGCTGCCATCTTCTCGCCGCATCCCGGCACAACTGGGCATGCATTTTGCTGTAAGAGCTGCATGCGTCAGGGCGGACGGCGAGCTGGAAAACAGGTTGAACGATCCGCTGTCATGACCGTCTCAAATGTAACGGCACCGGGAAATCGAGCGCCATCACGCACCGTGTACAGCGTTGTAACAGACGCCCTGGCATCGTTGGCCTCCCGGTTCATCTTTCATGGGGTAATGAACTGAAACGGGAGGGGAGACGATGCGATCGCTTTCTACTGACCCGGAACCGAAGAGCCACTCGGCCTTCATCGAATCGCTGAGCTCCTTCAGCCGATTGCATCGAGCCCAGCGCTGGGAAGGCACCTTCGGCGAGTTTCTCGCCGACATCCTGCCCGCGAGCCCCGCGGCCCTGGCGCGCACCAGCCACGAGTACATCTGGGACATGCTCCGCTGGCACGGACGCACCGCGCAGCCCGATGC
>Ga0335072_10013755_pt1 | contig 11514 bp, 12 predicted proteins | sample Lox_Sample_21_FD_206725 | JGI IMG/M metagenome (GOLD analysis project Ga0335072, IMG submission 206725) | Soil microbial communities from Loxahatchee National Wildlife Refuge, Florida, United States - Lox_Sample_2.1 | ecosystem: Environmental > Terrestrial > Soil > Wetlands | place: USA...
AAGCCCGCTGCTTCTATCGGCGGCTGTGCGGCTGGCGCGAGGAGCGCGTCGACACCTCGGCCGGGTCATACCTCGCGGTTGAGCTCGGGGACGCGATCGGCGGCGGAATGGTCGAGTGCCCCATCAGCCGTCCGCTGTGGTTGCCGTATGTCGAGGTCCGCGATATCCGTGAGAGCACCGAGCGAGCCGAGGTGCTTGGCGCGACCGTCATGCTCTCGCCGCGTGAAGGCCCCGTGGGCTGGCGCAGCGTCGTCTCCACGCCGGCGGCCGGCGAGATCGCCCTCTGGCAGCCCAAGCGCTGACCTCTCCTCAGCCGAGGACGATGTCCGCAGCCTGGCGGAGCATCGATACGTCCCCGGCGATCAGGAGCGTGGTCACGAACGAGTCCTTCCACACCTCGAGCTCGTCGCGGATCTTGTCGGCCGGCCCCAGCAGCGACATCTTCTGGACCAGCTCGGACGGGATCCGCGCGGCCGCCTCGTCCTTCTTGCCATCGAGATAGAGATCCTGGATCTCGGTGATCTCGCGCTCGTAGCCCATCCGGATCGGGACGTTGGCGTGAAAGTTCTGGCCCCCCTTCGCGCCCATGCCGCCGAAGTACAGAGCGTAGAACGGGCGCACCATGTCGACCGCGGCCTCGACGTCGTCGTGAACGATGAGCGGCACCATCGCGGCGACCTCGAAGTCCTCGGCGTTGCGGCGGGCCTCGGGACGGGCAAAGCCCTCCGCCAGCGCGTCGGCGTAGAACCGCTCGTACGGGCTGAGCAGCATCGCCACCCACCCATCGCACAGCTCGGCGGCGAGCGCGACGTTCTTCGGGCCCTCGGCGGCGAGGAACACCGGGATGTCCTCGCGCAGGGGATGGATCGACGCCTTCAGCGGCTTGCCCAGCCCGACCACCCCCGGTCGGTCGCGGACCGGCAGCGGGTAGTACGGGCCGTCGCTCGTGACCGGGCCCTTGCGAGCCCAGATGTCGCGCAGGATCCCTATGTACTCGCGTGTGCGCGCGAGCGGCTTCTCGAACGGCATGCCGTACCACCCCTCGACCACCTGTGGGCCCGACGCCCCGAGGCCGAGGATGAAGCGCCCGCCCGAGAGGTGGTCGAGCGTCATCGCCGCCATCGCGGTGGCGGCCGGCTGGCGCGCGCTCATCTGGACGATCGCGGTCCCCAGCCGCACCCGCTCGGTCCGGCTGCCCCACCAGGCCAGCGGCGTGAGCGCGTCCGAGCCGTACGCCTCAGAACACCACACCGAGTCGAATCCGAGCCGCTCGGCCTCGACGATCGCCTCGGCGGCGCCCGCGGGCGGCCCACCCGCCCAGTAGCCCGTGTTCAACGCAAGCCTTAGCTGCTTTCCCATTTGCGTCGCCCATGATGACGCGTAAGTCCTCCGATGAGTTTTCTCGCGCGCGACCGTTAGACGTGGTGAGAGCCATGGGAGACCAGACCAAGACCACCGACCGGCGTCTTCTCCTCGCCGCCGCGCAGGCAGGAGACGAGCGCGCCTTCCGCGAGCTCGTCGGCCCTTACCGGCGCCCGCTCGAGGTCCATTGCTACCGCATGCTCGGCTCAGCGCACGAGGCCGAGGACCTGGCGCAGGAGACGCTGCTACGTGCGTGGCGCGCGCTCGACCGGTTCGAGCCTCGGGCACAGCTCCAGACGTGGCTGTACCGGATCGCGACGAACGCGTGCCTGGATGAGCTCGAACGCCGCCCCCGCCGGCCCGAGCCGGTGGATCCATTCCCGGACCTGGGAACGCAGGAGACGTCCGCGCCCACGTATGACCCGGCGGCTCGGTACGCCATCCGCGAGGGCATGGAGCTCGCCCTGCTCCGCGCGATCCAGGAGCTCCCCGGCCGTCAGCGCGCGGTGCTGATCTTCCGCGATGTCCTCGGCTGGACGGCGCCCGAGGTGGCAGAGCTCCTGGAGTCCACCGTCACGTCCGTCAACAGCGCGCTCCAGCGGGCTCGCGCGACAATCGACCACCAGCTGCCTGCGCCGCCGCCGGTGACCGCTGCACCTGACGAGCGCGAGCTTCTCGGGCGTTACGTGGAGGCGTTCGAGCGCGACGACGTCGACGGACTGGTCGCGCTCCTGCGTGAAGACGCGATGCTGCGGATGCCGCCACAGCCGTCGGTGATCGGCGCCATGGAGATCGCGCACTTCTTCCGCGAGGTCGCCGGTCGGGGCCACCTCTCGAACTTCGTCCTCACGCCGACCCGGGCCAACGGCCGGCCCGCCATGGCGATCCATCACCGCACCGAGGATCGCGGGCTGATCCCCCACGGGATCACCGTGCTCGAGATCGAGGACGGCGAGATCGTCGCGATCGAGGCGTTCATCGATCCGATGCTGCTGCCGCGGTTCCAAGCGACCTGATCCCGCCCCCTTCTGTCGTACCCATTCGTTCCTCGCCAGACCACTGGAGGTCCCATGACGCCCCCGTTCCCGAAGATCAATCGCTGGCGCGCATTTGCGTTGCTGGCCGTGTCGTACTTCATGACGATCATCGATCTGACGATCGTCAACGTGTCGCTGCCGACGATCGGCCGCGATCTGCACTTCTCCGAAACCAGCCTCCAGTGGGTGGTGACCGCGTACGCGCTGACGTTCGGCGGCTTTCTGCTGCTCGGCGGCCGCGCCGCGGATCTGCTCGGCCGCCGCCGGATGCTGATGGTCGGGCTGGCCGTGTTCACGGCGGCGTCGCTCGGCTGCGCGCTGTCCACGGGCGATGCCTTCCTGATCGGAACGCGGGCCGTCCAGGGGCTCGGCGCGGCGATCATGCTGCCCGCCGCGCTCTCGATCGTGATGAACATGTTCGAGGAGGGCGCCGAGCGCAACAAGGCGCTCGGGATCTGGGGCGGCCTCGGCGCCGCCGGCGCGACCGTCGGCCTGATCGCCGGCGGGTTCCTGACCCGTTACGCCGGCTGGCAGTACATCTTCTATCTGAACGTCCCGATCGGGGTGGCGGCGCTCCTGCTCGCGCCGCGGATCGTGCCCGAAAGCCGGCTGAACACGAACACGCAGCGCAGGTTCGACGTGGCCGGCGCGATCGCCGGCACGGGCGGGCTGGTGCTGCTGGTCGACGCGATCTCGCAGGCCCCGCAGTTCGGGTGGGGCGCGACCAGGACGATCGCGCTCCTCGCGGCGTCCGCGGCCCTCCTCGGCGCCTTCCTCGTGATCGAGAGCCGGGCCAAGGACCCGATCCTGCCGCTGTCGATCTTCCGCCTGCGCACGCTGGCCGGCGCGAACGTCGCCGGCCTGCTGCTCGGGGGGAGCTTCTTCGCGTTCATCTTCGCCGGCACGCTGTACATGCAGCAGGTGCTCCACTACAGCGCGCTCCAGACCGGCGTGGCGTGGCTCGCGGCGTCGCTGACCTCGATCGCGCTGGCCGGCGTCTCGCAGCTGGTGGTCACGCGCATCGGGCCGAAGATCGTGATGGCGTTCGGGATGACGCTGATCGGCGCGGGCGTGCTGTGGGCCACGCAGATCCCGGTCGACGGTCACTTCGCCCAGAACCTCGCCGGACCGATGGTCGTCGCCGGCGCGGGGACCGCGTTCTCGTTCATCCCGATCTCGATTGCCGCGCTCGCCGGGGTCAAGCAGCACCAGGCCGGGCTCGCGTCCGGGCTGTTGAACACCTCCCAGCAGCTCGGCGGGGCGATCGGGATCGCGATCGCTTCGAGCGTCGCCGCGAGCCATTCACAGGCGCTGCTGCATGCCGGCGACGCCGCCCCGACGGCCCTCACGGGCGGCTTCCAGCGGGCGTTCTGGGTGCTTGGCGCGATCGCCCTGCTCGCCCTCCCGGCGATCTTCGCGCTGATCCGCCGGGACGAGCTCTCAGCCACGCCAACCACCGTCCACGAGGCCGAACTCGCCCCGGCGAGCTGACCGCAACGAACAGGAGACACGACCATGACCACGATCGTCGTTGGCGCAAGCCGCGGCCTCGGCCGCGGGATCGCGACCGCCCTATCCCAGCAGGGCGAACCGGTGGTCGCCGTCGCCCGAAGCGGGGCCGCGCTAGCCGAGCTGGCGGGCGGGAGCGACGCGATCACCCCCGAGGTTGCCGATGCCGCCGATCCCGCGGTCGCCGGCGGCCTGCTCGACCGCTACGAGCCGCACACCGTCATCCTGGCGGCGGGCGCGACGCCGCTTCCGCGTCCGCTCCAGCTCCAGACGTGGGAGACGTTCTCGCTCAACTGGCAGACCGACGTCCGGATCGCGTTCCACTGGGTGCGCGAGGCGCTGCTGAAGCCGCTGCGGCCCGGCAGCCGGGTCGTCGTCGTCAGCAGCGGCGCGGCGCTCGCCGGGTCACCGCTCAGCGGCGGCTACGCCGGCGCCAAGGCCACCCAGCGCTTCATCACGGCCTACGCCCGCGATGAGGCGGAGCGGGCCGCTCTCGGCATCGCGTTCACAGCGGTGTTCCCGCGTATCACTCCGCACGGCGGCGTCGGGCGGCCCGCCGTCCGGGCATACGCGCAACGAAACGGTCAGTCCGAGGACGAATACGTGTCGCAATTCGGGGCGCCCTTGACCCCGGAGATCGCCGGCGCCGCGATCGTCGAGCTGGTCCAGAAGGACGCGACCGCCCTCGCCCCGGGCTACATGCTGACCGGCTCGGGGCTGCAGGACATGGCGTGAGTGGTCTCGGCCGCCGAAATCAGCAAACACAGGCCGACTCGAGTGGCGGGATTGTAATCTCAGCCCACCCCATCGGGTCGCCGGAACGCCCTACTCGCGCCAGTACACGGCGGGGTCCTCGTGGATGAACTCGAGGCGACGCCCGTCGGGATCGCGCAGGTAGAAGCCCTTCGAGAACGCCGTGTGCTCGACGGGGCCGCGGATCTCGCAGCCCAGCGCCGTCGCGCGGCGCAGCACCTCGTCGAAGCCGGCGCGGTCGACGTCGAAGGCGATCTCGTCCGGATCCTCGCCGGCGCCGTGCTCGAGCGAGGCGAAGAACACCAGGAGCGTCTGACCGACCCTGATCGGGCCGTGATCGCCTTCGAGCTCGTCGGCTCCGGTCAGCTCGAGATAGAAGCCGCGAAGTCGATCCGGATCTTGCGTTCGAAACGCGAGATGGTTCACGCCGAGCACTCCCACGCGTCGACACTATGACGCGGTGGATCTGGCTGGGCGCTATTCCACGATGACCGGGTGACCGGTGACCGGCGCGGCGGCCGGCCGGCGCCAGCCAGAGAGGGCCATGCCGACGGCGGGGATCAGCGCGACGAGGATCAGCACGAGCGCCCACAGGAAGGTCGAGCCGAACGCGTCGGCGAGCGGCCCAGCGATCGCGGCGTGCGCGTTCGCGGGCAGGTGCTGGAGCGTTCCGATCCCTCCGGAATGCGACCCGGTGACGTGGCTCCCGAGGATCCCGGCGAGATTGGTCGTGATCGCCGAGGCGAGGATCACGGACAAGACGGCGGTGCCGATCGAGGCCCCGGCCTGGCGGATGATGTTCATGGCCGTGCTCGTCCGGGCGATCGCGGCGGCCGGGACCGCCTGCATCGCGGCAGTCATGTTGGGCATCATCGCGAGCCCCATCCCGAGACCCTGGACGAAGTTGCCAATCGAAAGCAGCACGTACGACGTGTGGGCGCCGACGAACACGAACGGGATCAAACCGATGGCCACGAACGGCAATCCGGTGGCGGGCAGCCAGGTCGGCCCGTAGCGGTCGGTCAGCTTCCCCGACAGGGGCATCATCAACATCGCGCCGAAGCCGCCCGGCGCCAGCAGCAGGCCGGCCTGGAGCGCCGACGCTCCGCGGACCGTCTGGTAATAGAGCGGAACGAGGAGCATCGATCCGAACACCGAGATCGCGAACAGGAGGAAGGTGCCCGCGGCCGCCCCCGCTCTCGTGTGCGCGAACGTCCGCAGGTCAATGAGCGGATTGGGGCTCCGCCAGGTGTGCACGAACCACGCGGCGATCAACAGGACCCCGGCGAGCGTCGGGCCCCACGAGCGCACCGATCCAAAGCCGTAGGTCGAGGACTCGGCCAGGCCGAAGATGAATATCGCGAGCCCGGGGGACAGCAGCAGCATCCCCAGCCAATCGAGCTTGTGCGCGGGCTGGGGTTGGTCGGGGTCGAGCACGATCAGGGCAAGGATGAACGCGACGATCCCGATCGGGAGGTTGATGAAGAAGATCCACCGCCAGGAGGCGTTGTCGACCAGCCAGCCGCCGAGGATCGGCCCCAGGATCGGCGCGATCAGCATCGGAACGCCGAGTACGCCCATCACGCGGCCCATCCGGTGAGGGCCGGCCTTCCTGGTCAGGATCGTCATGACCGCCGGCATGATCATCCCGCCGCCGAAGCCCTGGAGGACGCGGAAGAAGATCAGCGACCCGGCGCTCCAGGCGAGGCCCGACAGCACCGATCCGAGCGTGAACAGCACGAGCGACGACATGTAGATGCGCTTGGTGCCGAACCGGTCCGCGGCCCAGCCGCTCACCGGGATCACCGTCGCAAGCGCCAGCGTGTAGCCCGTGATGACCCACTGGATCGTGGTCAGCGAGGAATGGAACGCAACCGCGAGGTGATCGATCGCGACGTTGACAACGGTCGTGTCGAGGATCGACATGACCGCGCCCAGCATCACCACGCCGGCGACGATCAGGGTCTCGCGGTCAAGCCCCTCGGGCTGCGCTGCGGGGACGGAAGCCTCGGCCATGCCCCTATCGTACCGGACCGGCGAGTCCGGTTATCAGCACAGCGGCGGTAAGGAGCTGAGTGAGCACGCCGACCACGACCGGAGGTTCGATCGAGGTGTGGTTGGCGTGGTGGAGCGGAAGCGTGACCCGCAGGCCGGTGCGCTGCTCGGTCACCATCATCAGATCGGGAAGCACACCGCCGAGGGCCCCCGAGGCGGCGAGGCGGTGGCGGCGGACCAGCAGCGCAGTCACGAGGGCGGCGGCGGCGAGGTCGGCGAACATGGCCTTGCGGTTGTCGAGCGCGTAGTCGGTGTGCGGGATCCGGTCGAGCGCGAGGTGGCTGATCACGCCCGCGGCAAGTGCCCCGCGGGGAGTGCGGGCGAAGCGGGAGGCGAAGGCGCCGGCGAGGGCGTGCGGGGTGGCGACCATCAGAGATCGGATCCGTTCACCCAACAGATCGGCGAAACGCGCACAATTTTGAGACTAGTAGGCCGCTAGTGCGCGTTCTGTTCGTCCAGCAGGCCGCGCTTGCCGGCGGCGTAGGCGACCTCGGCCCGGCTGTGGACGCCGAGCTTTCGCATCACGTTGCGCACGTGGAACTTGGCCGTGCTCTCGCTCACGAAGATGCGCCGGCCGATCTCGGCGTTCGTCAACCCGCCGGCGACCAGCTCGATGACCTCGCGCTCGCGCTCGGTGAAGTCCGCCTCGCCGCCGGCGCGCTCGCCGGCCACGAGCGCCCGCATCATCGCGGCGCTGCGTCCATCGAACCCGGACTCCCCGCGCGAGACGCGACGGATGATCCGGACGAGCTCGACGACGTCGACTTCCTTGAGCACGTAGGCCTTGGCGCCGCGCTTGAGCGACTGGTTCAGCAGGCGCTCGTTGAGGAACGTCGAGAGGATCACGACGTTGGACTGGGGCCGGCGCCGGACGATCTCGCTGCATAGGTCGAGGCCTTCGGTGTCGTGCTCGGAGCTCAGCTTGAGGTCGAGCACGATCACGTCTGGCCTGGAGCGATCGAGCGCCTGGAGTGCCTCGCTCCAGCCGCCGGCCTCGGCCACGACCGAGATATCGGGCTCGAGCTCGAGAATCGAGCGCAGCCCGCGGCGGACGATCGCGTGGTCGTCAACGAGCAAGACGCGGGCCGGAGCGGCCGCCTCAGGCGGGACCAACCGACCCTCCGAGCGGCACCTCGACTCTCAGCTTGACCCCGCCCCCGCGCCGGCGCTCGAACCAGGTCGCGCCTCCGATTTCCCGCACTCGCTCGGCGATTCCGGTCAGCCCGAGGTGGTTGCCGTTGAGCTGAGGGATGAACAGGTGATGCTGGAGCTTGCGGTGGTTACCCGCGCCGTCGTCGGCCACGCCGAGCGAGACCACCTGGGGACGCCACCGGAGCGTCACCCAGGCATGGCGTGCCCTGGCGTGGCGGACCACGTTGAACAGCGCCTCGCGCGCGATCTGGACGAGCGCGTGCTGGGTGGCGGCCGGCACCGGGACGGCCTGCCCGTAGACGCGTAGCCCGACCTCGAGTCGAGTGCCGGCCTCGACATCCTCGATCACATCGCGGAGCGCCCGCGGTAGCTCGATCTGCCCATCGCTGGACAGCTCGAAAATGACCTCGCGGATCTCGTCCATCGCCGAGCGCGCCAGCCCCTGGGCTGACAGCACCCGCTCGAGCACCGCCGGCGGGGTTGGCGAGTGCCGCCGGCACCACTCGAGGTTCATGCCGATCGTCAACAGATGCTGGGCGACGCTGTCGTGGAGCTCGCGCGCGATCCGGTTGCGCTCCTCGCTCAGGAGCTGGCGCCGGCCCGCCTGCTCGAGCCGCCGCAGCGTTCCCTCGAGCTCCGATCCGCGGCGCTCGAGCTCGGCCGCGCGGCGCTCGTTCTCCTGAAACAGCGAGGCATTGTGGAGAGCAACCCCGGCGTGGTTGGCGAGCGTCACCAGAATCGACACGTCGCCGGGCGAGACCTCGACGCCGTCGGGCAGCCCCACAGCGAGTATCCCCGCCGGCTCGCCCTGCACCGGCATCGGCGCCGTCACGACGACGCATGGCTCACCGCCGAACTCGAGGCCCTCCTCGTGGTCGGCAAGCACCGGCCGCTGGGCCGCGAGCGTCTGGTCGGTGAGCAACTCGAGCATCCGGGGCGGCACCGCCCAGCGCTGGATCACGGAATGGCTGGCGTGGACGAACACGCGAGCCATCCCCACTCCTGCGTGCTCGCCCGAGAACACCATCGCCGCCCAGCGCGCGTCGAAGTGGTGCGCCGCCGCCTCGACCACCGCATCGCACACGGCAACGGGTCCCGCGGGGGCCGCGCACAGCGCGGACGAGATCCGTTCGAGGGTCTCGATCGTGTGGTCGAGCCGATCCGATTTGTCCCGCCAGGCCGCGTAGAAGCTCGGTTTTGAGGAGCGCACTCCGATCAGGCGCTCGAGTGCCGGCCGGTCTACGCCGGCGGGGCGGTCAGTAGGCGGCGATGCAGAGCTTGCGGACATCTTCCGCGCCCACTGGTCTCGGGTTGGTAGCGATATAGGCGTCGCGCAGCGCGTTCACCGCGAACGCGTCGAAATCGGCGGGATCGACCCCGATCTCCCGGAGTCCGCTTGGAATCCCCAGGGCCTGGGTCAACTCCTCGACGCGCTCGATCGCCCGCTCGGCCGCGATGCTCGCATCGAGCCCCTCGATCGCGACCCCGAGGGCGCCGGCGACGTCGAAGTACCGGTCGGCGTGGGTCTCGGCGTTGAAGCGCATCACGTGCGGCATCAGGATCGCGTTGAGCAGCCCGTGAGGCAGATCGAGGGCGCCACCGATCTGGTGGGCGATGGCGTGGGTGGCCCCGAGCAGCGCATTCGTGAACGCCATCCCGGCCTGCAGGCTCGCCCGTGCCGTCCCCTCGCGCGCGATGAGATCAAACGGATCCTCAACGGCGACGGGAAGGTGCTCGACGATTCCCCGGATCGCGGCGATCGCGAGCTCCTTGCTGAGGAAGTCGCAGGCTTCGGACACCGCCGACTCGATCGCATGGCTGAGCGCGTCGATCCCGGTGTACGCCGTGAGCTCGGGGGACATCGTGGTGAGCAACTCGGGGTCGGTGAGAGAGATCTCCGGGACGAGCGCACGACCGCCGATCGTCACCTTGAAGCGACGCCTTGTGTCGGTCACCACGCAGAACTGCGAAACGTCCGATCCCGAGCCGCCGGTCGTCGGGACCATCACCATCGGCGGGATCGGGCTGGTCGCCCGGTCGATGCCCTCGTAGTCGAGGATCTGGCCGCCGTTGCCGCTCAGGATCGCGACGGCCTTGGCGAGATCGATGCAGCTGCCGCCACCGATCGCCAGGAGCGCATCGCAACCGCTCTCCACATAGCTCTCGAACGCCGCCTGGACCTCGAAGTCCTTCGGGTTGGGGGTCAGGTCGTGCCAGAGCTGCCACTCGATCTGCACCTCGGCGAGGTGCGGTGCCGCGCGCTCAACCCAGCCGGCCGCGAGCACACCCGGATCGCTTACGAGCATCGGCCGCCGGCCGCCGACCCTGCGGACCGCGCCACCGACCTCCGCCAGCGTGCCGACGCCGAAGATGACCTCCGGGATCACGAACTTGCTGACGCGTCCACGCACCGGCCACGGCGCCGGCTCCGCCTCAGAGGATGCCGGAGCGGCTTCCAACCAGGCAGCAGCCACCGCAGTGGACGCCGGTGGTGCGCCCTCTGCCACCGCCGCTGGTGTCGGGCTGAACTTCTCCAATCCCTCCTCCGAGCCGGATTGCGTATTCGATCCTACCGATATCTGTGGTGCTTCGTTTTGCGTTCTTGTGCACAAAACGCCTCCAAACCGCGAGGCGCCGACGACGAGCACCCATCTATTCGGCTACCCCACTGGGGCACGCGGTACGCGGCCAGGCGGTCGGCGCGTCGGCGTTCGGCGTCAGTCGCCCGGCAGGTTGATGCCGATCACGATGAAGACGGCCATCGCGACGAACGCCAGCCCGGTCAACACGTCGGTGCGGAAACGCGGGACGAAGTGGGCCGCGGTGCGGCCGATCTGGTGCCCGGCGACCGACATGAGGAACGTGATGATCCCGAACAAGGGGGGCGCGAGCCAGGGATTGAATCCGGCGATTCCGAGCGCGGCGCCCGCGGCCACGTTGTCGACGCTCAACGGTAAGGGAAGCCCGCGCGTCGCAAAGCGCAGGTCAGGATCGGCGTGCTCGGGTGACAACAGCGCCTTGACAAGGACAAACAGACCGTAGGCGCCGAGGCCGATCGCGGCGGCGATATCGGCGGTGGAGCTGATCTTGTCGCTCAGGAAGTGCCCGACGAGGATCCCGACCAGCGGCGCGACGCCATCCCACAGGCCGAAGATCGCGGACGTCTTGATCGAGCGCATCAGGGTCGGCTTCAAGCCCCCCAGCACGATCGAGGTCCGGAAGTTGTCGAGGCTCAGGGTGAACCCGAGCGAGAGAAGCGCCCACATGCTTCTTTTCCAAAAACTCTCGAGGCCTTGCGACCTGCCACGGCACGTGAGCCGTGACAGATCGCATATGCCTTCAGTCGCTGGGCTCTAGTCCGGCAGCGCGAACGCGAAGATCGCGGATCCGCCCGCCTGAGCGAGCGCGCCGGGGTAGAACCCCTCGGTCCAGGCGCCGTACCCCACCGGCACGGCGATGTACTGCTTGCCGTCGACGGTGTAGGTGCTCGGGCTCGAGTGGTGTCCGCTGCCGCACTGGAACTCCCACAGCAGCTCTCCGGTGCTGTCGTTGAACGCCCAGTACTTCCCAGCGGGGCCTCCGGCGAACACAAGCCCGCCGCCCGTGGTCAGCACCGACGCGGTCATCGGGTGCTCCTGACGGAAGC
>Ga0335072_10013756_pt1 | contig 11513 bp, 10 predicted proteins | sample Lox_Sample_21_FD_206725 | JGI IMG/M metagenome (GOLD analysis project Ga0335072, IMG submission 206725) | Soil microbial communities from Loxahatchee National Wildlife Refuge, Florida, United States - Lox_Sample_2.1 | ecosystem: Environmental > Terrestrial > Soil > Wetlands | place: USA...
ACTTTTACCAAACCGGCATTCACGCGATGGCTCCCATCTACGAAACGGGTCGCTTACCTGAAGCCATTTTCAATCACTTGCCATGTTGTGACGTGGCATCAAGAGCTTTCACCTGCAGCCGTGTTGAGAACTACTTACGGTATCCCATTCGCCAGGCCAATCCTAAGCGCCGATCTGCCGGGCATTTCAACATCAGGAACACGATAGCACCAGTTTGGACGTTCAGAATCCGCTACGAACTCAACCCTAGGAGTCTTGATTAGCGCCAACGAGGCAGCGGGCGTTCATTAATCCATCCTTACACGTAGCTCCCCGTCCATTTCAGCGTTAACATTGCCAGCTGCACCTGCCTTCCTGTTGGCTGCGTACGGCGCCCGGGGCATTCGCAACCAGTTCAAGGTAATTCCTATCGCGCAAAATAATGGTGGTGGCAAATTTGCTTCGATTTGCTCTCAAATGGCCGGTGCTATTCGTAGGAGTTCAGTGTCGTGAGCACGCAGGAGGACGTGGCGGGTTTCTCAAGTGGAAGTCTGCTGGTGAACAGCCTTTGCAAATCCAAAAATCATGTCGTACCACTCCTGTGCCTTCCAGCCCATCCTCAGCGTGACTGTGCTTGGCAAAAGCATCGCGGAACTTGGCTCTGCTCTCATCAACCGCCTTCCATGGCGAACCGTGCTCTCCCACACGATACAGAACGGGGGTCTGCACCAGCCGCGCGTACGCGGCCCAGTAGCCAGGTCAGACTCCGCGCGCGTCCTGCGCCTCTTCGATCGGCACACCGACGTTCTGCACGTCGGTGAGCGGCACGAGATCCGCGTCAGCGGGGCCCGGGCGCTGCTTCGACACCATCATCGCGCGCTTCATCTCTGGCGCAAAGCGGGTGTCTTTGGCGGCCGCGTCGACGGGCGTGGGATGGTGCGCGTGGCAACTGGGCGCGGCCCCAACCCGAGAGGGTGAGGCCCGAGAGCGCGTAGCTCCTTGAGCTGGCGGGCTCGGAGGCGTGCAGCGATGATGGTTGGAGGCACGTCCATGGAGTGGCTCATTAGAACTAGTCCTGAGCAATCGTTTGGAAGCGCGAACGTAGACCAGACTGCGGGTAGGATGTGGTTGTGCAGCCACGACGCGGTTTCTTCCCAGAAGGTGTTGTTCTCGTGCTCAGGCCATGGTTGAAACGACGATGCTGTCGTGTAGCAGGGCCGATTAATCGACACAAGTGGCATACCTGTCGATCCCAAGGCTGTTGGAGATGTGTACGCTGGAGTAATATCGTAGTAATGGGCGGTACATATGGGGTCGTGCAAAGCAGCGACTGACGGCAGAGCTGATCCCTTCGTTCCCGACGGTTTCGATGGAACATGAGATAAGCCAGTAAGAGCAGCATTGCTTGCTGATGGCAACGAGAACGGCGTGGACTTGGGTGAGCGATTTGTTGCAGACATGGCCACACGAGGAAAAGAGACGCCAAACAACTGCAGGTGGAATCGGCTCACATTACTTTGTTTATCTCTGCGCTCCGTGGGACGGCGAAAAAGCCTCGGTGCAGTAGCGGATGCGGAGACATTATAGCAGACCAGTCATATGTGGAGTCGTGAGTAGCAGTCACATTGAAATTCGAGACGTTCTGAGGATGCACCGAGTACCATGCCGCGGGCTTAGGTTAGGGGATCGGGAACTGCGCCTCTAGATGTCTGCCACCGGTATATTGTATCCGCTTTGATGGTACCGAATGAGAACTCTGAGGTGCCGAGTTTGACGGACAAGCCAGGATTGTGCAGTTGCTCTCAGATTGCCTTGTCTTCCGAACCCTCGTTGTCGTGTCAAGTTTGTGGTGACTCTCAGACTGGAGTGTGAAACAAGGACCTCACTTGACAAGCCAATAACGCGTAACGAGATCATATTGATGCCAAATTGAAGAAGCAAGTCAGGCAGGGAGTCGAATAAAGGTTCCATATACGAAGAACTGCACCACCGAAAAGCAACGGTCAAGTGCAAAACGTACAGACATAAGTGAGGGAGGCTGCATTTGTGGTAAGCAGAGCCATAGCCCGCTCCATTTTGAGATTATTTATCATATTAAACAACCCGGCTTCGTTTCATTATTGCGAGAAGTGAGAGAGACGAATGTGCATCAGAGCACTGCAGGTGCATAGGGGTTGGAGGAGCGAAGATTGGACTGACGGCGCCACCCCGCTCATAGCTTTCGTCCGAGCGTCAGGCACGCGGCAGCATCGCAGCTCCGAAGCGTCACAACACACGACGGCTTTGGTTCTTACCAGTCTGCAGCACTTTACGAACTATCAACCATAGTCACCTCTTCCCTCATAGCCTTCAGCGAACCAAAGTCAAGATGGACCCGGACCAGTGCTCCCGACTCGAATCGCCCAACATCCCTAGCTTCATTCTCGCCTTAGTCATTGTTGTCGGCATCCTCATCAGCTACCTTCCCCAGCACCTCCGAATCATACTCAGACGTTCATCGGAAGGCCTTTCGCCATATTTTGTGCTTCTTGGGACAACAGGAAGCACGTTTGCTCTGGCCAACATCCTCACTCTGCCGCGTAGCCAGGCCGACGTCGAGTGCTGTTACTACGTCAGCCACTTCGCCTGCTTCGCTGGATTGCTTGGAATTGCCCAGGTTGCGGTGCAATGGGGGTGCTTTTCAATGATGTACGTCAAAAGAGCGCGCTTTGAGGTGTCACTATGTACTAATCTAGCTACAGCTTGTTTCTGTTTCTCATCTTCTTCCCGACTCCCGCATCAGAGGAGCACGAACCCGGCTCCCCCCCGCCGCCGACCTGGCAAGACGCTCTGGCCATTGTCCTCATTTCCGTAGCACACTCTGTTGCCATCGTAATCGCTTCGGTGGTCGTGCAGTTCTGGTTTCCGTCTGATCTCGGCATCTGGGCACACGCGTTGGGCATCTGCGCCGCGATACTTGCCTGCATACAGTACCTCCCGCAGCTATATACAACTTGGCGGTTGCAACACGTCATGAGCTTGAGTATCCCAATGATGCTGATCCAAACACCTGGGAGCTTTGTCTTTGCCGCCAGCTTGATAATTCGGTATGGGAGTGCCGGATGGAGCTCATGGGGAATGTTCATAATCACAGGTGTCCTGCAGGGCTGCCTGTTGACTATGGCAATAAGATTCGAGCTCCGGGATAGACGGAAGGCGAAACAGCTTGAAAGGGAAGCCAGAGCCAATGATGCGTCATTGCATCCAGATGAACAAACTCCTCTCTTAGGTACGCACTGAGATCGTGCCGACAGCCTGTTCGGCTTTCACTTGTGTTTCGACAAAGATTCTAATAATTCTTAGGCAACGCAAATGGGAATGCGGCGCATTCGGTAGATACCCCGGCTTGATTGTATTGTAAAGTTTTGTGGCGGTCCGTGTAGAATTACAAAATTCTCCATTACAATCTGAGGTTGTCAGATGTACATGCTCTCTGAATTCCGGTGGCCGACTCGATTTTTGGCCTGCCAAAAACATAACTTGCCGCTCCGCCGTGTCTCTAAAGTGTGTACAAATGCTGCATACCGAAATGTGCTCCAAACGGCAAACTAACCCATGGCATTCCTTGCTGTCGCCATCTCAACCGCCTTCTCCCAACTGGTCCGATAAATAAAGAGGCCTTCGACGACGGCGACGATGGCCAAAGCAAGAGCAGGACCACCCCACAGGCCATAAAGACCCCACTTCAGGCCAAAGCCCGTTGCGAATGATATCGGCATTGCAATCTGATGTGCGTATTAGCGAAAATTCAATTGAGACGTGAAAGCCAAGACATACAACATAATAAGCAACCAAATTAACAACACCGCCAATCTCCTGGCGGCCCAGACCTCGCAAGATACCGTTGCAGCACGCTGCAAGGGAGTCGAATAGCTGGAAAGCAGCACACAGCGGAAGCACGTCGGCAACTACATCGATGACGTCCTGGTCGCCCGTAAACAGTTGCGGAATGAGGTCTCTGAGACTGCTTAGTAGCGTGATGTTGACGATGCCGACGAGCACGGCGCCAACGACGGCCACACGTGCCGCCACCTTGGCAGGGTTAGACAGCGTGGCACCAATAAGGTTCGCAATGCGAGTGCTGGCCGCGATGCTCAGCGGGAACGGGACCTGGTAGGTGAGGGCAGTGATGGTCGACAGCACTGACTGGGCGGCGAGGTGGGTGGCGCCGATCCACGACGCGGCGAGCGTCAGAATCTCAAACGCCAGGAACTCCGCCAGCACCATCACCAGCCCCGGCAGCGCCAGCCGGACCATCGGCCACCAGTTGCGCAACGCCTTGCGCGAGAACCCGCCCCAGCACTCGCGCCCTCGCACAAAGTACACGTACGCGAACAGCACCACCGGCAGCAGGTTGTCAGTCACGGCCACGGCGATCGGCGCCCCCACGAAGCCCCACTCTAGCTGCCACACGAAGATGTAGTTCATGAGGGCGTTGAGCGGCGCGCAGATGAGCAGCACGTAGAGATTGGCCGAGAACAAGCCCTGGGCCTGGACGTAGCGCTTGCCAGACTCGAAGGCAGCGTAGGCGGGCGCGCCAGCCAATATGACTTTGAGGTAGAGGCCAGCCAGCTCTGCGGTGCGGCGCTCCGTCTCGGGGACGATGGCGCTGAGGATGGCCGTCCCCGACAGCCAGATGATGCCGATGGGGATCGTCACCACCCACAGGAAGTACACCATGCGCTGCAGCTGCAGGCCGACCAGCGTCTTGCGGCCCGAGCCGTAGGCCTGCGCGCATAGCGTGTCCAGTGACGTCGCTAGCCCTTGGTAGACTGCGTAGCCGGTGATGTTGGCCGTCATAGATCCAAGGCTGACGGCGCCGAGCTCGGCCTTGCCGATGTGGCCGACTGTGAAGACGGTTGCCATAGTAAGAGAGTACTGAAGAATAAAAGTAAGGATCAGTGGCGCAGAGTACTTGGTCAGAACCTTTGCTTCGCGTTGCCATGTTGTGTGGATCTTACCCGCCGTCACTGCTTCTTCCCACCGTTTGCTGATGTTCCGAGGACTCGCTTCGCCGCCATATGGCAAGCCTGGATCGCGCCCTAGCAGATTCGTAGTTTCGTCTGCAACTTCTCCGTCTGTAACTGATACACCGCTCTCTTCGTCCGGCGTAGACTTGACTTTGCGGATCATGGGCAAGGATATGCGTCTCCTGATCCGGCTGGCGATATTGTCTTCACTTTCCCGCCGCTTGGGATGCTTTGGCGGAATGACTTGGTTATCTCTCAGCAGACTCCTCTCGTCTTCCATTACTCGTGCTCGCTCTTCTCTGCTCAGGTACAAAGTCTCGGGCAGCAATTGTGTGGGCAACACGGCTGATCGAGGACCCGTAGCGATCATACTCGGCCGACGATATGAACCTATCAACCCGAGGTGCGGCCGCAATCCGTCATCGCCATCACCTTCGTCCTCGGTGTCACTACGGTCAACATTGTACTCGTCGTCGCTATCTTCGTAATCGGCACGCAGCGCCTCTTCGGCGAGCGGGCTGGGCTGGCCAAAGCTGCCCAGCTGCTGTCTAAACCGGTCGCCGAAGCTCCCCGGGGTGAAGGCCGAGGGCGTCTGCGACGGATGGAGACCTTGGTCGCTCATGCTGGCCTCTCGCTAAGACTTAGTTCTCAGAAGAGGCAGTTTGATCATGAGCGACTCGTGTCAAGTCAATTGAGAGTGCACAGGCCGAGAGGGAAGAGAAACGGCTGGTGCTGGGATGGAAAGAGGGGCGTGAGCTCCTAGATAAACGCAACCAGGGTAGGCACAAGCAGCAAGCTACCGCACGGCGACTTTCCCCGCCGTCATGGCTCGTTCGTCAGGGCGTTGTCAGAGGCGTTTGGCTGGAGTTGGAGCTGCCTATCGCCGTTGAGATAGCGGCTGCAGCTGCCAATTAGGTAAAGGACCAGCGTCCCCACCCGTTGACTGCAAGTTTTGATGGTGCGCGTTGAGCACAATCCGATGCCGCTAGCACTGACTCGGGGGTCGTATGCGAACCTGTCGTACATTAAACGCACGCACCGTCCGACATTCTTTGCAAATTTGTCCTCTCGAGCACTAGAATGAAGTTTTGTCGACGTTGGCCGCGCTTCGCGATGGGGGGCGAAACCCGTCTCCTGCTGTCGTGTGCCGCTGCTTTCCTCAATTGGTGTCTAGAGGCATTACGTGCGTCTCCACTTTGGTAGCTTAATCTCGGATGGGCAAGTGCATTTTGACGTGCTTTATTTCGGTCTCACTTCTTAGACTATCTCAAACCCGGCGACCAACTGTGGCTCGCCTTTCGGCTCGGTTATTCGACACGCGCAACGGTTGAAATTCTACTTCTGGACCGTGCTCCACCTCTGTGTTGAATAGTACATCTATAACGTTCATCTACTCGTGCTGATACAGGCAAGTCTCGGTCCATTATCATTCAAACAACCTCCTAGATGCGCCGTCATATATGCAAATCCTCTTTCGTCTAATCAGTGCTACCGGATGCTCGAGGGTTCGACATGCGCAATTTCTGATGGCATCGATCGCGGCGGTGCCACCGCCAACGCGATTTCTTCGCCGTTATTAGGTGTTCTCGGGTGATAGTCCTTGGTCTCGCGACCCAGTCGTTCTTCGTTGTCTTCAACCAATTCGTATTCGGGTCTGAAAATGTACTCTGTCCGCCCGCTAGACGACATTGATGACCTCCGCAGCGCTGGATTGCGATGCGTGTCATTGGTCCCTCCGAGCGACGTGTATCCTTTATCGTAGAGCGCGCAGTATGGAATGTTTAGATGGCGAATAAACTAAAAGATTAGCGCGCGCAACCGGTGGCTAAGCAGGCAACCTACGGTCCAAATGTAAACGTAATGCCAATCAATAACAGGGTGTATGCGCATGAAATCTGGCCACCCGTGGTCTGTGGGATCAAAGTGCGTCAAATTAGCACCGTGAGGATCTGTCCGTCTCGTGCCAACAAAGATTCCTTTCACTTTTGGAAAGTCTTGGAGGTATTCGGTAAAGGAAATCTTCATGGGTTTCGCGTAGTGGGTCAAAGAGAGCGAGCAGACTTTTGATGAGAACGAAACGAATTGCTCGACTTCTGGAAACGGATGTGCTGATTCGATGTAAACGGACTGAAGAGAAGGTGGGAGGTTCGAATCGGAAAGTCGAGGGTGGTTGTGGAGAGCGGCGAGGTAGAGCACCAGCAGAACCAAGCAGTCTTTGCCGCCATTGTAGGATATTGACAGTTCCGTGAGACTGAATTGAAGTTAGTTGTTATTCGCTCTAAGAGCGGTGAGCATACCCGTATCGCGTCAAAGCATCACGGATGACGGCAAGGGATATTCGGGTTTGCTCTTGCACGCTTCTGAGTGCTTCCGATTGCACTTCCTGCCCCAGGAATGACGAGACTCTATCATGGACTCTGGAACACAGCTCTGGAAGTGGAATGGGTGATTCAGGTAAGAGCGGCGACGGCCATGGAGACGAGGGCGGATGTTTCTGGACGGCGCCGTTTGGCAAGACTCCGTTTATGAGGTGGACGTCGGGATCGGAGGGGAGCATCTCGGTGCTACCTTGGGAGTAGCATGCGGCTAGAAGGTCGACTAGCAGGAGAAGAGGTTGAAGGTAGACATAAGAGGATGCTCGACGCGCACGGTCAGCGTACAAACCGGTGATCTCGGTTAATGGCTGTACGATTGCCGCTCTACGGCCGTGCGGCTTTTGGCACCATATCGCTCCGGAACCGCAAAGCCGATTGGATAAGCGCGAATTCCTGCGCCGCGGTGCCAGCGGGCGATTCGAGCGGCCACATTGCGGTGCTTGCTGCAAGGCATCCAAAGGCAATTGACTGTACCGCGCGTATCCAGCCTGGAATTGCTCGTTCCGACGCTAAGAAACGGCTCTGCAGGAAGCAGGAGTCTCACGCGCTGGGCTTGGTCGCCTTTCTTGCGCGAGGCCGTCCACGTTCCATGAATCTTCGCTGTGAGACTAATTTGCAAATGCCTAGTTACTCTTGCATACAAATTGAACAACAAAGCCTTCACTGCGGCTGATTTCCGAGCAGAACAGCACATGTCGCGGATCTAGTACTACAGCTGACTTCAGGTCAAACTCGCACGAGAAGCCGACCGTCTCGGCCACGAATGCGCCAGATCCCAGCCAGGAATAGGATACCCCGCCAAACAAATAGAGGGGCAATTTGGCGCTTCCGTGGGCTTGCCCGCTGCAGCATCGAACGCCTAACGACGCTAGAGGCGATGTCGCCATTCGAATCCCGACCTAACTAATTGGTCTTTCTCTGAGGTCCAAATTTCTTCAATTGGGCCTCGTTTTGCTGCATCTCTCTCCATTCCCGCTTGATCTTCTCTTCGTCGTGTCGCTGAGTGGATCATGGCTTCGGTCGTGACCGCTGGTGCCGCGGGTGAGTGTCTTAAAAAAGCCCAAACGACAGAAACTAACGTCCGTTGACAGTCGCGCGAATTGCATACGTCTCCAGTGATGTCGTAGTTTCAGTCCAGCCCTCGTTGTCTTCTGATTCGGACTTCTCGAAGCACCTGCAGTCTCTCGTCGCCAGCAAATCACCTAGCGCGGTGTCAAGAGACCTCCCGGAGATCGTTCCAGTCCGCCAAAATGCCGATCCTCTGCTATCCGTCTTCCATTCCGTCCGATCCCGCAAGATCACGTCTGTTACGACCTCTTCGGCCATACTACTCTCCTCAATTCCACGGCTTTTCAAGCTCGCCCAATACCCAGTGGTCATCCATGTCGCCGTCGAACCCTCGCAGTATCCCGACTATTCCAGCATCACTTCCATCAGGCAGAGCGGGTTTACCTTCCTAGAATCACACACGCTACAAGAGGTGCAGGATCTTGCGCTTTCCGCACATGCGTTGGCACTCAAGTCTGGCAAAGGTGTCATACATTTCTTCAATGCTGCGTCCGTCGACAGCTACGAGCCAATCCCTCAAGAAAACCGCGAACTCGTTCGGCGTGTACTTGATTTAGATGCTGCCAGGCAATACCAAGGTGCAGCAACGGAAGAAACAACTCTATATGCAGACGAGGGCAGGCAGGCCTTATTGACCGTAGCGGCAAGCACTACAATTATACCAGATGGACAATCAACCACCCACGCCGGCCTTGGCAATGGCGCTTCCAAGAATTCAATGGAAGCTCAAAGCGTGAATGGCTCTTCGTCAGGCTCTTCTCAGCGCGAGAGCAGCAATGTGAGTGCAATTGACAGCTCGGCGTCATCTATCACGTCAGTCGAGTCCATGGTGCAGCGGCCAGTCTCGTCTGATGACATTTACAACTTCATCACCCAAATCTGGGACACCATCCGTGAGCTAACTGGACGGGAATATTATCCGTTTGAATATTCAGGCTCATTGAACGCACAATCTGCGCTGTTCGTCTTCGGAGCGGACCCTGCATTGTTTGTCAACCAAATCGAAAACGCCGCCGCAAGTGACCAGTATGCGGGTGCTGCAGTCATTACAGCTAGGCTCTACAGGCCGTGGCTTGGGGCAAGACTTGCGTCAACCCTCCCAAGATCAATCAAGAGGATAGCGGTGCTCGAGCAAGTGCGTCGCAAGACCACTAAATGGGGCCCTCTGCTCCTTGATATCCTCATGTCGTTGAAAGGCTCTGGTCAAGGCCCAGTGATCGTGGGATATCAATTAGGTTTCCTTGAGGCTTCTACAACACGTCAGGCTCTGCGCGGCATCTTCCACAACCTTCTCCAAGACAGTCCAATCCAAAATCTCGAAGTGGGACGGCCGGAGGGGCCTACAGCTAAACCAGCCGATAACGAAGCAGAGCAGCCCGCGGTGGAGAATGCGTACATGAAAATATTGCGGCACATCTTTGGCGAACACCTCTACGTTGCCAATCAAGCCGAATCCAAAAACGCTGGTGTCTCATCTGAAATCGCAGCGACTCCGGAGTTTGGATTTGGATCTCTCATCGCTCGATCAGAGAAGCGCAAGCGCTTTATCGACCAGGTTCAGGAAGCGGCAAAGTCACAGAGCTTCATCACCGATAATCCGCAAAAATGGCTGTCTAAATGGGCTCTGGATGCTGAGGATGGATCAAAAGCAAACGATCTTGCCCGGGAAGTCGTTACAAGACTTAGCACCGATGGCTCTCCGCTCGCAACGTCTCTTCTAGAAAAGAAAGAATTCTTTTTCAAAGAGTCACAGTGGCTTATAGGATCCGATGCATGGGCGTACGATCTTGGAAACTCGGGTGTGCACCATGTTCTTGCTTCTGGAGCGAATGTCAATATGCTAATCATTGACTCGCAACCGTACTCGACTCGTGCAGAAGCTGATGCAACGAGACGGAAAAAAGACATCGGTCTCTACGCCATGAACTTCGGTGACGCCTACGTTGCCTCAGTCGCAGTGTACAGCTCGTACACCCAAGTGTTATCGGCAATGCTCGAAGCCGAGCAGTTCCAAGGCCCGTCTGTTGTTCTGGCGTATCTCCCATACTTCAAAGAAGACGACTCACCACTTGTTGTACTACAAGAAACAAAGAAGGCAGTGGATTCCGGCTACTGGCCACTCTATAGATGGAATCCCAGTGCTGACGAAAAGAGCGACCAACGCTTTGTCTTGGATTCTGAACGCGTCAAGAAGGAACTGGAAGACTTCTTGAAACGAGACAACTACCTCACACAACTGATGAAGCGAAACCCAGAGTTCTCGTCCAATCTGTCTGGCTCTTATGGGTCTGAAGTGCGTCAGCTACAGAAGAGAAGAGCAAAAGACGCATATAGCGCACTCCTAGAGGGCCTTGCCGGAGCACCACTTACCATTCTCTTCGCTTCCGACAACGGTAACGCCGAGAACTTGGCTAAGCGACTTGGAAACCGCGGCAAGGCAAGAGGCTTGAAAACCATGGTCATGGCTATGGACGACTACCCTCTAGAAGATCTTGCTTCTGAGGAGAATGTCGTCTTCATTACTTCGACTGCCGGCCAGGGCGAGTTTCCGCAGAATGGCAGACAAACTTGGGAGACCATCCGCAATGCCACAGACATCGACCTTGCAACGGTCAATTTCTCCGTCTTTGCGCTAGGAGACAGCCACTACTGGCCACGCAAGGAAGACAAGATCTACTACAACAAGCCGGGCAAAGATCTCCACAATAAACTCCTCGCTTTTGGCGGCAGACCGCTTGCGGATATCGGCCTAGGTGATGACCAAGACCCCGACACATATCAAACCGGATATAGCGAATGGGAACCGAAGCTATGGGAGGCTTTGGGTGTGGCCAACGTTGAAGGCCTCCCTGAAGAGCCACCACCGCTGACTAACGAAGATATCAAAATCGCTTCCAATTATCTTCGCGGTACTATCGCCGAAGGTCTGGTTGATGCAACCACCGGGGCCATCTCAGCATCCGATCAGCAGCTCACAAAGTTCCATGGCACGTACATGCAAGATGACCGCGACCTCCGTGACGAACGCAAAGCGGCCGGTCTCGAACCTGCTTATTCGTTTATGATCAGATGTAGGCTGCCT
>Ga0335072_10013757_pt1 | contig 11512 bp, 9 predicted proteins | sample Lox_Sample_21_FD_206725 | JGI IMG/M metagenome (GOLD analysis project Ga0335072, IMG submission 206725) | Soil microbial communities from Loxahatchee National Wildlife Refuge, Florida, United States - Lox_Sample_2.1 | ecosystem: Environmental > Terrestrial > Soil > Wetlands | place: USA: Florida...
CGCATCAGATCCGTCCTGTCTCGTTCGCCCCGGTCAGTATCGGCCAAGACGAGCCGAACGCCGGGGTGGCGCGCCCGGATATCAGGTAGATCACGATCTGGCTAACCGGCATATCGGACAGAATTTGCGAGGGCTAACGTCGTGCCACCATACTTTTCTCCCGCGTCCGAGGAGGCCCGGAGTTGCATCGCCACCCGGTCTGCAACTTGCCGGTGGCCGGGTCGCGGCCGCGGGCCCGCCGGCACCGCTACTGGATCGGTGCCGCACTCGGCGCGCTCGCGCTGGCCAGCCCGCTCGCCATTGCCGCAGCTCCAGCGACCGCGCAAGGGATCCAGTTCAACTCAGTCGGCGGCGACGGCTCCGGCGACCTGACCGTCACGGTCACCTCGGATTACCCACTGACCGACTGGACGCTCGGCCTGTCCAACGGCACCAGCACGTACACGATGGACGACTTCGCCGACTTCACCGACGAGGACACGTTCGCGGCCGGGCAGCCGCAGACTTACGTACTCTCCCAGCCAAGCGACCTGGAGGCAGCGGATGTCGCGCTGCCGCCGGGCGACTACACAGTGACCGCCACTTCCGCCACCGCCACTGACGGTACGAACGTCGAGACGCTTCCCTCGCCGCAGACCATAACGAACGGCGCCTTCAACTTCCTGGCGCAGCCAACACTGGCTTTCAGCAGCTCTACCTTCGACACCACTCAGCCGAACCAGGCAGTGACGATCAACGGGCAAATCACCTGTTCAACTCTGGCCTGCCCAGGCAACTGGTCAGGCACGCAGGTGACCGTCACCAATGTCACGGCCTCGTCGAAGCCGCAATGGACAGCGACGGCGGACTCCGCCGGTGACTTCTCAGCTACGGAAGTGACCGGGGTACCCGACGACTACTACTCGGCGTCCGTGCAGGCAGTCGACGGCACGAGCCTGGCAGCCACGTCGCCGAACACGCAGGACCTGCCGCAGTACGCGCCGACGTCGATAACGGCGACGGCCGCGCCAGCTGCGTACGGCACGCAGCAAATCAGCGGTCAGCTCACCTACGAGCCCCCGTCGGGTTTCACCCCGGTCGACGCCCCGGCCGGGGTCCAGATCACCGCGACTGCGGGGTCGCACAAGGTCAGCACGACAACCGGAACCAACGGCAGTTTCAGCCTCGCGCTTCCGGCGATCACCGGCACGACGACCTGGCTCATCAGCAGCCAGGCCAACGACCTGGCCAGCACGCCGTTCCTTGCCGGGACCGAGTACTCGGTGGGCGCCACCCAGCTCTGGCCGGTAAAGATTAGCTTCAGTGCCAGCCTGAAAGCTGGTCTGCTAAGCGTCAATGCCTGCATGTCCCCGACCATCAGCCAGCGGCCGCCCGCTGACGATCCAACGATGGAGCTCTACTGGCGAAGCCGCGGTTCGGGGCGGTGGCACTACTTCGGCGGGAGTTCCGTCATCAGCCAAGAGCCTGGCTGCGCCGGACTTGGCTACATCGCCAGCGGTGCGCCCCCGGCTCCTAGCGCCTACTATCGGGCCCGCTTCAAAGGAGACAACGTCTACGCCGCCGCGGTCAGCCCCAGCACTGGCCGCGTCTGGAACTACCCGACCCGGTTCCAGGAGTTCCGGGCTAGTCCGCGGTCGGTCAAAGCGGGCCACAAGGTAACGATCAGCGGCATCCTGCAGTATCAAGCAGGCAGCAAATGGCTCGCTTACGGACACGAGCCCGTCGTCGTCCTCTTCGCCTCCACCAGGCACGCTAAGACCTGGTATTACCTGACAGGCCATGAGTTCGCCAGGACCAACAGCAAGGGTGCGTTCTCGTGGACGTCCACCGATACCAGTACGGAGTACTGGAAGGTGCTTTACGCCGGGAACGACAGGCACTTTGCGGTCACGGCAAGGCCGATACTGGTCAGGGTGCACGGCGGCGGGTCGTCAGAGCAACGCCTAGCCGGGCAGCCAGCTAACCTGCCAAGCGTCGCGCTGAGCACACAGGGCAGCGTGTGGCCGTTCGTCCTCTCGGCCGATCCGTGGCTAGTGCTGATGGGCGACTAGCGCGACAGCCCAGGGAGCTGAGCGTGCCGCACTGCCTGCCCGCCGTCAGGCGCTTGCCCGCTTGAACAACCGCGCGACGTTCTGCTCGAACATCGCCGAGTAGGAGATGCTCGGCGTACCGCCGCCTTGCTGGTAGCCGCCGATCACTCCGAAAACCTCACCGCGGGCGGTCTTGCGGCTGACATGCATCAGGAACGGACCGCCGCTAGTGCCGTTCGTGAAGCCACCGCAGTCGAAGACCAGCTGGCGGTAGCCCTTCTTGTGGAACCTCTTAGCTGGCGCGTCGCACTTGACCGGCGGCTTAGTAGCGCTCAGGTAGCCGGTGACCAGAGCGGCCTGCGGCAGCGTCACGTCAGTCACCGGCTTTTCTCCTCCGGTGCGCTTCTGGATCCGCTGACCGGCACGGAAGACCACCAGGAACGCGAAGTCATCGTTCGCGTCTTGATGGCGCTTCCAGTTGACGTCCACGAACGCCGACCTGACGATCCGCTTACCGTACGGGAACTTGCCATCGTGGTAGCCGGGCGCGAAGAAGACGCTGCTGAGTGGGAACCACATCAACTGTCTGCCTGCTGTCGTTCTTGTGACAGCGCTTGTACTACCGCTGTGGTTAGTTTCCCGGCAGCGGCGCCAGGGGACCCTGACGAAGGAGATCCGCGCGAGCCGCTCACCCTCGCGGACGGCCAGAACCTTGCCTGCCATGCAATTCGCTGCGACCGGCGATCTCAGGTCCTGATGGCGGCGTCCAGCATCGTCGCCCACTGGGCAACTATGTGTTCCCTGCGCCTGGAATCGTCGGCGAGCGTGTCAGCCAGGCCGAGCCCGCGAGCGAGGTCGAGCGTCGCCTGTACCGCCTCGTGCACACCGGGCACGGACTCGTCCGCCTGAAGCAACTCGATCGCAGTTTTGTGCGCCTCCCGGCCGAGCTGGGCCTCAAGTGGCAGCACGAGTTCGCGCAGCGGGTCGCTGGTAGCGGCAGCCGCCCAGATCTGCAGCGCGGCGCGAAACAGCGGCCCGGTGTACAGCCGGACCAGCAGCCGAACGACGTCCCTGGTGTGCTGCTCCCCGGCTGGCAATAGCGCAGCCTCGCGCCGGATCTCCGCGAGCCGGACATCGGCCACGTGCGCGATGGCCGCGGTCAGCAGGTCCTCCCTGGTGCGGAAGTAGTGCTGCGTGGCGCCTCGGGATACCCCGGCCCGCGAAGCGATGACGGCGACGGTGGCTCCGCTCCAGCCAAGCTCGGCAACGCAGCTGACCGCGGACTCAAGCAGCCGTGCCCTCGTAGCCCAGCCCCGGTCCTGGCGCGGCTCCCGCGTGCCGGGGTTTGCAGTGCGTGAGCTAGGTGGCATCGGAACTACCCAGCCGCGAAGGACGGCCGTCTCTTCTCCAGGAACGCTGCCATTCCCTCCGCGGCCTCCGCCGAGCCAAACAGTCGCGCCGACAACTCTGCAAGCCCTTCGGCCTTGGTGTCGAAGTCGTCGAGCACCGCCGCCGTCAGCAGTGGCTTCGTCTCACGCAGGCCCTGCGGGGACGCAGCGCGCAGCAACTCGAGAACGGCCAGCGTGCCGGCGTCAATATCGGCCACCGCCTCGGTGATCAGCCCGATCCGCGCCGCGGTCACCGCATCAAACGTCTCGCCGGTCAGGTAGTACCTGCTTGCCGCCCGCGGCTCCATCTTCGGCAGCGTGGTGAGCGAGATCATTGCGGCTGCCAGCCCGAGCTTCACCTCGGTGAACGCGAAGGTCGTCTTAGGCCCGGCCAGCACGATGTCGCAGGCTCCGACGAGACCGATGCCGCCAGCCCGGACATGTCCGTCGATGCTGCCGACGACAGGCTTGGGCAGGCTGACGATCAGCTTCAGCAGCGTCATGACCCGCGCGGCGCCCGCTTTCATGCCGCCCTGGCTGGCCTCGCTCAGGTCCGCGCCTGCGCAGAACGTGGACCCGGTATGAGTGAGCTCAACCGCGCGCACGTCCTCCTGTGCCCTGGCGGCGTCCAGCGCTCCGGTGAGCTGCTCCACCAGCGCGGCGGACAGTGCGTTGCGGTTGCGCGGCGAGTCCAGTGCGATCCTGGCGATGCCCCGGTCAACCGAGTACTGAACCAGCCGACCCGCTGTGGTCTCACGAGCTGCCGTCTCATCGGGCACCTGGTGCCTCCTTAGTAGGACTTCGGCAAACCGAGGGAATGCTGCGCTACGAAGTTGAGTATCATCTCCCGGCTGACCGGGGCGATCCTGGTGGTCCGCACGTTGGCGAGCAGTCCGGCTAGCCCGAATTCACTGGTCATCGAGCTGCCGCCGAGCGACTGGATGGCCTGGTCGACAGTCCGGACGCTAGCCTCGGCTGCCGCGTACTTGGCCATGTTCGCCGCTTCGCCTGCGGCCATGTCGTCGCCAGCGTCGTAGAGCACTGCCGCCTTCTGCATCATCAGCCTGGCCAGTTCCAGTTCGATCTTTACTTGCGCCAGCGGGTGGGCAAGGCCCTGGTGCGCGCCGATCGGAACGCTCCACACGGTCCGCTCCCTGGCGTAGGAGACTGCCTTGTCCAGCGCGTACCTGCCGGAACCAATGGCCATCGCCGAGGCCATGATCCGTTCGGGATTGAGCCCGGCGAATAGCTGCAGCAGCGCAGCGCTCTCGTCGCCGACAAGGGCATCGGCCGGCAGCCTGACCTCGTCGAGGAACAGCAGGAACTGCTTCTCTGGCATCAGGATGTCCATGTCGATCGGCTGGAAGCTGAAGCCCAGAGCGTCAGTCGGCACCACGAACAAGGCCGGGCGCAGCTTGCCGGTCTTGGCGTCCGCGGTCCGGCCGACGATCAGTACTGCCTCGGCCTCGTCGACGCCGGAGATGAAAACCTTGCGCCCGGTCAGCACCCAGGTATCGCCGTCGCGGGTCGCGACTGTCGTCAGCTTGTGCGAGTTCGAGCCGGCATCCGGCTCGGTGATGCCGAAGGCCATGATCGACGACCCGCTGGCGATCTTCGGCAGCCAGTGCCGCCGCTGCTCGGGCGTGCCGAACCTGGCAAGGATCGTCCCGCAGATCGCCGGCGACACGACCATCATCAGCAGGCCGCATCCGGCCGCGGCGAGCTCCTCGAGCACGATCGCAAGCTCGTACATCCCGGCACCGCCGCCGCCGTACTCGGCCGGCAGGTTCACTCCGATGAAGCCCAGCTTGCCGGCCTCCTGCCACAGCTCGGTAAGCCGGCCGCCATTGCGGGCTTGCCTGGTGAAGTAGCCGTACCCGTACTTGCGCCCAAGCTCGGCCACTGCGGCCCTGAGCGCGACTTGCTCGTCGGTCTCGGTGAAATTCACTCTGCTAGCTCAACCCCACTCTGCTTGCTCAACGTCACCGTGCCTCGCCAAACTCACTCTGCTTGCGCAACTTCACGGCCGGCTCCTCCTGCGGCTTGACGACGGCGAGCACCGTGCCCACCTCGACTTGCTGGCCGGCCGATGCCGGCAGCTCGGTGACGATTCCCGCGACCGGCGCCGAGACCACGTGCTCCATCTTCATGGCCTCAAGCCAGAGCAGCGGCTGGCCAGCCGTGACCTGGTCGCCCGCAGCCACGCCGACCCTGGCGACAATGCCGGGCATCGGCGCCAGCAGCGAACCGGCGGCCGTCTGGCCGGCCGAGTCGGGGAACCGGGCCACAGGTTCAAACGCGACCGGCCCGAGCACTGAGTCAACGCAGGTCAGTCCTGGGTAGGCCGCGACCTCGAACCGGTGCAGTACGCCTGCGATGTCAAGCTCGACCTCCTCCGGCGTCATCGAGACAAGCCGCACGTCGTCTCGCCCGTCGACGACCAGCCCGCCGCGCTCGACCCGGTAGCGCGCCTGGTACCTGTTTGCCAGCTGGCCCGGTCCGCTGGCCAGCGAGTACTCCTTGTGCTGTAGCGCCGACGGCACGTTGCGCCAGCCGGACGGCAGCCCGCCGAGCACCCGGGCCTGCGCCTTCCGGGCCGCCGCATCCGCGAGCGCTGCAGCAAGCGCGGACAATTCCGCGCCACGCTCGCCGGCCAGCGGTGCAGCGAGAGCGTCGAGGCCGTGCCGGCCGATGAAGCCGGTGTCTGTCTGGCCCGCCAGGAACGCCGGATGCCTGAGCACGCGCACCAGCAGGTCCCTGTTAGTGATCAGGCCGTGAACGCGAGCGCGCGCCAGCGCGCCAGCAAGCATGTGAGCGGCCTGGTCCCGGTCAGGCGCCCAGGAGATCACCTTGGCCAGCATCGGGTCGTAGCGGGTCCCGACGTTGCTGCCATCGGCAACCCCGGAGTCCAGCCGGAGCCCGCACTGCATCGCGCCGTACCGGGGCGGCTGGACGGCGAACTCGGCGAGCACTCCCGGCACCTCGAACCGGTGCAGCGTGCCGCTCTGCGGCTGCCAGCCGGCCGCCGGATCCTCGGCGTACAGGCGGACCTCGATCGAATGCCCGGTGACAGCCGGCGGCGTGGCCGGCAGCGGCTGGCCCGCGGCGATCTGCACCTGGAGCGCGACCAGGTCCAGCCCTGTCGTGCATTCGGTGACCGGGTGCTCGACCTGAAGCCGGGTGTTCATCTCAAGGAAGTAGAACTGGCCGGCGTCATCGGCGAGAAACTCAGCCGTTCCCGCATTGATATAGCCGACAGCGCAAGCGGCCGCGCGCGCCGCGTCCATCAGCTTCTGTCGCATGCCGGGAACGCGCTGCGCCAGCGGCGACGGCGCCTCCTCGATGATCTTCTGGTGGCGTCGCTGGATCGAGCACTCGCGCTCGCCGACCGTCCAGACGGTCCCGGCCGCGTCGGCCATGATCTGGACTTCCAGGTGACGGCCAACTTCCAGGTACGGCTCGCAGAACACCGCCGGGTCGCCGAACGCCGCGGCCGCCTCGGACCTGGCAGCCGCGAGACCGCCAGGCAGCTCGGCCATAGTGCGGACGACGCGCATGCCGCGACCGCCGCCCCCGGCCGAGGCCTTGATCAGCACAGGCAGATCGGCCTCGGTCAGCGCGTCAGGAGCGAGCTCCGGCAGGACCGGGACCCCTGCTGCCGCCATCAGCCGCTTCGCCTCGATCTTGCTGCCCATCGCCTCGATCGCGGCTGGCGGCGGTCCGATCCAGATCAGCCCGGCTTCGGCGACAGCGCGGGCAAAGGCCGCGTTCTCCGACAGGAATCCGTAGCCTGGGTGGACCGCGTCCGCGCCTGATTGCAGCGCTGCCTCGATCAGCAGATCTGCTCGGAGGTAGGTATCGGCGGCCGCGTCGCCAGGCAGCCGGACTGCCAGGTCGGCTTCGGACACGTGCGGCGAGCCTGCGTCGGAGTCGGAATAGACAGCAACCGTCGACAGCCCGAGCTGCCTGCAGGTCCGGAAGACCCGGCGGGCGATCTCGCCCCGGTTTGCTACCAGCACGCGCGTGATCATCGCCCTCACATCCGGAAGACGCCGTAGCCAGCGGTGCCCCGGACCGGGGCGCCGTGGATGACCGACAGGCACAGGCCAAGTACCGTCCGGGTGTCGCGCGGATCGATGATGCCGTCGTCGTAGATCCGGCCGGACAGGAACATGGGCAGCGATTCAGCCTCGATCTGCGCAGCCACCATCTCCTTCATGGCCGCGTCGGCGTCCTCGTCGAACGGGCGCCCGGCCGCTTGCGCCGCGGCCCTGGACACGATTGACAGCACGCCGGCTAGCTGCGCCGGACCCATCACTGCTGACTTGGCGCTCGGCCAGGCGAACAGGAACCGGGGGTCGTAAGCGCGCCCGCACATGCCGTAATGTCCGGCGCCGTAGGACGCGCCCATCAGTACCGAGATGTGCGGGACAGCGGAGTTCGACACAGCGTTGATCATCATCGCGCCGTGCTTGATGATGCCGGCCTGTTCGTACTGGCTGCCGACCATATAGCCGGTGGTGTTGTGCAGGAAGATCAGCGGCGTGTCTACCTGGTTGGCCAGCTGGATGAACTGGGCCGCCTTCTGCGACTCGGCACTGAACAGCACGCCCTGGGCGTTGGCCAGGATCCCGACCGGGTAACCGTGCACGTTCGCCCAGCCGGTGACCAGGCTGGCACCGTAGGCGGGCTTGAACTCGTCGAAGTCCGACCCGTCGACGACGCGGGCGATTACCTCGCGAGGATCGAACGGGACCCGCAGGTCTGGTGGCACGACGCCGACGAGTTGCTCCTCGTCATACAGCGGCGGCGCCGGCGCAGCGGCCGGCCGGTGTCCCTGCTTGCGCCAGTTCAGCCTGGCCACGATCCGGCGGCCGATCCTTATCGCGTCCTGCTCGTCCGCGGCGAGGTAGTCGGCAAGGCCGGAGGTCCGGGCGTGCATTTCCGCCCCGCCCAGCGACTCGTCATCGGACTCCTCGCCAGTCGCCATCTTGACCAGCGGCGGTCCGCCCAGGAAGACCTTCGAGCGCTCCTTGATCATCACGACGTGGTCGGACATGCCGGGCAGGTAGGCCCCGCCAGCCGTGGAGTTGCCGAACACGATCGCGATTGTCGGGATGCCAGCCGCGGACAGCCTGGTCAGATCACGAAACGTCCGCCCGCCAGGGATGAAGATTTCCTTCTGGGTCGGCAGGTCGGCACCGCCAGACTCGACAAGCGATATCACCGGGAGCCGGTTGGCCAGCGCGATGTCGTGGGCGCGGAAGCTCTTGCGCACCGTCCACGGGTTGCTGGTCCCCCCGCGCACCGTCGGGTCGCTCGCCGAGATCAGGCACTCCGTACCCTCGACCACCCCGATCCCGGTCACGACGCTGCCACCGACCGCGAACTCGGTTCCCCAGGCCGCGAGCGGCGACAATTCCAGGAACGGGCTGTCGCAGTCAAGCAGCATTTCGATCCGCTCGCGGGCGAGCAGCTTGCCACGGGCCCGGTGCCGGTCGGTGTACTTAGGCCCGCCGCCTGCGATCGCCTTGGCCTGCTCGGTCGCGATCTCGGCCAGCTTGGCGAGCATCGCATCGGCGTTCGCCGCGTAAGCCGCGGACTTATCGTCAAGCGCGGTGCGCAGCACAGTCATCGGCGACCCCGCGCCTGGCCGGGCGGGCAGGCCGAACCCGTTCCCCTCACAGCAACTCCTCCGGAACGTCCACGTGCCGCGCCCGCAGCCACTCGCCGAGTGCCTTGGCCTGCGGGTCGAAGCGCGCGCCGGCTGCGACGCCGTCGCCGAGGATGCCCTCGATCACGAAGTTGACCGCGCGCAGGTTCGGCAGCAGGTACCGAGTCACCGGCAGTCCGGCCGCCTCCGGCAGCAGCTCACGGAGCTTGTCCACGGTCAGCATGCTGACCAGCCACGAGTACTCCGGCTCCGTTCGGACCCAGACACCGACGTTGGCGTCTCCGCCCTTGTCGCCGCTGCGCGCGCCGGCCAGCAGGCCGAGCGGTACCCGGCGCACCGGGCCATCGGCAGTCCAGGCCAGCGGGCCCGCCGGTTCAGGTGCAGTGAGCGGCTCGGTCCGGTCCGGCCCGGCAACCGGTGCCGACGAGCCGTCGGGCAGCACCGCGATCTGCTCAACCTCAGCGCGGTCTAGGTAGGCGGCCGTGAACACGCCGTACGGCTGCGCGTCTCCCGGCGGGCCCGTCAGATGGAAACCGGGATAGCTGGCCAGCGCCAGTTCCACGGCAGCACCGGAGAACGCCCGGCCGACGGCCTTTGGGTCGGTGCCGCGAACCACGCACCTCAGGGTCGCGCTCGCCCCTTCTTCTGTTCCGGCGTCCGCGTGGTCGGTGCGGGCCAGCGTCCACTCGGCGCCGGGTGGCAGGACATCAGCGAGCTGCTGCTGAACCAGCCGGGCCTTAGCTTCGACATGCAGCCCGGTGAGCACGAACTCGACCTGGTTGCGGTAGCCGCCGAGGGTATTGAGCGACACCTTCAGCGTCGGCGGCGGCGGATCCCCGAGCACGTCCGCGATCCGCACCCGGTCCGGCCCGTCCTGCAGCAGGCGCACAGTGTCCAGCCGTAGCGTCGCGTCCGGTCCGGCGTACCGCGGCCCGGCCACCTCGTAGAGCAGCTGCGCCGTCACGGTACCGACGGTGACCGCGCCGCCCGTGCCGGGGTGCTTGGTGATGACGCTGGAGCCGTCGGGATAGACCTCGGCGATCGGGAAGCCCGGATGGCGCAGGTCAGGGACCTCGGTGAAGAACGCGTAGTTGCCGCCAGTGGCTTGCGCGCCGCATTCGATCACGTGCCCGGCCGCCATCGCGCCGGCCAGCGCGTCGAAGTCGTTCAGGCCCCAGCCGAAATGCGCGGCAGCAGGCCCCACGACGAGTGAAGCGTCAGTGACCCGTCCGGTCACTACGATGTCGGCGCCGGCGTTGAGGCAAGCCGCGATTCCCCAGCCGCCGAGGTAGGCGTTGGCGGCGACTGGCTCGCCGTAGCCAAGTTCGGCAGCTCGGGGCAGGAGGTCGTCGCCGGTCACGTAGCCGATCTTGGGGTCCAGGCCCAGCCGGCTTGCCTGCTCGCGGATAGCAGCGGCCAGGCCCGCGGGATTAAGGCCGCCGGCGTTGGTGACGATGGCGACGTGCTCGTCCAGCGCCAGGCCCAGGCATTCTTCGAGCTGGCGCAGGAAGGTGCGGGCATAGCCGAGTGCCGGATCCCTGAGGCGGTCACGGCCCAGGATGAGCATGGTCAGCTCGGCCAGGTAGTCACCGGTCAGCACGTCTAGCTCGCCGCCTTCGAGCATTTCCCGCATCGCGGCGAACCGGTCACCGTAGAAACCTGACGCGTTGCCGATCCTGAGCGGCGCCCGCGTGCCAGCCGAGTGGAGCTCGCTGGGATGGTCCTCGCTCGCCGGTTGAGCTACTGGCACGACGATCACCTTTCAAGCTCGGCTGAACCAAGCCTGGCCCGGCCTGAACCAAGCCTGGCCCGGCCTGAACCAAGCCTGGCCCGGCCTGAACCAAGCCTGGCCCGGCCTGAACCAAGCCTGGCCCCGGCCGGAACCAAGCATACGTGATTGTTTTTCCGGCGAACGGTAGACGGTTTGTCACGTGGCGGGCCGCGGGGCCGGGCGGGAGTTATCGTCTGGGCATGCGCGTCGATGTCAGCCCTGCGGCGGCGGCCTACATCGCCAGCCAAGGCGGCCAAGTGTGGGTGTGGGCAAGTCATCCGCGGATGTGCTGCGCGGGATCGCCGGCCTGGATGCATGCGGCGCTCGTCGCCCCTGACGGGCTGACTGGCTTCCGGCAGCTCTCCGCCGATCTCCTGCCCGGCCTGACGATCTACTTCAGGAACGTCGGCGGCCAGCAGCCGGACGTGCTCGAACTCGGCATGGCTGGCAGGCGTCACGCGAAGGTTGCCGCGTACTGGGACGGCTGCCTCATGGCGATGGCGGGCTAACCCGTCTCGGAATGCCGCCAAACGAATGGCTTGCATCAACGCCGGGGCTATCAAGTGGCCTCTTGAGCCAGGCCGGCGCCGACGCGGCAGCTGAGAAGGCAATCTGTATAAAGCCGTAGTGGGGTGCAGCGCTGGGATGG
>Ga0335072_10013758_pt1 | contig 11512 bp, 9 predicted proteins | sample Lox_Sample_21_FD_206725 | JGI IMG/M metagenome (GOLD analysis project Ga0335072, IMG submission 206725) | Soil microbial communities from Loxahatchee National Wildlife Refuge, Florida, United States - Lox_Sample_2.1 | ecosystem: Environmental > Terrestrial > Soil > Wetlands | place: USA: Florida...
GCGTAGGAAGATCGGCAAAATCCCTTAGGTTCCTTCAGGTGTTTCCTACGCGTCAAATCGAAATCTCCACAGTTCCGAGTAGCGCAAGCTTTTTCAGCTTCCCTTCCAGAACTCACAGCCGTCACCACTCGCGCGAATAAACGCTCGAATGGTGTAACCTGACAGTGCTCCTTGAATCCTATTGTGGCAGCGGAGGTGTGGAGGGCCGTAGCGCCATGGTTCTACGTACTGATAAAAGCAAGTTCCGTGCCCTCAACCGGCGGGAACTGTTAAAACTGACGCCTCTTGTGGCCGTGGGTGCGTTCGCAATCCCCAGGCTACAAGAAAAGTTGTTGGCTACGGGGTTGGGCTTCAGCGACTGGGCCTCAGCACGACTATTCCGCGAAAATCATCTTGCGCCCACCTTTGCCGATTCCGAAGTAACCCCGTTCGAACGCTTCCCGATCAACGACTACGACGTCGACGATCCCGAAGTTGATTTCGATAGCTGGACATTGACCGTGAGCGGCGCAGTTCAGAAGCCGGGAGAATACACCCTGGCGCAAGTCATGCAGTTGCCCAAGCTCACGCAAAACACCAAACATGTTTGCGTCGAAGGCTGGGACGTAATCGGAAGTTTCGCCGGCGCGCGCCTGTCAGATTTCCTGAAGCTGATCGGAGCGGACACCAGCGCACGCTTTGTTTACGTCGAATGCGCTGACGATTACTACGAATCGCTGGACATGGCGACCGCCCTGCATCCGCAGTCTTTGCTTTGCTATGAAATGTACGGCCGGCCGCTGACGCGCGAGCACGGCGCGCCGCTGCGCCTTACCCTGCCCACCAAAATCGGATATAAACAGGCGAAGTATCTGACCGATCTCAAAATCACCAACCTGTTGCAGCGTGTCGGCTATTGGGAAGATCAGGGATATTCCAGCTTTTACGGCTTGTGAGGACGATGGGATGGCCACCAGAGCGATCGCAATTGAGGACAAGAAAACGGGGGAAGTCACCGAAGCGGTCTATGAACATCCCTTCGTGGTCCGATTTTGCCACTGGCTCAATGTGATTTCGCTCTTCGTGATGGTCGGCAGCGGCTTGCAGATTTTTCGTGCCTTTCCGAGCTTCGGCGCCAAGATTCCTGAAAAAGAACTGATCAATTGGCCCAAGTCTTTTGCACTCGGGGGATGGCTCGGCGGCGCCTTGCAGTGGCATTTAACTTTTATGTGGATTTACCTGGGCACTGGATTGGTCTATCTCGGCTACCAGATTTTCAGCGGTAACTACGGGCAGGTCCTCTTCGTCCGGCGCGATTTGCCCGGAGTCTGGCCCATGGTGAGGCACTATTTTTTCTTCGGGCCCAAGCCGCCTGCGAGAGAAGCCTACAATCCCTTGCAAAAGCAAGCCTATACTGCAGCGATTGCTCTGGGTGCGCTTTCGGTGATCACCGGGTTCGCCGTCTGGAAGCCGGTGCAGTTCTCCTGGCTGGCGTGGCTCATGGGCGGTTTCCACTGGGCCCGGCTGTGGCACTTCATCACCATGTGGGCCATTCTGGCGTTCGTCTTCGGACACTTGGTGATGGTTGTTCTGCATGGCTGGAATAATTTTCTCTCGATGCTGACGGGCTGGAAAAAGGATCCGGATTACCCGGTCGAATAGTCTGGCGCAGTCATGATTGTGAAGTGCAGTTGCGGTGAAGGGGAATGCCGGAAACTACAGCTTCGCTCGAAAATGCAGGTGACTCATGGAACGAACAGACGCTGATCCGGCGGGTCCGGGAGGGCGACCATGAGCTCTTCTACGAACTCATTCGGCCCTACGAGCGCCGCGTGTACGCCGCGACCCTGGCTATTCTCCGTGACGAAGCCGATGCCGAAGATGCCGCGCAGGAGGCAGTCCTCAAGGCCTTCAAGAACATCCGTCAATTTCGTGGCGAGGCCCGCTTCAGCACCTGGCTTATTCAGATCGCCATCAATGAAGCGCGCATGCGCCGTCGCAAGCAGCAGGCGGTAACCATGGAACCGATTGTTGATCAGCCCGACGAGGAGGGACGGTACATTCCCCGCGATTTCGCCGACTGGAGGGAGATTCCGTCGGAAACGCTGGAACGCGCCGAAGTGCGTGAACGACTGGCGGAGGCCCTCAACTCTGTGGGACAGAAATATCGCGAAGTCTTCATTCTCCGTGATATGCAGCAGTTGAGCATCGAAGAGACGGCCAAAGTCCTGGGCATCTCCATCCCGTCCGTGAAAACTCGCTTACTGCGGGCGCGGCTGATGCTGCGTGATCTGCTGGCGCCGGGACTGGGCGGCGGGTGGAGCAAGGTGCGGGGTGCAGTGTGATGGCGGAACCGAGGCCGGAAAGGAGAAGTCCATGGTAGTGCGCTGCGAGGACGTTTGGCGCGAAGTCTCGAACTACCTCGATGGCGAGCTTGATCCGCAACTGCGCGCCGCCGTGGAAGAGCACGTTCGCGGGTGCCGCCAGTGCACAGCCGTCGTGAACGGGACGCGAAATGTAGTCGAGCTCTACGGCGATGAACGCATGCTGCAAATTCCGCTTGGCTTCAGCCGCCGCCTGCAGCAGCGGTTGGGCCAGGGCGTGGGCCGCTCGCCGGGAACCGCCTTCGGATGGATGATGGCCCTGGGATTTGCCGCTCTCCTGCTGATCACCTTCGAGGTGGGTAACTCCAACCGCTCGCTTGCCGAACTACGCTCTGAAATGGCAAGAACCAGTGCTCACATTCCCCCCGAGTTGGTCGTTGTTGCGGAAACGGATGGCCGCATCTTCCATGTTCCAGGGTGCAGGTTCATTCTTGATAAGGACCATCTGAAAACCATGACGTCGGCCGAAGCGCTACGGCTGGGCTACGCGCCGTGTGTCCGTTGCCTGAGGAAGTATCTGGCCGAAACCCACGACCTGAAGACGGAAGATGAAACCGCGGGCCTCGAAACCGGCGAGCCGGAACAATAGCCCTAAAAACCTTTGGGGCAGCGCGTCGGCGCTGCCCCATAAAAAGTGAGATCCACTCGGCCTACTGTTTCGGCGCTGAGTCGTTCTTCATGTCGTCCTTTTTCATGTTGTCTTTCTTCATGTGGTCCTTCTTCATGTGGCTCTTCTTCTTGTCCTTCGACATGTTGTCCTTCTTCATGGAGTCGGACTTCATGTTGTCGGATTTCATGTTGTCCTGCTTGGCATCGGTCTGGGCGAAAGCCGCAAGGGAAACAGCCAGAAAACACATAGCCATCAATCTGGCAACCAACTTCTTCATACTTCCTCCTGTCTCAATTGAAGTTAAACACACAGCGTACACACACGTCCGCTGCGCACATAGGATTTACCGATGGTTGTAAAGTTACAGCCCGGCAGATAAAACTGCAACACTTTCAGGGTGCGAATTTAGCTACCGGGACATGCGGCGGCCTTTTTCAGGAACAGGAAAGTCCCTGTTTTCCTCAAGATCACGCCCCTGCCGAATCGGTACCAACTATTTTTGTTCGCTACACAAAGGGGCAGGTCGGGGAACCGATCGCTCAGGCGCTCGAACGTCCAGGGTTCAAAGCCGGGCGACGATCTCTTGCAGCTCGCGCGCAATTTCGGCTGGCTCTCGTTCCTTCGCGAATTTAGCCGGTTCCCCAATCTTCACCCGGATTTCACCCGGCCAGGCAAAACTTCTACCTGCCTGTTTCACTTCAAACAATCCATCGATGCGGAGTGGGACAACCGCCAGTCCAAGGTTCTTCGCCAGCAAGCCAATCCCCGCCCGAAACGGCCGCAGCTTGCCATCGATTGTGTGATGTCCCTCGGGAAAGACGAGAAGGCTGTATCCGCGGTCAACGCACTCTCCAGCGTATGCGAAGCTTTCGCGGAACCCAGCTTCGCGGGGCAGCGGAAACAAATTCAACAGCGAAACGCCCAGGATCCAGCGAATACGATCGTAAATCCGCGCGAAAAACTTACGGTCACTGGGCGGAGTCCGCAGAATCTCCAGCGCCTCGCCCCCGGTGGCAATGGCCAGCCTGTGCCGCAGCCGGGCAGGTAGCGCAGTCAGAACAAAGCCGGGATCGACATCCCCTAGATGATTGCAGATGACCAGCACCGGGCCATGAATCCCATGCAGGTTCTCGCGTCCTTCAACTCGCGGCCATCCCAGAAGAAAAACCGCCGGCCACAGGAGCAAATAATGAACGGCATTGCGTACCCACGTCACTGGCCAGCGCAAAGCCCAGCGCGGATAATGAAAACGCATTCGCGGCGTCGCTTCACCGTGCAGCAGCCGCTGCAAGTCTCCCACTGTTTTTATTTCAGCAAAACGGACTTCGCTCAAATCAGTCTGAAACCGGTCTTCCAACGTGCTCAACAGCGCCACCCGATCAAGTGAACTCAAATTGAGGTCAGCTTCCAATTCGGCGTCGTTGGTAAAATTTGTTTGCGCTTGTCCCGTCATCCGGCTGATCAGAGCTGCAAGCGAGCCGGCTGAAGAACGCGCACCTGCTTGCCTCGCCAGCACCGCCTGCTGCACGACATTTCGCATCACCTTTTGCGTCGAAGTACGGGGAAAACCTTCTTCCGGCCACACAAACATGTCCCGCATGCGCTGATATTCCGCGAGACTTCGATTGGCGCCCGCGACAACTGTTTCTGCCTCGCCTTCAGGTTTCAGAATCAACACCGCGCACGGCTCGGAATTCCCATCGCGGGGTAAAGCGACAACCAGCGCATCTTTCACTCCCGGTTGGAGCCGCAGCGCCGCCTCCAGGTCCTCGGGGTGCACATTCATGCCGCCCGGAGTCACAATGACATCTTTCTTTCGCCCCTTGAAATAAAGATTGCCGTCGGCATCCAGTTCCCCCACATCGCCCGTGCGATACCAACCCTCGTCATCGCGGATCGCAGTTCCATTGGAGTAACTGGCAGCAACTCCCCCGCCGCGCACCAGAATTTCGCCATCCTCAGCCAGTTTCACTTCGCGCCCTGTAAGGACTTTCCCGATCGATCCTTTTCCAAGCCGGAAGGGATGATTCACGCTGATGAGCGACGTCGTCTCGGTTAATCCATAACCTTGAATCACGGCGTAGCCCAGCCGGTCCCAGAATTCCTCGGTCGAGCGGTCCAGCGCCGCACCCCCCGAAATGAACGCCCAAAATTTCCATCCAAATTGGCGGCGAATGCGGCGAAAAATCCACCAGCGGTGCAGAAAGTGCTTGCCCCTGGCCGATTCGAGTGCTGATCGAAATTGCGATTGAGGCGGTGCCTCAGCGAAATCCCGCTCGATCTTTTCTTTCAGCGATTCCAGCACTCGGGGCACCGTGACCAGCACCGAGATTCGCTCCCGGCGAATCGTATGAACAACCTCGGTGGGTTTCATGGTGTCCTGAAAAACCACGGTTCCACTCAAGAGTGGCGGCAGCAACATCCCCATGAATTGTCCGAAAACATGGCTCAACGGAAGCAGATTGAGAAACCGGACAGGATGAACCAGGCGTTCATATTTCAAATAGCGCTGCATTTCGCTTTCAAGCGGAAGCAGATTCGCCAGCACGTTTCCATGAGTAATCACCACTCCTTTCGGCTCGGTAGTCGTGCCGGATGTGAAAACGATTTCAAGCATGTCCTCCGCGTTGAACTCCGCCGGCTTCCCCAAATGAAGCGGCCGCGAAGTCAGCAGTTCCGTCAAATTGTCGAGCAATATCGACGGAATCGAGGGCTCTTGGTGGGCGCGTGAAGCAACCAGCAGCTTCGCATTCACCTGCTGCTGAATGCGAAGGCAAAACTCAGGTGTCGCCACGTCATCCATTGGAACGACAATCACTCCTCGCTGCACGCATCCCCAGAAAGCCGCAACCCATTCGGCCGAGTTCGCTCCCCAGAGCAGAACATGGTCGCCTTTGCCGAGTTTGCGCGCCTCAAGCTCCGTCGCAAAACGAACCGCCGTTTCGCCCAGCCGCCGGTAAGACCATCGTTCCGTGCGGTATCCGCTCGGCTGAATGTAGGCAGTATCGTTCGCCAGGTGCAGAAACCGCGGCACATAATCAGCGAGCGACCGTAGCATGAAGAAAAGGGTATCGCATTTTATTCAGAATCAACGTGATTCACGCCAACCGCGAACACCTGAATCGCGAGTAACCCACTCGTACACTCCCTTTCGGTAACCCTTGGTAACCATACGATTCTGAAGACCCAGCCGTACAATGACCATTGTCCGAAAGAACATTTCCCGGTATGTGAGTGGCCCTGCCGGGTTGGGCCAGTTGACAGATTACCCGTGTCGTCTCGGGTGAAGTCAAAACGGAGCTGGAGTCCACATTTCTATGGCGTTTGGGTTTGGCTTCAACAAACAAAAGGTGCTGAGCGCAGCGGAGAAGTTTGTCCAGCAGGGCAAGCTGCAAAACGCCATTACGGAATACGAAAAAATCCTCAAGAACGACCCCAAAGACCTGACCGTGGCCAACACCGTCGGCGACCTCTACTCGCGCCTCGGCAATCAGGAAAAAGCGGTGGAGTGTTTCAAGACCGTGGGCGACGCGTACGCCCAGCAGGGTTTCACGGTCAAAGCCATCGCCATGTACAAGAAGTTGAGCAAGCTGAAATCCACGCTTGACAGCGTGCTTCGGCTGGCTGAGTTGTATACGCAGCAGGGCTTATTCAACGACGCACGCGCCCAATATCTTCAGGTCGCGGAGCAGTTCCTCAATAACGGCGAACTCGAGCAGGCCGTCCGCATCTTCCAGAAGACGCTCGAAATGGACCCGGAAAATGTGGCCATGCGCACCAAGTTGGCGGAAGTTTACGTCCGCTTGGGAAAGAAGAACGAAGCCTGGCAGATTTTCTCCGCCGCCGCCGAAACCCTCCGCTCCAAGGGCCAACTCGATGGCGCGGAAGAAATTCTGCAACGCATGCTCAAGCTCGACCCGAACAGCAGCTACGCTCTGCTGCTGCGCGGCCGCAACGCCTTTGACGCCGGAGACATGGCCGGGGCCGTCGAGTGCCTGGAAAAAGTCGCCGACCTGGATAGCAACCCCGACGGCATGCGCACTTTGCTGCAAGCTTACGTTCAGACTGGAAAATTGAATGAAGCCGGCACGCTCGCCGGAAAATTGCTTTCGGTCCATAACGACATTACCGCAATCCTCAGCTACGCCGAAGCTCTGATGACGGCGGGCCATTTCGCGGAAGCTTTGCAGGTCTATCAGCAACATTGCGAGCGCCTGCTGGCAGCCGATTCCGGCAAGACCATCGAAAATCTGCACTCTTTGATTGGACACCTGCGAGAGAATCCCGCCTCACTCGAAACTCTGCTCGACCTGCTGAACAAAGCCGGCGATTCCACGCATCTTGCGGAAGTGTATGAATTGCTCGCGCACGCCTACGTGCAATCCGGAAAGCCGGAAAAGGCCCGCGATTACTACCTGAAACTTACTCAGCTTGAGCCGGAAAATCAGATTCACGCCCGCAACTATCAGCAGGTGCTGAGCAAGCTGGGAACTTCCTCCGGCGCAAAACTGATCAGCGCCGAAGAAGGCGCAGTCATGGTCGACGAACTGGAGGCCACCGCGCCCTTCATCGATCAACGCTATGCGGATGACGTTGCCATCGCGGTGCGGGCTGCATTGACTGACGCAGAGCTTTTCATCTCTTACAACATGCCTTCAAAGGCATTGGGGCCGCTGCTTTCCGCGCTGCCGCAGGCGCCTCGAGATCTCCGCATTAACCAACGGCTGGCCGCTCTTCACACTCGGGCCCAGCGGTTTACTGAGGCCGCGGTTTGTTGCCGCACGCTTGAGAGCATCTACCACGAAGCCGGCTGCCCGGACGAAGCTACCCGCTACGGCGAACTCTCTGCCAAGTATGAGGAGCGTGCCGCTTCCACTCCGGCGCTCTCCAGCCGCGCCGCGGCACGCGTGGAATCAGCGGTCGTAACCGAGGAAGCTAACTCGGCAGTTCCCGAGGCTCCCGTCACTCCGCCTCCTGCCGCAGCGTCCGCCGAAGAATCTGCACCGTTCTTTCATGCCACGGCGCAACCGCAGGAGACTCCTGAGTTTGCCGTCCAGGCCCCATCTCAGGAAATCGACCTTTCTTCGGAATGGGAAGAAGGCTTCGAACAGGCTCCGGCGGCGAGTGCCGCAAAATCCGCTGACGGCGTTCTTGCGTCCGCGGTGAACGAATCGGTCGAAGAGATTCGTTTTTACTTATCGAATGGCATGGCCGAAGAAGCCCGGGCTGCTTTCCGCAAGCTTGAGAAGCTTGGCCCTGACCCGGCAAAACTTGCTGAGCTGCGCGCCGAGCTTGAAGCCGCGAAAAAACAGGTTCCCGCTGATGCCGTTTCGGTTGAAGTGACCGACAATGCCATCGAAGCCGCCGAGGAGACAGCACCCGCAGCAACGGCACCCGGCGCGCTTGACGGTTTCGTCAGCGATCTTGAGTCGTCTCTCGGTGATGGCTTTCTGCCACAGACAGCTGCCAAAGAATTTGAAGTCAAGCCAGAAGCCCAGGCGGAACTGGTACCGGTAGCTTCAACCACGGAGTCTGCGCCCGCGCTGAAGGAATTTGTCAGCGATCTCGAATCTTCGCTGGGAGACAGCTTCCTGGCCGCGGCTCCAACGGCCACCACGGTGGCGGCGGAAGCGCCAAAAACAGCGGCACCCGCAACGAAAGCTCCGGAAGTTGCCGTCGCCATGGCCGCGGCTGCCGCGGCAGCTCCTGCGGCTTCGCCTGCCCCCGGCGCTCCAACGTTCACATATCAGCCTTCACCGGTTCGCCCCTTGGCTCCGCAAACGCCGGGCCCGGTTCCACCGGCGAAATCCGATTCCGCCGCCGGAGTCGATCTCGCCGATATGTTCGGCGAGTTGAAGCACGAACTCGAAGAAGAAACCACGGTCGCCGAAGAAGATCCGGAAACGCACTACAACCTTGGCGTCGCCTTCCGCGAAATGGGGCTGCTCGATGAAGCCATCGGGGAATTACAAAAGGTTTGCCAGTCGGTCGAGAAGGGACATCCCTTCCCGCAGATCATGCAAACGTATACCTGGCTGGCCCAGTGCTTCCTCGATAAAGGCGTGCCCGAGGCGGCCATCCGCTGGTATGACAAGGCGCTGACGCTGCCCACGCTCGATGCCGATACCCGCACCGCACTTCACTACGAACTCGCTGCCGCATACGAAGTTGCCGGCGACAAGGCCAACGCCTTGAAGCATTTCATGGAAGTGTACGGTAGCAACATCGATTATCGGGACGTGGCCGAGCGTATTAAGACCCTGAAGTCGTAGAATACCTTGATGGGTCAATCTTTCCCTATGCTTGGGACGCGCTCCGGCAAAACCCCGCTCCGCCGGTTTTGTTCCTCGTTCAGGAGCGCCGCGTGAACGCGGATCCCAAACTCACACAAACCGAGACTTCTCCAACCGAGGCAGACCTGCGTTCTTACGCGCAGCCCGCAGCCATACCGGCCGCACTCCACCATCACGAAATGAGCCGCCTTGAACTTTGGCTGCACCGGGTCACGGTGCTGCTTTTCGTTTTCGTCTGCGCGGTGGTGGGCGTACTACTTATCATCCTGCCCTGGCGGCCGGAGTGGACCGACAACCGCCTGCTACTGACTTACCCCTCTCTGCGGGCCGTTGTGGCCAATGGATTCTTCCGCGGCTTCTGCACTGGCCTGGGAGTGCTCGATATCTGGATCGGTTTCTGGGAAGCGATCCATTACCACGAAGGGGAGCGCTCCTGAATCCCCCCTTTTCGCGAAAAGAGAACTCAATCATGAGTGAAAATTTGCCCAAGCGCGCGCCTCTGGCCTACGAGAACGAGACCTTTCTCAACAGCCCCGAGGGCAGAATTTTTCGTATTCTTGCCGAGTATTCCGAACCCCTGGCGCGTTTTCGCCGCGAGCAGATTCAGGATACCGTGGTTTTTTTTGGCTCCGCCCGCTTTGAAAGCCGCAAGATTTCGGAAAAAAATCTCGCCGCGCTCGACGGTTCAGGAAAGACCGGCCCGGTGAACCCGCGCCGCAAGCGGGCCCTCGCCGCGGTTGATATGGCCAGATATTACGAAGATGCGAGGCGCATGGCCTTTCTGCTCAGCCAGTGGTCGATCCAGATCCCCGCGCGCCGGCGCCGCTTCGTCGTCACCACCGGCGGCGGTCCCGGAATCATGGAGGCCGCGAACCTGGGTGCGAAAGAGGCAGGAGCCAAAACCATTGGGTTGAACATCAATCTCCCCTTCGAACAGTACCCCAATCCCCACATCACTCCGTCCTTGAACTTCGAATTTCATTATTTTTTCATGCGCAAGTTCTGGTTCGCCTATTTGGCTAAGGGACTCGTAATTTTCCCCGGGGGCTTCGGGACGCTCGACGAGCTTTTCGAGATCCTCACCCTCGCCCAAACCCAGAAGCTTGCGAAGAAAATCCTGGTGGTCATCTACGGAAGCCAATATTGGAAGAGCGTGCTCAATTTTCAGGCGCTGGTCGACACCGGCACCATCTCAGAAGAAGATTTGGACTTGTTCAGATTCGTCGACTCGCCGGAGGAGGGGTTCGAGTTCCTTCGCGACGGCCTCTCCAAATACCATCTGGGCCACGAGCCCAGACGTAACGCCATTGCCATGCCCGAGATTGCAAAGACGAATCCGTAAGCCGAGATTCAACTCAACGTTGGCGGCGTGATCGCTTTTCTTTCTTTTCCTCCACCAGCGCGAACTGAATCTTCCTCTCCACCGGATCAATCCGGTCCACGAGCACGTGGACCTTTTCCCCAAGACGAAAAATCCTCCGCGTCCGATGTCCGATGATTTCTCGCGTGTTCTCGTGAAAGGCATAGCGATCGTCGGTGAGCGACGCAAGCGGCACAAGGCCTTCCACAAACAGATCGTTAAGTTCGACAAAGAAGCCGAATTTGGTGACGCTGATGATCAGGCCGTCGAAATCTTCTCCGATTCGATCCTGCATGAATTTCGCTTTTTTCCATTCCATCAGTTCGCGCTCGGCTTCATCGGCGCGGCGCTCTGAGTGGCTCGATTCTTCGGCAATAGAGTGCAGTTCATCCAACGAAATCGGGCCCGAAGTCGCGGCGACCTGCTCTCGCTCGCGGCGCTTCGACCACGGGGACGGGCCAGATTCCGATTTATGCAACCGCGCGACAGCCGGAACGTCGGCGCCGCCACGCAGGACTTCCTTCAAGATGCGATGAACAATCAAATCCGGATAGCGCCGGATGGGCGAAGTAAAGTGCGTGTATGTGGGCGCGGCGAGGGCAAAGTGGCCGAGATTTTCTTCCGAGTAACGCGCCTGCTTGAGTGAACGCAGCATTAGATAAGACAGAATGCGTTCCTCCGGCTTGCCGGCAATCTTCTCGGTAAGCTTCTGATACATACGCGGCGTGATGTGAACATCTTTTGGGATTTCTATTTCCCTTGCCCGCTTGCCCGTGCCATAGCTCGAACGCCGGTCGGATTTGAACGTCATGCGCTGAATCGGCAGCGCGCCGACACCGAGAGAATAGCCAAAGGTTGCGGCAATGACCTCGAAATCGTAAACACG
>Ga0335072_10013760_pt1 | contig 11511 bp, 8 predicted proteins | sample Lox_Sample_21_FD_206725 | JGI IMG/M metagenome (GOLD analysis project Ga0335072, IMG submission 206725) | Soil microbial communities from Loxahatchee National Wildlife Refuge, Florida, United States - Lox_Sample_2.1 | ecosystem: Environmental > Terrestrial > Soil > Wetlands | place: USA: Florida...
AGCAGCGCCGTGTCCAGCGTGTACGATTCCGGCGGAACGCTCTCCAGGGTCGCTACGCCATGCGTGTACTGCCAGCGCGTTCCGTCGAGAGTAAGAAGGTTCTGGCGGAGGACTTCGCGATTCTCCGTGGTCGGCTCCGCCCAGTATTTCCGGATCGGCCCCCACGCGTCGCCCAGCCCTTCTTCGTAAGCGTTCCCGTTCTGTGAAACGATCGCCGTCACGCGATCCGGATGCGCCATCGCCAGACGGAATCCCGTGGGTGCTCCATAATCGAACACATACAGCGCAAAGCGCCTGATTTTGAGCGCTTGTGTAAACGCATTGAGTGTCGCGGCCAAGCGATCGAACGAGTAAACGTAGTTTCTTTCTGCGGGAACTTCCGTGAATCCGAAGCCGGGGAGGTCGGGCGCGATCACCCTGTAGTCATTGGCGAGACGCGGCATGAGTTCGCGGAACATGAAGGACGATGCCGGAAAGCCGTGCAGCAGAAGAACGACCGTTTTTTTGGGGTCGCCGGCCGCCCGGTAGAAGACGCGGATTCCGTCCGCCTCGATTTTGTGGATGGCTGTAACCGGCAGCCCTGAGACGGTATCCTTCTCCGCCGCGATTGAACGGGATTGACTCATGAAGCGCTCCTAACGCGGTTGGGGCGCTGCACCTGGCAAGCCAAAAAATCCGAACCGTTCGTTCGCTACCCACGAAGGGGACAAATAGTTCTTGGCCAAGCAGGATCTCCGCCGCGATGGCGGCGAACCGTCCCGGCTTCGGCTGACAAACTCACGACCGATCTCCAACACTGACAGGCATTGGTCGCGCCTTTCGTCACGGCTCCTGAGCCTTCGGAGTTGTGCGCTGATCCACCGCGCCCTTCGTGCCGGCGTTCAGAGAGTCCCTTACCCCGCCAACTCTACATCCACGGCCGTGCACCATTTGATTGAGGTCTGACAGCAAACCCGCGCTATCGAGCGAGTTCATCCTGTCCTCAGCGCGGGTTCGTTACTTCGCCGCGTTCGTTCCGCGTCCGTCCGTTGCACGGGAGTGCGTGCCGCCAATGTAGGGCAGGTGCAGATGCACACGATCGCCGTGATCGCGAACCTCTGCTCTTGACGGATCCACGACCGCAGGAAGAGGCACGAGACCGAACGCCGGGCGGTGAGTACCGGCGTCTTCGTCGCGCGCGTTCGCGCCGGCTCCAGCCCACAAGATCAAGAGACTGGATGGAGCGATACTCACAAAAAGATCCCCCTGCTGAACGCGCTCGCCTGTGATTGAAAGATCCAACCCAGCGTCAGACTTTTCGATCACAACGTCGTGCGATCCCGAGGGGGACTCGTGCTCGGCATTCGGCCGGTTTTCCGGATCGGAGCCGTGCTGACGACCGCGCAGGCAATAGAGTTGATTTGCGTCCATAGCAACAATCCACGCTCGCGGAGGCTCGTCCTGAAGCGCGGGCGCACACTGACACACTTCGAAGGGCACGCGGCTGGCCAAACGAAAGGGGATCCATTCGGGAACGGCCGGCAGCACTAAGCGGCTTTGATCCAGCAAGATCCCGCCGCCCAGGCAGCCGACCGATCCGGCCCGCAAATGTCAAATCGCGACGGACCTCAGACACCCCGGTCGGGATTAGTCGCGCCCTTCGTCGCGGGAACCGGGGGACCGAGGCCCGCTCTGGCTCAATTGAGGCGCAGGACGATCGGACAATTGATTGCAAATCCGGCGCTTCCGAATGGCCCTCCGCCGGGACCCGTGATCAACCCGTCCTGAGCGAACGTCAGGATTTGGAATTCTTCACGAAGTTGCCCTCGATAACCGTTTTCGATGGCGTTTTGCGTCCAGGTGTATAAGTTGGCATCCCAGGCAGGACTGTAGTCCAACGCCAATGTTGGGATCCCGCCCAGTGTGTTATTCGGCCGATAACCGTCCGCCAGATCAGCGGACAGACCTTGCCGCAGCGGATTGTGGCAGCTTCCGGTTTCGGCCCCGTTTGTCGCAATGAAGATTCTTTCGATCGGGCTGTTGAAACTGTCGTCGTCGCCCAGGTGCAATTTCGCCATCAGAGGAGCATACGTGTTGTGCTCGATCGCTGCCGCCAGCGGAATGGTCGCATCCATGGATATGTACCACACGGGCCGCCCGAAGCTGAAGCCATTAATAAGGTTCAAGGTGACAGTCATGTTGACTGGGTCGATTGCCAACACCTGATCGTGAACTTTGGAATAGTCCACGTTGCCGTTGGGGAAATCGATGTCGCCGGCATTCACGTTAAATGCGACGATCGGCGCGTTGTAAATGACTCCGCCGCCATTCATAACCTGCACGTATGGACTATAGTTCGCATCGCCCACCTCTCCCGGCTGGAAGGACATGGGAGGAAACTCTGCACCGGGAGGGCCCGGTGTGATGCTGCGGACCGGCGAAAAATCCACCGTCCCGGCGTTGAACACCAGGTCGCCATTTTGATCCAGATTCGCCGTGCGCGCCCCATTGGCCATGAATGCCATCTTCGCCGAAAAATTCAATCCCAGTTCGGCCGCAATGCCGGCGTCGGAAACGTCGGATAGTATATACCACACGTTTCTGCCGTCCACCATATGTCCGAGATAAAGGGGGATCGTTACGGTGCCGTGCGTCGTATCAATCGGGCCTGTGTTGAGCAATTGCACTGGGCCGACCAGGCTTGCATTGACCGTCGAAGGCGGCGGACCGAAGTACGAAAGGCTTACCGCCGAACCAACGGAAGCAGGCGCTGGAAACACATCGCAGCCCGGGCCTGGACCGATAGGCCCGGGCCCCGGGCCTTGCGCGGTGTTGAAATCCGCGTTCTCCATGCTCGTGACCTCTGGCCGGAACCGCGACTCGATCGGCCCGGGAACGGCCCTTCGGGGCACGCGCAGCGACGGTGGATCTTGCGCGAATGCGGTCACGCTCAGTGTGAGCGTAATTGCCGAGGCCAGGGCGCATGAAACCGCGTGAAGCTTAACTTTTGTGAAATTCACCTTGAAACTTCTCCTCCTAGTCAGAATTGGAATTCGTGTGGCACACTCGCCACTGAGGCAAGGACAACATTGGTACGGCACGCTGCAAGCCAAAACAACAAGATTTCAATTCCAAATCAGCGGAAGGGGTAAGTAGTTTGTGCCTTCGCAAGATCGATTCGCAAGGGCAGCGAACCAATCCCGCGTCCAACTGACAAAATCGCGACGGACCTCTAACACTTGACCGGGATCGGTCGCGCCCTTCGTCGCGCCTAACGTCGTTTCAGGCTGTGCGCTGGTCTTCGCCTTGCCCACACGCCGGCCAGAGGGCGCTTGCCGGTTCGAGCATCGGCGAGTGTCCGGAACCGGCGCGAGGAACGAATCACTCCTGGAAAGCGCCGTCCTTGGTGGCGCCATTTTTTTGAAATTGTGCTGGACGGTTGATCCGAAGTTTTCGCATTCTGTAAACCAGCGATGTCCTCTTCATTCCCAACCGCGCCGCGGCGCCATTGCGGCCGCCCACCACCCAGTTGCTCGCTTCCAGCGCCCGCACGATGTGATCTCGCTCAACTTCCTCAAGACTCGTCATCGAAACGTTGGCTGCAGGGCGTGCCGTGAAGGTCTCCAACTCGGAAATGGGGGCGCGCAAGACCGAATGCGGAGACAGAATGACGGCTCGTTCGATGAAGTTCTGCAATTCCCGGACATTCCCGGGCCAGCGGTACCGCACCAGCGCGTCCATCGTCTCTGACGGGATTTCAGCGATCCGTCTGTTCATTCGCCGGGCGTAGAGCTCGGTGAAATGCCGAACCAGCTTCGGAATGTCCTCCGCACGTTGACGCAGGGCGGGAACGCCGATCGGAAATACCTTCAATCGGTAATACAGATCCTCGCGAAAAGTCGACTGCTTCACCATGCTGGCGAGATCGCGATGCGTGGCAGCCACGAGCCGGACGTCAACCTTATGAGTACGGTTGCTGCCCAGTCTCTCGAATTCCTGCTCTTGCAAAACGCGCAATAATTTCGCCTGAAGTTCGAGAGGGATATCTCCGACTTCGTCCAAAAACAGCGTGCCCTTGTCCGCGAGCTCAAAGCGCCCGACCTTTTGAGCGATCGCTCCAGTAAAGGCCCCCCTTTCATGCCCGAACAGCTCGCTCTCCAGGAGCCCCAGCGGAATGGCGGCGCAATTCAATTTCACGAAGGCGCGTTCGCGACGAGCACTCCGATCGTGGATCGCGCGGGCGATCAGTTCCTTGCCCGTTCCGGTCTCGCCCGAGATCAGCACGCTTGAATCCGTGGGCGCAACAATCGAGACCAGATGTAAGGCGGCCTTCAAAGCGGGGCTCTCTCCTACGATTGCCCCGGACTGAGCCCGAATCTCTTCTTCGAGGTACAGCCTCTGTTCCGCTTCTTTATCCCGATCCCGGACGGCCTTTTCGTACTCCAAGGCGTTCTCAACAGCAATGGCGACCTGGCCGGCCACTTTTTCCAGAAAGCTGACATCTTCTTTCTCGAAAGCTCTCTCGGATCGTTTCAACGCGGCCAACACGCCCACTACGCCGTTTCTGCCAAGGAGTGGGAGATCGCATCCCGACACCAGGCCTTCCGCCAAAACACTCTGGTAGAACAGTCGCCCTACGCTGGTGCCTAGGCTTTCGGGATCGTCGCGCAATTCTTCAATATTGTGATAGTGCTGTGTCTTACCGGTTCGGAAGGCTTTACCACAGATCGACCCATGTGTGGGGATGATCGTCCCGTCGGAGAAGGAGCCTCGCCCTTCCGGGTTGTACAGCGTTGTCATCCGCAGCTCCCCGCTATCGGCGTCCGGCAACAGCAAGGCGCAAAAGTCGCAATGCGTCACGCTCAGCAAATTCGTAGACAGCGCCTCCACCAAGCCGGGCAGGTCCAGCTTCGAGGTTGTGCTGTTCGTCACCTCCAGAAGCAGCCGCAGCCGGTCGCGCTCGCGTCGCAGCGCCTCTGCATGGAAGTGCCGCTCAATTGCGATTCCTGCAAGCTGGCTCGCACTCTCGATTAACTGCAGGTCGACGGCGCCGGGATTACGGACTTCGGGATACAGGATGGCAAAGGTCCCGAGCACCTGCCCTTCACGTGTGAACAGGGGTCGTGACCATACAGCGCGAATCCCGTATGACTGGATGCGGTCGCGATAGTCGTCCCAGGAGGGCTCGCTGCCGATGTCAGCGACATAAACCGGCTCCCGGCGATAAACTGCCGTACCGCACGAGGCGCCCTTCGGACCGATCAGCGTGAGCCCCGAGGCCTCGGCAAATCCCGGCAGACTGGGTGCGGTCGCGCAGTACAGATGTTTTCCATCGGCGTGGGGAAGCCAGATCGTGCATAACGCGCCGCTGCCCTGGGATTCGACCAGTTCAGCAATGATCGTCAGCAGCTCGGACAACTCAGATCCGGCGAGAATCAACTTGAGAATGTTGAGAACGGACTCGCTGGAGAAAAAGCCCGACTGATCCTGCTCCATTCTGAGCGGCCGTTGATCGAGAGATTGCGTTGCTGACGTCATACCCAATACCTCGGGTTTGGAAAGCCGGCACGGTCAATCAAAACCACAGCGGCTCCATTCTCTGCCCCCCGTTCCGGCAAAGCCCTTCAGAGGATGCGGCGTTCGAAACTCCCAACGATCCCTCGCACCGCATTCCGCCTAGATCCCGGTACCGCCAGGCAACGGCGGAAAGGCCCTCCTCCAGGCTACACCCAGCGCCAGGGTGTCGCATCTGGGTCACGGGGTCACGGCTGTCGCGGTTCGAGGTCCAGTCTTGGGGACACCATATAGACCCAATTTCCTGGTCGCTGTTCTTCGGGAACAAACTCCCGTCCTGGATGTATCGCCGGACCACCTGTAAGCCCCGATGACCGAAGCGCGCTGGGGAACATCTCCACCCCATGCTTACTCGATTACGCAGCCGGGGGCGGCACGCTGTGACCGTTCCAGGTTTGGGGTGGTACCATTTTCGAGCACACCGGCTTAAGTGCGGTGGAAGGCCCGACTTTTACAACCGCCTATTCTGATGATTGCGTAAAGGGGAAATTGGTCGGGGCGAGTGGATTCGAACCACCGACCTCGTTGAGGCCTTTGGAAAGCAGGTGCTTTGAACATCACGATTCTATCTACACCTTGCTTCACGCCTGAAAGAAGGCAGCTTCAAGTCACGTGCGGTCTTTCAACGGTCACACTGTGATCAGCAATCGAATCATACTGGTACTCCGTTCGCCGTCAAGAGGCTGGCGGTGGGTCAACGGCGCCACGAATCGGCCTACTGCAAGGCCCCCAGGGTGAGGACCCGTCGCCAAACGGATCATGGGCGACTGTCGTGCTGATCTTGCCCGTTGTGGGAGGTGTAAGCAGCATCCAGGCCCCCCAACTACCGGAACACGCGGCGTGATAATGGTGTATGGAGTTGGCATAATACTTGCGCAGATGGACCGCATAAAGATTCGAGAGAGCGCGGCACCCAATTCCAACTTCACCATCAACTTAGGCAATCGTGCACGATCGCTACCGGGACTGGTAGAGATTGCCATTCGGCCACCGCTGTGGCCTTTTTCCACGGCCCTTGCTTCGACAGCGCTGGCCTGGGCCCTTTGGAAGATAGCTCGGCTTCCCTCAAGCTCAGTTCACATGCTCATGACTCTCGCGATTGTTGTGGCGATCGGCAGTCTTGTGCTGGCACCATTTATTGTGACGGAGGACGTGAGCATCGACAATCGAAGTCTTTCGATTTGCCAGAGGATCTTTGGCGTCGGGATGTTTCTCAAGACTTATTCCTTGTCAGAGATTTCAAATCTCAGATATGATCCTCGTCCCTACATTGCCAACAAAGCGCCGATGGTGACAATCGCTTTCGAGTACTCGACGGATCTTGGCATTTCGCACCGTTTCGGACGCAGCATTAGTGAGGCTGACGCTCGACAAGTCATCCAAATAATTGAAGCTCGTCGGTCCATTATCACAATCCGCCGCCTTTGAGTTGCGCCTTGCCGGGCGGAGTCTGTCGCTGCTGTCTTAATCCAAGAAGTGCGAGCGAGATACCAAAGAAAAGGTAGACCGCAGCCGAAGCGATGTCGGTTGGTTTTAGGGGTTCACTGAAAGCGTATTTCACGCCGAGCACAATCCAGAGAAGCCCGACGCCCATTACAAGGATCGCGGAACGCTTCCATCGCGGAGGGCGTCCTCCTTCGCCAGGGCGACGAAGGTGGATGCCGAACAATACACCACCGTTCATCGCCAGGAGGGCGATTAGGAATGCTGCGAGTCTGTGTATCGGCGGGAGCCGAATGAATGGGGTGGTACCATTTTCGAGCACACCGGCTTAAGTGCGGTGGAAGGCCCGACTTTTACAACCGCCTATTCTGATGATTGCGTAAAGGGGAAATTGGTCGGGGCGAGTGGATTCGAACCACCGACCTCCTGGTCCCGAACCAGGCGCTCTAGCCAGGCTGAGCCACGCCCCGAAAAGAAACGGCGGAACCGCCGCACCCACGAGTATACCATCGCACCGGACGGCTGCCGCTCCGTGCTAGTTCTGGGCCTTGGCGGTGAGCTGCAGATTCAGCACCACGTCTTTGCGGGTGTCGAAGACGCTCACCTTCCTAACCGGCGTGCTCGCGCCGGCATGCTTGGCCACCAGTTCATAGTCGATGTCCATGGGCAGGTCGCGGAAGGCAAACTTGCCGTCATTCTTGGTGATGAAATCCACGATCTTGGACGTCTTGGTGTTCTTGAGCTGCACGATCGCCTCGGACACGAAGTTGCTGGAGGCGTCCTGGACCGTTCCCTCGATGACCCGCGTGTGGGTGTCCTTTTCGGGTTTCGAACGGTTATTGCCGATGGAAGGCAGCGGCCGGGTATCGGGCACTAGCGCGCGTCCTTGCTGCGTGCCCTGTGCGGAGGCCGGCCAAGCCATCGCCAGCAGTCCCGCGGAAATGAAACAGAAGGTTCGAATGGTCACGGCGGTCTACCCCTCTCTAGGATAAATCAGACGCCGCGGGTTTGGCTCGCCGGAGCAGGCGCGGCAACGCAATCAGGGCGGCGCCATAGACCAGCAGCGAAACAAACAAGGTTGCGGACTGGCCTTTGCCGAAGTCTTCGAGCAGCAGCTTGGCCGCGCCGAAGGTCATCCAGGGATACAGAAGCCAGACCAGTTCGTTCAAGGCGCGCCGAGATCCGAGCCAAGCCAGCGCGATCGCGATTGCCGAAACCACCAGCGTGCGCAATGTGCCTGTAATCGCCATCGATAAGTGCAGGAATGTTGCGGATCCGGTGGCCAAACCCACCAGGCTCCAACACAGCAGGCCGGCGGAAATGAGCGACGGGGCACGGTCCTGCCAGCGCACAGCGCCGGGCAGGCGTATCCAAAGAGTCAGTAAGTAAGCCGAAGCGGCAACCATTCCGATCAGAGCCGCGGCGCTGACCCGCGGCGACCAGCTCATCAGACCCGCAGCCGTGCCTGCGGCCACAAGATAGAGCGCGCCGTGCACGCGCAGAACGTTTCGGCGCAGATGCTCGCCGAGTCCCGTGGCTACAAGCGCCAGAACGGACCACAGCGCGGCCAGCGTCAGCCCCACGGCCAGCAGCCGGAAGCCGAGCAGCGCCAGCAGCAGACCGAACGTGGCGTAGACTTGCGCGTTGCGCTCCGGTCCACGCGCCCGTTTCCAACCGGCTGCCGCGTAGAAACCAGCCGAGAATAACAGACAACCGCCGCCGACTACGGCCACGACGACCGAAGCGTGCGCGAGCTCCAGTACGGTCCCGATTGCTACAGCTGCTAACACGAGGAGCTGTCCGATCTCGAACCAGCCGATGCGGCGCTCGCGCCTGAGCGTGCGGAAGAGGATGCTGGCCAAATAGACAGCCAGCAGGATCCACAGGAGCAAGACCACCACGGCCACCGGCACGGGCGCGTAGCCTTCCGGAAGTCCGTTCGGCCTTGTGATCAGGTACGCGAGAAGAAACCCGCAGAAATCGGCCGGGGTCGCGGCGATCCAGCGCGTGGCCACCAAGCGGTCACGGCACGCGCCGTACTCCACCGTAATCGCAGTGGCGGCGAGCGCCAGCGCGAACGGCAGCGGGTCGAGTGTAGCGACGATCAATGCGAGCGCGGTAGCCGAGCCGGCCAGCGTCACGATGCCCGCCATCGAAGACACGCCGCGGCCCCAGGCCAGCGCTTGACCCAGAATCATGAAGATTGCCAGGATGGCGGCTGCCGCGGACGGCGGGAGGGTATGGAACCGGAGTGTAGCTTCCCACAGTAATGGCCCCAGAACGGCGGACGCAGCGGCGGCCTGCAAAGGCGCGGCCCAGCGGCTGGAGGCGCTGGCGCGTTGCGCGACAACCAGCCAGACGCAGGCGTACAAGACGCCCGCGAGAGCGCCCGCGAGATGCGGGAGCAGATTGGCTTCGGTGATGGCGCGCAGCAGGTACGCGCCGGCGATGCCGAGCAGCACGCGCCCCAGGCCGGCCAACAGGCCCGAAGAGAGATCGGCGGATAAGGGCGCGGGTGCATGGGCCTGGAAAAGCGGCTCCGCTTCCACAGGCGCTATGAACGACTGGCGCTCCAGAGCCTCCACGCGCCGGCGTAAGTCCGAAATGGCATGGACTAACGATTCGAGTTGGTGGGTTGCTTCCTCAGCGGGAGGCCCATCCATGGCGACCTCCTCATGCCGCCGCCTCGTGCTTCGGCCAAGGCGGCAGCAGTTTCACTAAACCATACAGAATGACCAACGGTAAGAGCGTCAGAATAATCGCCGGCAGCAATCCTTCGCGCGTGGCGAAGCCCATTTTGTAGCCGGTGTATCCCAGGAAGCTTTTCGAAAAGAGCTGGCCGCCGATGACGACGTTCCAGCGCATGGCGAAAATCCCGATCAACGTGAGCGATCCGGCGACGGCGTAGACGGCCTTGCGCACGCCTTCCCGGGCTTTCCATAACTGCATCAAACCGAGCAGCGCGATCGGCAAGAGCGTGCCCAGGTAAATCTGAAGAATGATCTGCGAGAAGTAGAGGCGCGTGTGCACCATAAAATCCAGCGCGCGCAGCGATTCGTCAGCCTCGTAGATGCGGTGCACCAGGTCCAGCATTTCGAGCGAGAAATCAATGATGAAGCTATAGAGCAGGTAACGCGCGATCGTATCGACGCAACGCATGTCAATGGGCGTCCGGCGCAGCTTCGACGTCGCCATGTAGAGCAGCAGAACCGTCGCGATGCCCGACACCATGGCCGAAAAGATAAAGACGACGGGCATCAGCGGGCTGGACCACCAGGGATTGGCCTTCACCGAGCCGAAGATGAAGCCCACATAGCCGTGCAGCAAAAACGCGGAGGGAATGCCGATGAGCGTGATAAAATAGCCGACTTTATCGTCTACGCGCAGCGCGCCCGGGCTGACATTATGCGAGCCCAGGGTCAGGATCTGGTAAATCCATTTTGCCGGGCCGCGCCTGGACTCGGCGAAAGTAACGATGTCCTTGCGATAGTCCAGCCAGATCTCCATCAGCAGGACCACCATCAGGTACCAGAGGTAAACGAAGCCGAACATCGCCATCGCGGAAGAGCGGTGCGGCGTCAGATACATCTCAAAAGAGCGCTCGGGATGACCCAGGTGCAGTTGCAATGGCAGCGGCGCCACCAACAAGAACGCCAACGCGGTGAGCAGCGCCAGCCGGTAGGTGGGCTTCACTTCCTCCACTTTGAACACGCGCTCGAGCGAAGCCAGGATGAACGCGCCGGCCACCAGTCCCGTGATGTATGGGTACAGGACGATCAAGATGCTCCATTGCAGCTCGATTTCGTTCGGGTACATGTAGCCTTCAACGCCGGGGAGAAGGTGTAACATGCGTCTGCTCCTTATCGAACCGACCCGTCCAGGTCCACGTAGAACGCCTTGGCGCCGGTGGCCATCTGCGGCTTCAGCACCTGTACGCTATGCGTTCTGAGGAACGCGTGGATAGGGTCTTTGGGATTCTTCAAATCAGCCAGAACGCGCGCCTGGGTCGGGCAGGCTTCGCAGCACGCGGTGGTCAGGCCCTGCGTGATGCGGTGATAGCAGAGCGTGCACTTGTCCGCTGTGTTGGTCTTGGGATTCAGGAACCGGCAGCCGTACGGGCACGCCTGAACGCAATAGCGGCAACCCAGGCAGTATTTCTGGTCCACCAGCACGACGCCGTCGGGCGAGACGAAGGTGGCGCCGACGGGGCAGACCTGGACGCACGGCGAATCGGCGCAATGATTGCACAGCTTAGGGATGAAGAAGGTTTTGCCGCCGTCCTTGTAAATATCCGGGAATCCGTCGTGGCCGCCGTTGGGCGAATCGACTTGCGGATGCTCCAGGTCGTAATCGTTGACGTGATAGCGCTCGATCCAGGTGCGAAAGTACCCCGGCGGGACGTCGTTTTCGGCTTCGCAGGCTCGCACGCAGTTGCCGCAGCCGATGCATTTGCCGGGATCGATGAGCATCGCCCACCAGTGTCTGGTCATGTCGTAGTTCGGCGAGGCCTCGGGC
>Ga0335072_10013761_pt1 | contig 11511 bp, 6 predicted proteins | sample Lox_Sample_21_FD_206725 | JGI IMG/M metagenome (GOLD analysis project Ga0335072, IMG submission 206725) | Soil microbial communities from Loxahatchee National Wildlife Refuge, Florida, United States - Lox_Sample_2.1 | ecosystem: Environmental > Terrestrial > Soil > Wetlands | place: USA: Florida...
CTTCTTGGCGGTTTTCTTGATCGCCTTACGACCGGCCTTCTTGCTGGCAGTGGACCTCTTCACCGCTTTCTTGGCGGTTTTCTTGCTGGCGGCCTTTTTGGCCGTCTTCTTACCTGCGGCCTTGCGGACCGTCTTTTTGCTGCTGACCTTCTTTGCAGCTTTGCGGGCCGCGCCTTTCTTGGCGGCCTTCTTGCTGGCTTTCTTTACAGCCTTCTTGGCTGCGCCTTTCTTGGCGGCCTTCTTCGCTGCGCCCTTCTTGGCGGCTTTCTTGGTTGCCTTCTTCGCTGCCTTCTTGGCAGGAGCGGCTTTCTTGGCAGTGGCTTTCTTGGCTGCTTTCTTGCGACGAGCCTTCTTCGGCGCGGCGGCCGGAGCGGACTCTTCGGCTACCGGGGCGGCCGGGGTGAGCAGATCGTCATTGTGTACTTCGAACTCGGTATCGATAGACATGCGGGTATTCCCCTCCGGTACGTTGTTATGGAACCTTCATCAGGCTTGATCACGGTGTGCGGAAACGTAGCGCGATTTTGCGTTGCGTGCCACTACTAAAACTTTCCGTAATAGCCTTCCTTCAAAGCATCGAACAAATTGGCGGCGGTGTGCGTCTCTCCGTCGTACTCCACTTCTTCGTTGCCTTTCAGTTCCACAACACTACCGTCCTCCAATTCGAAGCGGTAGAGGGTGTTTTCCAGGTCGGCTTCTTTGACCAGCACGCCCTGGAATGCAGCGGGGTTGAAGCGGAACGTGGTGCATCCCTTGAGGCCCTGTTTATAGGCGTAGAAGTAGATGTCTTTGAAGTCTTCGTAGGGGTAGTCGGTCGGTACGTTGGCGGTCTTGGAGATCGAGGAATCCACCCACAGCTGCGAGGCAGCCTGGATGTCCACGTGCTCCTTGGGGCTGATGTCGTCGGCGGCAACGAAGTAGTCGGGCAGCTTGGCCTTGGGGTCGTCGCTGAACGGCACGGCGTTCGCATTGATGAGCGCGCGGTAGGCGAGCAGCTCGTAGCTATACACCTCCACCTTCTCCTTGGTCTTGCGGCCTTCGCGGATGACGTTGCGCGAGTAGTGATGGGCGAAGCTGGGCTCGATGCCGTTGCTGGCGTTGTTGGCCAGCGAGAGGGAGATGGTGCCGGTGGGCGCGATGGAGGTGTGGTGGGTGAAGCGCGCGCCGGTTTCGGCCAGTTCCTTGACGAGGTTGGGCGCCACTTCGGCGACGCGCTGCATGTAACGGCTGTATTTGGCGTGCAGCACGCGGCCGGGAATGAGGTCGCCCACCTTGTAGCCGTCGGCGACCATCTCCGGGCGCTTGCGCAGCATCTCGCCGGTGACGGTGTAGTTCTTGGCGAGCACGGGCGCCGGGCCTTTTTCCTTGGCCAGCTCCAGGGCTACTTCCCAACCGGCCACGGCCATTTCGCGCGAGACGTCTTCGGTGAAGGCCACGGCGTTCTCGTCGCCGTAGCGCAGCTTGAGCATGGTGAGCGTGCTGCCCAGGCCGAGGAAGCCCATGCCATGGCGGCGCTTGGAAAGAATTTCGTTGCGTTGCTGCTCGAGCGGCAGGCCGTTGATCTCCACCACGTTGTCGAGCATACGGGTGAAGATCTTCACGACTTCGCGATATTCGTCCCAGTCGAAGCGGGCCTTGGGGCCGAAGGGATCGCGCACGAAGGTGGTGAGGTTGACGGAGCCGAGGAGGCAGGAGCCGTAGGGCGGAAGCGGCTGCTCGCCACATTGCCCGGTGACCAAGCCATTGAAGATCACTGCATTGTGATCAGGTTGAGTGGTGTCGAAGACGGCTTCTTCGCCCACGTATTCGATGCTGGTGATCTTGGAGCTGAAGCGCTGGGTCTTGCGTAGCGCCTTGTCCGCCACCCATTTGGCGTACTTTTCGGTCTTGGCCGGCAACAGGAAACCGACCTCACGCATGAATGCCTCGCGGGATTCGCCGTCGATGATCAGTTCGTAATCGGCACGGCAGCGGTAGGCGCGCTGCGTGCCCTGCCCGTCAGGCATGTCTTTCCTGCGGGCATCGCGGCGCTTGCGGATGCGGCAGAACACGCCGAAGTTGGCCAGCAGCATCTGCACGTCCTTCAGCAGCGTTTCCTGGCTGGAGGCCAAGCGAACGGAGCAGCTCTGGCTGTAGGAGGAGACGTTGACCGTGCCGTCGGTCTGAAACAGGGCACGCAGGTAGCTGCGCACACAGGCTTCGCTGCCGCGCCAGATCACCTCGGGCACCTTGAGCTTGGTGTTGCGGGTGAAGCCGTAGTGCTCCAGCAGGCGAGCCAGGAGAACGGAGCGGATGAAAACCTGATTGCGTTCCGGCACGGCAACGGGTGACACGCTGTATACGCGATCCTGCCGCGGCATGACGTGCATGATCAGCGTGTTGATGTAGCCCGCGACGCGATCGGCCAGCTGACGGTCTTCGCCCCACAGGGTGATGACTGCCGCTTCCTGGCCTTTGCCACGGTTGGTGAAATGGCCGTCGCCGGTGATCAGGCCGAGAAGCAGACCAAGATCCTCGCTGCCCTCGCTACCGAATTGCCCCTTGCCGGACTGCACCAGCAAGCGGTCGCCCACTACAAGTTCGCGCAGTTTGATCTTGCCGCGCCCAGTGTAGAAATCATGCCATTCGGTGGCTTTGATCTCGTAGCCGTCTTCAGTCAGGACTTTGTAGACCGGTGCTTTCGCTGCAGTCATGAAGGCGGGCTTGGCCGGGCGCACTTCGACACCGCGTTCATCTTTGCCCAGCGAGCGGCGATCAACGGACACCTCCAGTGAAGCGCCGGAGGCGTACAGCTCGCCGATCGGGATCATGCCGTACTGCGTCGCCAGACGGGTATCCGCCGTCACGCACGGATTGGTAGCGCGAATGTGCTCGCACCACCAGTTGTTGTTCATCTCGTTCACCTTGTCGATGAGGATGAACCCCGGCTCGGCGTAGTCATACGTGGAGACCATGATCATGTCCCACAGATGACGCGCGCGGATGTGCCCGTAGATCTTGCAGGCCACCAGGCCATCTTCGCGCACGACGTAGTTTTCGTGCGTGGGCCATTCGCGCCAGACGACTTTGCTGGCGTCGTTGAGATCGATGTCGCCCTGTTCCTTGACGTGCACGGGAAAGACCAGCGGCCAATCCTGGTCGTGCTCGACGGCCTGCATGAAACCATCGGTGATCAGCAGGGAGAGGTTGAACTGGCGCAGGCGGCCGTTCTCGCGCTTGGCGCGGATGAATTCCTTGACGTCCGGATGGCTGACGTCGAACGTGCCCATCTGCGCGCCGCGGCGACCGCCGGCCGACGAGACGGTGAAGCACATCTTGTCGTAGATATCCATGAACGACAGTGGGCCGCTGGTGTAGGCGCCGGCGCCCGATACGTAAGCACCGCGCGGACGCAGCGTGGAAAATTCGTAGCCGATACCGCAACCGGCTTTCAGCGTAAGCCCCGCCTCGTGCACCTTCTGCAGAATGTCGTCCATCGAATCGCGGATGGTGCCGGACACGGTGCAGTTGATGGTGGAGGTGGCGGGTTTGTGTTCCAGCGCACCGGCGTTGGAGGTGATGCGGCCGGCGGGAATGGCGCCGCGGCGCAGCGCCCACAGGAAACGCTCGTACCAGTGTTCACGCAATTCGGGCGTGACTTCCACGTCGGAGAGTGCGCGCGCGACACGCTTCCAGGTGTCGTCGATGGTGGCGTCGACCGGGTCGCCGTTCTTGGTGCGCAGACGGTACTTCTTGTCCCAGATATCTTGCGATGCGGGCTGCAACGGAATGGTTGCGGCATCACGGCCGGTGTTGGTTGCGCGCAAGCTGCTCATCGGCTTCCTGACCTCCTGGCATGGCCTCACGGCCCCGTTGGTTTCTTTTGTTATGGGTGTAAGTGGCATCAGCAGCGCGGAGAATGGCCCGGCGCGCCCGATTCATGCCCCCGCATGAGGGTCGGGCGTGGCTTTTTCGCAAATCGCGATAGCCCCTCCTGACGTTTGCCACCGCCCCAGCACTTGGGTTTCATACTCGTTGCTGCACACAAGATGTTGTGGTCGTGACTGGGCGAACGTTACCCCCGCCATCGCAGGATGTAAAGGGCTGACTGCATCATCACGAGGATTAGGCTGAAGATGTTCGTTGCATGAGCTGATTGGCGGCGGCGCTACCCTCCGACACGACGGATTTAGAATGCCTTGCCACGCATCACGCCTTCGCACTCACGCCAACGGCACGTTGCATGCTTGGGAACCGTCCGCATCGCTAACGAGTCGAAGCAGCAGTTTTCATTCGCTCAGGGAGACTCCATGCACCCACGCCTACTCCGCAGTTTTACCGCCCTGTTTGCCGCCGCATCGCTCGCCGTGCTGCCGCTGCACGCGCACGCCGTGTTGCCGTCGGCAGTCGACGGCCAGCCGCTGCCTTCGCTGGCACCGATGCTGGAAAAGGTGACGCCGGCGGTGGTGAACATTTCCACCAAGACGCGTGTGCGGGTAAGCAACCCGTTCTTCGACGACCCGGTATTCCGCCAGTTCTTCGGCCTGCAGGGCATACCACGCGAACGCGTGGAGCAAAGCCTGGGCTCGGGCGTGATCGTGGATGCGGCGAAGGGTTACATCCTTACCAACAACCACGTGGTGGGCGGCGCCGACGACATCACGGTGACATTGCAGGATGGGCGCAACTTCAAAGGCACGCTGGTGGGCACCGACCCGGCGACCGACGTGGCGGTGGTGAAGATCGATGCCGACAAGCTGCAGGCGCTGCCGATCGCCAATTCTTCATCGCTGCGCGTGGGTGATTTCGTGGTGGCGGTGGGCGAACCGTTCGGCCTGGGCCAGACGGTGACCTCGGGCATCGTGTCGGCACTGGGGCGTTCCGGGCTGGGCGGATCGAGTTTCCAGAACTTCATCCAGACCGATGCGTCGATCAATCCCGGCAATTCCGGCGGACCGCTGGTGAATCTGCGCGGTGAGCTGGTGGGCATCAATACGATGATTCTTTCGCCCTCGGGCGGCAACGTCGGCATTGGTTTTGCCATTCCCAGCAATGTCGCCACGGAGGTGATGCAGCAGTTGATCGCGCACGGCAAGGTCAGCCGCGGCAGCCTCGGCGCGCAGACGCAGGACATCACGCCCAACATTGCGCGCATGCTCGGCCTGAAGAGCAGCGAAGGCGCCGTAGTGACACGCGTGCTGCCCGGCTCGGCAGCCGAGCGCGCCGGCCTGGACGTAGGCGACGTGATTACCGCGGTGAATGGGCAGGCGCTGCATGATTCGGATGAGCTCACCAATGCCATCGGCCTGCTGCCGGCAAACAGCACGGTAAGCCTGACCACGTTGCGCAAGGGCACCACGCGCAAGGTCACGGCGGAACTGACGCCGCAGAAGATCGCCACGCTGGATGGCGCCAAGCTCGATCCACGGCTCAGCGGCGTAACGTTCAGCGACCTCAGCGACGAGCAGGCCAGCCAAGGCACCACCGGAGTGGTGGCGTCCAATGTGAACCCCAACAGCCGCGCGGCGCAGGCGGGCTTGTCCTCCGGCGATGTGATTGTCGGCGTGGGCAATCGGCGCATTACCAGCCTGCGGGATCTGCAGGGGCTGGCGGCGGCGCGTCCGCGTCAGCTGGTGCTGCTGGTGGCGACGGATGATGGGTTGAATTACGTGGTGATCCAGTAGTTCGCCGTCCGGCGTGTTGGCGGTGAGCCCCGGCGTTGATCCGGGGCATCATCGCGCTTGATCGGGCCAATGCTGACCAAAAGCGAAACGAAAATCGCGCCGCCAACCTTTCGTCCCGATCAAGTTTTCCACGCAACTCCATGAACGCACTTGCAGTTCCTTCGCGCGATTGCTTGATGTTTTGGCCCGGGGCCGCTGAAATACCGCAACCCGTCACTGCGTGTAGGCGCCGTGCAGGGCACACTCGCATCGTTTCCCTCCTTTCGCAGGTCGCGCTTTACTTATGCCCGTACGCATCACCCGTCTGCTCACCGCCGCCCTGATCGGCGCCGGCATCTCCACCGCCGCGCTTGCTGCCGCCACGCAGTCGCTCATCTGGCGCGGCGACGTGGTCACCGCCAACGGCGTCGTCAAAGGCGTAGCGAAAGCCTGGCAATCGTCCGGGCATGGCTCGGTGCAGCTTCAACCGTTCAACACGGCCTCGGGCCTGGATGCGGTGGCCGGCGGCTCCGCCGATATCGCCGGCAGTGCGCGTCCCAGTTCGGGCAGCGCCACCGACAGCGGGCTTACCTTTACGCCGGTGGCATGGGATGGCCTGGTGCTGATCACCAGCCCGGCCAACCCGGTCAGCAACCTCACGCTGCAGCAGGTGCACGACATCTACTACGGCAAGATCACCAACTGGAAAGAGGTCGGCGGCAACAATGTGCCGATCGACGTGTTCGCCGTGGCGAGCCCGGGCGATGGCGTGGAATTCAGCCTGCGCAAGCTGCTGTTCGGCCGCGGCAGCCAGCCGGTGGCGGCGCCGCGCCTGTACGTGAACACCACGCAGCTGGAGCAGTCGATCGAACTGGATCCGCGCGGCTTCGGTGTGACGGCGCTGTCGAACGTGGCCGGCAATCCGAAGATCAAGATGCTGCGCATCGATGGCACGGCACCGAGCGTTGCCACCGTGGCAAGCGGCGCATACCCCTTGTTCGCGCCGCTGTACCTGGTGACCAATCCATCGAGTCCGAACGCTGCGGCGGCCCAGGCGTTCGTGGATTTCACGCTGAGCGACAAGGGCGCCTCAGCACTGCGTGCGCACTCGCTGGTGCCCTATAACGCAGGCACGACGCTGATCGCGATGGATGCTTCGCGCCGCAGCCGCATCCTGGCTGAAGTCGGTGCGCACGCCAGCGCCGAGCCCACGCAGATTGCCGCCGCGTCCCGCCCTGCCGTGGCGCCGTCGGTGGCGGTCGCACGCCAGGCGGCCCCCGCCACGCCAACGCTGACCAAGGTCAGGGGCGCGGTGCTGACACCGCCGCCGAGCAGCCTGAAGGACGTGCGTGGCGAGGCGTTTACGCAAGTGGTCGCGGTCGACCGCGGCAGCTTCGCCAAGGTCACCAGCGATGCCTACGTGACCCACGGCAAGCTGGCCGTGGCCAAGGCCAGCGAGAAAACCCCCGGCAAGATCAATGTCGCGAGCAAGACCGAGGCCAAGAAGCGCGTGGCCAGTGTGGACAAGAAGCCGGCCCGCGCTTACCGCGTCGCCGCCGGCGAAACGCTGTACTCCATTGCGCGCAGGCACGGCGTGGACGTGGCGCAGATTCGCAGCTGGAATCATTTGAAGGACAATACGGTGCGCACGGGCCAGGTGTTGCGCATCGAATCCCGCTGATCTTCACGCCTTCACTTGCAAATACTCGCCATCACGATCGATCTGGACGACACCCTGTGGCCGGTGATGCCGGCCCTGCAACGGGCGGATCGTGATCTGGACGACTACCTGCGCCAGCATTACCCGCAAGTCGCCAAGACCTGGCCCATCCCCGCGCTGCGCGAACTACGCGCCCGCGTCGCCGCCGAGCACATCGACCTGGCGCACGACTTTACCGCGCAGCGCTACATCACCATGCAGCGCGCCTTCGATGCCTGCGGCATCAACGACGCGCCGCTGGACGCGATGTGGGAAATCTTCGCCTCCGCACGCAACGCGGTGGAACTCTACCCCGATGCCCTGCCCGCACTGGAACGATTGCGCGCGACATGGCCGGTGGCCAGCCTGACCAATGGCAATGCCGACCTGGAACGCATCGGGCTGCATTTGCATTTCGCACATCGCATCAGCGCACGCGAGGTGGGCGTGGCCAAGCCTGATGCACGCATCTTTCTGGCCGCGGCCGAAAAGCTGGGGGTGGCGCCGGAAAACATCCTGCACGTGGGCGATGATCCGGAGCTGGACGTGGCAGGTGCGCGCGAAGCCGGGATGCGTACCGCGTGGATCAATCGCGCAGGCCATCCGTGGCCGGGGACATTAGGGCTGGCGCCGGATCTGGATTTGCGGGATTTGGCCGGGTTGGTGGCGTGGCTGGAGAAGCCGCTGTCCGCGGCGGGTTAGCCACGGGCTGGGATTCCATCCCAGCAGCCTCACTCGCCGTGGCACGCTCCCTCCCCTGCGTCAGTAGAGCCTATTCGCTTTGAACCCCTGCGCAAAAGCGCGCATCATCTGCGGTCAACTCCACCATACGCGCACACCCGACGCGCGCAAGGAATCGCATGCCCGCCCTGATTGCCCAAGCTTCCGGCCGCCGCGCTGCCACGCCGATCGAAGCCACCGATGTCACGCATCTCTCCAGCCTGCGCAAGCGCCTGCATGCCGCACAACGCAACTGGCTGGACGAAAGCGGTTTCGATGGCAAGCCCGGCAGCGTGTGCCTGGTGCCGGATACGAACGGCAAGTTGGCGCGCGTGGTGGTGGGCGTGGATCGCCAGGATTCGCTGGGCGCGTTGGCCGCGTTGTCGCTGAGCTTGCCTAGCGCGGAATACACGCTGGCGCCGGAAAGCGTGCCGCTGGATCCGCAGCTTTCCGCACTCGGCTGGGCGCTGGGCGCCTACCAGTTCACCCGTTATCGCAACGCCAAGCGCCCGGGCTCACCGTTGGTGGTGGGTGCCGCCACCTTGTCCGCGCTGACGCCACTGATCGAAGCCACTTATTTCGTGCGCGACCTGGTCAACACGCCGACCGAGGACATGGGCCCCAAGCAGCTCACCGACCAGGTGAAACAGCTGGGCAAGACGTACAAGGCCAAGGTGCGCGAGTGGGTCGGCGAGGAATTGCTGGAAGACAACTTCCCCACCATTCATGCCGTCGGCCGCGCCAGCCATCGTCCGCCGCGCCTGGTCGAGTTGTCCTGGGGCAAGGCCGGCGATCCGAAGGTGGTACTGGTCGGCAAGGGCGTGTGCTTCGACACCGGCGGGCTGGATCTCAAGCCTTCGGACGGCATGCGCTGGATGAAGAAGGATATGGGCGGTGCGGCACATGCCATCGCGCTGGCCGGCCTGGTGATGGAGGCGAAATTGCCGGTGCGGCTGAGCTTGCTGGTGCCCGCCGTGGAGAATGCGGTAGCCGGCAATGCCATGCGTCCGGGCGAAGTGATCATCACGCGCGCCGGCCACAGCGTGGAAGTCGACAACACGGATGCCGAAGGGCGGTTGATCCTGTGCGACGCACTGGCCTACGCAGCGGAGCAGAAGCCGGCGCTGATCATCGACTTCGCCACGCTCACCGGTGCGGCCCGCGTGGCGCTGGGTCCCGACCTGCCGGCACTGTTTGCCAATGATGATCAACTGGCCCAGGCGGCCCTCGCTTGCGGCAGCGACGTCGCCGACCCGCTGTGGCGGCTGCCGCTGTGGCGGCCGTATCGCAAGCTGCTGGAGTCTTATCTCGCCGACTTTGCAAATGCGGGGCCGTCACGGCATGCCGGTGCGATTACCGCGGCGCTCTTTATGGAACGCTTCATTCCGGAAGGCATGCCATGGCTGCATCTGGATACCTATGCGTGGAACGACGGCGATCGTCCGGGCCGCCCGCGCGGCGGTGAGGCGATGGGCTTGCGCGCGATGTTCGCGTTGTTGAGCAAACGCTACGGTTGATGCCGCCAACCTGCCCGTTCGTCGCGTGAAGCGTTGAAACCACCGCGCAGCTTTCGCCACTGCGAGGAAATCGCCCGCCATCCGCGCACGATCTTCGGCAATAGCCAAACGATCAGTGCAACGAACAGCGCCAACGCGATGAGCAGCATCAGCGGGTGCTGCCACGCCAGATAAAGAATTCCCAGCAGCGAAATATCTTCGGTCGCACTCGCGCCCCAGTTGCTGAAAGGCTCGGGCGAGGTGTTGATCAGCGCGCGCGTGCCGGATTTCGCCACATGCGTGCCGGTGACTATGGCACCGCCCAGCAAGGCTGCCGCGATCTGCGCATCTGCGCTCGAGCCCTTGAACACGCCCCACGCGAGCAAGGTACCGACGGGAATGCGGATGAAGGTGTGGATGGAATCCCAGACACTGTCGAACACGGGAATCTTGTCGGCCAAAAACTCGCCCACCATCAGCATGCCGGCGGTAATCAGCACCCAGTTGTGGCTGAGTACGTCGAGCGCGGGCGGCAGGGTGACGTAGCCCAGGCGCCCGAGCAGGCCGGCGATGAACAAGGTGGCGTACAGGCGGATGCCGCTGGCCCAGGCAAGGCCACCGGCGAGGGCGAGGTTGGAGAGCAGATCCATGGCGGCCGGTCCGTGTCGCGGCGAGGTCGGCGGCATCCTCGCGCTAACTGGCGGAGAAAGCCATGGGCGCCGTTGCGCTGATAAAAAAACGGCGCCGAAGCGCCGCTTTTTTTGGCTGGGATGAAATCCAGCGTATGCGTACCGGCTTACTTGCCGCTCGATCCAGCGGCCGGCGGCGACGACGCGCCCGGCTCCACCATCGGCGCCGGCAGCGAGACCTGGCCGTTGGTCGCTGCCATCGACGGGCTGTCGCCCTGCTTGCCACCGTACGGCACTTCTGCTGCCAGCTTCGGGTTGGCGTCGATCAGTCCGACCGCATCGAACAGGATGTGCGCGGTTTCCTGTAGCTGCGGATCGGGCGCCTTCTTGGCTTCTTCCTGTTCTTTCAGTTCCGACTTAAGGCTGCGCTCGCTCGGATTGAGGCCGTCGTCGAGTTGATCATCGTCGTCCACGTCGGCGGTGCTGCCGTCGATCGCCTTGTGGCGTGCGCGGAATTCGGCCTGCATGGCGTCCAGCTGCTTGCGCTCGGCTTCGCGCTGGTCGTAGTTCAGCGAGATGGTGGTGCGGTCGGCCAGTTTCTTGTACTGGTTGAGCTCGTCCAGCATCAGCTGCCATGCCGGCGACTTGGCCACGCGGGCGTCGTGCATCTGCTGAAGCTGCGGCAGGTAGGCCTTCATGTCGGCCACCGGCTTGTAGTCGGCAGGTGCGATCTGCGTCCATGGCAGCGCGTTGTCGTAGGTCGATTCGCCGAAATCCTTGTCGTCGCCGTTGCTCGGATATTGGATGTCCGGGGTGATGCCACGCAGCTGGGTGGAACCGCCGTTGATACGGAAGAATTCCTGCACGGTCATCTTCAGCGCGCCGAAGTCCGGCTTGTTGTCGGTGTCGGAGGCGAAGCGGTTGAGGTCAATCAGGGTTTGCACCGTGCCCTTGCCGAAGGTCTGCGTGCCGATCACCAGGCCGCGGCCATAGTCCTGGATCGCGGCGGAGAAAATCTCCGAGGCCGATGCCGTGCCGCGGTTGACCAGCACGGCCATCGGGCCGCTCCAGGCCATGCCCGGATCGTCATCGCCCTGCACCTGCACCTGGCCGCGCGCATCGCGCACCTGCACCACCGGGCCTTTGTCGATGAACAGGCCGGTGAGTTCGTTCGCCTCGTACAGCGAGCCGCCGCCGTTGTTGCGCAGGTCCATGATCACGCCCTGCACGCCTTCGGCCTTCAGCTCGCCCAGCAGCTTGGCGACGTCGCGGGTGGCGCTCTTGAAGTTCTTGTCGCCTTCGCTGCGGGCGCCGAAGTCGGAGTA
>Ga0335072_10013762_pt1 | contig 11510 bp, 9 predicted proteins | sample Lox_Sample_21_FD_206725 | JGI IMG/M metagenome (GOLD analysis project Ga0335072, IMG submission 206725) | Soil microbial communities from Loxahatchee National Wildlife Refuge, Florida, United States - Lox_Sample_2.1 | ecosystem: Environmental > Terrestrial > Soil > Wetlands | place: USA: Florida...
CGAAGTTGGCATGTTGAAGTGCCTGGGAGCGGCGGGTGGCCACATCGAAGCCCTCGATGCGTATGTCGCCCGAGGATGGCGCAAGAACACCTAGGATCATGTTGATCGTGGTTGTCTTGCCGGCGCCGTTCGGACCGAGGAGCCCAACGATCTCCGTGCGCCTGACATCAAACGAGATGTCGTCCACGGCGACGATCCCGCCATAGATTTTCGAAAGGTGCGTAGCGGCAAGAACGTTCGGCATCGACTGTATCTTACCGTGCAGTTTCTCCGTCCGCTCTGTATTCCAGATAAGCATTCATTCGGAGTGCTGCCGGAGTCCCTGCTCTGCCGGGCTCGCAGCCGTCACCTACGCCGTACACGTTTGCGATTCCACGGATGTGGAATCTCGATGGACATCGTCGAGCCGGAGGAATACGAAGCTCCCCGCCGACTGTTGTTGGGCTCCAATGCGAGCAACCAGCTCACGCCTCGACCTTTTCCTTGCGTTTTTCTGCTGGCTTTCCTCGTTGATCCTTTTGTTTGCTCGTATCGGTTTCGCAAGTCTTCATCTGGTTGAGTACGGTTGCTGAAAGACCCGGCTGCCAGGCTGCGAGTGCCCATCGGTCGTGTGTAACGGGAATAAAATCGCTGGAATGGCTGGGGTGTCACGAAGAGCTTTCAAGTCGCTGCCGCTTAAGGGAGAGGGTACAGTCTTGCCGTGATAGAGAGCTGCACCGATGTCGGTGGAAGCTGGCGGGCCTTCTCACGCGGTAGAGGAATTCCTTTACAGAATCCACCTGGGTTTTCCCAAGGAATTCGCCGGGCTGAGTAAAATCTTCTACTCGGATCGAACCTGGCAATGATTGGGATCGAGGCTGAGTTTCGGCAAGGCTGGATCGTCGGGACGCATCCGGAATCCCGAGTTCGTGGCGAAGCTCATGGATTCGCTCGTCAAGACCCTCTCGCATCCGTTCGCATTCGGCAAGGATGGCACGTCTGCAGCAATCCGAGATGTTTGCGGCTTGGACACCCCGTGAGAAGGTACTTTCTTGCTCCTGTGTCCGTTTCTCTTCATCATTTGTGATCATCAGCAATCCGCCCGATAAGGTTTCTATTACGGTTTAGCCTCCGCATGTGAAATGCCCATCCAGTTGTACTTGTGCTCCACAGCGAATCAAGGAGTTACGAACCCGCAGCCGACATGAAGGCCTGTTTGTCTTCCTTCCGTACCAAGCGATCGGCGATTCATCGTCGTTTTGACGAACGGTTGCTTTTAAGATCGCAAATCCAAAACGATCTCGCCATCGAGTTTCGAAGGTCTGTGGCGGCAAGAACGATGGATTCCGGTCACGCTGTTGGCTGTTCTGAATCCCGAACACGTTGGCATCCACCGTCGGATTTCTCTGCGCTGGCCTTAGAATTTCAAATTCGGAGCATGGCTTCGATCGCCGACAGAAAGCAGCCCCAGCGGCGCGGTACGCGAATTCCTTGCGAGATTTGGCTACTCTCACCATCCGGGACATTCTCTGAGCCCTGCCTGATCGTTCTGGTAAACCCGCAGGGGTGCGCTGTGAGGTCCTCTCGCCCGCTGGAAGTGGAAACTTCGGTTTGGTTAGAAGGGCTTCCTGCGAACGGCAGTGCCCAAGCACGCGTAGTGAACTGCATCTCACTCGGGCAATATGAAAAATCATGGCTGCTGCTGGGCCTGGCACTCGAGAAACCCGGGCAACGTGTGGGGTGTGCCAGCGCCACCCGAAGATTGGGCACTGTAGCTTCCGGACGGACTCACGGTCAGTTCGAGGCTACCTCCGCCGGCTGGAATTGCTGGGCTGCGGCCTTGATGCCAGCTTCGATTCTGCCGATCTCTTCGTCGCTCAACTCCGAAAAAGACTCCCGTTTCGTTTCGGAGAGCTTTCCCTTGTTCTGGTGGATGAGACGGACAAGCAGCGAAGCCCTCTGATTGGGCATATCGACAATTCCCATCACTGCTTTCATGGCCGCATCGAAGAACTTGAGAAAGTTCAACTCCTGGTTGAGATCGCGGCCGATCGTTTCCTCGATGCAGTCAAACAGATACTCGGCCTGCACAGTCGCGTCGAAGAAACGGTAGAGATCCACGCTCTCGTTGGCGACCGTCATCTTCTGGTCGGCATCGAGGCTGTATTCGATAAACGGAGCGATGGCCTCGGAGAAGGCTTCGAGGCTTCGGTCATAGGCGACCATATCGCGCAGCATGGCGGCTGACACGGGGAAGACCATGCCCTGCGGAGTGAATCCGGTTTTCGACAAGACGTTGTGCACGAGGAAGCGGTGAATGCGGCCGTTTCCGTCGACGAAGGGATGAACGAAAACGAATCCGAAGGCCATGGCCGCGGCGGCGCATACCGGATGAACCCTGCTCTCGGTTTGGAGCATGCGCCCGGTCATGGTCATCCATCCGTTCATCAGCGAGGCAACGTCTCCCGGCTTGGGGCAGACGAAGTGAACCTGTTCGGAGAAATCGGGCAGGGTCTCGCCAACGTACACCTGGATATCCCGCCAATCCTTTTGCGCGTAGCGGGCATCGACGATGGCGTTCTGCAACTCGATCAGGGATTGCTTCAAGGTGGGATCGAACTTATCCGCCCGCACCAGCGCCGCCACGAAGCGTTCGGTGCGGTCCTTGCTCGGCTCTTCTCCTTCGATGGCAAACGAGGACTTGGTCTCTTTGGTGAAGAGATAGTGAACGGCGCGCTTGAGCACCGCCGGATCGACAGTTGCCACCAGCGCGCGCGCGCGTTCGGTAAGATTCTTGGCGATGCCGGCTTCAATGTTTTCACTGCGACGGATCAGCGGACAGTATTGCTTGTCGCCGAGCAGATTTTCGAAGACACGCTGCCGGCGAATCCGGTTCGCCGGACCGACGACATGCATTTTCGGGTCGAGCAGATCCACGTATGGTCCAGAAGTCAGGTCTGCTACATCTAGAGTCGTGCCGGTGAGGAATTCGTAGAGGTACCATGCCCTGCGGGCGAAAAGCCCGTTCGGTTCGCTTTGGATCCAGGGCTCAATCTCGCCTTTGCCGATGTGGGCAAAGACAGCTTTGTACGCGCCGAGATCGACGGGTTCATAGCGGAGCGCAAAGCGGAGATGTCCTGCCAGACCTTCTGCCGGTTGGTAGGACTTGGGATACTGTTCCAGAATTCCGGAATCGCTAATCCGCGTCTTCCTCGTTCCCGCCGCGACGATGGAGCGGACAAAAGGGCGAGGGATTTTGAGATCAAGCTCCGCGATGAGCGCGTGCAGGCCAACCAGCTTCTCTCCTTTATTATGGGGGTTCTCGGCCTTGCTCATTCAAAAACGCTCCAGAATCTATAGAATCATTCCAATATGACCGTAAGCAGTAATAAATATTCCATCTGCTGGACTCAAAATTAGCTCCAGCACCTCCAATAATACTCCAATTAAAGGAAAAGCAAAAATAAATATTCCATAACCGCTTCTTTTGGATGCTTTTATCCCAGACTGGTCATGGGTATCTCCCCAGAACTGGTGAGTTCTTGGTGGACGCTCCCACCCCTAAGCCATTGTTTTCCTAAAGCCTCCCCCTTTTCCGACTGGACCCAGGACTGCTTCTTCCCGGTGAGAGAACAGAGAAGGGAAAAGGAACGAAAAATAGAGAACTAAAGAGACAGAAGCTCACTTTTCGTCCCTGAGAAAGGCAAATCTATGCCCGTTGTATTGACTTGGCACGAGGTTGCGGTTCGCTTAGGCCTCTCGCTTGTCGCCGGAGGGTTGATCGGTCTGGACCGCGGGGAGCATGGCCACACCACCGCGAGAACGGCGGGGCCGACCAGGACCTGAGGGAAATCGGCCATCCGATTCGGCGAAAACTCACCGGAGGCGATGCCTCTCTCGATCAGAATGCGCCTGGCTCTTACCGAAGTTGCACCCAGAACTCGCGCGTGTCAGCCCAACGGCGATGGTAGGTCTTCTCGCGCTGTAATGTCATACCATAGATGCGACATCGTTGTCCTATCCAAGCCGCTCCTCAACCAACGCGATAGAGAACGAGAGTCAGGATCAGAAAACCTAAGACGTATCTGGGGAGAATCGGGGAGAAATCTCCAGCTTTGACTTCTACGTCGTGGGTGTCAGCCCCCACTTATTTTGCAAATGGCGCTGCATGCTGCGAAATACAATGCCATCGACGATGAAGCCGAGAGCGATGATCAAGAGCATCACGGCGACAACTGCACTCATATCGTTGAGATCGCGGCCCATCATTAGGATCTGGCCCAACCCCAGGCTGAGGTACAGCATCTCGGCGGCAATTAGTGATCGCCACGCGAATGCCCAGCCTTGCTTGAGTCCTGTCACTATGAACGGCAAGCTCGCCGGCAGCAGAACATACCAGAACAGCTTGAATCCTTTCGCGCCCAGATTGCGACCTGCCATACCGTAGATGCGCGGCATCTGCTTGCGGCCATCTTCCATGGCGAGCGTCACCGACAGGAGTGATCCCATGATCACGACGAATAGGATCGCGTTCTGACTCAGTCCGAACCAGAGCAGCGCCAGCGGCCACCAGCAGATGCTCGGTAGGCTCTGCAGGCTGACCAGCAGGCCGCCCATGGTCTCTTCCAGGAATTTGTTGCTCGCCACGCCGAGGCCGAGAATCATCCCGAATACTACGGAGATGGCATAGCCGATCAAGACCCGCTGCATGCTGGTCTCAATGGCGATGACATAGCTGTGATCTTTGAATCCAGAATAGAGCGCCTCCCCGACGCCCCAGGGCGTCGGAAACAGATACGGAGGCCAGATTTTCAGCTCGGCCAGCATGACCCACAGAGAGAAGAGGCCTCCGTAAAAAACCAGATAGCGGCCGGCGCGTTTCATGGCTGCGTTCGTGGTCATGGCTCAATTTTCGGTTTGATTACGGCGGCGTACTCGGCCTCGAGCGACTGATTGATTTCCTCGCGCAACTGATCGAGAACCTGGCGCGCCGTGGCCGCAACCTCGGGATCTTCCAGGTGTCGCGGCCGCGATAGATCTATGGGGAATTCACTTTTGACGCGTCCCGGACGAAACGTGAGCAGAACCACGCGATCGCCGAGGCGTACGGCCTCGCGAACGTTGTGGGTCACGAAAATGATGGTGCGACCGGTTTCAACCCAGATACGTTCGAGTTCATCGTGCAGAATGTCGCGGGTCTGAGCGTCGAGGGCGGCGAACGGCTCGTCCATGAGGAGGACGTCGGGTTCCGTGGCAAGCGCGCGGGCGATCGCTACGCGCTGACGCATGCCGCCGGAAAGCTGATGAATGCAGCTTTTCTCGAATTTAGCTAGATGAACCAGACGCAGGTAATAGCGTGTCCGCTCTTCCCTTTCCCTGCGCTGGATGCCTTTCATCTTCATCCCGAAAGCCACGTTTTCGCCGACTGTGAGCCACGGAAACAGGGCGTGCTCCTGGAAGATCATGATGCGGTCGGTGCCTGGGGCCGCGACCGGAGTTCCAGCGAACCAGATCTCTCCCGACGATTGGCGATGCAGACCGGCGATCAAGTGCAACAGAGTCGATTTGCCGCAGCCCGAGGGGCCGACGACGCACACGAACTCTCCCGTGTTGACTTCGAGATTAATGTGATCAAGAGCAGGGAACTGCTCCCCGGTTTGCGAGCGATAGCTGAGGCAGATGTCATGCAGGCGAACTTTGGCAGGCTCGGTGGACTCCCCGGAAGGCGCGGGCGCGCGAGAAACCAAGCCAAAACGCGAGCGCGCATTTTCTGAGCGGGCCCAGGACGGATCGCCGGATCGCGGCGAAGAGGTCAGGCGCATGTTCATTGGATCGTTTTCTTTCCTTCTTCCGCGAGCACCTGATTAAGAAGGGACAGATCGTAAAGGCCGGAGAGATCGGACATTTGGCGACCTAGGAAACCGTCGTTGAAGGCTTGCTGCGCCGCCGTTATTAACTCCGAGTGGAGCGGGTCGTAAGTGACCTTCATGCGCGAGAACGCTTCGTCGAGAACAACGGAGGGCAGCGGCTTGCCGGTTTCCGTCTTAATTTGCTGGTTCAGCAAGAGCTTCGCTTCTCCTGGATGCTGGTTAATCCAGTCGGTCAGTTCGACGTGGGCACGAATCCATTTCTTAACTAAATCGGGATGATCCTTCAGAAAGCTCGTGCGCACCACGAGCAATGCGGTAACAAAATCGCCATTGGGCCAGAGCAGGCGCTCGTCTACGAAGAGTCGGGCGTTGCCTTCATGGATCAGGCGCGTAGCCCAGGGTTCCGGCGCCCAGGCCGCGTCGAGATCTTTGCGAAGAAAGAGCGTTAGCTGATCAGGGTTCGCAATGGGAAGGATTTGAACATCACCGCCTTTGTCGGTCGTTTTCAGCCCGTGATTGCGAAGCCAATTGCGCAGCGCGACATCCTGCGTGTTGCCGAATTGTGGACTGGCAACACGTCTTCGGTGAAAATCTTCCGGGCGATTAATGCCGGCATCATTGCGGACTACAAGAGCGGCACCACCGCTTACCGCGCCGGCTACAACGCGCAACGCTTCGCCGTTGGACCGCACATAGCCGTTGATCGCAGGATTGGGACCCACGTATGTCATGTCAATTGCGCCGGCGAAGAGGGCTTCAATGGCGGTCGGGCCCGCGTTGAAGCTGGTCCACCGCACCTCGACGTTCGGTCCCATGGCCTTCGCAAACCAGCCATTGGCTTTTCCGATCATCGCCTGGGCATGTGTAATATTCGGAAACGCGCCAACACGGATAACGGCGCGTGGTTGGCCAAGAGACGCAACCGCAAGCGGGAGGCAAAGAGCGCCCGCCGACAATTTTGCGATTACCTTGAATCGGGACCACATCTTGATCAGCCCCAGCATTATGCCATAAAGTCCATTAATAAGATAGACTTACTTTAAATACAAGGCTATACAAATGGAATTAAATCTATCTGGCCGCGCGTAATTGTCTAAAGACTCGGACAAAATCTCTAGGTCAGTGGCGAACCCCTGCTAGCACCCGGGTGGACACGACTGATCCTCCCCTTGACTGCGCAGCCGTCTCGTGAAGGCCTATACTTCTCCCATCCAGTCCCATCCAGTTCGAGGGTGCACTAAACCAGTAACCGGGCGACGGCACCATATTCAGGGCTCTATTCACTCGAACAGCTTCGACCGGAACCGGCGGGTAAGATCGATTCATAGTACGCGGGACGCTACCGTTTTCTGCCCGTTCTTGGGTATTGATCGCGCACACAGCGGAAGCCGGCATGATTCGTGGCCGTATCGGGATCTTCTTTGCCGCGAGAGCCTGTGATGTAGCGCTCGCAGTACTCAGCAGCACAGAGAAAAGATCCTCCCTTCTGCACACGCTTGGGGACGTCGATTTCGTCTGGATCAAAACTATCGGCTGGCCCCTGGGGATTTATGGCGATCGATCCCTGTTGCTGAAGTTGAGTGTAGTAGTCTGGGCGATACCAGTCTGAAACCCACTGCCAGACATTTCCGGCCATGTCGAAAAGGCCGTAATCATTCGGTGGAAAGGACCCGACCGGGCAAGCTCCCGCGAAGCCATCAGCCGCAGTGTTGTGGTCGGGAAAATGTCCTTGGAACGTATTCGCCATCCACTTTCCATTCGGCCTGAACCGGTTCCCCCACGGATATTGCTCGCGATCACGCCCGCCTCGAGCGGCAAACTCCCACTCCGCTTCGGTCGGAAGTCGCTTGCCGGCCCATTTCGCATACGCTACCGCATCCGGCCAGGCCACTTGAACAACCGGATATTGTCCTTTTCCGAGCAAATTGCTGTTCGGACCATCGGGGTGATGCCAGTCTGCGCCTTTCACAAATCTCCACCACACAAGCGGATAGTGCAGCGATACGGGGTGATTGGGCGGCGTGAATACAACCGCTCCGGGAGCCAAATCTGTGGGAGGCAAATTAGGAAACTCCTTGGAATCGAGCGGACGTTCGGCGACCGTTACATATCCCGTAGCTTCGACGAACTTGGAGAACTCTTCATTCGTCACATCGGTGCGATCCATCCAGAAGCCTTTTACCTCAACTTGATGAACAGGCTGGGCATCCACCATGTGCTCCGTCCCCATCCAGAAACGACCGCCACGAATCCAGACCATTCCATCGGAGGGGCTCCCGGGATTAGGAGCGGATATGGATTCACCAGTCAACGTTTCAGTTAGAGCCGCGGTATGCAGAGAATGTCGTGAGAGTCCGCTATCGCATTGCGTGGGAGCACCGCTTTGGAAAGCGCCGATCTGCGCGGCCTTGCTTTGACTTCCCCCCGCCCGATTTTGTGCGAGGGAGTAAATGCCGACTGCGATCAGCAGAAAACGCCATCCCCAAGTCCAATTCCAGTGATTAGTAGGTGATGCCATCATCTGCCCCTATTGGCCCTCACCGGTTTTGGTTACGTCTTTCACAGCTGCACAGAAAGGCTTTGCGCCTTTGGTACGGTGAATTCGTGCATTGAATACATCGTCCCACGTAATGTACGGATAGAGATGATGTGCCTTGGCCTGCTCTTCGAACAGAGCTTTTAGTTCAGCCAGTTTTTTCGGGTATTTTTTTGCTAAGTCGATGCGTTCGGTATAGTCCTCATTCAGGTTGTAGAGTTCCCAGGCATTCTCATCGAAAGGCTGCCTGCTTTGGGCGTTTCCCGTCACAAAGCTATTCGGGTAGGCCAGTTCAGCTTTCCATCCGTTCTGATAAATCGATCTAGAACCATAGATGTAGTAGTACTGGAGCGTATGACGAGAAGGAGTCTTGGCATCGTCAATCGAGTATGCCAGAGAGGTTCCCTCAACTGGCTGCTGCTCAATTCCCTTGATTTGCTCCGGAGCCTTGATGCCCAAAAGTTCGAGGGTGGTCGGGAAAATATCTATAACGTGGCTGTACTGGGTGCGGATTCCTCCTTTATCTTTGATTTTGTTTGGCCAAGAAATGATCAGCGGATTGTGCGTACCGCCTTCGCTGTTGGCATCCTCCTTCCAGTATTTGAACGGAGTGTCCGCGGCCTGCGCCCAACCGAGGGGATAATTCCCCTGCGTCGCCTGGGGGGTGCCAATCTCCCCAATCTTTCCCAAGTTATAGGAAATAAGTTCTGTTTCCGTTAGATTCTTGTCGCAAAAGGAGCGATCCACATCCCCGTTCAGAGTGCCCTCTTTGCTAGCGCCATTGTCGCCAATCATGAGAAAAATAAGCGTATTGTCTAGTTGGTTGATCTCTTTCAGGTGATTGATCAAACGCCCGACTTCGAAATCTGTGTAAGTCAAATACCCCGCATACACTTCCATGAAGCGAGCATATAATTTTTGTTCGTCCGGCGATATTTGATCCCAGGCTTTGATATCGGGGTTGCGAGCGGGGAGCTTGGCATCGGCAGGAATTACACCCAGCTTTTTCTGGCGTTCAAAAACTTCCTCACGGTAAACGTCCCAGCCCTTGTCGAATTTGCCCTTGTATTGATCGCTCCAATATCTGTCTACCTGGTGTGGTGCATGCGTGGCGCCGGGAGCGTAATAGAGAAAGAAGGGCTTGTCGGGTGCGACTTTTTTCTGTCGATCGATGTAGAAGATAGCTTTATCGGTGATCTGGTCGCTGAGGTGTCTCCCATCGGGACGGACGTGAGCCTGATCTTCTACCAAGTCCGGTTTGTATTGGTCGGTCTGCGAACCAAGAAATCCAAAGAAATGATCGAAACCTTTTCCCGTTGGCCAGTGATCGAATGGCCCGGCGTCGGTCGCTTCTTCATCCGGAGTGACGCCATACTTACCAACCGCGAACGTGTTGTAACCATTGTCGCGAAGAATTTCTGCAATGGTCCCGGCTGTCGCGGGCATCCGGCCGTCCCATCCGGGAAATCCGGCGGAGAGAACGGTGTGGGAGAATCCAGATTCATGCACGGATGCGCTGTTTCGGCCGGTGAGGAGTGCTGCGCGCGTCGGGGCGCAAATGGCGGTGGTGTGAAAGTTCGTATAACGTAAACCATTAGCAGCCAATGCGTCGAATGTGGGAGTGTTGATGAGCCCGCCGAACGTACCGGCAGCGCCAAAGCCCACATCATCCAATAGGATCCAAACTACGTTTGGTGCGCCGACAGGCGCTTTCACCGGTTCCGGCCACCATTCTTTCGACTCGGCTAGTGTCCGGGCGACGACTCCCTGATATGGCTGTGTCGCTTGTGCATTTAGAGCGACGTGCGCACTCAATACGACCATTAGCATCAGTATCCACACGCTTTTTCTCTTCATAGATCTCCTGGGATGTAAGTCATCAAAAAACACAAAACACGCACACAGTTATCGACGAACGCACAATCAGAGGGCGAGTGGGGAAGTGGCAGAGACTCTAAAGCGCCGCCCTCCTGGTCAGAAACTCCAAGACCCGCCCTCCATGCCCGAACCGGGAGTATTGCACTCTGAGGTCACGCGGTAACCTCGCTGGCAACGACCGCAACCTCCGATGCATTCAGTCCGGGCGAATCTTGTTTCACGATCGGTCCATCAGGCGCGAGTTCACTCCCCGGCACCTTCGACTTAAAGACGGGCCAGAGAAGCTGCGCGTACCACTGGTCTCCCTGATAGTGGGAAATGCCATAGGCAGAGGGATATTTCCGCGAGATCAGCGCTGTTCCAAAGATCACATCCCAAAGGAAAAACATGTTTCCAAAATTACCTTTGTAGTGGCCCACCCCATCATTCGTAGTGGCCGCATGGTGCGCGTGGTGAGTAGCAGGGGTTGAGATGACGCGTTCGAACACCCATGCGATGGGATGTAAAAATCGGTTCTCATAAAAAGGCTTGTCCCAAGGAATACTGGAGTGCGCCAGAGTCGTGATCATGCTCTTCGCGGCGTGCACGATCAGCGCCGCCGGGCCAAGTCCGAGATAAACCAGCGCTGAGGTAACGTAAATCTGGGAGAAGAAGATCGTGAAGAAGGCATTCTGCCGGCTCGCCATCGACATTCCCATGTAAGGCGCCGAGTGATGCGTGCGATGAAAGCGCCAGAGCCACGGAATTTGGTGATGCAGCCGATGGTACCAGTACTGTGTAAGATCGTCGGCAACACAGAGGATGAAGAATCCCCACCAGAAAGGCACCCAGGCGAAGACGTTCTTCACTCCCGGGAGTAAGAACGGCAGAACTTTCAGTCCGAAATATGTTAAGAACGGACGGACCACCAGCAGTGGAAAGGCGAAGCACGCCAGATCGGTCAGCTTTTCGTTCCCAGTCCAGCGCTCACGGTCATAAAGCCCGGCAAGGAATTCAACCGCACCCAAAGCCAGAATGAAACCGGTAATTCCGTACTCGTTCCAGTGCCCGAGCCATTTAGCTTGGTTCGCAGACAATGGGCTAGTCCAGGGATGTTGTCCCTGCAGGGAAAAAGTGAGAAACAGCAGCGTAACCGGCAGTGCGTAAATCAAAAGGCTGAGGGAGATTCCTTTGTAGAGACTCTTGCGGACTGCGGCATCAATTTGCATGTGGCATCACCTGTTTCGCCGAGGATTGCTGAACCTGCG
>Ga0335072_10013763_pt1 | contig 11510 bp, 9 predicted proteins | sample Lox_Sample_21_FD_206725 | JGI IMG/M metagenome (GOLD analysis project Ga0335072, IMG submission 206725) | Soil microbial communities from Loxahatchee National Wildlife Refuge, Florida, United States - Lox_Sample_2.1 | ecosystem: Environmental > Terrestrial > Soil > Wetlands | place: USA: Florida...
GCCGGCGGCCCACTCGGGCCGGCCAAGCTCTCCATCGATCGGGCTCTCGAGTTCATCGCTGCCGAGGATATCTTTTGGACCCAGCGCTGAGCTATCACCCCACCGCGAAAATGCGCAAAGTCGAGCTAAGGGCTTGTTCGAAAACAATCGAATCGGTTGCACGGTCGAACAAGCCCTAAGCCTTTGTTTTGATCGGCAGCTTTGTCGGCGTGCTGACGCACTTATTTGCCGACGCTGCCTAACCCGCAAACATCGCCTCGTGCCGCGTCACCTGCACCTTGTAGTTCTCCCGGTATTGCCGGCTCACCGCCTGATGCACCGCCAGCGCCGCCGCATCGCGTTCCGCCGCCGGCGGATCGACCAGGTCGAAATGCCCATGGCGGTCCTCGCCGCGTACCAGCATCGCCTTCAGCCGCACCGGGCTGTCCACGCGCACATGCGCCGGGATGTAGTTCAGGCCGATCCCGACCCGCCGGTGGCCTGCGTTATTCGGTGCCGAGCGGTGCACCGCCAATTCATGGTGCAGCGAGAACTCGCCTGCCCGCAGCGCCATCGCCACCACGGCTGACTCGTCCAGCGGTTCGGTGATCGTCTGGCCGGCGCGGTTGATGCTGTCCTTCAACCCCAGCGCCGCGTGATAGCGCAGCCGTGGCGCGCCGGCGCTGGACAGCATTTCCATGCACCCCGCTTGCTTGCTGGCATCGGTCAGCGCCACCCAGGCACAGACCTGTTGCTTCGGTTCCAGGCCGAAATAGGCACCGTCCTGGTGCCAGGCGGCGAAGGTCGGCGACTGCGGCTCCTTGATGAAGAACGTGCTGGTCCACACCAGGATGTCGGGACCGATCACATCCTCGACCGCATCCAGGATGCGCGGATGGCGGATCAGCGTGTTGAACCACGGCGAGTGCGCGTAGGCGTGCGAGCGCCACTTGATGTCGGCATCCGCCACGGCCGCGCCCAGTTCCGTCTCCAGCCGTTCCAGCCCCGCCAGGCATGCCGCAATCTCGTCCGGCGCCAAGGCCGGGAGCGGGAACAGGAAGCCGTTGTGGTGAAAGGAGTCCACCTGCGCCTGGGTCAGTGCCTTCATGGTTATCCTCCCGCGGTCACGCGCCGCCGCATGATGCCGCGTTGTGGTCCGCGGCGGTAGGGCAGGCAGGGACAGTGCCGCCGGCGCCCCGCGCTGGCACCACGCCCTGGCGCCCCGCCCTGGCACCTGTCTCCGACAGCTGTCTCTTGCGCTGCGGCGCCGGTTCCTGTACGGGTCCAGTTGCAAGTCATTCGCACTTGCGCTCCCGGGAGGGCGCCCGCCCTATGTTCGTCAGCCTGATCATCGTGTTCCGCGAGGCCATGGAAGCCGGCCTGATCGTCGGCATCGTGCTCGCCGCCACCGAGGGCGTGCCCGGCCGCGCCCGCTGGATCGCCGCCGGCATCGCCGCCGGGATCGCCGGCGCCAGCCTGGTCGCCATCTTCGCCGCCGCCCTGTCGAACGCGTTCGAGGGCGCCGGGCAGGAGGTGTTCACCGCCTCCATCCTGTGTTTCGCCGTGGTGATGCTGAGCTGGCACATCCTGTGGATGTCGCGCCACGCCGCCGCCATGTCCGCCGAGCTGCGCCAGGTCGGCCAGGCAGTCCGCCTCGGCCATCGCTCGCTTGCCGCGCTCGGTGCCGTGGTCGCCGTGGCCGTCATGCGCGAGGGTTCCGAGGTCGTATTGTTCCTGTACGGCGTCGTCGTGGCCAGCCACACCGATCCCGTTGCCATGACCATGGGCGGGGCTGCCGGACTGGCGCTGGCCTGCGGCCTGTCCTGGCTGCTGTATCGCGGCCTGGTCATCATCCCGTTGCACCGCTTGTTCGGCGTCACCAACGGCCTGATCGCCTTGCTCGCCGCCGGGATGGCGGGACAGGCCGCCGAAATCCTGCACTCCGCCGACTTGCTCCCCGGCTGGGGCGAGCAATTGTGGAACACCAGCTTCATCCTGGCGGACGACAGCTTCCTCGGCCGCAGCCTGCACGCCCTGGCCGGCTATTCCGCCCGTCCCAGCGGCATCCAGCTCGCCGCCTGGGTCGCCACGCTGGCGATCCTGCTGACCGCGTCGCGCATCCTCAGCCGGCCGCGCGCGCGGGCGGTGGCCGCCGCGGCCGTGGCGGCGGCGCTGATCGCCGGCGGCGGGCCGGCCCGCGCCGACACACTGCCGTTGCTGCAGTTCCAGAACCACCGCTTCGTCCCTGACCGCATCGAGGTTCCGGCCGGCAGGAAATTCGAACTGCACGTGAAGAACACGGACAGCACCGCGGACGAATTCGAAAGCACCGACCTCAACCGCGAGAAACTAGTGACGCCAGGCCAGACCATCACCGTGTTCCTCGGGCCGTTATCGCCCGGCACCTACCATTTCTTCGGCGACTTCCATCAGGACACCGCCCAGGGCGTGCTGGTCGCCAGATGATCCGCCTGATCGCCGGGCTTGCCGCGGGACTGCTGCTGCTGGCCCCGCTCCGCCAGGCGCGCGCCGACTTCCATATCTTTTCGCCCTACGAGATCGACCTGGGCGAACTGGAAATCGAGCACAACGGCGACGCGGTGTTCGATCGCCGTCCCGATCAGACCGGCGCCACCAGCTACACGTTGGAACTCGGCACCGGCCTGACCCCGTGGTGGCACAGCGAGATCGAATTCGGCTGGGACCGGGACCCCGGCACCGGCCAGCCCACGCTGCTGACCCAGGTGGTGACCGAGAACATGTTCCAACTGACCGAGCCGGGCGAGGACTTCTTCGACACCGGCTTCTATGTCGAATATGGCCAGTCGCTGACCCGCGGCGCCAATGCGATGAGCAACGAGGTGACGTTCGGTCCCGCCATCGGCAAAGACATCGGCCGCACCGGCAACATCATCGATCTGTTCTTTACCCGCCAGCTCGGGCCGGACCAGACCAGCCATGGCCTGGATCTCACCTATGAGTGGCAGACCAAGTGGAATCTGTGGGCACCGTTATCGCCGGCGATCGAGGCCTATGGCGACGTCGGCACCCTGGGCAAGGTGCCGCGCTTCGCCCAGCAGCAGTTGCTGGTGGGGCCGGTGGCGATCGGCCTGCTGCGGCTGAACCAGCTCGGCCTGGGCCAGGGGGGCGCATTGAAGTACGAGCTGGGCTGGTTGTTCGGCGCCACGGATTCCACCGCCCACGGCGTACTGCGCTGGCGGCTGGAGATGGAGGTGCCGTTCTAACGGCTTGTTCGAAAACAATCGCATCGGTTGCACGGTCGAACAAGCCCAAAGCCTTTGTTTTGATCGGCAGCTTTGTCGGCGTGCTGACGCACTCATTTGCCGACGCTGCCTAACGGCGCGGCCCAGCGAAACGACCTGCGAACCTGGCCGGATCATTCGGCGGGCAGGGACGCCTCCGCCTCGCCGCTGGCCGATACCGCGACAAGGCCATTGTCGCCTTTCAGTTTGCGAATCAGCCCATCAAGCCGCGAGAAGAAGGCTTCGACGGCGTAGCCCACCAGGAATGCCACCGCGAGTGGGGGCAGCATCAGACTCTTCGGCAGGAGCGAGCCGAACAATCCGAGTACCAGCCCGGCAATCGCCGCGATGAAGTAACGCGCGCTGTGCGCGGCAGATGGCAGGAACTCGCACCGCCGGATCAGGCGCGAATAAAAGCGAAAGCCGTACAGGAACGCCCCAAGCAGCGCGTACACCGTCGGCAGGAAGTACGTCGCAAGGCTGCTGTAGATGAGAGTGTTGATTTTGTACAGACCCAGCGCATAGTCGCGAATGTACTGATATGCCTTGATCTGGTAGAACGCCTCGGCCACGATCTGGGACACTGTGGGCAGCTCCGGCGGAACGTTCACGTGATTCATGCCATTCGGATTGGTGCTGTTGAAGGTGACGTCCTCGGTGCTCAAGCGCATCCAGGGCAGCGTGAACCAGTAGTTCAGCCGGCTGGCAGATTGCAGCAGCAAGACGTTATTGCGAGAGAATTCGACCGTTTCCTCGAAAACACGATCTGCCATCAGAACCGGCGCCTCCCCTGTGGCGGGCACGGGCGCGGCGGTTTCGCCCCGCCGGCCGGTCTGCAGCATTTGGGTATCCGACCAAAGTTTCAACGCCGCGGCGTTCTGCCGCTCGATCAGGTCCGACGCGTCGGAGAGTGTCGTCGTGCTCATGAACAGGAAGATCGAGAATACGATAATCACTGCGACCAGCAGTGTGGCCTGGACCTTCATCGCCATCAGCGAGATCCGTCTGGATGTCGTCAGCGATAACGCGGTGACCGGTTTCAGCAGATTCGCCAGGCGGCCATAGGAAAGCCAGAAGGCAATTGCGACCTGTGGCGTCACCGCGCGGGCCTGTGCGGCTTCCTGCGCGTTGATAATGTCGCCGATCAACCGTTCCGCGCCTGGTTCGCGTGCGGACCACAGGCCGGTGCTTGCCGCGTATTCCAGCAGCCGCACGGCGTCAGCCAGCGCACTATCAAAATCCGACGCGACAGGCTGGGACTCTCCCTCGTGGACGGGCTGACCGCGCGGTTCTGGCACTTCGCCCTCCCCGGTCCAATTGCTGGCTTGCAACCAATGGGGATCGTTATGCGTGGGGCGGGCACAACGCTGTGAGCTAATTCACACCGCCCGATATTCTCATCCGCCCCCGCCAGCGCGCTGGTCGGCCGGGTTCGCGGCTACTGCGCAATGACGACGCCCTTGGCGGTATCGGGATGGAACTCGCCCATGAACGGATAGCGTCCCGGCCCCAGAGGACGCAGCCGGATCGTCCCATAGGTGCCGCCCACAATGACCTTCTCCACCTTCAATGCGGAGGAGTCGAATTCCTCCGGTCCGGTGTCCTGGTTGGTGACGACGAGAATGGTGGGCCTGCCCGCCGGCACGTGAATCTCGCACGGCGTGAACACGTGGTCCTTCAGCGTCACCGCGATCCGTGCCGGTTCATCGGCGGGGGCGGCGCCGGTTGCCAGCATCGCAGCGAGCGCGCCGGCGCCGGCGACCGCGGCCACACGGCATGACAGGACGGGCATCGGCCTCTCCTTCTTCCCGGATCAGCGCTGGCGGCGCTGTTTCCGGCGGCGCGTGGCCGACCATCGCCGGCCGGGACCCATTGCCGGCGACAATGGACACCCAGGCCTCCGCCGCGACCGCCGCTCCACCCGATCATGCCCGGCGCCGCACCGTAACGCAAATCACTCGCAATCGCATTTTGCTGTTGCGACTAATTCGCAATTGCGTCTACCGTCCCGTCAAAGCCAACCAACCGGGACGGGGCCAGCACATGCGACAACCGGGCAGAACCGCCAATCACCACGCCGTTTCCGGCGACCCGCCGGCCGCTTCGCCGCCAGACCCATCGCCGCCGGCATGCTCGGCTTCACCCGACGCCCCATCCCGATCTCCGCCGGCCCGCTCGGCTTCACCCGACGCCCCATCCCGATCTCCGCCGGCACGCTCGGCTTCACCCGACGCCCCATCCCGATCCCCGCCGGCATGCTCGGCTTCACCCGACGCCCCATCCCGATCCCCGCCGGCGCGCTCCGCGTCACGCGACGACCCATCCCGATCCCCGCCGGCACGCCTGGCTTCACCCGACGCCCCATCCCGATCCCCGCCGGCGCGCTCCGCGTCACGCGACGACCCATCCCGATTCCCGCCGGCACGCCTGGCTTCACCCGACGCCCCAGCCCCATCACCGCCAGCACTCTCCACATCATCCGACGCCCCAGCCGCATCCCCCAGGGCACCCTCCGCTTCACCCGGCGCCCCAGCCCGATCCCCACACTCACACCCACGCCCCGCCCGCAACCACCCCGCGATCCGCAACCACCCCGCGATCCGCAACCACCCCGCGATCCGCAACCACCCTGCGATCCGCGCAATCCTGCTCGCCGCCTGCGTCCAGGCTCCCCTGCTCGCAGCGCCGGCCCGCGCCGCCCCGCCCATCGTCTCGGTGCCCACCGACGAATCGCTCCAGCTCGGCGAGCAATCCGCCGCCGCCGGCCCGTTCGGCTTCCTCAACACCATCAACCGCAGCAGCTACCTGTTCGGCAGCTGGTGGGGCATTCGCCCCGCCCTCAGCCGCTACGGCATCTCCATCGCCATCGAGGAAACCAGCGAGGTGTTCGGCAACGTCACCGGCGGCCAGAAACAGGGGGCCGACTACGACGGCCTGACCCAGATGGTCCTGCAGCTCGACACCCAGCGTGCATTTGGCTGGCGCGGCGGCACTTTCAATGTCAGCGCCTTGCAGATTCACGGCCGCGACCTGAGCTCCGACAACCTGCTGTCCCTGCAGACCGCCAGCGGCATCGAGGCCGACCGCGCCACCCGCCTGTGGGAATTCTGGTACCAGCAGAAGTTCCTCGAAGAAGACCGCATGGACATCAAGATCGGCCAGCAGAGTCTCGACCAGGAGTTCATGGTCAGCCAGAACGCCGGCTACCTGATCAATACGATGTTCGGCTGGCCGATGATCCCGTCGGCCGACCTGCCCGGCGGCGGCCCCGCCTATCCGCTGTCGGCGCTCGGCGTGCGCCTGCGGGCGCGGCCGATCGACCCGGTCACCATCCTGGTCGGCGTGTTCAACGGCAACCCGGTACCCAGCATCAACGGCGATCCGCAGGTGCTGGACCGTTCCGGACTCAGCTTCCCGCTGAACGGCGGCGTGCTCGCCATCGCCGAAATTCAGTACAGCTACCCCTCGCTGGGCACCATGCTCTACGCCGGCCAGGCGGAACCGCTGGCACGCACCTACAAGCTCGGCGTGTGGTGGGATTCGGAATCCTTCGCCGACCAGCAGTTCGACAATGCCGGCCTGTCGCTGGCCAATCCCGCCAGCAGCGGCAACCCCCTGGGCCATCACGGCGACTACGGCATCTACGCCGTGGCCGACCAGTTGATCTGGGTGGACCCGGCGGAAACCGACCGCACCATCAGCCTGTTCGGTCGCATCATGGGCGCGCCGCAGGCCGACCGGAACCTCGTCACCTTCAGCATGAACGCCGGCCTGACCTTCCACGAGCCGTTCCTGCACCGCGACGACGACACCTTCGCCATCGGCATGGGCTACGCCAAGGTCAGCGGCAGCGCCGCCGCGCTCGACAAGGCGACGGCACTCTTTACCGGCGCGTTCGTCCCGGTGCGCGGCGGCGAAACCTTCATCGAGGCCACCTACCAGTACGAGGTCACGCCCTGGTGGCAGGTCCAGCCGGACATCCAGTACGTGTTCAATCCCGGCGGCGGCCTCGCCAACCCGAACGAGCCATCCCAGCGCATCGGCAACGAGCTCGTCCTCGGCCTGCGCACCAACATCCTGTTCTGAGCGAGGTCTGCCACGATGTATCCCGTCTTGACCCTCGCGCGGCAGTCCGATAATGCGAATTATTCGCAATCCCGGCTGCCCGGCCCGCCGCACGGGCCGCCGCCGCCGCGACCTTGGGAAACGGCCATGGCCTGCAAGACCCGGTGCCCGCCGCACGCGCTGCTGTTGGGCGCCGCCCTGTCCGCCGCCCTCGGCACCGCCCTTGCCGTCACCCTGGCCAGCACCTTCTGGGCCGGCGCCGCGCGCGCCGAGGACCCGAAAGGCTTCCTGGAAACCGTGCACCGGCACGTCATGCTGACATCCACGGTGCCCGACAGCGGCGACCAGAACCCCTACGCCCTGGTCGTCGCGCCGGTCTCGGCCGGCAAGGTGCAGCAGGGCGACGTGCTGGTGGACGATTTCAACAACCTGTCCAACCTGCAAGGCACCGGCACGTCGATCGTCGACTACAACCCCGCCACGCGCACAACCACCCTGTTCGCCACCCTGCCGCGCCAGATCCCGCAATGCCCCGGCGGCATCGGCCTGACCACCGCGATGGCGATGCTGAAAACCGGCTGGGTCATCGTCGGCAGCACCCCCAGCGCCGACGGCACCACCCGCACCAAGGGCAACGGCTGCCTGCTCGTGCTCGGCCCGGACGGGGCACTCGCCGCAGTCTGGTCCGGCCCCGACATCAACGGCCCCTGGGGCAACATGGCGGTGCTGGACAACGGAGCGTCCGCCACCCTGTTCATCAGCATGGCCGGCTTCGACGTGCCCGGCCCGCAGGTGCGCGACGCTGCCACCGGCTATCCCGTGACGGTGGCGAAGGCGACGGTGCTGCGCATCGACCTCGCCATCCCGCAAGGCCAGCCACCCCAGATCCGCGGCAAGACGGTGGTCGCCGACGGCTTCGGCCAGCGCGCCGACCGCGACGTGTTCCTGATCGGGCCGACCGGCCTGGCGCTGGGCACCGGCGGCACGCTGTATGTTTCCGACGCGCTGGCCAATCGCATCGTCGCCATTCCCGATGCGCTGACCCGCACCACCAGCGCCGGCACCGGCCGCGAAGTCACCAGAGACGGGCTGCTGCGCCGTCCCCTGGCGCTGATCATGCTGCCGAACGGGCATCTGCTGACGTGCAACGCCCGCAACGGCCAGGTGGTGGAGCTGGACCCCGGCACCGGCCAGCAGCTCTACGCGCAGTGGATCGACACCAACCAGGCGCAATCGCCGCCCGGCAACGGCGACCTGTTCGGCATTGCCCTGAAGCCTGACGGCAAGGGCTTCTATTACGTGGAAGACGACATGAACACCTTGATGGAGGCGCGCTGACCATGCCGTGGGATGACGTTCCCAGCGCCTCGCGCCGGCGCCTGCTGGTCTCGGCCGGTGGGCTTGCCGCCGCCATGGGCACCGGCCTGGCCGCCCGCGCCGCGGCGCCGGATGGCATGTCCGCGCCGAGGGGCGCGGCCGAGCCATTCTGGGGCCCGCACCAGGCCGGCATCGTGACGCCGGCGCAGGACCACCTCTATTTCGCGACGTTCGACCTCGTGACCGGCAAACGCGATGAGGTCGCGGCACTGCTGGGGCGCTGGACCGCCGCCGCCGCGGCCCTGAGCATGGGCCGCACCGTCACGGTGCCCCCGATGGCGGCCCCGGCGCCCGCTTCCGCTGCCGCCACGGCTTATGCCCCTGTCGCGCAGCCCGCGGATCCCGGTTCCTATGCGCCGGCCGCCGCGGGCACCGGTCGGGACGCCACGCCGCCGAGCACCGGTCGGGACGCCACGCCGCCGGGAACCGGTCGGGACGCAACGCCGTCGGGAACCGGTCGGGACGCCAGGCCACCGGACATCGGTCCGGACGCCGCACCGCCGGGAACCGCTCGGTATGCCGCACCGCCCGGCGCCGGCACGGATGGCGGCACCGCGGCTTCCGGCTACGGCGGCGACGCCGGATCGGAACAGCCTGATCCCGGCCATGATTCGCTCGAGGCGCTCGGCCTCGGCCCGTCCCGGCTGACCCTGACCTTTGGCTTCGGTCCCGGACTTTTCCTGCGGGACGGCAAGGATCGCTACGGCCTCGCCGCGTTGCGTCCCGCCGCGCTGGCCGACCTGCCGCGCTTCAACGGCGACCAGTTGCAGCCCGCCCGCACCGGCGGCGACCTGTCGGTCCAGGCCTGCGCCGACGATCCGCAGGTGGCGTTCCATGCCGTGCGCGAACTCGCGCGCCTTGCCTATGGCGTGGCGCAACTGCGCTGGGCGCAGACCGGCTTCATCGCGCGCCCCGGCACCGGCGGCACGCCGCGCAATCTGCTCGGCTTCAAGGACGGCACCCAGACGCCCGAGCAGATCGAGCACGTGGTCTGGGCCGGCGATGAAGCCCCCGCCTGGATGCGCGGCGGCAGCTATCTGGTGGTGCGCCGCATCCGCATGGCGCTGGAGCACTGGGACCGTACCAACGTCTCCTTCCAGGAACAAACCATCGGCCGCGAGAAACTGTCCGGCGCGCCGCTGGGCCTGAAGGACGAATTCGCCCCGCTGGGGCTGGACCGAGCCGACCGGGACGGCAACCCGATCATTCCCGATACCGCGCATGTGCGCCTTGCCAATGCCGGCACGAATGGCGGCGCCGAGATTCTGCGCCGCGGCTATTCCTATAACGACGGCGCCGACTTCACCGCCGAGCGCTGGCCGCCCTGGCGCCAGGGCATCGAATACGACGCCGGTCTGTTCTTTGTCTGCTACCAGCGCGATCCGCGCACCGGGTTCATCAGGATTTTCGAGAACATGGCGAAGCTCGATATGCTGAACCAGTTCGTCACCCACACCGGCGGCGGATTGTTCGCCTGCCCCGGCGGCGCGCGCGAAGGCGAGTTCATCGGCCAGCGCCTGTTCGAAAGCGCCTGACCGGCCGGCGGACAGCGCCGCGGCCATGCCCGTGCCGGCGCGGCTTCGCGACGCGCCCGGCGGCCTGCATGGGCATGACGCGAACCTGCGTGGGCATCGCGCGAAGCTGTGCGGGTATGGTGCGAACCTGCGTGGGCATGACGCGAATCGGTACAGCGGGGCCGGCCGTCTGGCGGCCCCGATGCATGGCGTTCGTGTTGGCGAAACTCAGGCGGCGAATCGCATCGTTGCACCTGGCTGTGGCGGGCCGGTGGTGCCGGCCGTCGCATCGGCAGCCTCGGTCACTGCCGGAGCGGGGTTGCAGGGTTCGTCTGCCGCCGGTTCTGCACCGTACAATTCAACCGGCGGCTGGCCGAGTTTGAAGCCCAGGACGTGATGGACGGAAAGCGGGCCGCCCTGGTCGATCCGTTCCGATTCCGGAGCATTCTCCTGCTCCTGCTGGAATTGATCGGAACGGCTGAACATGGTTTCGAAGCACGCCATGGCGCTGCCGTCGTAGCAGGCGATGGCCACCATCAACGCATCCCAGAACTCGCCCGTGCACAGCCCGGCGACGACGCCGAAATCGTCGCAGATGTCGTTGATCGTGCGGCCGAATGCGCGATTGCTGACCTCGGCCTCGATCGCTTCCAGCGTCGGCAGGTGATCGGGATCGATCGGCGCGTCGGATCGCGGGCGCCCGGTGGCGGTGGCAAGGCCGGTGATGCCTGGGGTGAGCGGCGCGGGGGGCACGCCGCCGTTGGCTGCCGCGGCGGAAAGCCGGGGGATGCGCGGCGGTCCGATGGTTATGTCGCGGCCGGTGGCGGCGCGCTTGAGCAGCAGGGCTTGCAGCGCGGTGGCGCGCAGGATGCCGCGGTGGAGATGGGCGAGGATGATCCGGACGTTGGCAGTGCCGAACAGTTCCGCGATTCGAGCGAAGCCGGGCGCGGCGGCGCGGCGCTCGATGGTGGCGGAGAGATGGCGGCCGAAGCCGAGCAATGTGGTGACGACGTAGAGCAGTTCGGCAATGTTCTTGGGCATGAGGGGACTGTCCCGATCCTGAAGGGACCATGTGAGAGGGGTGGAGGACACGGTATCTGGTAGTGTCTGTGTCCGGACTTGTGTGGCATAACTAACATCGACCGAAGGCGGCGTCAAGGATTATTTTCCAGCGACGGCGCGCGGCGTGTGCGGCGCAGGGTGGCAGGTCAGCCCAGCAAGAACAGAATGAGCATCGGCGAAGTGGCGGTCGGCGATCCGGGCTGCGCCAAGCGGCATCGGCATCGCAGGGGTGAGCATGGTTCGTCGAGGC
>Ga0335072_10013764_pt1 | contig 11509 bp, 16 predicted proteins | sample Lox_Sample_21_FD_206725 | JGI IMG/M metagenome (GOLD analysis project Ga0335072, IMG submission 206725) | Soil microbial communities from Loxahatchee National Wildlife Refuge, Florida, United States - Lox_Sample_2.1 | ecosystem: Environmental > Terrestrial > Soil > Wetlands | place: USA...
CTTTCATTGCGCGTTGATGCAACCGGCGCAGGATCGGCTGGCGTCTGATCTCCGCGCACTGTCATTGCACGATCCATCCTGCCCGGTAATCTGCAATGTCGATGCCTCTCCTGTTACATCTGCCGGCACGGCGCGTGACGCGTTAATCCGGCAGGTGACCGGCGCTGTGCGATGGGATCAATCCGTTCGCAAGCTGATCGAAATGGGCGCAAACCTCTTTATCGAGGTCGGACCTGGAAAAGTTCTTTGGGGATTGATGCGGCAGATTGACCGTTCTAAGACGTGCCTAACGGTGGGCGACGAGGCATCCATGCAAAAAACGCTGCAACAGGTTTCGGCCGCAATCGCATAAAGCGGACGAAATGCAGGGCAACTCTGCGCGTGACTATTCGCAGCTCGCCTGGTCACTTCGCCAATCACTTACACCAACCACTGCTTTTAATACGGATACACGGTAATCGTCTTGTCCGACCGCTGCACAAACATCCGAGCATGCTCTGCACGCTCGTTCACGATGACCTCCACGATCACGCCTCCTCCCGCAAGCGCTTTGGTGTCGGCTGAGCCGTAAATTCGAAACGATTTGACTAGTCCCCACTCGCCGCCTGGTCCCCAGTCGCGATAAAAGTCCGCATAGGGGTATTGGGAATACTTCTGCGGATGCTGCCGCCAGTTTGGATCATTGAAGTAGATGGCGTAAGCCGATTCGTAATCCTGCCTTTGCAGGGCGGCGAAAAAATGGGAGACGACGCGCTCTTCGGGCCAGTTCCGATACATCCAGCCAAGCACCGCGAGAACAATTACTGTCAGAAGGGCGGTTGCCACTCTGATCTTGCGTCGCCGGGCACGGGCGGCATCGAACGGCTGAGCGTCGAGCAGCGTCATATTTACTACTCCAGCATAGCGGATTTCCCATGCCAAGAGATAGCGATGTGGGAGCACATTTCGCTTGCCGTCTGTAACGGATCCCGCGCCAAAATAGCCAGTACCTTCGTATAGCTCCGCCGACGGATCTGTTTTGCAGCTTGCTAAAGCTGCCCGAAAGCCTGCCGATGTAACTTAGGTCAGCCAAGAAAGGGATTGCAGCAGGTTGCGGCTCGACGCAAAGCCGCATCCATGGTGGAGATATGGAAAAAATTCGGGCGCTCATCGTGGACGATTCATCAGTGATGCGCAAGATTGTCGAGCGTTCGCTGCGACAGGCCGGTGTCGAACTGGAAACTGTTCTCGAAGCCAGCAATGGTGCCGAAGCCTTGACGATCGTTGGTCAAAATGGCGTCGACCTGATTCTATGCGATATCAACATGCCCATCATGGATGGCCTGGAGTTTGTTCGTAGCCTCGGGTCTGTCGAGAACGCCAAAGGTGTTCCCGTGGTCATGATCACAACCGAGGGAAGCGAGACCCACGTCGTGCAGGCCCTTTCGGCTGGGGCGCGTGGATACATCCGCAAGCCCTTTACGCCCGAACAGGTCAAAGAGCACGTACTGCCGGTGCTGGGGAAAAGATCATGAGCACCGATATCTCGCTGGAAGTGCGGTCGCACGAGGAGAACTGGCTTCCGATCCTCGAACTTGCGGTAGAAGAAGTGTTCGAGATCATGCTTGGATGCAGAGTTAAGCCGGTGCAGGATGCGAATCATCAACCGTGCGCAGAATTCACTGCCATGGTTGGTCTGGCGGGCTCGCTTTGCGGAATTCTGAATGTCTCTTGCGACCGGAATACAGCGCGCGAAGTGGCGAAGTGCATGCTTGGTCCGGAAATCGCGGACTCGGCTGACCAAGTTTCGGATGCGTTGGGCGAAATCTGCAACATGATTGCCGGTAATTTCAAAAATAAGCTGGCTGGCGCCGATACCCGTTGTGTCTTGAGTGTACCTACCGTGATCATAGGTGAAGAGTATTCCGTGCGCTCGCTAGCTGACGGAGACAGCATACAAACTGTCATGCGTTTTAACGACTCCCAGGTCGTCATCATGCTGCAGCTTCACAGCTGAGCTCCTTTGTAACTCTTCTTGAACCCGGCAATCCTTGCCTCTGGACTGACATTCGCACGGCACAAGTTTCCTACATCCCGATATCTAAGAATCTGCCAATCCTCCGAAGCTCAGCTGAACACTCTATGCGACTGATGCCACGTCACTTGTGTGAACGCTAATCCAAGCTGTTCTGGCGAGTCGCATGCACCGGTTTCAGGCAGGAGTGAATTGTGGACAGTGGATTCTATGCTGCCGCGGCCGGCTTACGCGCGCAAAGCCAAGCGCTCGAAGTGGTGGCGCACAATCTGGCCAATGTGAACACGCCTGGGTTCCGCGGAGAACAGACAACGTTCCAATCGCTCGTGGCCTTGCCGCGCACCACAGTTTCCAACGCTTTCAATGTGGCAACCAACAGTTTTGGGGTTCTCGAAGGAACACAACTCGACTTGAGCCAGGGGACTCTGACTACGACTGGGAATCCTCTAGATGTCGCGATTGATGGCAAAGGATTTTTTGCGGTACAGACTGTGCGGGGGATACGGTATACCCGCAACGGCAGTTTTCAGGTCTCGAAGACGGGACTGCTGGTTAGTGCCGCCGGCGAGCCCGTGCTCGGAGATACGGGACCGATTCGCATCCCGGTGGGATCTACGGCCGTGAGCCCCGACGGCACAGTGTCGGTCAACGGGACAATTGCTGGCCAAATCCGGGTAGTCGATTTTTCACCCGGCACGCTGATCGCCGAGGGTGCAAGCCTGTTTTCTGCTCCAACTGGCGCTGAGCAACGGGTGCAACAGGTCTCGCTGCGGCAATCGACGCTCGAGTCCTCGAATGTCGATGCCATCGGTTCTGTTGTCGGATTAATCGGGGTGCAGCGCGAAGCTGAAATGATGGGGCGTGCCATGAGCTTGTTTGACACGGAATTCAATCACATTGCCGCCAATGATCTGGGCAAAGTGTAGTTCTGATTCGAAGAAGTATTGATTGCAAGGACGGACTTTCAGGAAGGAATTGCAGGAGGAGCGATGTTTCGAGCTCTTTATACCGCCGCTACCGGAATGCAAGCGCAGCAGACCAATCTCGACACAATTGCCAACAATCTTGCCAACTCGAGCACGGCCGGTTTTCGCAGCAGCCGCATGCAATTTCAGGATCTGATCTACCAGAATTTCATCATGCCTGGCGCCGCAGCCTCGCAGCAGACGACGGTTGCCGCCGGTTTGCAGGTAGGCCTCGGTACGCGACCGGCTGCATCGGAGGTTATGCAGTTGCAGGGAGATCTGACACAGACGGGCAATCCGTTGGACCTGGCCATCGAGGGCCAGGGGTTCTTCCAGGTGCTATTGCCGACCGGCGATACGGCTTACACGCGAGCCGGTAGCTTTCATACCGACTCGCAAGGCAATGTCGTGACCGCCGACGGCAACCCGATTCAGCCGGCCTTGACCATTCCCCAGGGTGCAACCTCGATTACCGTCGCTGCGGATGGAACCGTGTCGGTGACGCTCGCCGGCCAAACCGCCGCACAACAGGTCGGCAGCCTACAGTTGGCCCTGTTCCCGAATCCCGGCGGTTTGAACAGCATGGGAAAGAATCTGTTCCTGGCTACGACCGCGTCGGGCGACGCCGTCATCGGAACGCCAGGCGGTACCGACGGATTGGGCCAGATCGAACAGGGGTACCTAGAACAGTCAAATGTCAGTGTGGTCGACGAATTCATTAACATGATCGTCGCACAACGATCTTACGAGGCGGGCTCGCAGGTCGTGCAGTCTGCCAATCAGATGTGGCAGCTCATCAATAACCTCGGTCGACAGTAGGGAGAGTAAAAGAGGATCCATTGCGGACCTGGACCACCATCGTAGGTTGTGCTTTAGGTTCTCTAGTGGCGGTGCTACCAGCCGTTCGGGCGAGCGATGCAGGCCATTTTCGTCGCGTAACGCTGACCGAAATACGTCAGCTGGTCATCGACGAGATAGACTCGCGCGGGTCTCAACAACGCAGTCTCCCCCTTGAGGATGACATTGAGCTGCCTCTCGCTGTGCCGATCCGTGCGACAACGGTCTTGCGCGTGTCTTCGGTCTGCTGGGACGCGGACGCTGGCCGTGCACGCATTCGGATCGAGTGTGTGCGAGCGGGCGATTGCCTCCCTTTTCTGGCCTACGTACGCACTGGATCCAATGCTTACGCTCCTTCTTGTCGACCGCAGTCACTGGCCCGGTCTCCCCAGCTGTCGACTCCAATTCTCCTGCGTGCCGGAGAACGCGCCACTGCACTCCTGAGGGCGGCTGGGCTCCGGATGACCTTACAGGTGACTTGCCTGGAACAGGGCTCCGCGGGAGACGTTATTCGTGTGCGTGGCCAAGAGGGACGCGTTTTTCGCGCACGAATTGTGAGCCAGTCATTGGTCGAAGCCACAATGGAGTAAATCGGGACAACCATGCGCCGGACAGGACGGCTAAGGATGGACATAACAAGCTGCGGTCGTACGCTGAATAGGTACCACTTCGAACGCCAGCGCTTCCGCTGCACGCTTAAGCTATTGCTCGCCGTTGGCTTGATTTCTTGCGTAGCTGGAGCTTCGAAGCGAGATCCGCAGAAAGACGACCTTGCTCGGTACATAGCGCAGGTTCAGGCCGACTTGCAGCCTGCTTCTTCCACGCCGGGCACTTGTTGGGTGGATGGGGGACGTCTTGCTTCGCTCTCGACCGACTACAAGGCTGCGCTCGTCGGAGACTTAATCACCATCGTCGTCTCCCAGGGCCTGACCTCGACCAATGCCGGCAATGTTTCCACCGGGCGCACCTACAGCGCAAGTTCCGGCATCACCTCGTTGCCCGGACAGGTCAGTGTGGCCGACGTGAGCAACCTGCTCGGACTGCAGTCGGCGGAAACGCTGGCGGGTAAGGGCCAGGCCAACTCTTCCCATACTTTGACGACGACTCTGGCCGGGCGAGTGGTGGCAGTGCTCGCCGGAGGCAACCTTGTGATCGAGGCCAAACGCGTGATCAACATGAACAACGAGAAGCAAACCATCACTCTGCGTGGTCTCGCTCGCCGTGGAGATATTGGCCCCGACAACACCATCGCCTCGAACGCGATCGGCGACCTGGAACTGGAGGTGAAAGGCAAGGGAGTGATCTCGAATGGGTTGCGGCCGCCGAATCCCGTGCTGCGCGCAATTATGCGGATCGTGAACTTTTAGGGAGCCCGGGATGCGCTTATCCACCGGTACAGGTTTGGTCGAAACGTGGGATGCTATGAGCCCAAAAATGTCACAGCGTATGTTTGTCGCAATGGTATTGGCTCTGATTCTCCCGCTTCCAGCCGTAGCTGGAGAGCCGATTTTGCCCGATTCAACTTCGAACAATCGGACTTCTCTCTTTCAGCTGGCGATCCCAACGCCTCCCTTCGTAGCCGTGGCGCTCGAGCCTGTGGTGCCGGCCGGCCAGCGCGTTCTCGTAAAGATTGGCGACCTGACTACCATCGAAGGTGTTCGCGAGAACTCGTTGATTGGATACGGCATGGTGGTTGGACTCACTCGTACTGGCGACAGCCAGCAGACGGTGTTCACCACGCAAACCCTGGCCAATATCATGCAACGCATGGGCGCCCAGATCCCCCCGGCTACGGCGCGCGTCAATAACATTGCCGCTGTGTTTGTGACCGCGACATTGCCTGCGTTTGCCCGGCCCGGCGCGATTCTCGATGTGACCGTCTCCTCCATTGGAGATGCCAAGAGTCTGGAAGGTGGCATGCTGCTTCTGACCCCGCTCTACGGTGCCGATGGCGAGGTCTATGCCGCGGCGCAAGGGCCGGTTGCCGTTGGAGGGTTTGCGGCAGGAGGTTCCGGCACGACCCGACAGATGAACCATCCGACCATCGGCAGAATCCCTTCGGGCGGTCTGGTCGAGCGCAGTATCACTTTCGATTTCAACCGGCTTTCTCCCTTATCCCTATTGCTGCGCGAGGCTGACTTTACGACGGCGAACGAAATTTCGGGCGCCATTAACCGCGAATTTGGGCACCAGGTCGCGACCGCCCGCGACGGCGGCCGGGTCGAGGTCAGTCCCGAAGCCACCGGGATGAAGAACATGACGGAATTGGCTGCGAGAATCGAAAACCTGGCGATCGCTGTACATCATCGCGCCCGAGTTGTGGTCAATGAGCGCACCGGGACCGTCGTAATCGGCAAGGATGTGCGGCTCGGAGCCGTATCGGTTTTGCACGGAGGGTTCTCGGTTCAAATCTCAACTGCGTTCCAGGTTTCGCAGCCGAACCCGCTGTCGCAGGGGAAAACCGAGGTCACGCCGCAGACCGATGTTCAGGCCAAGGACAGCCCGGCCAAGCGGCTGGAGATCGGCGAAGGCGCGAGCATCGATCAATTGGTCAGCGGCCTGCAAACCATGGGCGCCAGCGCCCGGGACGTGATCTCGATTCTACAGGCGATCAAGGCTGCGGGAGCACTCGATGCTGATCTGGAGGTGATCTGATGAATGTGGATGTCTCGTCGGCGCTTGCTCGGGTTGCAACGACAACCGCTCCTGCAAGAGCCAAGGCCGAAAAGGCTGCTCGGGACTTTGAGTCGATGCTGCTGGCCTCATTGTTCGGTTCGCTCGAGAAGACATTCGCCTGGGACCAGGAGGACTCGACGCCGGGAGCCAGCAATTACCGGATGATGGAGGCGCGGAGTGTGGCGGAGGCCGTTGCAGCCAACGGAGGATTCGGCATTGCCAATTTCATCCTGCGCCATTTGCCCATAACGAAGGTACCGGCTGGAAGCTGAACCGCAGAGTTGTCGGCCGACCTAAAGTTTCTTCAAACCCCGCCGATCTAGGAATTGTCCCTTAACGTGTCCGCTAAACGGGTCGCTCACGGTTAAGGCTTTCTTAGAATCTGCCGATGAACCAAGCAGGTGGGATCGGAGTGGAGTATGAGAGTTGATTTCACGAATCTAGGATTGGAGCCGCCGGACAAGAACAAGACTGGACGCACTGGCCATAGCGGTACGACGGCAGGAGCAGCGGCGGCTGGTACTTCCAGCGTTTCGGCCAATGGCGACAGCGGTGGCGTCGACCAGACGCGGCTCTTGTTCAGCCAGACGCGGGTGCAGTCGCTGGAAGCAGTTGTGCTGGCTACGCCCGAGGTACGCGAGGAGAGAGTGGCTCCTCTGCAACAAGCGATTGCGGATGGCACCTACACTGTACAGCCGGTCAAGGTAGCCGATGCGATGACGTCCGAGCTTGACGGACGACTCCGTTAGAGTGAGATGGCGACACAGGGAGCGGCGAAGGAAGACTGATCCAGATCGAATAACCCATGGACCCGATGATTACCAACGGTGTGGATCCAGCTCTGTTGCGCATCGTCGAAAAGCGCCGCCAGGAGCGTGATTCGGGGACGCGGCGAAGGCGGATACCGGTGACTCCGCCCAAGAAGCAGGACCGTGACGACGATAACGTGCCCGATCCGCACTCTCCCAAGCACGAGATCGATGATCTGGCATAAAGGCATTGGTCTGATTGGTCTGCCAAGGTTGGCCTGAGGCGGTTGGCCTGAAGCGACGTGGAATTCATGATCCTGACCTTGAGCGATGACAATTCCAACTCGCTTTCCGAACTCGGCAAGCTCTTTGAAGAGCGTCTAGCCATTGTTGGCATGTTGGCCGAGAGCCTAGAGGCCAGCCGCTGGGCGCTTGGCCGTAAAGAGTTCGAGGCCATAGCGCGAGGCGCTGCCCACCAGGCTCAACTTTGCCGCCAGTGGAGCGAGCTCGAGGCGCAGATGCGGACCAAGTCTCGAGTCGCCAAGTTCCAGAGCAGCGGCGACCGCTCTCACAGCGAGAGATCGGACCAAGTGGCGGCGCAGTGGGAGGCGCTTTCAACGCGGCTACGATACCTTACGCGGGTGCACTGGTCGCTGTTGCGACACATGCAGCGGAGCCTGGGTGTTCTCAACCATATGATCGATCGATGCGCGCCTACCTACGGAGCGAGCATTGTCGGCGGCGGATCTGGGCCGACCCTGACTCAGCCGAATGTCAGTCAGCGGAGTGTTATTCAGCCGAACCCCGGGGCAGGAGACTAAGGATGTCAGGTCTGTTTGGCACGCTTTCCATCGCTTTAAGCGGTCTGTCGACCAGCCAGCAAGCGCTCGAGACAACCTCGAACAATGTTGCCAACGCGAACACTCCAGGTTACTCGCGGGAGGTTTCGGATCTCGAGCCTGGAGCGCCTGTCACGTACGGTTCCCTGACCTTCGGTACCGGTGTTGTCCTTGACGAGATCCAGAGCCTGCGAGACCCGATTCTTGAGATACAGCTCAATCAGGAGACACAACAGCAGAGTTCGTTGAACGCTCAACTGAGCCAGCTGCAGCAGATCCAGACGGGCTTCAGCAGCGCGACCTCGGGGATCGGAGCGGACATCAGCAACTTCTTCAATACGCTGGAACAGCTCTCTCCCGATCCCACAAATCTCGCGCTGCGGCAGTCAGTCCTGACCGCGGCGAGCAACCTGGCCACGGACTTCAACACCGCTGCCAACAATCTTGAGACACAACGCAGTAATCTCAACCAGAGTGTGACCGAAGATATAGGGCAAGTGAACACGCTGACGGCACAAATTGCCACTCTAGATCAGCAGATCAGCGAACTTCAGAACGCAAACCAAAACGCCAACACCCTGGTGGATCAGCAAACAAACCTCATCCGGCAGCTTTCAGGGCTGATCGATGTACAAGTAATCTCAACCGGAAATGGCGGCACTGAGCTGACAACATCGAACGGAACGGCGCTGGTTACAGGCTCCCAAAGCTTTGCCTTATCCACGCAGCCTGCCTCCGATGGCGCTGAGCACGTCCTTTCCGGCGCGCAGGACATCACCGCTTCGATCACCGGCGGAAGCCTTGGTGGAACTATACAGATTCGCGATCAGCAGATCCCTGGCATCCTGAGTCAGTTAGACCAGCTGGCCTCGGGATTCGCGAACGCCGTGAACAATGCCAATCAACAGGGCTACATTCTCAGCAACAGCAGCACTCCTCAAAAAGGAGGAAATATCTTCACGACGCCAACGGGGGTAACTGGCGCGGCCGCTGCCATGAGTGTGGCGATCACTGATCCGTCGCTGATTGCTGCCAGCTCTGATGGAACCTCGGGCAGCAACGGTAACATCGCAAATCTATCGGCAGTGGCGAGTCAGAGCGTTGCCAATGGCCAAACCCCGATCGATTATTACTCCAATTTGGTCTTTCAGATCGGCAGCACGACTTCCAACACCTCGGCCGATGCCGATGCCGCAAGCCAGATTCTGCAGCAACTGCAGGACGAGCGCGGCAGTGTTTCCGGAGTTTCGCTCGACGAGGAAGCGGCCAACATGGTGCAGTACCAGACGGCTTACCAGGCGGCGGCACGAGTGGTCTCTACCGTCAATAGCCTGCTTTTGGACGCGGTCAACCTAGGCGTCGATACCGCTGAAGACTAGACCGAGAACGCGGTAAGCTGAGGAGAGAACTGAGCGATGCGAGTCAACCCGAATCTCATGCCCGATCTGTTGGCGGCGTTGGACCAGACCAAGCTCGAGGAGCAGCAGGATGAGCTGGAACTTGCGACTGGCAGCAGCGTCAACGTACCTTCCGACAATCCCGTGGCGGCAGCGCTGTTGGTGGAAAACAATGACCAGGCGACGTTCAATGCCAGCTATCTGCAGAGCCTCGCCACGGTCAACGGTCAGCTGTCGACCGCCGACTCGACTCTCAACTCTGTGGTCACCACGTTGCAGCGAGCTATCAGTCTAGGAGTGGAGGGGGCGAATGGCACGCTCTCGGACAGCGATCGGAATGACATTGCACAGGAACTTCAGGGAATTCAAAGCCAGCTCATTTCGCTGGCGAATACCTCCTATGAAGGGAACTACATTTTCGGAGGTACCGAAACGGCCACGCCTCCCTACACGGCGAACCCCTCCGATCCTTCCGGTTCCGGCGTGACATATAACGGGAATACCGACGTGAACGAGGTTTCGGTTGGCAGCGGATATCAGGTCGCAGTCAACGTTCCCGGATCGCAGCTGTTCTCGGAATCAGGTAACGACGTTTTCCTGGCGCTGAACAACCTGATCTCCGCTATACAGTCGAACGGCGATATCGCTGATGCGACCAACGCACTGAGTTCGGCGGCCAATTACCTCACTGCTCAGCGCGTGTTCTATGGCAATGCGATGAGCCAGGTTCAGTCGCAGACTACGTATCTGGATACGGCGAAGCAGCAGATTGCACAGCAACAAAACACACTGGGCGCGGCTGATATGGCGACAGCGGCTACCGGCTTAAGTGCGGCTCAGACCGACGAGCAGGCCGCGATCGAGGCTATGAGCAAGGTGTCGCAGAATACGCTCTTTGACTATCTCCGATAGAGTTAGACGTTCGCAGGAAGTTCTCCGAAGAGTTGGAATTCGTGTTCACTGGTCGGGAAACTCATCCCCCTGCTGTGGTCTTTGAAAATAAAGGACTTACCGCGAAAATTTGGTCAAGTTTTTAAAAATAAAAGACTTGCCTCGCCCGATTGTGTCCATTGAAGACATTGATTACAAAAGATTTACGTGAGTAGCCCCAGATTCAAGAAGTACTCTTTGCAAAATATTCATTCTAAAGGGGAAAATTCCCAAAGTATTTCGGAAAAAGGACTTACGGCCCAATACGGCGGCATGAAACCCCAAGCGGGAAGCAAGGTGCAGACAGAACCAGTGTCATTCTGGAACCCCCGTTTGCTCTGCAGGGAAACGGCGGATCCAAACGCGTTCATGTACTCGGATCCGGGTTTTGGCGGCGGATCTCTATGGATTCAATTGTAAGGCAAGTCGCTAATGTAAGGCATCCTCTAGAGTGTCTTCTTGCTGGTGCCCGCCCAAGCGGACGCGGCTACAACGTGGGATTGGGCCGCCTGCAAGCGGGCTTTTTCAGCGAGAAGTCGAAGCTGCATGTCGGGCAGGAGGTGCTTCAATCTATTGAGATTCGCGTGATATTCCTGCATCTCATTGGTGAGCGCGGTGGCGTTCTCGTCCATGACATCGCGGCCCGAAGAGAACTTTGCTTCGAGACTGCGGAGACACTCCTTTGCGCGCAACAATTGTGCGAGCAGACTGGAGAACTCGCCGGAGCGGATGGTCGAGCAATGGTGAATTTCGGGGCGGAAACGCAAGAGCGCGTTGCGGACGCTCTGATTTACTTGCCGCAGGATGAGAAGGGCCGGGGGCATCAACCATTCCATTCGAGGGACGCGGTACCCATTTGCGGAGCTAGCGGATTGGCAGCGACCTCTTGTGCATCGACCGACGTTAATTGTGAGCGCTCGACTGAGATCCATGCTTCGCGCAGCGCGAGTAGGTCTGTGATCTGGCGCGCCAGAATTTCTTTTGACTGCCGAAATTGTGCTTCCGCGAGATTTGCTCGCAGGGTGCGATAGAAGGTGCGCAAGTTCCTAGCTGCTGGGCCATCCTCGGCAAATTTGAGCGCCGATTCGAGGTAGCCAATCAC
>Ga0335072_10013765_pt1 | contig 11509 bp, 12 predicted proteins | sample Lox_Sample_21_FD_206725 | JGI IMG/M metagenome (GOLD analysis project Ga0335072, IMG submission 206725) | Soil microbial communities from Loxahatchee National Wildlife Refuge, Florida, United States - Lox_Sample_2.1 | ecosystem: Environmental > Terrestrial > Soil > Wetlands | place: USA...
TGGCACGTACAGGACCCGTTTGGGCAGGGTGTCGAGACGCACCGGCGGATTTTTTCGGACATCCGCGACCGCATAACAACGCTGGCCGACCGTTTCCGCGCGGCTCTGGCGGAAACGTAGGTTCTCGATCGGCGACAACGTCGTCCCCCGCAAGGCGCATTAACCTTCCCACCGTCATCTGTTCTGGGTAGCCCAACTAACCTGTGTTGTGGAGGCCCGCGGCGATTCCGTTCATCGTCGCGCCGAGGCAATAATTCAGTTCATTTGTGTCCTCACCGGCGCGCTTGCGCTTAAGCAACTCGACCTGGATCAGGCTCATCGGGTCGACATACGGATTGCGAAGCTTGATGGACCGGGACAGAACGGCATTTTTTTCCAGGAGGACTTTTTGCCTTTTAACGCGCAGGATTTCGGCGCGAGTTCTCTGGAATTCATCGGCAAGCATGGCGAACACGCGGTCGCGAATTCCTTCATCGTGGACCAACTCGGCGTAGAGGCGGGCAATCGCCATGTCCGCCTTGGCCATCGCCAGCTCGACGTTGCGAATCATGGTGAAGAAGAGCGGAAATTCCGAAGCCATCTCCTGCAAGAGCGGTTCGTGCGCAGGCGAGGAATTGCGAAACGTTTCAAGAGCATGCCCGACGCCGAACCAGGCGGGAACAGCGTGGCGGCTCTGCATCCAGCCGAAGACCCAGGGAATGGCGCGTAGATCATCGAGGCGTCTGCTGGCGCTGCGTCGAGAGGGACGAGAGCCGATGCGCAAGTTGTCGAGCTCGTTTACGGGCGTAGCCTGCTCGAAGTATTCGAGGACCTCAGGATTTTCGGCAATGCGGCGGCGGTAAACGTCGTAAGCAACCTGCGACATTTCCTCCATCGCCGCGGACCACTTCGCGGCGGCGTCCTTGCGCTGAGCCTGGGGATGCAGCAGGGCTTCGAGACTCGAAGAAATCATCAGCTCGAGATTCCATTCGGCGAGAAGAGGGTCGGCGTATTTCCAGTTGAGCACTTCGCCCTGTTCGGTGATGCGAATCCATCCAGAGAAGTCGCCGGGAGGCTGCGCGAGAATCGCGGCGTGCGTGGGGCCGCCGCCGCGGCCGACGGTCCCGCCGCGGCCGTGGAACAGACGCAGCTTCACGCGCGACTCGCGGGCGGCATCATGCAGAGCGGCGTGAGCTTTGTAGAGTTCCCAGGTGCTGGTGAGCATGCCTCCGTCTTTGTTCGAATCCGAATAGCCGAGCATGACTTCCTGCCAGCGACCCCAGGAGTCGAGAAGAAGCTGAAAGCCGGGACGCTGCCAGATGCGGCGCATGATGCCGGCAGCGCTGCGCAGAGAGGCAATCGATTCGAACAGCGGGACGGGCATCAAACCGGGATCGGATTTCGTTCCGTGAGCGGAGACGCCGCCGATTTCCGCTAGGCGAAGCACGGTGAAATAGTCCTGCTCGCTTTCGGTGGCGCTGACGATATAGCTGCGGAGGCTCTCGGGAGGATAGGAGCTTTTCAGGCGCGCGATGGTGCGGAAGGTATCGAGGACTTCGATGGTCGCGTCGGAAAGCCCTCCGCGCAGCTCGGTGACGTTTTTGCCCACCGTTGCGGCGGCGGCCAATTCCGCGAGGGCTTGCTCGTGGATGCGGGCGTGCTGGCGGACGTCGAGGGTGTGAAGGTGGAAGCCGAAGGTGCGGACCTTGCGGGCGAGCGGGTCAAGTTCGAGTTCGGCAAGGCGAAGGCCGTGGTTTTCGGCGAGGCTTTCGCGGATGAGGAGAAGATCTTCCAGAAGGTCTTTTGCCGATTCGTAGGCTTCCAGGGATTTTGCGACGTTTTGACTGGCACGCAAACGATGGGAAACGTATGCAAGAAACCGGCGGTAGATCTCTTCCGGAGAGCGTGTGGCCCATTCGAAGCGGACGTCCTCCATTTGGTCTTCGTACAGCTTTACCTTTTCAAGGAGGGATTCGGACGCGCGCATTTGATGAAGCGAACTGCTGAGGCGCTCGGTGAGCTTGGCGAGATCGCGCAGATATTCCTGCAGAATTGCAGCGCGGGCTGATTGCAAGGCTTCTTCCGTGGAACGCGCGGTGACGAGAGGATTCCCGTCGCGGTCGCCACCAACCCAAGAGCCAAAGCGCACGACAGTCGGGAATTCCATGTCTTCAAGACTGCGACCGAAGGCTTGTGCGAAGGATTCGCGCAACTCGCGATAGAGATGGGGAAGCGCTTCGAAGAGCGACATCGAGTAATAGGAGACGCCGATGAAAATTTCGTCGCTGACGGTCGGTTTCGTCAAGCGAACTTCGTCGGTCTGCCAGAGGGCGGTGATTTCCGCGAGGATGGCGCGTTCGCACTCGACGGCGTCGGAATCGGGCAGGGGAAGGCGGTCGAGCTGCTCGAGCGCCTCGGCAACGCGCATGCGCTTAAGAAGGACGGTTCGGCGGGCAACCTCGGTGGGGTGCGCAGTAAAGACGGGTTCGACGGTGACGGAGCGCAAAGACTGCAGAGCCTGATCAGCGGTCACACCCATCTCGCGGAGTCGGAGAAGGGTGCCGCGGAAAGAGCCTTCGAGAGGTGCGGCAGTGGACTGGATTTGATGAGCGCGGCGGCGCCTTTTGCGGTGATTGGTCTCCGCGAGGTTGGTGAGCTCGAAATAAATTGCAAAGGCCTTGGTGACGTGATACGCGGTCGCGAGATCCATGGCGGAGACAATCTCTCTGGCGCGATGGAGAAGGGAATCGTTTGGGGATTCTGAAGCCGACGCCGATGCAAACTGCTCGCGATGCTGAATCATGAGCCGCCGGAGGGTCTCGACTTTTTCGAGCAGGTCCGCGCCGCGCTGCTCGACGAGGACGCGGCCGAGCAGCCGTCCCAGCGAGCGGACGTCGCGGCGGAGCGGCAGCTCTTTATCCGCGCCGGTCCTGGCTGCGGTTAGCTCGGAGAGGCGGCTGATCTGGTCTGGTGCACTCCAGAGAGGTATTTCATCCATGCATCATTGATACCATAGGTCTTGGCGGACAATCTTAACGAAGGGTGCCCAAAATTCGGCGCGAGCTCTCAATGTGGCATCGTAAACGGAAGCACAAATCCCCATTTCCTGCCCTCAATCGCGCTATATATACTTCATCCTATTGTTTGGTAATTCTTGCTAACTGGAGCCTCCCGATGCGCCGAGTGGCAATTGCCGTTGCATTTCTAGCGTGCCTCTTAGCCCCTGCAATCTCGTCTGCGCAACAGCCGCCCAGCGGCACGCCTGGGAGCGGGTCGACGGGATCAGCGGAAGCCGGGAAGGCAATCGACCCGCAATTGAAAGCGGATGTCGAACATCTTCTCGTCACAATGAAAACGGTGGAAGCTTCGGAATCGGGGGTGCGGACCGCGTTTCAAACGCTGCGCCCGCAGCTGGTCGCCATTCTTCCGGCGACGGCCAACCGGGAAAAGATTATCAATGCTTACGGCGAGAAGCTCGCGGCGCTGGTCCATACGCAGCAGTTCCAGGACGGTCTGGTGGCCATCTACGCCAAGCATTTCACTGACGACGAGGTGAAGAAAATCGACGCTTTTTATCAGACTCCGACGGGCCAACATCTGGTGCAGACGCTGCCCGAGGTTATCGGAGAAGCGCAATCGTTGGGACACCAGACGGCGATGGACAGCATTCCGAGAATTCTGAGCGAACTTTGCAAGGAATTTCCGGAATTGCAGGGGCAAGTGAACTTTTGCACGGCCGGTGATTCCAACAAGCAGAGCCTTCAGTTCTTGCCTCATCAGGATCCGTCAAGGCAGCTCACGAGCGCAAACATTCGAACCAGAAATTGAAGCGGTCTTTTCCTACGCCGCGCATAGGAAACGATCGCCTATTCCGAGGACGCGACGGGATGTTCGAGGACTGTATCGACGGGGCGCAACGTCAGCCAGTCGGTGCGCACGCGGTCCCACTCCTGAATCAGAAAGCCCTGCGATTCAAGAAACTCGCGGATGTGAGGGCGGCTCCAGCCGACAATTTTTTCTAGGATGGGGACAATGACCGCGAGAGAAGTTGAGCTTAGGATCGTCTGCTGGGCGATCGGCGCGACGTGCTTGGATTCGGAGACGGCGATGGTGAATCCATCGCGGGCGTTAATGTGCAGCATCACGTGCACGTCGGAGCTGCCGTCGCCGGAATAGACGACGTGGTCGGGACCAATTTGCAGGGATGCCTGCAACTGGTCGAGCACGGCGACTTTCCCATATCCCGCCGTGGCGCGAATGATCGATTCGATTTCACCCGAGGGCGTGTAGCGGAATTCCGTCCCGAAGATGTGATCCTCGGGCAGGATGCCCTCAAGAGCCGACTGGATTACTTCTACCGGCGCCGCCGAGGTGACGTAAAAGTCGAAGTGATAGCCGGGGATCTCGTGATCGAGAATTTCATAGAGGCGGCGAATATCAGACTTGAGACGGATTCGCTTGCCGGTTTCGTGCAGATGGCTCTTGCGGACCTTGGCGCGAAATTCCGGGTCGTGCAGGAGCAGATAGGCAAGCTCAGCGCCCTGCTGGACGAGATTGAGTTTCGCCATCCCGGTCGATTTCCGCTCGAACTCCTGCGTGGGAATGCCGACGATTTCGCTAAGCACGTAGCCGCTGTCGTTGAAGGTGAGCGTCTGGTCGAAATCGCTCGCGAATAGATAGTTCTTTAGAGTCTTTTCATTCATGTACATAAGCTTACCTCGATACCTCTCAGAATCGGGACCTGGTTTTCTACTGTTTACCCCATTAGATGCTGAGCCTTGCGCCGGTGGGATTCATTTACCCGATGCGTTCCATCACGAAGAGTTTGGTCACAAGGCTGTTTTCCTTGAATTTGCGGCTGCGCGGGTGTAATTTCGGACTTGCCACGAGTTCCACTGGCAAATGGCTCTTGCGCAACCACATGGCGCGTGATTTTCAGCCCCGGCCGCTCCTGCCAAATCGAATCCAAGACGATTTTCCCTACGGGACAGTCGAAATTCGGGCATCAAGGAGGAAACTATGGCAACTGCCGTAGCAGCACCGCAGATAGATCAAAATGTCGCGAGTTTCGTCGCTCGCAAACACAAGCTTCTGATCGACGGGAAGTGGGTTGATACCGCGTCCCGGAAAACTTTTGCTACCTATAACCCAGCAACGGGAGAAGTTCTTTCTGAATTGGCAGCGGGGAATCGTGAAGACATCGACCGCGCGGTGAAGGCTGCGCGGGCGGCATTTGAAACCGGGCCATGGTCCAAAATGTCGCCTTCCGAGCGCGGACGCGCGATTTGGAGGCTTGGCGACCTGATCGAAAAGCATGACGAGGAGTTCGCGCAACTGGAATCACTCGACAACGGCAAACCGCTGAAAGTGGCGCGCGTCGCCGATGTTCCTCTGGCGGCCGACCACTTCCGGTATTACGCCGGATGGACCACAAAGATTGAAGGAAACACGATTTCGCTCGGGCTTGCGCCGCAGGGCAAATTCCATGCCTATACGGTGCGGGAACCTGTAGGTGTCGTCGGGCAGATTATTCCGTGGAACTTTCCGCTGCTGATGGCGGCTTGGAAGCTGGCGCCGGCGCTTGCCTGCGGGTGTACGGTGATTTTGAAGCCCGCTGAGCAGACGCCTCTCTCGGCTCTTCGATTGGGCGAACTGATTCAGGAGGCGGGGATTCCGGATGGCGTGGTCAACATCATCACCGGGTTCGGCGAAGAAGCGGGAGCGCCGCTGGCAGCGCATCCTGATGTAGACAAGGTCGCGTTCACGGGGTCGACCGAAGTGGGCAAGCTGATCGTACAAGCCGCACTCGGAAACTTGAAGAAGGTTTCGCTGGAGCTCGGAGGAAAATCGCCGAACGTCGTCTTCGACGATGCCGATATCGACAAGGCGGTGGCAGGGGCGTCGAGCGCGATTTTCTTCAACCACGGGCAATGCTGCTGCGCAGGGTCGCGGCTTTACATCGAGAAGGATATTTTCGAAAAGGTTGTCGACGGCGTGGCGCAGCAGGCGGACAAGATTCGCGTCCGTCCGGGATTCGATCCGGAAAGCGACATGGGTCCCCTCGTTTCTGAGGAGCAGATGAACCGCGTTTGCGGTTACATCGACTCCGGCAAGCAGGAAGGGGCGAAGGCCATCGCGGGCGGGTCGCGGCACGGCGACAAGGGCTACTTTGTGAAGCCGACCGTGCTCGTGAACACGAACGAAAAGATGAAGGTCGTGCAGGAAGAAATTTTCGGGCCGGTGGTTACGGCAATTCCGTTCAGCGACCCGAACGACCTGCTACCGAAAGCGAACGACACGATCTACGGACTTGCCGCAGGAATCTGGACGCGCGACATCAAAAAGGCTCACGCGCTCGCGTCCAAGCTGCGTGCCGGGACCGTGTGGATCAATTGCTACAACGTGTTCGACGCGGCACTTCCATTTGGCGGCTACAAGCAGTCAGGATGGGGCCGCGAGATGGGGCACGAAGTGCTGAAGAACTACACGGAAGTGAAATCGGTCTGCGCCGCGCTGTAGCGACGGCAAGCTGTTTTGAAAACGAATGAGCCTCCTGGCTTTGGCCTGGAGGCTCTTTTCTTTTGGCAGCAATGTGAGCGGATTATTGCCCCTGCTTTGCCTTCTGCTCCTTCAATTGCTGCTTCCAACCGAGGATGCGCGCTTTGTTGCCGGCCTCCTCGGCCTCGGGCACCATGCCTTTGCGCTGGTAGGCGCGAGAAATTGCGGTCCAGGCGAGGATATCGTCCGGGTCTATTTCCAGAATTTTCCGGGCGGTTTCAATGGCGAGGTCAAATTCCCCTTTCGCGTGGTACGCTTGCGCCAAGCCATGCAAAGCATCCGCAAACCGGGGTTCGATCGCGAGGGCGCGCTGGTATTCGGCGGCAGCCTCGTCGAGCTTGCCTTCACCAAACAAATCGATTCCCGAGTAGTAGTGATCTTCCGCGCTGGCGGGCACCGTCATCGCCGCATGAGCTCCTGTCCCAAAATTCTATCATTACCAGAAGAGAGTCTCTTCGGCCTTCCGCCGACATGCTGAACGCCCTGCGCTATTACTGGATTATCTCGAAGGGGCACCGGCTGCGCCCCTGGACTTCGCCCTATATTCAATGGCGGCTCGAGACGTTCTTTGGCAAGGATGCTGCAAATGTCAGCGCCGGGAAGTTTTTTGCGCTGCTTTGGAGCAACCGCGCGAGGATGGAGCGCTTTTTGGAGTGGGTGGCAGAGGCTCGAAAGCGAAGCGGCTCCTAAGTCGAGTGAAAGAAACTCACCCTACGGCCCATTGCAAGGAGTATAGTGAGCCTAGTTGGTCCCTCCCATGCAAGATCTGAAGATTTTTCAACAATCAAACAATTTGCGGGAAGCCCGTTGGTGGGAACCGGAGCAGGATGGAAAAGTTCACTGCTTTCTGTGTCCGCGCCATTGCCACGTGCATGAAGGGCAATGCGGGTTTTGCTTCATCCGCGTGAATCAGGGCGGAAAGCTCTTCAGCCTCGGCTACGCGCACCCGGCCGCCATTCAAATCGATCCCATCGAGAAAAAACCCCTCAATCACTTTCTTCCCGGCACGCGCGTGCTGTCGATGGGCACAGCGGGCTGCAACATGGGCTGCTTTTTTTGCCAGAACTGGGACATTTCGAAATCCAAGGTGGACCAGGTAAGGTCGACGTATGTTCCCGCCGAAGATGTGGTGGCGCTTGCGATTGCCAACCATTGTCCGTCGATTGCATTCACCTATAACGAACCGACGATCTGGAGCGAGTACGTCCTCGATATTGCTGCCGTTGCGAAGAGCCAAGGAATTCGCAGCGTGATGGTGAGCAACGGCTACATCACCCGCGAGGCGTTTCACGACGTATACGATCACATCGACGCCGCGAACATCGACCTGAAGGCTTTTACGGAGGAATTCTACGGCCGGATCACGCTGACGCATCTCGCGCCGGTGTTAGAGACGCTGAAGTGGCTGAAAAAAGAAACTGACGTCTGGTTCGAGATTACGAATCTGATGATCCCCACGCTGAACGACGCGGCCGATGAGACGCGGCGGCTGTGCGACTGGATTCTGGAGAATCTAGGGCCGCACGTGCCGCTGCACTTCACCGCATTTCATCCCGACTTTAAATTGCAGGACAAGCCGCGGACACCTGCCGGGACACTGCATCGCGCTCGCGCAATCGCCCTGGAGGCGGGCATTCAGTTCGTTTACGAAGGGAATGTCTACAGCGACGCCGCAAATACGTATTGCCCGTCCTGCCGTGAGGTGTTGATAAGACGATCCTGGCACAATGTGCGCGAGAACAAGCTGGAGGATGGCCACTGCCCAAATTGCGGATTCGTGATTCCGGGCCGGTGGGATAATGAACATACAACAACCCGGCTGCAACCTGAGCAGCATGAACGTGCCCGCAAGATTGCCGTCCGCTACGACGACCTGAACTTGTAACCAACTGCGAATTTTTCAGTCGGGTGCGATTTTGCGCTCTGCCTTCCGAAGATATCGTAAATTCTCCGCGGTTCATCCGAGAAGGGCGTAGTATCCCGGCCCGACGCGCATGTGGTGTTGCCATGCTAGCGGAAAAGCCCAAAAGACAAGAGTGCCGAGAAGCGCTTGGCCAATTGCGAGGGGAATAATATTCCTCGCTCTTCCAAAGAGCCACGCCATCACCGTTCCGGCAATAAATGTGAGGGGCACGAGGACGGGGTTCGGCCAGTGGCATGCGGCAAAAATCGTTCCGGTCAGCACAGCGGCGCTCCATTCGTTGTGAACTAAGGAGAGCATTCGGTTGTGGAGGAGAGAATTGAGAGCGACTTGCTGGAGAACGCAAAAGGAGAAATATCCGCCGAGCCTTCGCCATTCGATCAAATGAGAAGGAATGTGCCGCGGCTGCCCAAGCGCAAAACCGGTGACGACTAAACCGGCTGCCATTAGGCCGAAGGTCCACAAGGCTCTTTTGCTTGCCTCACCAAGATTATCCGCCCTCCAACCCAGCGTCTTTGGCGTATCACGGTGAAGCGCAAAACTGAATAACATCCAGGCGATGAAAATCACCCAAGTCCAGCGCGCCGAGAATTGCAGATCCCAGATGAACCACAAGATGAATGCGGGCAGAAGAGTGACGTCAGCCAGCGACGCAATCCAGACGCCGGTCTTGTTCATTCCTCGGTCACCGGCACATGTCGTAGCAAGGAATTAGCTACTTCCTGCACAGTGGTGAGATTTTCGCTCGCGACCGACTCGCCAAGAAAAAAGGAATCCCAATCAATATCAGGAAAGCCGATGCGCGCAGCAAGCGCTGGCAATTCCTCCCGTGAGGCTACGGCGCTAGCCGAACGGCTTCGAACTAAGACCTCATAGATTACGCGGTGATCTCCGGCAATCCATCGGTAGCCGGAGAGAACACGCAGTAGCTCAGCACGATCGGGCGAGCGAGGCGCCAACTGAGAGATGACTCGCAGGACGGAACGCTCGGCGGACTCGCGCTCGGCATTCGCGGCGAGCAGGCTTGCGTCTGAAGAGTTCATGACAAGACATTCTATGCCCATCCGAACGCATGTTGAAGGTCAAGGGTGATGGCGGAGAAATAAGCAGAAGAGCGAAGCAAGGACCCGGACAAGAAGTGATGCAGAAGAATTCGTCAACCCCAGGGGCAGACAGGGCGAAGTTAGGGCAATGGCTCAGTATTCTTAGGCGGCGCTTGAGACGACCGGGCGAACAAAGTCGATGCGGTCGATGGCGGCAGCAACGCCATAAACAGGCGTGATCTCCCCAGCGATGGAAGAAACGCGAATGGCCCGCGCGCTGGCACGGACCAACACGGATGAGCCGCGGTCTTTTTCCGTCGGGAGCGCAAACGTCAATTCCACACCCGTTCCTGCGCCAATTTCAACGTTGGAGTGGAAGAATATCCCTGTGCGGGAAACATCGCGCAACTGGGCAGTGTAGAACTCGGGGTTCTTCTTGCGGGACAGACAGACCTGCAAGGGAAGAAAGACCTCATATCGTCTTGCTTTGCGACGCTCTCCCATATCACACCCCCGCTAAGACATATGCACCACCGATTCCAACTGTTGAGCTTTGTTTACACTGAAATTAAAGGAGTTAGTGGGGCGTGAGTTGCGATTTTTGTCTCATCCTGTGGATTTTTTTCCTAGTGTGGGAAATTGCTGCAGCATAGGGGGTTATGTAGGGGATAGCAGCCCGATTGGGGACGCAATTGCACTGATGGTCCTAATAAGTATTAAGGCTGTAAAGAAACGCAGCTGCCCCGTTCTGTCACACAATATGGTCGAGGAGTATCGAAGAGGCTTCCGCCTCCGTCAACATGCCCTTCGTAACGAGCAACCTCAACAGACGGGTGATCACGCGTACGGACTTTGCGTCCTGTCCTTCAGCGTGCTTGACTGCCGGATGCGGGTCGCTGGAAAGTGGCTTCTCACTTACCACGCCCGCCAGCCACGTTTGCAGATCCACTTGCTGCCCATCCTTGATATCGACGAAGGATACGCCCATACCCATCCCGCTTTGCGAGTAGACGATCAGGCCGTCGGTACGGAATTCGCCCTTGCCCTTGGAAATCCTAACGTGAACGCGCGTCCCGACGGGAAGTGGATTCGTCGTATCGATGAAGCATCCGCCGGGGCCCAAATCCATCGTCCGCGTAGAAAATCGAGCGCCAGTGACTTCCTCTGTGACTTCGGCAGTTGCGGCGAACAACTGACGGTCGGCGGTCCTGCGCTCCGCCTCATTGACTGCCGCTGATTTTCCTGCCACGGCATATGACTGAGTCTTGAGTGGATGAGTCATCTGTCTCCGATCCTGATTTGGTGCACCCCGAAACCCCATTGCCAGGTGCGAATTTGGTGCCTTGCTGTTTTTCCCCCGGCGCGATTCCAGGCCGAATCGGAAATCCCCTACAGCAAGAACTGCACTGCCACGCCCTGTGTCCCGTCCGTCCGTTCTTCCAGACGCACGACAGTTCCCAGAAATTTTTTGTGCGCCGAAACCTTTTCACCGAAAGGAAATTTGAGAATCAGACGCATGCCGGTGAAGTAATGCGGCATGCACGAGAGGAAATAAAGACCCTCGCGCGAAAAATCGGTCACCTCACCCACGTCCATAATTTCGGCAAATCGAGCATCGAAGGGTTGCACCTGAACCGGCAAGGAAACACGCAACCTTCGTCGCTTCCTCGCCTCCGCACCCTTCGCGTGGCGCTTTTCTCCCGCGGCTTGCTTGGGTTCGAAAATGGCCGTCGTCACGAGAGTCCTCCGCTCCTGCCGCCCAGGGGCGACACCTCCCCACATGCAGTCTAAGTCTAAGAGTGCAAATGCTCTTTCCAAATAGACCGAGGGTACTAGTTGACCCTTACCGGTGTTTAATCAGCCAGTAGTGCTCTAGGGTCCTTAGGATTTCGATTCCTGATATGGGATGGGCAAGGACAATGAAGTCTTCTCAACGGGCAGTTGACATGGAGAGGGTCCAAGCACCACTTGGCGAAAGAAGGGGGTAAACGAGACGGTCTGGGAATGC
>Ga0335072_10013766_pt1 | contig 11508 bp, 10 predicted proteins | sample Lox_Sample_21_FD_206725 | JGI IMG/M metagenome (GOLD analysis project Ga0335072, IMG submission 206725) | Soil microbial communities from Loxahatchee National Wildlife Refuge, Florida, United States - Lox_Sample_2.1 | ecosystem: Environmental > Terrestrial > Soil > Wetlands | place: USA...
GATGGAAATTTCGACGGCGACAATCCAGACGCCGAGCGCAACAATCAGCGGAACAAATGCGCGATTGATTTTTAAAAAATCAACCGGACTTCCGGCGGCGGGCAACGGTTGCACAGTTTTCTTTCGGGCCAAAAAGATTCCGAGCCCCCAGAGACAGAAAAAACACGCGACCAAAATCGTCACACCTGTCGGGTCGTGCCATTTTGCGATTGCGTCCACGCCCTGCTGCGCAGCAATCCACACGAGCACGGACATCCGTGCAAGATTGAACAGGAACGACATGGCAAACCCGCCAAAGGCCAAGGCCAGCCGCCGCGCAACATTCAGCCGGTATAATTCGCCGAGAAAAAGCGAAATCATGAGCGTCGCCTGAAATGACCGGATGCCGCTGCACGCGTCGCTAATGCCGACCTCGCCGGTGGCAACTTCGATGACGTTGCCGTGCGGTATCGCCGGCACGCCGAGCCAGCCGAGCAATTCGACCGACGTGCCGGCATCCGCGCGCGTGAGATGTTGGATTAACGGCTGTTCAATCAGTGTCGGCCACGGCACGGCCACGAGAAAATAACAAATCGGAAAAGCGAGGCGCTTCAGCCATTCGCCGCCGAGCGCAAAATAAACCGCCAGCAATGTCAGTCCGACCACTTCAATCGCCAGCGCCCAACTCACCAGTCGCCAGCCTGGATTCGCTTCCTCGACCAATTTTGTCGACGCAAATAAAAATGCGAACAGAAAAAAGGCGACAATGGCGGCCGGAGAGAATTTCTGACTTCTGACTTCCGGTTTTTGACTTCCTACTTTTCGCCACACCAAATACAGGCACAAAAAAGGCACAGCCCAGCCGTAATTATATTGCGGATTCAACGTCCACTCGACGCGCAGATCGTTGACGAGAACAAACCACAGAAAACCAAAGACGACAGCGAACAGGAAAATCATTCCCCTGCCCGCCTTCGGGAAAAATGTTTCAGAGGTTTTCATTTTTTCATGGCGCGTTCTTTATCCCGCAACTGCCGGATTTTTTGGACAATCAAGCTCTCGTAAATCGCCAGCAGCCGGCAATAACGGAAGCCGGGGGCGCCGTCCAAAAAACCAAGCCGGAAGAAATACATGTATATAAATCTGAACGCCGGACGGAATGGCAGCCGGCCGCTCAAATGCTTCAACGCCCGCCGCCGGCGCAGTACGTCCGCCGAAAACAAGCCCCTCCAATCCAGCGGGCGGCCTGCCAGATTGGCCGCGAAATTTCTGGCCTCGTCCGTGGAGTAGCGCTCATGCTTTTCCATCCAATCATCCATGCCTTTGGAAAATAAATAATGTAACAATGCCTCGTTGAGCGTTCCCAGTCGTTCAGGCAAAAGGTTCTCGCGTTGCCCATGCCCGACCTGCACAAACCGCAGCACATCTCGCCGCCCCAAACGCACCTGATAACTGGGATACAGGCTGGAATGCCGGAGCCAGCGGTTTTCAAAAACCAACTTGGACGCCAGCTTGTAGGCGTCCTTTTCCGAATCGCGAATCCGCGAAAGCATTTCCCGATGGAGTTCGCGCGTCACTACTTCGTCCGCATCCAGATGCAAAATCCATTCGTGTTTCCAGCCGCCCTGCTCAATGCCAAAGTTTCGTTGCTCGGCAAAATTGACAAACCGGTGCTGCAACACCCGCGCACCGGCGGCTTTGGCAATCTCCACGGTTTTATCCGCGCTAAATGAATCCAATACCAGCACGTCATCCGACCACCGCACCGATTCTAGACAGGCGGACAGGTTGCGCTCCTCGTTATAAGTCAGGATGAGGACGGAAAGCATAAAACCAGAGAACAAACGTCAGAAGTCAGGAGTCAGACGCAGAATCTAATTTGCGCTTTTTGATCTCACGCGCCTGATTGCCGGCGACGATGGTCCACGGTTCGACATTTTTCACCACGACCGCGCGCGCGCCGACAATTGCGCCTTCGCCCACGATCACGCCCGGCCCGACAAATGCGTCGGCACAAATCCACGCCTGGCTTTTAATCTCAATCGGCGGCTTGAGCAACGGCAAATCCGGTTGCGTGTAATCGTGCGTGCCCGCACACAAATGCGCGCGATGCGAGATGGTGACTTTCTCGCCAAGCGTGACCGCGCCGAGATTGTAAATGAGCGCGTCTTCACCGACGGCGCTCCAGTCACCAACGGTCAAGTTCCACGGAAAATAAATCCTGGCGGACGGATAAAAATTCACGCGCTGCCCGATTCTTGCGCCGAAGCAACGCAGGACAAACCGCCGCCAGCCAAAGCACGGACGCGGACTGAAACGGAAAAATAATTTTCCAAAACCCCACAGCACGCGGCGAAGCTGCTCGCCGGCGGTGTATTTTTGCACCGAGCGGTTGGATTGAATGTCGAGCGATGTAGGCATGATGGAAATCATCGCCAATTGGTCAAAACGGTGCGGCGCACCTTGTCGTTGGGATGTTCGCGGAGCCGGCTGGCGAATGCCAGTGAACCAAACGCTCCCTTGAGGCCAACCACCACTCCAAAGGAAAAAATCGCCGCGCAAAAAAGACCGGCAACCCAAGGCAGCCAGCGCGACAATTTGATGATGCGGTATGCGCGTTGTTTGCCGATGTCCGCGTTGAGTTGAAACAGGTTGGTCGCACTGCTTTTGTATTGCAGAAAGGCCGGCTTGACTTGCGCGTCCAGAAATTGCCCGGCCGCTTCAAGCTTTTGCTGATTGATCAATTCGAAGTATTGCCGAACCAAGGCCAGGTATTGGCTGCGCGCGTCCCGCATCTGCGCAAACAGAATTTTGTCGCGCGGCTCAAAAATGGATTTCTGATACTGTTGCCAGAAATCTTCAGTGGTGTTGGCCCGGATGCGCGCAATCAAATTGGAGCGCGCGGCGGACGTCGGCAATTCGACCAGCAGGCAGATGTTCTGCCAGTTGTCATTCACGCGGCTCGTGGCCTCGCCAGCGTTGACCAGTCCAGGCAAAGTGTCCTCCGCCAACATTTGCGCCTCGGATTGCAGCGCGCGTTCCATCAGCAGGCTGGTCGCGGCCACCAGCGTGAAGATGAGCAGCACAATGACGCTCAATACGATAAATTCTTTGCGATACATGAAATTTGCGACGGTTTAACTTTCAGAAATTTGCACGCGGTTCAAGTTTTTACGGAAAACGTCCGCGCCGATTCTTTCAGCCCGGATAAAAACTGGCCGGCGGCGGACCGCCGCCAAGCATCCATTCATAAACCTGCTTCAGTTCTTTTGCGATAAAACTCCACGAAAATCGCGTGGCCGCCAGTTGCCGTCCCCGGCCGCCCATTTGCCGGCGCTCGTCCACAGACATCCCGAACATTAATTGCAATCCTCGTGCGATGGATTCGGGACTGGTTTCGACGTTCAACGCCGCACCGGCGGCAAAGCCCTCCGGCAAATTGCATTCGGGCGTCATCAACACTGGTTTGCCGTATGCCCACGCTTCCAAAACCACCATCGGCAATCCTTCGCTGAACGAGGGTAGAATGAAAGCGTCGCAACCCGCGTAACACGCTGTTTTGTTACCGCCAAACTGAGGCCCTAAAAACAGAACATTGCCACTCTGATATGTTGAAAAACTAAAATCTGCTTTTTGTTTTCTATTTTCCGCTTTCCTGTTCGATGTTAGTTGTTGAATGTTGGATTTTGAATGTTCCCGCAAATCAATCCAAGGAATTTCCAACTCCGTGGCCAATTGTTTTAATTCCATTTCATGTCCGTCCTGATCCCACCCGGCAATTGCTAAAATCCATTCTGCCTTTTCCAGTGTTGCCCACGCCTTCAAAAGATTGATCAGTCCTTTCTTCGGATGAATTCTTCCCAGATAAAGCAATATCTTTTGCTGCGAAGTCAGAAATTGGAAGCTGGAAGCTGGCAAATTACCGCCTTCCACTTTCAACGTTTCAGTTTTCAGCGTTTCGATATTTTCAATTCCACCCGCTGGCTTCTGACTTCCGATGTCTGGCAGATCAATTCCATTCGGGATGATGCAAATCGGGTTTTCCAGGCCAACCTGCCGGAACGCGCGCGCCTCGGATTCGCACAACGCCCGCAGGCATGTCGCGCCCCGCAAATGCGCGCCTTCGTAAAGCGCGTGGGCGACCATTTTTTTCCAGCGGGAATTTCGCACCGCCCATTGGTCGAGCATTCCGTGTGGTGAAATGATGTAGGGATTTTGCATGGCGCGGCAGTAATTGTTGGTCACCATGCTGGTGTATCGCCAAATTCCGTGCGTGTGGGTGAGGTCGGGACGGTAAGCCAGCAACTCGCTCAAAAACTCCGGCGAAAATCCGAAAGCCTCGGGCCAGAAAGGTTTGAACGCCATCACCTGCGCCGGACTCCACGCTGCCATGTCGGCGGCGGTAAATTCATCCATCGCGCCAAACACGCGCACGCCCACTCCTTCTTGGATCAGGGATTGCACCAGCCGGCGCACACTGTCGTAAAGGCCGCCGGCGTTCCGGGAAATTGAACCGGCCAAATTGGCGGTTTTAATCATCTAAACGCAAGGAACCAACGTTAGAGTTCCATATTATTTCCATAAAAGCGCCTTAGACAGCAATCTTTGCGGCAAAGTTGGTTTGACCGGCCCGGCTTGAAGCGCGCATTCCACCGCCGATTTCAACCCTTGTGCAAACCGTTCCACGCCCCAATCGGCGATGATGTCGGTGCTGGCAGCGCTGAAAGTTGAAAGCGGAAAGTTGAAGGCAGAAATTTTGAGCATCAACCCTGCGAGTTGCTCGACATTGTAAGGATCGAATGTAAAGCCGTTCACCCCATCTTTGATTAAATCCACCGCGCAACCGCAACGGTTGGAAACCAAAACCGGCAGACCGCTCGCCATCGCCTCGTTGACCACCAAACCCCATTGCTCCTTCGTGCTGGCGTGGATAAAGGCGCTTGCCAATCCATAATATGCCGGCAACTCGGGATATTGTTTGAAACCGGGCAGCAACACACAGCCGTGCAAGTTCAAAGTTGAAAGTTGAGAGTTGAAAGCTCCGTGCAACAGACCATCGCCAAGCACCACCAAATTCCAAATTTCTGCTTTCTGGTTTCCGATTTTAGCTTTCTTCCTGTAAAGCGCATAGGCTTGCAACAAGCGTGGCAGATTTTTCTTTGCAATGAACCTCGCGCTCGCCAGAAAATAATTCTCCGGCAACCTGTGCTTTTTTCTGACTTCATCCTTCTGACTTCTGACTTCTTTCGCACCTTGCGCGAAATATCCATTGTCCACCACATCATACCCCAAAAAAATGCATTCAGCCGGCATCTCCAGTTTTATCAGATAATCTTTGTGTGGAGTTCCGCCAGCCAGCGCTGCCGCGCACAAACCGACGAATTTTCGTTTCGCCCATTCCTTCCAGCCCGTCCGCACCTCGTCCCATTCCGTGCTCTCGGACATGGCGACCGCCGGGACGTTATTTTGGACGCACCAAGACGACGCTGCAAACGCCGCACGGCTAGACCAGCCCGGAATGAAAACCGCCTGCGGACAACAGGCATCCAGAACCTCGTTCATTTTGCGGACAAGTTCGCGCCGCGGAATCTCGCGACTGGTGCTTTGTTGAAACAAAGTAACATGCTTAAAATCTGAATCCTGAAATTCATTTCTACTTTCAGAATTCAGAATTTCAGCATCTTCCCCCGATCGCTCCCACGCGTATTCTGCGCTGCTGGCCGCGACTTCTATGGCCGTCAACTCGCACACACCTGCCGCCGCGCGTAATCGCGCCAGATGATACGGCCCGAAATTATCAAAGATGACTGCAATTCTCACAAAGCCACAAGAATCCGAAGTCGGAAATCAAAGGTCAGAAATCTGAGTTTATGTTTTGGCCTTTCAGCATTTGCCTTTAAATTTTAGTTTTTGCCTGCTGATTTCCGCTTTCGGCGTTCGAAATTTCAGCTTTTACGACGTCGGCTTCCGGCTTGCCGCGGCGCTTTTTGGCGCGCTGCATGGGAACGCGGACGTAAAGAAAAAGCAATCCCATAAAAACCAGGTAATAGAGCAGCCCGGGCAGAAAATCCAGTGTCTGGTGCGTAACCGCCCGCATCGCCGAGGTGGCAATCAAAATGTAAAATAGTTGAACAAAAGTAGCATTGGGCTGCAGTGTCGCCCGGAACAGGCTCTTGAACAAAAATCCCGCGGCGGCGAAAAAGAGGCAGCCAAACCAGCCGAATTGTTGGAATGAATCCGCCATGCCCGTGATGGTCGAGCCGCCGGGAATGGCATATCCCACGACAGAAAGCTCGCTTTGCGCCCGTTCATCGGAGGTTTCAAACATCAAGCCGTCTTTGAACCCCTGACCCAGCAACTGGGCCGGGACGAAACGGAAGACCAGTTGGTCCCAGTAAGCCTCGCCATATTCATACCTGCCGGAAAGCTGGGTTGCCCCGATCACCATTGCCGCATTTCTTAATTCGAGGACGGATTCGCCGTTCAAATAGCTCTCGAAATTGCCAACCAAATCTATCTGATTGATTTGACTCCAGTCGCGCGCTTTCGCGATGCTGCGGTAGGTTCCCGTGGCTGGAATGGCCAGCATGGCAAACACGATGCAAAAAATAATCACCAGCCGCGACGGTTTTATTTTCCTTTGATAATAAAGCGTGAGCGCCAGTGTCAGCAAAAATTGCACCGTGTCTTCGCGGCGCCCGCTAAAAATGGCGGCTTGCATTGGAATGATGGCTCCCACAATGGCAGCCAGCCACGCGAACGGGCGGCTGGTCCGTAACGCCGTTGACAGGGCAATGGCAAAACCCGGATAAATCAAATCTTCAAAAAAGCCGTAGATGGTGACCTTCCCCGTCCACATGCTGCCGCCGGTCTCCTCCGGGGTCATTTGCGAAATCAAATAGTTGAAGAAAAAACTGATGGCGATGAACGCCAGCCCGCCGAGAAACAAACGGTCAAGATTAACCGGCTGGGTGAGTCTTTGCTGCAAGGCACGCGAAGGCCGCCGTTGATAACCCGCCCAGCACATGCCAAAACACAGGCAGCACATCAACAGCACATCCTCGATTTGCTCCCCGTTCGCCGCGCCGGGAAAACGGATCAACGAAATGGCCTGCGGCACAATGAACACGAGAAATACCGCCGCCATAAAGTAGGGATATTCGTAAATCTTTTCCGGTTTGAACAACACCGCCGCCAGTGTCGCCGCAAGGCTAGTAAGCAGGATCCAAAAATAAGTCCACTCCATAAAACTTTATTGCCGCTCAATTCCGCCTGAAATTCGTTCCCGTAGAAAACGGGCGCGGGCCATCCAAGTGTGTTGGTGGGCATGGTTCACCATTTCGGTTGAACGGGGCGTTGCCCCGTGCTCTAGTAAACTGGGCAACATCTCCAAAAATGATCTTTGCCATTTTGCCACCTTCACCCACGGTTGCATGGCGGTGACCTGCGGGCAGGCGTCCGTCGCCAGTATCGGCCGGCCGGACGCCAGATGATCGAACAAGCGCATGGGTGAACAATAGCGGTTAAACCCGATGTTCCGATAGGGAATTAATGCGGCGTCCAGCAGTTGCAGCCAGCGCGGCAATTCAATATGCGGCTGCCGGCCAACAAACAGACATTTCGAATGTCGGCGCAGTTGTTGCAACGCCTGCGACTGCGAATCTTCCACTGGCCCCACGAACAGGAGCGTGCCCAATTCCGGCAATTCCGCGCACGCGTGGAGCAGTTCAAAATCCAGCCGGTCATTGACGCCGCCAACGACTCCCGCAACGGGACGGCGCAGGCGCGGCTGCGCTTCAAAAATCTGCCTGATTTCCGGCGCCTCAACTGGTCGCAAAAAGGCTTCCTCCGCCGCATTCATGCTCACCGAAACTTTGTCCACGGAAATTCCATAATCCGCCACCGCCCGTTCGGCGAGCTGTTGCGACACAAAAAAGGCATGGTTCACCAGCGACACCAGCGCGCCTTCCCTTTCCTTTATTTCGTCACCGCCCCAGCCGGAATAACCGCGGTAATCATCGGAACAATAATAATAGCAGGGCACTTCGTTGCGGACGGCGGCGACCAGCGGCAGATAATGTGGCGACGTGATGAACAAACCCTGCGGTTTGGTTCCGCGCGCTTTGCACCACGCAACGGCTTTCTTCCAAAGCCGGGGCAAGGCCGTGTCGGCGTAGCGGGACGCCCAGCCCGGCGGCAGCAGAACCGGCAGCAGCGAAAAACCAGCATCACCCGCCGCCGAGATGCGGCGCAACGGCCAACGATACCGCCGCCAAGCCATCAGCGGATCCATCGGTGCCAGACCTAAAACCGGAACCACTTGCCCCAGCGCCTCAAATGGCCGGCGACGCCAGAGCGTATTGATGTCGGCTGTAATCAGCATTTTTCAACTTTTGCACCAGCGAAAGATTTGAAACAAAACGTTTCATGGTTTGCTTTTACCGGTTGGCTTTTGAGCCTCCCAGTATTGCGACCATTCGGGCGGCGCAAAGGCAAATCTGGCGGGATGAGAATCGAACGAACCATACTTGGAATCTACATCGCGATACGAAGATTGAGAGATATTGATAAAACCCGCTTCCTTGAGGGCAAGGCGCAATGCGCATTCCGAATATATGAAACGATGTTCGTGCAAATAAAAAATGTCATTTATATTTTCCACACCGTCAGCATCATCCAAGGCATTCTTTGCGAAATAATCCAGACTTGGCGTGGTTATCCTAAGAATGCCGCCCGGCTTTAACACCCGAAGACATTCTGCCAGCATCCGTTGTCCAGCCTCCCTATTAATGTGTTCAATCACTTCTTCTGAATACACCACATCAACGCTGCCGTCTGGTAAAGGCAGAGCTTTGGTAATGTCCATAAAGACGTCGGCTCGCGGCGTAACATCCGCTGTCAGCCAGCGGTCGGACAAAACTCCCCCGCCTCCCAAATTGAGAATGCGCGGGCCGGACGATTCCAGCCACTTTTTCAAATATCTCCGCGTCACGAACGGGCCAATCCACAACCATCCCTTGAACCATTTTCGACCGATATAACTGCATATTGCATGGAGCCAACCATAGCGCGCAGCATAGTACTGAAATTTTGCCCACAAATTTTTTGGAGGAACCAGAAAGTCAGCACCAGGGTCAACGGGGTGATCATTGATGGCGTCTTTTGACTGGGATGTTTTTAGCATATTTGTTCGTTGCCTGCTATTTCGCCATTTACATTAGCTCGAACCGGATTAAAAGCGTAACGCAGCATTCATACTAACTATGGATTTTAGGGGCATTACAAAGTCTGCGGAAGAAGAAGAAAATTTTCCAAATATACCAGCGCCAGTTGTTCTTTTGTCCCGACCTTGACTGGCGCAGAGTTGGTGAGTTGATAAAAATTCAGACCCAAATCTGTGCATACGTTCCATAGTTCTTCAACCGAGGAGCCGACTGCTTTCAAATTGCTTGGACAGACCTCCAGATAAATGTGCTTGATAATTCCTTTCTGAATTGACTGCGCCGCACCACGCAAAACATTCGGTTCAAAACCTTCCACGTCTATCTTTAGCAAGTCAACCTTGTCCAGATGTTGTTCACCTATAAATTGATCAAGGGTTATGGCGGTGACTCCAATCGCCGGCAGTTCGAAATTATTGCTCTGCACAATTCGGTTCGTAGCAGATGCATTGCCGCTGCTGAACCGCACTTCTCCGGCATTGTCAGAAACAGCCAGATTAAGCGCGGTGAAACAATCTTTCCCGGTTTGATCCAAATTTTGCTTCAGCCACTTGAAAGTGGTCGGATGCGGTTCAAACGCGAACACTTGCGGATGAATCGCGAGGTCAGCCACTAGCAAACTGAAAACTCCCCGGTTTGCGCCGACATCCAAAAACACCGCACCGCTTGGAAGCGAAGTTTTGAGAAATTCAATTTCCCGGATTGTGGGCATTCCGATCCACGCTCCCCAAAACTCGCTGAAGGACTCAAACCCTCCCAGTCTGCTCTCGGTTGGCAATTTTATTGACGGGGTGCGCATCAAATTCCATCGCAGCAGGGCAGTCCACATCGCCGGGGTCTGCAATACAGTGAGCAGATTTTTGGCAGACAGCTTCAATTTTATTTCTTTCTTCCTACAAGCTTTGAATACACAACTTCCACTTGTGCCGCCATTCTTTCGATTGAAAATTTGGTTGTCACGTCACAGTTCGCCTGGACAATCAAAGCTTCACGAAATGTTGCATCAGTAACTAATCTTACCGCCTGCTCCGCCAGCAGTTCTGCTTTCCCCAAGGGTGCCGTCACCGCATTCTTCCCTTCCTCGATGATTTCATCCGACCCGGCCCCGGTCAGGTAAGCCGCCACCGGAATTTGCTGCGCCATCGGCTCAATCAGCCTCAATCCAAACGGTTCCTTTGGACTGGTGAACAATGCAACGTCCAATGAATTCCAGAATTGAGCCATGTCGTTCACGAAACCGGGGAAAGCAAGTTTTCCTTCCAAGCCGAACTGCCCTGCCCGCTCTTTGGCCGCCGGTAGAAGCGGGCCTTCGCCGACAAGCACAAATTCCGCCGCCGGCAAGCGCCTCAAGATTTCCGCCGACACCTCAATAAATTCAAAAACACCCTTATCTGCCGCAAAACGTGTGGCCATGCCGAATCTCGGCGGATTATTTTGCTGTTTCTGCTGGTGAATGTCTGGCTTTGCCAGAAGACGAATGCCGTTGTGGACGGTAAAGACGGGACATCGTCCTTTGAGTTCGCGCTCGTATTCGCCGGACACCGAACGGCTCACACCAATCACGGCATCAATCAGCCGGTCATTCACCACCCTGAGCAACCTCCCGCGCCAGCCGGTCTGGCGGACCGGATAATTGTGGGCATGATAAATCCACGGACACTTTTTGCCCGTCAAGCCCAGCAGGTTGGTCCAAAGCAATCCCGCATGAAGGTGAACCAAATCCGGGGCCGCCTCGCGCAATCGTTTTCTGAATTTCCGCGCCGCCCCCAGCGATGGCCGCGTGCCGCCCACGGTCAAGACCGGCACTGCCAGTTCTTTTAGCAACGCTGCCAGCGGCGGGCTGTCATAGACCATTAGAAATTTGACCTCCAAGCCGCGCGCCCTTTGTTCCGCCGCCATCTCCGCTGCCAGCTTTTGCATTCCGCCAAAAGGAATGCCGGGAACGATGTGCAGCACTTTCAACATTTCCGCGCCTCCAGTTCGCCTAACGCAGCCAGCAATCTTTCCGACCATGCGGCTTCCGTGACGATGTGGGCGCGCTCCAAACAATGCCCCGCCATTTCATTCCGCAATTCGCGATGGGAAGTAATTTGCCCGATGGCTTCCGCCAGCGCTTCCGCGTCGCGTTCCGGGACAATCAGGCCGTCAACGCCGTGCCGCGCCACCGAGCCGGCGCTGGCCGTGGTGATCACGGGCAGCCCCACCGCCAACGCCTCGTTGATCACGCTGGCCGAACCTTCCGCCAGCGTGGGCAGCACCAGAACATCCGCGCTCAAAAGTTCCCCGACCATTTCCGTCCGCGACAGCC
>Ga0335072_10013767_pt1 | contig 11508 bp, 8 predicted proteins | sample Lox_Sample_21_FD_206725 | JGI IMG/M metagenome (GOLD analysis project Ga0335072, IMG submission 206725) | Soil microbial communities from Loxahatchee National Wildlife Refuge, Florida, United States - Lox_Sample_2.1 | ecosystem: Environmental > Terrestrial > Soil > Wetlands | place: USA: Florida...
CCCCGGCTCCAGGGTGGTGGGCAGGTCCTTCAGGCTGTGCACCGCGACGTCGATCCGGTCCTCGAGCAGCGCGCGGTCGATTTCCTTGGTGAAGAAGGCCCGGCCGCGCACCGCCCACAGAGGAACATCGGTACGCAGATCGCCCGTGGTGGTGATGGGAACCAACTCCACCGGCGGCGCCGCGGGCAGCGCGCGGATCAGGCTCTCGAGGTGACGGGCCTGCCACAGCGCCAGCGCGGAAGCGCGCGTGCCGATCCGCAGCGTCCGCCTCAAGTTTCGTCCTCGGTCATGAACCGGTAGCCCACGCCCCAGACGGTGAGAAAGTGCCGCGGGTCGGCCGGGTCGCGCTCGAAGCGCTTGCGCAGACGCAGGATGAAGTTGTCCACGGTGCGTGTCGAGGGGAAGACGTCATAACCCCATACGCGCTCGAGCAGGTCCTCGCGGGAGACGATCTCGCCCGGCCGCTCCGCCAGCACCTTGAGGATCATGGCTTCCTTCTCCGTCAGCTCCTGCGTCATGCCGTTCCAGGCGCGGGCGCGGAAGGCGCGGAAATCGACCTCGTTGCCGCCGAAGCGCAAGAGTCCCGCGGCGGCCGAGGCGCTCTGATACCAGTCCCAGCGGCGCAGGATCGCCCGCACCCGCAGCAGCAGCTCCTGCAGGTGGAAGGGCTTCGCCAGGTAATCGTCGCCGCCGGCCTCGAGGCCGCGCACCCGGTCGGCGGGATCGCCGCGCGCGGTGAGGAAGAGGACCGGCGTGTTGTCGCCGCGCTCGCGCAGGGTCCGGCACACCGTGAAGCCGTCGACCTCCGGCAACATGACATCCAACAACACGAGGCCGCAGGATTGCCGCTGCAGCCATTCGAGCGCGCGCCGCCCGTCGGCGACGGAGTCGACCTCGTAGCCCTCCGCGCGCAGATTCTCGACGACTCCCGCGGCCAGGTGCGGCTCGTCCTCCACCACCAGGATGCGGCGCGCGTGCTCTGCCGGCGGGGTCATGAATGCTCTCCCCGGGCAGGCGGCTCGAGCGCGTCGGCCGCCCCCGGCGCGGCATCCGGGCGCGATGCGCCCGCGGGCCACGTCAATACGAAGCTCGCGCCCTGTCCGGCGCCCGCGCTCTGCGCACTGACCCGGCCGCCGGCGAGCTGCATCAGCCGTCTGACGATGTAGAGGCCGAGCCCGGTGCCGTAATGGCTGCTGCCGCCGCCCGGGTGCAGGCGGGTGAACTTCTGGAAGAGCCGCGCGGCGTCGCCCGTCCGGAAACCAACACCGCTGTCGCGCACCGTGAGCTCGACCTCGCCGCCGGCCGCCTGCCGGGCGCTGAAGGCGATGGTGCCGCCGCCGACCGGCGCGACGGCCGCGAGCGCGTTCTCGAGCAGGTTGCGCAGGATCACATCGAGCGCCAGCGGGTCGGCCCGCACCTGCAAGCCGCGCTCGATGTCGGCGCTGACGGTGATGCGCTCCTTCGCGGCGCGCTCCGCGCAGCCGGCGATCACGCGCGCCACGGCGCCGCCGAGGTCCACCGGCTCGCTGCGCAGCTCGATCCGGCCGCGGTCCAGGCGCATGCTCTCCAGGATCTGGGTCACCATCCTCTCCATGCGCGCCAGGTCGGAGAGCATGCGGTCGATCAGGGCGCGCACGTGCTCCGGTGACAGCGGCCGCATCGCCATGGTCTCGAGCGACAGCTGCAGGCTCGCCAGCGGCGTCTTGAACTGATGCGACACCAGCGCCAGGAAGCTCTCCTGCTCCTGGATCACGCGCGCCTCCGCCCGCAGCGCGCGCGCGATCACGGCGATGCAGGCGGCCAGCGCGATGATGAAGAACGATCCCTCCCAGGCGTACTGGGCGATGTGCCGCTGCTCTTCGGCAATGAGCTGGCGGTCGACCTGTGGGGAGAGCGCCGCGTGTTGGTTCGTGACGATGACGCTCGGCAGCAGCCCGTGCACGTACGCCGCCGGCACCTTCGCATCGAGCAGCGCCTGCGCGGCGACCACCTGCTGCTCGTAGACCTCGTGCATCTCCCTGACCTTGTCGACGGCGAAGCGGTGCTGGTCGAGCAGCCACCAGCCGACCTCCACGGCCGACACCAGCACCAGGGCGAGTGCGGTGAGTTGGAAGAGTCGCGGCGCCTTCATCGGTTGCCTGTCAGCGCAGCGTACGCAAGGCGCTGCGCAGGCCCTGCGCGAAGCGCTCGAGATCCGCCGCCGTGTGGGCGAGGGAGAGGAAACACGCTTCGTAGGCCGACGGCGGCAGGTAGATGCCTTCGGCGAGCATGGCGTGGAAGAGTGCAGCGAACCGGCCGACGGCCTGCGGCGGGAGGGTCACGGCCGTGCGCGGCGCGCCGTCCTCGTGCAGCGCCAGCCAGAAGAGCGAGCCCACGCGCACCAGGTGCATGGGGAAGGGGGCCTCGCGCAGCACCGGCTGCAGCAGCCGCTCGAGCTGCGCGCCCAGCGCCTCCAGCCGCTCCCAGCCGTTCTCCGCCGCCAACACGTCGAGGGTGGCGATGCCGCTCGCCATGGCGACGGGATTGCCGGAGAGAGTGCCCGCCTGGTAGGTATCCCCGTCGGGCGCGAGCCGCGCCATGATTCGCCGCGGCCCGGCGAATGCGCCTACGGGCATGCCGCCGCCGATCACTTTGCCGAAGGTGGCCAGGTCCGGCACCAGGCCGAGGCGCTCGGCCGCGCCGCCGGGGCCGAGCCGAAAGCCGGAAATGACCTCGTCGAAGATGAGGAGCGCGCCGTGCGCTCGTGTCAGGTCACGCAGCCGCCCGAGGAATTCCCGGCGCTGCGGCAGCAGGCCGTGATTGGCGGGCACCGGCTCGATGATGACGGCGGCGATCTGCTGCCCCTCACGCGCGAAGAGCGCGTCCACCGCAGCCTCGTCATCGAGCGGCAACACGCGCGTGCACGCGGTGAAGGCTTCGGGGACGCCCGCGGAGGACGGCCGGCCGAATGTTGCCAGGCCGGAACCTGCCGCAACCAACAGGTGATCCGCGTGCCCGTGGTAGCAGCCGGAGAACTTGACGATGAGGTCGCGGCCGGTGAACGCCCGCGCCAGCCGGATGGCGCTCATGACCGCTTCGGTGCCCGACGATACCAGCCGGACCTGCTCGATTCCGGGGTAGGAGCCGGCCACTCTTTCCGCCAACTCGACTTCCGCGGGGCAGGGCGCGCCGAAGGTCGTCCCCTGGCGGCAGGCCCGTATGACCGCCTCCACCACCGCGGGATGCGCGTGACCCAATATCAGCGGGCCCCAGGATCCGACGAGATCGAGATAACTGCGGCCGTCGCTGTCGGTCAGGTGCGCGCCGCGGCCGCTCACGAAGAAGATAGGCGTGCCGCCCACCGCGCGAAACGCCCGCACGGGAGAGTTGACGCCGCCGGGAATGACACGGGTGGCCCGCTCGTAGAGTTGTTCCGAGCGGGGATACGACTGGCCGGTGCCCTCTGGGGAATGGCGCATCAGGGTTCCTATGGTAGTGGCTCTTCGGGGGCCGGCGCTTCGGTTGCGCTCGCGGACAGGGCCGGCGCGCGGGCTCCGCGCTCCAGGCGCGCCTGGTCGAAAAAGGCTTCGATGGCCTCGGGGCTGGCATGAGCGGCGGCCGCGCGCAGGCCCGCAATCGGCAGATGGGCGAGGCGCCGCGCCAGCCGCGACGTCAGATGGTCCATGGCCGCGCGTTGCGACTCCGTCAAGCCGCGTAACTCCGCCGCCAGCGCCCGCTCCAGCTCGTCGGCGGCGATCCGCTCGAATGCGTCGCGCAGCTCGGCCAGCCTCGGGCCGATGGCGCGCGTGGCCATCTCCGCGCGCAGGTCCGCCACCCGCTCATCGATGGCGGCCCGTACCGGCGCCAGGCGCAGCAGCTCGGACTCGCGTCCCTCCTGCACCTCCCGCACGAGCTCGCTCATCCCGATTCTGAGGATCCCGGCGGCCTGCGCGTCATCCGGATCCACGTTCGGCGGCACGCCGAAGTCGATGGCCAGCGTGTTGCCTGCGCCCGGGCGCGCGGCCGCCAGCCGTTGCAGCGCACGGGTGTCGAGCACCGACTCGCCACCCCCCGCGGCCAGGACCAGCGCCGCGACCGCCTGCGGCTGTGCCCGGAACTGCTCGAGGGCGACCGCCTGCCCGGACACGCTCGCCGCGAATTCGGCCGCAGGGGCGAGCGAGCGGTTCACGATGAGAAGCGGCACGCCGGCGCGGTGCAGTGCCAAACCACAGCGGCGCGTCATCGGCGAGACGCCGACGAGCGCGACGGGTTCGGGTTTGCCGCCCAGGTGCTCCAGCACGCGCGCCGCGGCCAGGTCGGCGAGAGAGGGCGCCTGGCTCGCGACCTGCAGCCGGCGCACCCGATTGGCCATGCCGAGCGCCTCGGCGACCAGACGGTCGAGCAGGGGGCCGCTCGTTCCGGCGGCGCGGGCCGCCTCCCAGGCGGCACGGAGCTGGCCGGCGATCTCGCGCTCGCCGGCCTGCGCGGAATCCAGCCCGCAGGCGAGGAGGAGCACGTGCTCCAGGGCCGACTCGCCCGCCCAGGCCCGCAGCAGCCGCGCCGCGTGGCCCGGGGGCGAGCGTCTTCCGCTCAGCTGCTCGAGCGCAGGGTCGCGGAGGTCGCCCGCGAGCTCGCCGTCAGGGGTGGCGAAAAGAAGCTCGACGCGGTTGCACGTGCCCAGGTAAAGGAGCTCGGAGACGCCCAGCGTCTCGCGCAGCGAGCGCAGGCGGGCCTCGAGCTCGCTCTTCGGGATCGAGAGGCGCGCGACCTCCTCGAGGCCGGCGTGCCGGTACGACAGGCCGACGACGCCGATCTGGTGCATCGGCCAAGCAGACCACGCGCCCCGGGGGGATGTGTCACAGAATCTTCACGAGCCGGAAATCTGCGCCCCAGGCCCGCGCCGGATACCGGGACGTGCCTATCTGCGGGCGCGCAGCAACCCCATGAGAAGCAGTCCCGCCGCGAAGCCGATCCCGAGCGCCCAGGCCGTCGACTGGTAGGGCTGCGACTCGACGCTGTGCTGCAAGTCGCCCCAACGCGCTTTGGCCCAACGCTGCGCCTGCTCCGCGCGCTCGCGCGCCGTGCCCGTCGCCCTCCCCGCTGTATCGGCGGCCGCTTCGGCCAGCCGTTCCGCCTGGCGTGCGGCCTCGGCCGCGGCCCTCTCGCCATCAGTCGCAGTGAAGCTCGGATTCATTCGTATCCTCCATTGGCGCAAAGTCGCCTACGGCGCTTTGCGCGGCCAACCGTTTTACCGTTGTCGATCTCGCCGGCGAAGGGCGGCCTTCGTCCGGCTCAATCACTTGCTGTTGCCGTCAACGGAAGGCGGCTCGGAAAGTTCCGGCGCGGCTGCCGGAGGCTGCGGCTCGGCGTTGCCGCTGGTGCGCTTCACACGAGGCACAGGGAGGTGCCCCGCCGCCGCAGGTGGCGGAGCCGTGGGCAAAAACCACGCTTTTTGCCCGCGGCGCGCTGGGCGGGGCAGGATGCCCCGATCCAGCGCTTCGCTAGAGGCGGATCAAGCCGCGCTTGTGAGCGACCGCGACGGCCTCCGTGCGGCTGATCGCATCGAGCTTGGTCAGGATCGACTTCACATGGGTCTTCGCCGTTCCCTCGGTGATCGACAGGCGCCGCGCGATGTCCTTGTTGCTCCTGCCCTGCGCGACCAGCTCCAACACGTCCAACTCCCGCTGCGTCAGGCTGGGCTTGGCCATCCGCTGCAGCGCCTTCGCCGCCACCGAGGACGAGGTATAGGGCCGATCCTCGCTCACCGCGCGGATGGCCGACAGGATCTCCTGCCGCGGCGCATCCTTGAGCAGATACCCCTTCGCGCCCTGGCTGAGGCACTGGAAGATGTCCTCGTCCCCGTCGTAGGTGGTCATGATGAGGAGCCGGGCCTTGGGATTGATCTCCAGCACCCGCTGCACCACCGCCACGCCGTCTCTCTTCGGCATCCGCAGATCCAGCACCATGACATCCGGCTGATGCTGCTCGTAGAGCGCGATGGCCTCCTCGCCGTCGCCGGCCTCGGCCACCACCTCCATGTCCGCCTGCTGATTCACCATCGCGGCCAGCCCGTCCCTGACGACCGGGTGATCGTCCGCCAGGATCACCCGGATCTTCTTGCGCGTCAGTACGGCGACCATTTACGCGGCTGCCTTGCGCTTCGGCAGCCGCACGCTGACCCGCGTGCCGGTGCCGGGCTGGCTCTCGATCTGCCACTCGCCGCCGATCGCGCTCGCCCGCTGGCGCATGCTCGTGAGGCCGAAACCCTCCCGGGCATAGAGCTCCGGGCGCTGCTCCATGCCGCGGCCGTCGTCCTCCACCGCCAGCACCCAGTGCGCCGCCTCGTCCGCCATGGTGATGCGGATCAGATGCGGCCGTGCGTGGCGCACCGCGTTGCTCACCGCTTCCTGCGCGATGCGCAGCAGCTCATGCTCGTGCTCGGGCTTCAGGCCCGTGGTGATGCCGCCGCCCTCGAAGTTGCAGGTCACGCCGCCCGGCACCGTGGAGCGCTCGGCCAGCTGGCGCAGCGCGAGCTCGAGCCCCGCGCGCCGCGTCTGATCGAGCCGCAGCGCCATCACCGAGCGGCGCGCCTCCGCGAGGCCCTCGCGCGCGAGGTCGCGGATGCGTGTCAGTGTCAGCGCCAGGCCGGAGTTCTTCTTCTTGCAGGACGGAAACTCTTCCACCGCCCCCAGCTGCATCAGAATCCCGGTGAAGGCCTGGGCGAGACCGTCGTGGATCTCCTGCCCGATGCGCGCGCGCTCCACCAGCACCGCCGCCTCCTTCGCCTGATAGGCGAGGCGGGTGAGCTGGACGGCAAGCGTCGCCTGCTGGGCGAGCGCCACCAGCAGCTCGCTGCGCTGCACGTCGGCCGCGTAACGGCGGAAGCGCAGGATGAGGAAGCCGACGTTGCGCGAGCCGAACACCAGCGGATAGACCACGCTGCCGGCGTAGCCCTCCTGACGGTTGAAGGCGAGCATGCCCGGCCAGAACTCCTCGGATTGCTCCTCCACGTCGAGATACATGGGCTCGGTGGGTTGGGTGAAGCGGTCGCCGAACGACGAGCCGTTCATGGGAACGCTGATGGGATAGGGCGGCTCCTCCATGTGGCCGTCCCTGACGTGCGCCGCGATCCGCCACTGCTGCAGGCTGTCTTTGGAAACCACGACCGCGCCCGATGCCGCATCGAACTGCCGCGTGGCTTCCAACAGCACGTGACCCAGGAAGCTGTGCAGATCCGGCTCACTCGCCAGACGCTCGAGATTACCGCGGATGACGGCGTTGGCCTTCGCCAACTCCGCCACGCGTTCCTCCGCTGCGCGCTCGCGCTCGCGTCTCATGTCGTCGATGAGGCGCTGCCGATGGAGCGCTGCGCCGATGACTCCCGCCGCGTTCTCGAGCGCTGCGAGCTCCGCGGAGTCGATCGCCCGGCGCTGGCGGGTGTTGTCGAAACCAACGACGCCGATGAACTCGCCGGCCACGAAGATCGGCACGATGGCCTTGGTCTTGGTGCCGATCCCCTCGAATCCGGTCACCCCGGCGTATGTGACGGGCGTATCACTTTTGTTGAGGCAGACGCTGCGTCCGGCGCGCAGCTCGGCGGACACCGCGGAGAACTGACGCTCGTCACATGTGCAGACAGCGGGGTCGTCGATGTGCGGCGGGACGCCCTCGGCGGTCCATTCGCTGACCACGCACAGCAGGGGCTCTCCCTGCGGGCCGCGGCGCGCCAGCATGACGTTGACCCGGTCCACGTGGGCCGCCTCGCCCATGAGGAGCAGGACCTCGGGGATGGCGCCGCGCACGTCCGGGGCCTCGAGCAGCATCCGGCTCGCCTTGGCGGAGGCCACCAGCAGCGCCTCCCGGCGCCGCAGGGACTCGTTGATCTGGCTCAGCTCCTCCGTGCACGGGCTGGATTCTGTCAAAGACTCCAGGCGCGCGAGGGCGGGATCGACCACCGAAACACTCATGCAGCTCGCTCTCTAGCGGTAAATCGAGGCGTCAGTGTACCTCGGCAGGGGGGCTGTCTCCCAACCACCGCCCAGCGCTTTGTAGACGGCGATCAGGCTGGTGGCAGCCTCGGTGCGGTCCTGGGCGAGCGCGTCCTCGGCCTGCAGCTCGGTGCGCTCGGCGTCCAGCACCGATAGGAAGTCGACCATGCCGCCCTGGTAGCGGATCTTGGCCAGCCGGGCCGCGGTCGCGCTGGCGCTCGCGGCATCCTGCGCATGCTGCAGCTGGTCGCGGTCCCGGGCATGGGTGACCAGCGCGTCCTCGGTTTCCTCCAGGGCATTGAGGACGGTGCCGTGATATTGGTCGAGAGCGACCACGGCGCCCGCTTTTGCGCCCGCGATCTGCTCGTGCACCCGCCCGAGGTCGAAGGCCGGCCAGGAGATGCCCGGTCCGATCAGATAGCTGCGCGAGGCGGCGGTGCCGAAGCCGGCCGGCGCCGAGGCGGCGAAGCCGAAGCTGCCGTTGAATGTCACCTTGGGGAAGAGATTCGAGACGGCGACGCCGACCAGATCGGTGGAAGCCTCGAGATTGCGCTCCGCCGCACGGATGTCGGGGCGGCGGCGCAGCATCTGCTCGGGGCTGCCCACGGGGATGATGTGCGGCAGCGGCGGCAGGTCGTGCGGCGCGCTCAGCTCTGCGGTGAGAGCGTCGGGATTGCGGCCGGTCAGCACCCCGAGCCGATGAATGGAGCGGGACACCGCCGCCTCGAGAGGTCCGATCATGGAGAGCGTGGTGCTCAGCTGCGCCTGCGCGCGTGCGACATCGAGATCCGTGCCGCTGCCCGCGGAGCGCTCCGCCTGCGCCAGTCCCAGGACCTGCCGTTGGTTCTCGACGTTGGCGCGGGCGACGGCAAGCTGCGTCTGCTCGCCGCGCAACTCGAAGTAGTTGCGGGCGACTTCCGCGATCACCGACACCTGAGCGTCGTGCAGGTTGGCCACTTCGCCCTGCAGCTCGGCATTACGCGCCTGGATGTTGCGTCTGACGCCGCCGAAGAAGTCGAGCTCCCACGTGGCATCAAACCCGGCGTCATACATCTTGGTGGTGTAGGCGCCGCCGAACGGGTCCTCCACCTGCGGTGTGCGCTGTTTGCTGTAGCCGCCGGAGGCGGTCACCGTCGGCGCGAGGTCGAACTCCGACTGATTGCGCAGGGCGCGTGCCTGTACCAACCGTCCGACCGCGCCCCGCAAATCGTAGTTCGCGCTCAGCGCATCGCTGACCAACTGGTCGAGCGTCGCATCGTCGAACTGCTTCCAGAACTCGATCTGGGTCTGCTGGTTGGTATACACGTCGGGCTCGGCACCGGCGAACTGTGCAGCCACGTTGGTCTTCGGCCGCACGTAGTTGGGACCTACCGCGCAGCCGGCAAGCGCCGCCGAGGCAGCCAGGGTGAGGAGTAAATGAGTCTTACGCATGATGGGGGTCCGGAGAGGGCAGCTGTTCGGGCGCCGCCTCGGCGCGCGCGCCCGAGGTGCGGCGGATGACTACGTAGAACACCGGCGTCAGCAGCAGACCGAAGAAGGTCACGCCGAGCATGCCGGAGAAGACCACGGTGCCGAGTGCGTGTCGGATCTCTGCACCGGCGCCGCTCGCCAGCATCAGCGGCACGACCCCCATGATGAAGGCGAAGGATGTCATCAGGATCGGCCGCAGACGCAGGCGAGCGGCTTGCAACACGGCGGACACGGCGTCGTGTCCCCGCTCCTCCTGCAGGTGTTTCGCGAACTCGACGATCAGGATCGCGTTCTTGCAGGCCAGGCCCACCAGCACGACCAGGCCCACCTGGGTGAACACGTTGTTGTTGCCGTGGTCGAGGAACACGCCGGTGATGGCCGCGAGCAGGCACATCGGCACGATCAGGATGATCGCCAGCGGCAGCATCAGGCTCTCGTACTGGGCCGCGAGCACCAGGAACACGAACAGCACGCACAGCGGAAAGATGACCAGGCCGGTATTGCCCGAGATGAGCTGCTGATAGGAGAGGTCGGTCCACTCGAACGACATGCCCCGCGGCAGCGTCGACTTCAGGATCTGCGTCATCGCGGCCTGTGCCTGTCCGGAGCTGAACCCCGGCGCGGGACCGCCGTTGATATCGGAGGCGGTGTAGCCGTTATAGCGCTGCACGATATCGGGCCCGTACGTCGGCGTGACGGTGAGGAACGACCCGAGCGGGATCATCTGCCCCTGGTCGTTACGGACCTGGAGGGTCGAGATGTCCTCGATGCGGGAGCGGAACGGCGCATCGGCCTGCGCCAGGACTTCATAGGTCCGCCCGAAGGCGTTGAAGTCGTTGACGTACAGTGACCCCAGGTAGATCTGAAGCGTCTGAAAGACGTCGTCCAGATTGACGTGGTCCTGCATGACCTTGACGCGATCCACGTTGATGTTCAGCTGGGGCACGTTCACCTGATAGCTGCTGAAGAGACCGGCGAGCGCTGGGTTCGCATAGCCCTCCTTGAGGACGTTCTCCGTCGCGTCATAGACCGCCTTGGGCCCCGCATCGCCGCGGTCCTCGATCTGCAGCTTGAAGCCGCCCAGCGTGCCGAGGCCCATGACGGGCGGAGCCGGGAAGACGACGATCATGCCGTCCTGGATGGAGGAGAGCTTCTGGTTGAGCGCGGCGGCGATGGCATCGGCCGAGAGTCCCTTGGATTTGCGCTCATCGAAGGGCTTGAGCCCGAAGAACACCAGTCCCGCGCTGGAGCTCGGCACGAAGCCGTTGACCGACATGCCGGCAAACTGCACGGAATGCTCGACGCCGGGCTGATGCATGCCGATATCGCCGATCTCCTTGACGACCTGTGAGGTCCGCTCGAGCGACGCCGCCGGCGGCAGCTGCGCGATGGCGACCAGATACTGCTTGTCCTGCTCCGGAATGAACCCATGCGGGACCGCGGCAAAGCCGAGGTACGCCAGGCCGATCAGGCCGGCGTATACGATGAGCGCGATACCCACACGGCGGACCGTGCCGACCACGGCGGTCTGGTAAGCGTTGCCGACGGCGGCGAATCCCTGGTTGAACCGCCGGAAGAAGCGCCCGAGCACGCGGTCCATGACGCGCGACAGCCGATCGGGTCTGGCGCCATGCGGCTTCAGCAGCACCGCGGCCAGGGCCGGGGAGAGGGTGAGCGAGTTGAAGGCCGAGATCACCGTGGAGATGGCGATCGTCAGGGCGAACTGGCGATAGAACTCACCGGTCAGCCCGCTGACGAAGGCGACGGGGACGAACACCGCGCACAGCACCAGCGTGATGGCGATGATCGGCCGGCTGACCTCGTTCATCGCGGACTTGGCCGCCTCACGCGGCGACTGTCCGCTTTCAATGTGGCGCTCCACGTTCTCGACCACCACGATGGCGTCGTCCACGACGATGCCTATGGCGAGCACCAGGCCGAAGAGCGACAGGGTGTTGATCGAGAATCCGAATCCGAGCAGCACCGCGAAGGTGCCGATGATCGACACCGGCACGGCGATGAGGGGGATGACGGACGCCCGCCAGGTCTGCAGGAACAGGATGACCACCAG